>Ga0207674_10000079_pt1 | contig 102085 bp, 92 predicted proteins | sample KBSCornC72_FD_184303 | JGI IMG/M metagenome (GOLD analysis project Ga0207674, IMG submission 184303) | Corn rhizosphere microbial communities from Kellogg Biological Station, Michigan, USA - KBS Corn C7-2 (SPAdes) (version 2) | ecosystem: Host-associated > Plants > Roots > Rhizosphere > Soil ...
CGTGCCGGAGTCGATATTGAAATAACCGCCAAACTTCTCATAGCCTGGTTTCGGATCCTCAGCGGAACCGAAGTGTTGTTTTACATAGGCAATCGAGCCCAGTAAACCTTCTTCTTCGCCGCTCCATAAAGCCACGCGAATGGTTCGGCGAGGTTTCACTCCGAGAGCCTTAAGAATTCGAGCCGCCTCCATCATGATCGCACAACCGATTGCATTGTCGGTCGCGCCGGTAGCGGCATGCCACGAGTCAAGGTGGCCGCCCAACATGATTACTTCATCCGCTTTATCGGATCCGGCGATCTCAGCGACCGTGTTGAATGAAGTCGCGCCTTCGGGATAGACGTGATTCACGATATTGAATTCCAGCTCTACGTCCGTACCGTCGGCCATAATTCGAGTGATGCGTCCATAATCTTCGTTGCTCATCACCACAGTTGGAACGACTTTATTCACATCGAAGGTCCGGTTGTTGAAGGCCCGAATCTGACGGAACTCGCGCCCGGCATCATTAACGCGAACCACGGCTCCGTTATCTTTCAAAAAGCTATCCAGCTGTTCGGTGATTTGAGCATTGGTAAGTGGTTTTGGTGCGTTAGGATCCGGCGTTGGAGTTGGCGAAGGCGTGGGGGATGCAACTGGCTGGGCGTTTGGACCATACCTCCGCTCGACCTGATCATCGCTGGTTCGTTTCGCGGGCGGATTCAAGTTAACTGGAATAACCGTTTGTTTGCCGACTAATACAATCCGGCCTCGAATCCGAGCCTTTTGCGCCGAAAAGAACGAGTCGAGTTGTTGTTGCGTTGGTCTCTCTGGCAAAACAATCTGGAGGGCTTTCGCCTGAACAGTACCTCGGGTGCTGGGTGTCCACGCGAGCACTTCACAAACCAGCGGGTCTTTCACTGGCGAAATAATGTGTGCGATCAGTCGTTCATTCAACCAACCTGGGTGACCAAAATCCCATGGTTCAAGGTGAGCGTTCACCATGCCCCACGCGGTCATCTGTTTGATGGCCCATTCGGCTGCAGCCTTGTGATTGGGCGACCCGGTTAGTCTTGGACCATACACGTCAGTCAACATATGCATGGTTTTCATGATCTGGGAATTCTGCATTGCTTCTTTTCGGATCTTATTTAAGAGATCGGCATCACCATTCTGCGCAGCGACGGGAACTACGAGGGTGGAAAGAATAAGTGACAAAGCGACAATACGTCGTTTCAGCATTTAGTGTCTCCGGAAAAAAACGGGTTGGAATCGAACTGGAGAATTATACTTGCCTTACCTAAGATCCTGTAGGGATGGCACTCCGTAGCCGCCCGACTCTGAGGTGTGAGCCTGGCATTATTTTAATGAGGTTCCGTAAGTGAAGATGGGCCAGCCACGGAGTGCCGCCCCTACAAGCCATCAACCTCGCGTGAATGCCAGCTCACCGCTCGTGTAGACTTGCCATGCTGATTCCACGCCAAAAAAGTAGCAGAGGTCGCGGTAGTCATCGGTATCGTGTATCACTACGTCAGCAAGTTTGCCCTCTTCAAGCGAACCAATCTTGTCACCGCGATTGAGACTGTAAGCAGCATTGATCGTACACGCTGTGATTGCTTCCTGCGGACTCATTTTCATATGAGTGCAAGCGAGCGACAAGATCATTGGCATCGAAGGAGTCGGAGATGAGCCAGGATTGAAATCAGTTGCAAGGACAACCGCCAACCCAGCTTCGATCATCGACCTTGCCGCCGGATAGTGTGATGAACCAAGAGCATACACCGAACCTGGCAACAGAACTGGTTGGACCGCGGCCGCGGCCAACGCTCGAATCCCTATCTCGTCCGTTCTCTCAAGATGATCAGCCGTGATCGTTCCTAACTCCGCTGCTAACTTTGCTCCACCAGAGAGTGAAAGCTGGTCCGCATGCATTCGTAGGCCCAATCCATGACAGCGAGCTGCTGACAAGATCTTCCATGATTCATCCGTAGAGAAGACTCGTTCTTCGCAAAACACATCGCAAAACTCCGCCAGCTTCTCATCGGAAACACGAGGCAACATCTCCTCAATCAGAAGTTTTACGTAATCATCACGTCTTGTTTGATACTCGAGTGGAACGCTGTGCGCTCCCAAAAAAGTTGGAACATATCGGAGATGAGTTTCTGAATCGAGTCGTCTGATCGCCCTTAATATCTTTAGTTCATCATCCAACGACAATCCATAACCCGACTTGGCCTCAACTGTCGTTGTACCGGTGCGAATAAACCACTGAGCGTACCGACGCCCAGTTGTCACGAGCTCCTCCAGCGTCGCGTCGCGCGTACGATTTACCGTGGATTGAATGCCACCACCTCGCGCTGCAATTTCCTGGTACGTCGCTCCGGCCGCACGTGCTTCAAATTCGTTGACTCTGGTGCCGGCAAAAACAGGATGAGCGTGTGCATCGACGAAGCCAGGCATTAAGACTCGTCCGCCAGCGTCGATAACCTCTGTATCTTTGTCCAGTGATGACTCAACTTCTCGCTGCGAGCCAACACGCTTGATTAATCCATCACCGATCAGCACTGCACTGTCTGTAATCACACCCAATTCACGCAGTTCAACGCCAACACGTGGACGCTTTGGTCCAGTAAGCGTAACGATTTGAGCGCAATTTATTATCGCGATAGATTTGGCCATCTATTTTTCTCGGTAAAGCGCGGCGCCACCCACAGCAGCGAGTGAATATTCAAATAAGCCCCAGACCAGGCCGATTAGAAGCAGGTCCTTTCGCAAACCCAGCAACACGCTCGTAAGTACACCGGAGTAGAAATAGATAAAGAACCATGCCACACCACCTGCCACCAACGCGGTTTTTGGACCTGGTCCAAGACGAGTTCGGATAAGTGCGTACAAGAATACGATCGCTATTCCGAGTAACAATGTAAGCGCCGACGCCAGGGAGTTGAATGTGATCCCCGGACGTTCAATGTGCAGGCGAGCAACCGTTTCTTCAAGTTGAGCTTTGAATAGAACCTCGTTCAGGAGAAACTCGCCGACGTTTAGTATTACGCCCGCTACCAAGCCTCCGAGAAGCATCCGAGAAAAGTTTATCGTCGACATTTGCGTTAGATCTTAACGCTTTCTCAGAACGTATAAAACCAACCCTATTACATTGGCGATTATCACGACTGCAATAATCTTCACGGCAAACAACAACCGGCTTTCAACCTCGATAATTGGGATCACCGTAAAGCTGATGTAGATCAGCGTCACGATAAACCCCGACGCTGATGCTACCTTCAACCATAGTGGTGCTTGAACGCCGAACGCTTTCATGCCGGCAAGAGGTATCGCAAAGAGTGCGAGATAGGTAGTTGCGTAAAAGATTCCCCCGGCATTGTCCAGGAGTTGAAATGCCTCTTGTGCTCCCACACCAAGAGAACTCAGAAGTCCCATGATCAGCGTAACCATACCTACGAACAAGATGGAGTTAATCGGAGTCTTATATTTGGGATGAAGACGCGTGAACCAGCTGGGGAGTAGATTGTCCCAACCGGCAACAAGCGGTAACCGGGTGTTACCGGCAAAGTAGATATTCATCAAGGCTATCTGGCGTAGTACGACACCAATGATTGCCAGGGAGACAGCTTTACCTACCCAGCCATAAGAGCCGAATCCGATGGTGAGTACCTGCGGAATTGGACTTATTAGATCGACCTCAGCAGGTGTCACGAAGGCCAGCACCGAACTTGTTCCTAATATGAACATCAGCGCAATGAGCGGAGCCGCGATCATTACCGAGCGGCCGATGTTCTTTGCTGGCGCCCTTGTCTCGCCTGCGAGAATAGCGATGTACTCAAAACCGGTGAGCGCTCCCAGCGCGAGCTTACTCGCGACGTTGATGTTGTAGCCGGAAAGAGTGGGAATCTGGAAGGCGAATGGTTGATATTCGCGAGTTGTGCCCTGGACTAAACCAAACAGCGGCAGGAAGATCAGGGTGGCAAAGGTTAGCAGGAGCATTAGCCCGCCCGCATTTTGGACCCACTTACCTAAAGCGAGGCCCCGAGTGGCAGCGAGAATCATTCCCAGCACAAGCAGGAAGCTAACCACTGTTCGAATGGTTACGTGTTCCCGCATGAATGCTCCGCGTGGTCCAAGTGCGTAAGAAAAATTGGTGGTAACGACGAGGCCAATTCCGGCCAGGATTGAGATCGCAAAGACCCATAAGTTCCAGCCCACCATAAACGCAAAGAAGTCGTTAAAAGCAATTTTGACCCATTGATAGAGTCCACCTTCAAGTGGGGCCAGACGATTGAGGAAAATTACTGCGCCGGCGAGTGGTAAGTAGAAAGTGATAATTGCAATTATCCAGAAGACATTCTGTTCATTTCCAAGCTTGGCAGCGTGTCCGACCCAGATGGTGCCAACCACAAAGACAATCTGAGTCAAAACCAGATCAAAGAGACCGAGCTCTTTTTTAAGAACGGAACTTCGCTGTTCGAGAATCGCAACAGTTGTTTTAGATTCAGTTGTCGACTCGCGCTGACTCATGTAGCGGAAGAAGTGTGGTCGTGGATGATTCTCCAGCCTGCCTTAGTGCGACGGAATATTAGAGTAAACGTGCCGTGAGGTTCGTCGTTTGCTCGTTTAAGACGCCAGCGACCGAGGACGACAGCGCTCTCAGAACTGGTGAAAGTGATTTCCAGATCTGAAAAGCTCAGGACGCCCATTTTTTCGCGCGTGTCATAGCTTTTCTTGTAACGGTCGTGAACGGTTTGCCAACCGTGACTCACCGAGTCGCCTGAGATGAATACTGTTTTGTCAGAGCGGTCGTAACCATCCATGTACCCATCGATATCTCCGTTGTTCCATGCTTTTGCTTGTGACTCGAGTACTGCGCGAATCGCTGCTTCCGATTTGAGCTGAGTACCGGAATTCGATTGGGCCATGATTTGCGGGATCGCGATCAGAATTAGTACGGCAAGTTGAAGAACTCGATACATTAACTCAATCCTCTCTGCGTCTCTTTGTGATTGCAAGTCACTCAGCGAAAAGGTTCGGAGTTTAGGGAGATTTCTCTCTGCAACCCTGGTGTCTTCCGTCACTGCTTAGGTGGATAGATCGCCTGTGTTTCTAACCACCGAGGCACAAAGAACACGGAGGTCACACAGAGAAAACTATAAGATACTTTGTTACCCTCCTGGGTGTACTGAGCGCCCGCATGTATATCAGCTAAGTCAAATCCGATCAACGCAGAAGGACTTATCGAAAATACCGATAGTGTCCTTTGATGGGCCAACTAAACATGACATCCTCCACCCGTGCTCCCGCGCCGATATTGTGGATTATCAAACACCGGCGCTGCTCCATGGACCAGATGTTCGTCACTATCCCGATATGATCAAGCCCACTGCCCAGGTCCCACGCGATGACATCTCCAGGTTGATAGTCTTCGGCGTTGCTACTGATGGGCATCGCCGTGCCTTTCCTTTTGAAGTAGGTCATCAGATTCGGCACCCGACGATGGTCAATGTTGGCGTCTGGTTTCGCCAATCCCCACTTCTTAGGATAGTCATTCCACGCACTGAGCATGTCTTCGTGAACCTCTTTTTGCAGGTCAACCCCGGCTTTCCGGAAACTTCGTATAACAACATCTGAGCAGACTCCGGTCTGTAGATTCACATCGCCACCCGGGTAGCTGAGGCTCACATAAGCCGGATCGTAACCCGTTGTCACACCTGCCTGGCCCACCGCTCCGTCAATCATCTGTTTGAGTTGCGGTGGAGCACTTTGAGGAAGCGGTTTCAAAACAGGATGTTCAGGGATTCCTGTCGAAGTCGTCACTACACTCGTTGCTGGCGGTTTGCACGAAGCAAATCCAAGGCTGATGACGACTACAATTACTAGTCTTAATCCGTTAGTGAGAGTCATGAGCGACTAACCATTGTTTTATATCGTCCCGCATCGTTTGGACAATTTCGTGTCCCGCATCGTAAGTCCTAAACTGAACGTCTCGTGCTTTAGTTCCCAATTGACCCTCATAATTTTGACATCGCTCAGGAGGGTAGATTTCGTCTCTGGCGCCTGCGAGATGAAATACACCGAACTTTGCGGTTTGGTAGAGTTTGCTCGTGTCCCAATCGCCTGGAAGGCCGCCGGCTATTCCAATCACACCTCGCAAGAGCTCTGGATGAGTGAAAGCGAAACGATAATTCAGTGCGCACGACTGGGAAAAACCAAGCAGGAAAATTCGTTTGGAATCGAGTTTTTCGTTGGCAACTAAAACTGTTATTAGATCTCGAAGCGCACGGTGATGAACAGCCACAGACTCTTCACTTTTAAAGTTCGTCAGCCATCCAAATCCAAATCGCAAAGGTCCGCCCGGTTCTTTTGGATCTCGAATGTGTTGATGAAATCCCTGGAGCGAGGCAATTGCAAAATTCCCGGGCGCAATCAGGCGAGATTCCCTCATCATCTGTCGTTTATTGGCGCCATACCCGTGAAGAGATATCAACAAAGGCGCATTAGTTTGCGGCGCTGGCCTGAAGTCGTAATAAAGATTGATCTCTGCTTTGAGAGTTCGGTCGAGGTTGTCGGGCATGTCCATAAAGTCTTTATCGTTCCATACCCGGAAAGATGTCAATGGTATTCAAACTCTGCGTCTCCGCAACTCTGCGGTGAATTGGTTCTTCTACCGCCGAGTCGCTGAGTCGCAGAGAGGGTCTCGAGACGTTGTTTGAAAGTCCTTGATTGCATCAAGCTCAAATGAAAGCTAGGATTGGCTTTCAGTTTAGAATCCCGCGAACACAAGTTTAGAGTGAGGTAGAAAAATGAAATTCCCTGGTGGGTTCAATATTCAACAGATGATGAAGCAAGCGCAGGTAATGCAGGAAAAGATGGCGAAGGAGATGGAAGAGCTGCGCGTTGATGCTTCAGCCGGAGGCGGAGTGGTCACGGTGCAGATGAAGGGAAACCATGAAATTCTGGCACTCAAAATTGATCCAGAGGCATTGAAAGATGGAGATGCCGAGATGCTTCAGGATCTAATTGTCGCCGCCGTGAACGAAGCCAATCGGAAAATCGACGAAGCCATGAAAGGCAAACTGGGCGGCATGCTGCCCCCCGGCCTCGGCGGATTATTTGGCTAAGGTTTTGGCCTTTGGCATTCGGTCTTTGGGCTTTGATTTTTATCAGGCCCTAGACCCAACGCATCAAAGACCAAAAACCAAAGATCAAAGGCCAATCCTGTTACATGCTTGAATACGCGGAACCGGTTACAAAACTAATTGATGAGCTCAAACGATTGCCCAGTATCGGGCATAAGTCTGCGCAGCGTTTGGCATTTCATATCCTGCGCACCCCGGAGTCAGATCTCGAGCGTTTGATTGCAGCGTTGCGCGACGTAAAGCAGCGGATCGTCCAATGCACAGTCTGCAACAACCTCACCGAAGTTGATCCGTGCCGTATTTGCTCGTCGCCGACGCGCGATCATTCCGTGATTTGTATCGTTGAAGAGCCCTACAGTCTTGTGGCAGTCGAAAAGACGAGAAGTTTTAAGGGCGTCTACCATGTGTTGCACGGAAGTCTTTCGCCAATCAGACACATTGGTCCAGATGAGTTGCGGCTCGCGAATCTCCTGCCGCGCTTCAAACCTGAAAATAATGAGGGTGTTGCCGTTCGAGAGGTGATACTGGCGACTAATCCCACCACCGAAGGAGAGGCAACTGCAAACTATATCAGTCGCCTCTTGAAACCTTTGGGACTAAGAGTCACTCGTATCGCGATGGGAATGCCGGTTGGCAGCGACCTTGAGTACGTGGACGAAGTGACCATGGATAAGGCACTGGCCAATCGCCACGAAATTTAACTCAGTAAACTAGAAGCGAACCTGTTCTGAAGTGACGTTGTCTTTACACTCACTGCAGGCTTCGTGACTCTCATACATCTTCACGTCGTAATCAACGAGATACTCAATAGGAACTCCTTCGACTTCTTGAGGAGCTGAGCTGAATCTAACAATAGCTCCGCAGCCGATGATGCGCGCGCCAAGCGACTTGACCAGCGTTACGGTCTCTTCAATCGCGTTTCCACTGCGAATGATATCGTCGACGATGATGCAGGGATGAACTTCGCCTTGATTTACATACTGGCGGAACATCCTCTTGCCTTGCTCTTGTTCGGCCCAGTAGATCTGTTCCGCGTTTAGCGCGTCACGAACACCGAAGGCTACAGGAATACCGCCTGAACTTGGACTGATGATAGAGACTTTGGGAAGTTGACTGGAAATATCCTTCTGAAGGCGAAATTTCCGGCTGAGCGCCACTGCCAACACTCGCGCGGTGTCGTAGTAGCGAAACGCCAATGGCATCTGAAAATAGTGAGGTGAATGTCTGCCGTTTGGATAAACAAAATGACCTTCGCGAAAAGCTCCCGTGCGCTTCAAAATCTGCATGATCTTATCCTGTGAAGGAATCAGTTCAACCATCGTGTTACTCCCATTATTGTTCGATCAAATGTAAGACTGATGATCGAATAAGTGTTTTTAATTTTTCCCGTTGCGGCGCGTAGCATACATCAAATCCGCGCTTTTCCTCTATCGCTCAAAGCCTGTTCGACGATCAATCGTTGGTCCTTCGGTAAGCCTTCCGGTAGAGCGCCAGGTGAGAACCAGACCACACGATCTACTTCCATACTTTTTAGCTGGGCTTCACCCGACGCAAACCCATGAAATAGAATTTCGACTTGTTGCGGTTTTCGAAAAGAACGCGCGGTTAAAAACTCGACTCGTTCAATCTCAAGTCCGATCTCTTCGCGCAACTCTCGGCGCAGCCCCTCGAGCGGTTGTTCACCGCTTTCCAGAAAACCTCCAGGCAAACCCCAGCCGCTACCGGCGCGAAATATGTGTTTGAGTAATAGGACTTTACCTTCGTTGTTCTGGATCACGGCACCGGCGGTCACTGTGAATCTGGCATGAGTCATCCTCATTGTTAGACGGCGAAGCCGAGCGGGCGTGTGCCGCCAAAATTTTCCGAGGAGTTTCTGGAGCATTCAGGGGCGAGGATAGCAGAAGCGGGGACCGACTCTTTAGGGCTGTGCAAGATTACTCTCTATATTTCTCTCCCATTGGACTGAAGGGTTCGCGGGAAGAGTCGCGGCGTAGTACTGAATCGCTGGAGTGGAGGTTAACTTTCTTCTGAACGTTGTTTGGCGGCCGCTGAGAGCGCTGTTAGTCGCGCAACTTTTTGTTGGAAGGTTTCACCAGGAACTGGCCCGGTATCGACAACACCACAATAGGTGGAGCGCTTCATCAACGTTCGATCAGCGTTTCCAGTAGCTTTGTGCTCTGGCGCCGCAGTCGCACTCGACGCAGGTTGAGTCGCAGCAGGAGCGGCAGTGGGCGCTGATTCAGCTTCCACCGCCGCTGAGGCTGAGGTTGGAACTGCTGCTGCCGCTGGTGTTGGTTCTCCACCTTCTTCGGCTCGCTGTTTGGCGGCGGCCGACAATGCTTTTAAACGAGCTACCTTTTGTTCGAATGTCTCACCGGGAATGGGACCTGTATCAGTAACGCCAACGTAAGTGGAACGTTTGAATAGTGCGCGATTGGGTTGCGCACCCGCCGCTTTGTGTTCGGTAGTTTTAGCAGCTGCTGGAGTGGCTGGAGCGGCTGGAGCTGCTTCAGCAGGCTTCGCCGCTGCCGTTTTCGGAGCCGCGGCTGGGGCCTTGGCCGGCGCCGGTTTCGCGGCAGTTCCGTGTTCGGATGGTGCGGCTTCTACCATCACGAATACGCCGCGCTCGTCCTTCTTTATAACTGGTAGAGTTCCGCCTGCGGCTTGCAGTAGCGCAGTCAATTCAGCTTCGACGAATCTACTCTGTTTGTATGGGTCTCTCACATGGCCCAACGGTGGTCCCATATACAGTGTCCCGCATGTTTGACACTTGGAGAGTACGTCGTCTCCGCGCAGGTGAACTTCCGAAGGCTCACCAGCAGTGCGCAGCTGTTTGAGGTGGCCGTTGCACAATTTGCCCTTCTCATTTCTTTCGTTGCATACCGTCTGCGCATTTGTGATCCGCTTGGGGACCGGTGCTGCGTGAGCTGATGAAGATTCCGACATTGTTGTTGTATCGGTAGCTGCCATTTTTGTTTGACCAGCTTAATCGGAAGATAGGTTGTGCAACTCGAATCTTACAAACGATGTTCAAGAATCGTCAATTAATCTCTTTAACGAGTAGTCCCTCCCGATCGACTTTCCAGTTGAGAACTTCGACTCCGTCCTCGACGGCAAGAGCTCGCTCAACATCTTCGCGTCTGCCCGGGCTACAAAAGAACGCTATGCAACCACCACCACCGGCACCGCAAACCTTTGCTGCTTCCGCTCCATGAGCCAGGGCCTTTTCGACCAGCATATCCATCTGTGGAGTAGTAATTGTCGGTGCGAGCCGCTTTCGATTTGGATACGCGTTCTTCATTGTTTCTGAAACTCGTGCCCAATCGTTTGCCAGCAGCGCTTCCCGCATGTTTCGAGCGGAATCGCGAATCCCCTCAAATAACTCGAAGAGCTCACTATCACCGTCGATATGTCTCTTGAACACTTCCCAATTATTGATCCCCGACAACCGAGGCTCGCCGGTGTAACAGATGGCGATACGCCTTTCCAATTCCTCAACGTCAGTCTCCAGCGCCTCACGCTCGATTCCGTCGGGTCGAAAATGAACAGATGAGACTGAGCCAAAAAGCGGCGGATAGTAATCCTGAAAACCCGCTGGAACTTTGATAACGGTTGACTCAACATTTGCAGCAATAGTGACAAACTTTTTCTGACTGTACCGATCTCCGACTAATCGATTCAACGCCCCAATGACTGCGATCGCGAGAGCAGACGAACCGCCAAGCCCGGCACCAGCCGGTACTGCGCTTTCAGCAATCAAACGGAATCCGGTTGTAGGTTTAAAGAAATGGACCAGTTTGGAAACCAGTTCGAGGCGTTCTTCAAGAAGCAGATCTTCAATTGCCGATAGATCGGTTTCGAAAGCAACTTTTCTGTCTCGCGACTCGAGAACGATGCGTCCATCATCCCGAGTTTCGATGGTGCAGCGAGCACGAAGCGAAAGGGCGAAATTTACGGTGGTTGCGCCCGGGTGAAAAAGGTAGAGGGGCCAAATGTCAATCGTGCCGCCGGCCAGATCAACACGCGGTGGTGCCGAAGATTCAATTATCATCGCGATAGTATTTTTTGCTGAAGTCAGATATCAGGATCGTGATCCCTGGAGTGCGTCGGCCTGGCGACGCTTTGTTAATCTCTCAAACTACCCTGCTCGAATGACAAAGCCGCTGTTCGTTAGTTTTTAGAGCACGCTACTCGAATGACAAAGCGCCGCCGGGCCGGCGCACTCCAAAGGCGGACAAAGTATCAGACGAGCGGGAAATACAAAAGTTTCAATCGCCATCGTCCGACTTTGAGACCATATGTTTCTTTTGTTCATTTCGACGTTGACGTTTCAAAGGCATATGCTCCTGAAACTCCTGTCGAAGGTCTTGTAACTTTTCACTCGCCGCTTGCTCCAACTCCTGCAGCCGTTCTGGATCTGCTTCTTCCACTTTTCGAGATAGCCAGAGGCGCTCAGTCAAATAGAAGGCCACAATCCCGACAACGACAATCACCAGAAGCACTTTGCCAAGTCGTTGGAAGTCGCCGATGAGTCCCATCACGGCGCCGCTGAAAAAGTAACCCGCACCCGCAAGTATAAATACCCAAAGAAAGCAACTTGCCAGAGAAACCGCCAGGAATTTGACGTATGGCATCCGGCCGACACCATAAAACACGCACGAAGCCCAGCGCAGACCGTAGATATATTTTGAAAGAAAGATAGAGAGAGGGCCGAACTTGTTCGTCAGTCGTTCGAGACGCGGCCGTGCGGATCGGTAAAAACGAAACTCTCGAACACTCTCACAAAACGCACGTCCGGCAAAGTACGCAATATTGTCGCTGATCGATCCGCCCAGCGTTGCCCAGAGAAGCACTCGCGCAAAGCTGTACTCGCCAAAAAAATCGCTGTGCGCAAGCACCCCTGCCAACAGCAAGGTGATATCACCCTCGACCATGACCAGCACAAAGACGGCATATACACCGTATTGACCGATCAGGTCGTAAAGAATTTCGAGGCTATGCATGAAAAGTTCGGACTAATTTTATTCGGGATCAAGTCAGTCTTATCGGCTGCCAGAATAAACCGGAGGGCTTGTTATTGACTACTGTTCGATCTCATCGTCAGCCGGGGGCTTGACTACAAGGACTGGACAGGTCGCATGTCGGACAACCGCCTCAGCCGTCGAGCCAAAGAGGATCCGTCCTAAACCCGTCCTGCCGTGAGATGAGATCACAATGAGATCTACGTGGTGCTCCCTTGCAACCCTTACTATTTCTGAGGCTGCCTCACCATGAACTACCAACTCTTCCACTTCAATTCCGGCGCATTCGTCGCATTCAGCGAGTTTTGGCAGTTCGCGTTCCGCCGAGTCCTCAAGTTGATCTGCAATATCGGCAATCGGTAGAGGTTCCGTCATTCCCGAATAACCAACTGTGGGAATAATTGGTTCAATAACATTTACACAAATAATCTTTGCGTTGAATGTCCGCGCGAGTGAAGCCGCGTACGAGAGAGCGAAATTTCCGCACTCACTGAAATCTGTTGGAAATAGTATGGAATGAATTTCCAGCATTGATTCGAACCTCTGAGACTTGACGGATGGATGATATTCCACTAATTGGTTTCGGCAAAGTTTTCTAGAGAAATAAGGTCTGTTTGACAGCCCTGAAACGCTCGACTATGCTCGTGCCGGCGACGTTTACACACCTGAATTGAACCAGTTGCAATGAGTACACCCGAACTAAATTACATCGGCATCGATCTTTCAGGCCCTCAAGTGCATGCGGCGCTAGTGAATAGCAGCGGACAGATCATTCAGCGACTTGAAGCTCAAGTTTCGCCGGAAAATTTGGTCGAGCAGTTGGCAATTGTTGCTCGAGACCTTGGCGCAGGCAGTGGACCGGTCGGGGCCATTGGGGTCGCAATTCCGGGTTTGGTCAATCGTCAAACGGATCGAATTGTCTCATCGCCCGACCTACCCTCAAAAATCCAAGAAGATTTGCATTCAGAGCTGACGCGAGCGACCGGCCTTCGTGTTGAGATAGAGAACGACGCTAATGCCGGAGCTTACGGTGAGTTCGTCGCCGGAGCTGGTCGGGACAGTCGCGATATCTTCTACATGATGATTGGAAATGGTATCGGCGGCGCGATAATTCTCGACGGCAAGTTGTGGACCGGATCGTCCGGCTTCGCGGGTGAGGTTGGTCATATAACTATTGATACTGAAGGACTTCCGTGCGTTTGTGGCAATACTGGCTGCCTTGAGACTGTCGCTTCCGCACCGAGCATTGTTCGTCGCGCTCGTGAGAGACTCTTCCGCGATTCGACCTCTTCCTTGTCGCGACTTGGGCTCAACAAGAACTTCACTGCCGACGATGTTGCTCGCCAGGCGAACGAGGGCGACGACTTCGCAATCATGATGATTGAGCGCACTGGAAAATACATTGGAACCGGAGTGGCGAACGTAATCAATCTTCTGAACATTGAAAAAATAATACTGGGTGGCGGAGTGATGGTAGAGGCGGGCCAACTGCTGCTAAACCCGATTATTCAGGAAACCAAACGTCGGGCCTTTCAACCTTGCTTTGAAGCGACACAGATTATTGGAGCAGTACTTGGCGCTGATGCCGTTGCAATTGGCGCTGCGATGCTCGCACGTGACGCGGCTTAGCGCTTCTTTGATTACACATAGATTTGGTTATCGGCTTCGATTTGTTATAAGGTTGCGCAAAGATTAATGATCTTGGCACAAAGCTCAGAAGCCCCGTTTGAAATTTTGTAACCATCTGGTAAAGTAGCCCCACTTTGCAATAAGACAATGAGTTTCCACGGAAAGCAGTCGTTTCTGTCTGCCCCGTTAATTGTCTAAATGACCTTGTGAAATGTTTCTTCTAGGTTTTTTAACTACAATTTTGACGTCTGCTCGTAGTATTAGAGCCCTCGTTTAGTCCTGCGGCGATGCCACAGATCTTTCATCACAGCACCAACGCGCTGTCCAAAATCACGATCTATGGCGCTGTATTTATTTTCGTAGCAGCGCTGTGGGTCGCAGTCGAATTAAATCGCTCTTCCTGGAATACCGGCCAGTGGGTTGAGCGTCAACAGCCCGTTCAATTCAGCCATAAACATCACGTGGGAGACGACGGCGTTGATTGCCGTTATTGCCATACGTCCGTCGAGACATCGGCTTCGGCTGGCATGCCTTCGACCAATACCTGCATGAACTGTCATAAGCAGTTATGGGCTGATAGTCCTTACCTCGAGCCGGTGCGCGAAAGTTTTCGTACGGGTAAGCCGATTGAGTGGATTCGCGTTCACGATCTACCTGACTTTGCCTACTTCAATCACAGCATTCACGTGAATAAAGGTGTTGGCTGTTCCACTTGTCATGGACGAGTCGATGAGATGCCAATTATCTACCAGGCTGCAAGCCTCCAGATGGAGTGGTGTATTGAATGTCATCGTGCCCCTGAGCGCTTCGTCAGACCTAAGGAGCACATTTTTGACATGACCTACCGGCCTGAAAACAAGGGCGAAAAACAACTTGCCGAAGGCAAGCAGTTGATTCAGCAATTTCATATTCAGGGCAAACAAGTGTTGACTAGTTGTTCGACTTGTCATCGATAGATAGCGAAGAGCGAATGAGCGATAGCGATCGTCACATAAATTTTCAGCTGATGCGGGACCACATCCTTGCGACGCAAGAAGGAAACCGTGGTAACGCCGGCAAGAAGTACTGGCGAAGTTTAGAAGAGCTCGCCGATAGTCCGGCTTTTGCTGAGTTTGTTACCCGCGAGTACCCACAGCACGCTGAAGAGTGGCACGACCCAATTGAACGCCGCACCTTTATCAAGATAATGGGTGCTTCGCTCGCCCTGGCAGGATTGAGCGGTTGCGCTTTCCAACCACCGGAAAAGATTGTTCCTTACGTAAAACAACCCGAAGAGGAAGTTCCCGGTAAGGCGCTCTTCTTTGCAACTGCTGCGGTGCTGTTCGGTGCTGCTATTCCGGTACTCGTTCGTAGTAATGAAGGTCGACCAACCAAGATTGAAGGAAATCCAGATCATCCAAACAACCGGCCCAGTGAACTCAATGCGGAAGATCCAGCGAAGGATAAGCGTGGTTCAAGCGCGACCGATATCTTCACGCAAGCTTCAATCTTAAGCCTCTACGATCCTGACCGGTCGCAAACAATTAGTTTTCGCGAAGATATTCGTACGTGGACCGCGTTCGTGGGCCAGATGAGAGGTCAGCTCGATGAGCAGCGGGCTAAACAAGGTGCCGGACTGCGGTTTTTGTCGGAATCCGTTATCTCGCCAACGTTTGGCGACGAAATGAAGACGTTGTTGGCGTCTCTGCCGCAAGCGAAGTGGCATCAATACGAGCCGGCTAATCGTGATAATGCTCGCGAAGGCGCAATCATGGCGCTCGGCCAGCCTCTGAACACCGTGTATCGATTCGATCTCGCAGATCGAATTTTGTCGCTTGATAACGACTTTCTATCCTGCTTCCCGGGCTCGCTACGTTACGCGAAAGATTTTATGGATCGGCGGCGCGTTCTCGAGAAGAGCTCAGAAATGAACCGCCTCTACACTGTAGAGACAACGCCGAGTAATACAGGAGCGAAGTCAGATCATCAGTGGGTAGTAAAGCCGAGTGAGTTTGAAGCCGCCGTAAACACGATTGCAGCGGCGCTGTCGGTTGGTGCCGGCGGTGGTCCAACTGCAAATCTAGCCTGGGTCGCTCCGTTAGTTAAGGACCTTCAGCAACATAAGGGCTCGAGCATCGTTATCGCCGGCGAACAACAGTCACCGTATATACATGCGCTCGCACATGCGATGAATAGCGCACTGGGAAATGTTGGCAAGACGGTTCTTTATTCTGATCCAATCGACGTGAATTGGGTAAACCACCGGCAGTCATTACAGGAACTGGTGAGCGATCTCGATGCCGGAAAAGTCGACTTGCTGGTGATAATCGGCGGTAATCCTGTTTACACCACACCCGTCGACTTGAAGTTGGATTTTGCGCGACTCGAAAAGGCGAAGCTCCGAGTACATCTCAGTGAATACAGGGATGAGACGTCCGAACTTTGCCATTGGCACGTTCCGCAGGCTCACTACCTTGAGTCGTGGGGTGACGCTCGTTCTTACGATGGCACCGTCTCGATTGTGCAGCCTTTAATTGAACCGCTCTACGACGGAAAAACTCCGCTCGAGCTGCTGGCAGTCTTTTCTGAGCAGTACGATCGAAAACCGTATGACATCGTCAAGCAATACTGGCAGCGAACTGGTCTGAAGACACAACCTGCCGCTCAGCCTTCTCCGTCGTCCAGTGAAGCCCGGCCGTCAGTCAGTCCGAGCCCGGCTCGCGAAAACGCAGCCCAGCCGCAACCGTCGCAACAAGCTCCAGCAAGTGACTTTGAATCGATGTGGCGTCGAGCGCTTCATGACGGATACATTCCCAACACAGCGCTAGCGACCCGGACTGCGACTGCCTCTACCAATATTTCCAATCCAAATCAGACTGCTTCAGTTGGTGGCGGCTTCGAGATCGTGATGCGTCCCGATCCGTCGATCTACGATGGACGTTTCGCGAACAACGGCTGGTTGCAGGAACTCCCAAAACCGTTAACCAAGGTTACGTGGGATAACGTCGCGATCATTAGTCCAAACTCCGCTTACCAGCTTTACGGTGTGCGTGACAATGGCGGAAGCGTCAAAGGTCGCGAACACTACGTGCACACAGTTGACCTTGTCGATCAACAGGGAAGAAAGGTTCATGCGCCGCTTTGGATTTTGCCTGGGCAGCCGGACAACGTGTTGACGATCCATCTCGGGTACGGCCGGACAGTAGCGGGTAATGTTGGTAGTTCTACCGCTGATAAGCCTGTCGGTTTTGATGCTTATCAATTACGAACCTCGTACGCTCCGTGGTTTCCGAACGGAATAGAAGTTCGCAAGACGGGGGACACGTACGAACTATCGACCACCCAGCTCCATTTCAACATGGAGGATCCGAACTTCAGCAAAGAAGAGCGCGACATTCTTCTCTCTGAAACGCTTGAGCAGTTCCGCAATACTCCCGAGAAAAAAGAGCATCCTCACGAATCGATTTATCCGGAGTATCCCTATAAGAACCAGGCCGATAACGCTCCCAACTATGCGTGGGGAATGGCGATCGATTTGAACAACTGCGTGGGCTGTAACGCGTGCACGATTGCCTGCCAGTCGGAAAACAATATCCCCGTAGTTGGTAAGGAGCAGGTTGCTCGTAGTCGCGAGATGCATTGGATTCGTGTCGATACTTATTTCAAAGGTATGGAGCCCAGCAAGCCTGAGGGCACGGGCTTTATGCCGGTTACATGTATGCACTGCGAAAACGCACCGTGCGAACCTGTTTGTCCAGTTCACGCAACAGTGCATAGTGCAGAAGGGTTGAACGACATGGTTTACAACCGTTGTGTTGGGACCAAGTACTGTTCAAACAACTGCCCTTACAAAGTGCGACGCTTCAATTTTTTCCTCTATCAGGATTGGGACACGCCGACCTATCAGTTGATGAGGAACCCGGATGTCTCCGTTCGCAGTCGTGGTGTGATGGAGAAGTGCACTTACTGTGTGCAGCGAATTCAGGGTGCAAAGATTCAAGCTGAGATTGATGGGCGAAAGGTGCAGGACGGGGAAATTGTTACTGCATGCCAGGCAGTGTGTCCGACCGAAGCGATTGTGTTTGGAGATGTGAATGACCCGAATAGTCGCGTCTCGAAGATTAAGGCAAATGAGCGTAACTACTCGCTGTTGGATGAATTGAATACAAAGCCTCGGACCACCTATTTGAAGGAACTAAAGAATCCAAATCCCGAGATCTGAGTTGGGGGAAAGAATATAGGTCCTATCGGTCATATAGGTCCTATCGCACTGATTAATAAGAATCTTTTTAATAAGAATCTTTAAAAAATGGCTGACGAACCCCAAAAACCGTACATGGAAGGGCCGATGCACTCGACGTCGCCGGTTATTGATCCCGGGCTGACGTTCGCATCTGTTACGGACAAAATTAGCTCGATCGTCTTGAAGCGCAAGACGTCGCTGGCATGGTTCTTTGGTTTTGCCATTTCTTTCATTCTGTTCCAGTTGATGTTGCTGGCAATTACGAATCTGGTATTCGTCGGTATCGGATTGTGGGGTGTCAACATTCCAATCGCCTGGGGCATCGACATTCTTAACTTCGTCTGGTGGATCGGAATTGGTCACGCTGGCACGCTCATCTCTGCAATTCTTCTCTTACTGCGTCAGAGGTGGCGCACCTCGATCAACCGCTTCGCTGAAGCGATGACGTTATTCGCGGTCGCACAGGCGGGAATGTATCCAATATTCCACCTAGGTCGACCCTGGTTGGCGTACTGGCTATTTCCGTATCCCAACACGATGGGCATCTGGCCGCAGTTTCGCAGCCCCCTGATGTGGGACGTTTTTGCGGTGTCGACGTACGCAACTGTTTCGGCGATGTTCTGGTTTGTGGGCTTAATACCCGACTTTGCGACCTTGCGTGATCGCGCTCGCAGCAAGCCCTTTCAAATGATCTACGGATTGCTGGCGATGGGTTGGCGAGGTTCCGCTCGTCACTGGCATCGCTACGAAATGGCGTACTTGCTGCTGGCGGGACTCGCCACGCCGTTGGTGCTCTCGGTCCATACCATTGTTAGTTTTGACTTCGCGGTCGGCATCGTTCCCGGTTGGCACGCCACGGTTTTTCCGCCTTACTTTGTAGCTGGTGCTATCTACGCCGGTTTTGCAATGGTGTTGTTGCTGACGATTCCGTTGCGAAAGTTCTACGGCTTGGAAGGCTTTATCACGATGCGCCATATGCACAACATGGCAAAGGTCATGTTGGCTACCGGTTTGATTGTCGGCTATGGCTACATCATGGAAGCGTTCTTTGGTTGGTACAGCGGAAACAAGTACGAACGCTACATGATCTGGAATCGAATGCATGGACCTTACCACCTGTATTACTGGTCTTTGATCCTCTGCAACATCGTGACGCCGCAGTTTTTGTGGTCCAAGAAGATCAGATCAAACCTGGTGGCTCTTTGGATCATATCGTTCATAGTAAGTATTGGAATGTGGCTCGAACGATTCGTGATTGTTGTCACCAGTTTGCATAGAGATTTCCTGCCCTCGTCGTGGGGTATGTACCAGCCGACGATGTGGGATTGGTCCATGTTCGTCGGCACAATCGGATTCTTCTTTACGTTGTTGTTCCTGTTCATCAGGTTCTTGCCGATGATTTCAATTTTTGAGATGCGCACGATTCTTCCGGAAGCAGAAGTCGAGGAGTAGGTGAGCGCAATACTGAGTTATGGCGGAAGACGATAGAGACAGACCATCAGGCGACGGCAGAGACGACGCGGAGTTGCTCCGAGTTTCGCCTACCTTTACGCACTCTCATGCGCATCACCGCCATGAGCCTCCGCTTTATGGAGTGATGGCGGAATTTGAAGGCCCAAATGAATTGGTGGCGGCCGCGCGCCAAACCTACGAGGCTGGTTATCGGCGCATCAATGGTTATTCGCCTTACCCGATTGAGGAGCTTTCTGAAGCGATCGGATTTACCCATACAAGTTTGCCGTTAATTGTTTTCATCGGTGGGTTGTTGGGCGGTCTTGGCGGGTTTTTTATGCAGTACTGGATCGAAGTAATTGATTATCCGTTGAATGTTGGTGGCAAGCCATTTAACAGCTGGCCGGCCTTCATCCCGATTACATTCGAATGCACAGTGCTCGTCGCGGCGTTTTCGGCGGTGCTTGGAATGTTGGTGCTGAATAAGCTGCCGCAGCCTTATCACCCGGTTTTTAATGCGCCGAACTTTGCGTTGGCAACACGTGATCGCTTCTTCCTGGTTGTTGAAGCTAATGACCCCAAGTTCGATCACGCATCAGTCGTATCGCTGTTTAGGAACCTGGGCGCGCACGACGTGGTTGATGTTGAGGTTTAAGAGACAAGTTTGATGGGCAGTAGAACGGCTAATAGAGTAAAGGTGAATCACGGAACCACGCGCCTCTTGCTGGCGTGCGGAATGTTCGCACTGCTTAGTGTGTTTGTGACCGGATGCCGGCGCGACATGCAGGACCAGCCCAAGATGAAGCCGTTTCGAAGTTCGAGTTTTTTCAAAGATGGTTTGTCAGGCCGACAGCCGGTTGAGGGCACGATTGCGCGTGGCTACTTGCGTGAAGATACAGCTTTCTTTACCGGTAAAAAGAGCGCGACCAGTTCGGGTACGGTAACCCAACCAACTACGTCCACTCCTCAAAGTGCGTTTCCAGATGACGTCGACACCTTTCCGTTTCCGGTTAATGAAGAGGTGGTCCTACGTGGACAGGAGCGCTACAACATTTTTTGTTCGGTCTGTCATGGAAAGACTGGAAACGGGGACGGCATGATAGTGCGTCGTGGTTACCGGCGCGCAGCTTCATTTAACGATGATCGCCTGCGCCAGGCTCCCGTGGGCCATTTCTTCGATGCCATCACCAATGGTTGGGGAGCGATGCCTGCATATGCGCCACAAATCCCGGTGCAGGATCGTTGGGCCATCATCGCTTACATTCGGGCTTTACAGTTGAGCCAGCAGACTGCGGCAGCCGCAACCAGTTCGCCTGCAGCTGCGCCATCCCCCTCAGCCGGAGGACAAAGGTAGATGAGCGCCTCGTTCAATCCTCCAAGTTTTGCGCGCTACCAGCGTCCGGCATTATTAGTTGGGGTTGTAGGCTTTGTTTTATTACTGGTCGGGATGGTCTTTAGCCGAGAACAATTTTTTCATTCATACATCATTGGATTTACGTTCTGGACCGGCATTGCCGTTGGATCGTTGGCCCTTTTGATGCTTCAGCATTTGACTGGCGGTGGTTGGGGGTTCGTCATTAGACGTGTGCTCGAAGCTGCGACCAGAACGCTGCCCTTAATGGCGGTTCTGTTTATACCGATTATTCTTGGTTCGCATTGGCTCTACAAATGGACGCGGCCGGAAGTCCTCGAAACTGAGCCCATAGTTAAATTTAAACACGGGTTCCTAAATCTGCCATTCTTCTCTACTCGCGCTGTTTTATATTTCGCGATCTGGATGGTATTCGCTTATTTCCTCAATAAGTGGTCGCTTTTGCAGGATCGAACCGCCGAACGGCGCTACACCAAGAACATGCGACTGTTGAGTGGGCCGGGAATGGTCTTTCTAATTTTCTCGGTCTCATTTGCTGCAATTGACTGGTACATGTCGCTTGAGCCTGAATGGTCGTCAACGATCTACGGTTTTATTTTTGTTGCGGCCTGGAGTTTGAGCGCGCTGGCTTTTGTGATCGCAGTAATGGCGGTTCTTTCGAAAGAAGAACCCATGAAGCGAATTGTGGCGCCACTCCACTTTCACGATCATGGAAAGCTGCTGTTGGCGCTAGTAATGCTGTGGGCCTACTTCGCCTTCTCGCAGTTTCTGATCATCTGGTCCGGCAATCTACCGGAAGAGATTGGCTGGTATCTCAAGCGAACTCATGGCGTCTGGGGCGGGATAGCATTGGCAATCGTCATCCTGCATTTCGCAGCGCCTTTCCTGTTTTTGCTGTCGAGAAGAATTAAGCGCGATCCGAATAAGCTCGTCATCATTGCGATCGTAATTTTGGTGATGCGATATATCGATCTGCTGTGGATGCTCGTTCCCGCGTTTACCGGTGAACACTTCCATATTAGCTGGATGGATCTGGTTGCGCCGATTGCGTTTGGCGGTGTCTGGCTGGCATTTTTCGCCTGGCAGTTGAGCAAGCGTTCATTGATTCCGATTAACGATCCGCAATACGAGAGCGTGCTGGAACAGGCAGCCGCCGGCGCGCATGGACACTGATTGACTTTTGTTATGAAGCAAGACGGACACCAGACTGAAACGCCTGACGTTTCGCATATTCGCAACGTCGAAGTCACGCACGAGAGGAGCGATGTCAGTGTGTCAGGCGTCTTGACGTTTGTCGTAGCGCTGACTGTGGTCACCGTCGCTATCTATATCGGCATGTGGCTTTTGTTTGACTACTTTCAATCGCAACAGGCTCGAGAGAAACCGCCTGGGCCAATGGCCTTACAGAAAGGCGAGCGACTGCCACCCGAGCCGCGTCTTCAAAGTGCACCGGGGTTTGGAGTCACACTTCAAAGCGGCCAAACAGTGAACCTCGAACTAAAGAAGCCTGCTGCCGAGTTCGACGAGCTTAATAAGCAGTGGACCGAAGAGCTTGACGGTACCTTGAAGGATCAGTCGGGGAAGCCTGTTTCGATGCCCATTAACGAAGCGATCAAAAAGATTGCCGCAGAAGGCTTACCGGTGCGCCCTTCCAGTGGTACTGGCAAGCTCCATGATTTTGCCGTCAGTTTTCCCACGGCCGCCAGTTCCGGCCGTGTGAGTGAAAAGCGTTTGCAGTAAGCAGGGGTCAGAGAGGTTATCGAGGGAAATGGAAGTAATCAGTAACAATTTTCGATGGCAACGTACCGTCACGAAGAATTTCCTGGCGATAACAGTCTGTGTGTTGGCCATTTTTGTAAACGTGATGGGTCAGGCCGGTCCGCCGGGACCAAGTTCGCCGCTGTACGGCGCGCGGCCTGAGAGCGGAACCACCTCGACTGGCTTACCCACGGCCCTGAGGGATGTGAAGATCGAGCAAAAGTTGAATCAGCAGTTGCCGTTGGATCTTCAGTTCAATGACGAGAATGGCACTCCAGTTAAGTTGGGCCAGTTCTTTCATGAAAAGCCGGTTGTCATTTCGCTCGTTTACTACGATTGTCCAATGCTTTGCACTCAGGTGCTGAACGGCATGGTCACATCTTTTAGAGTCTTGCCCTTTCAAATTGGAAAGGAATATGACGTCGTTACAATCAGCTTCGATCCACGAGAGACTCCGACGCTGGCGAGTGCTAAGAAGAAAATCTATGTTGACTTTCTTCCCGCAAAGATGCGCTCGGATGCGAGCAATGGTTGGCATTTTCTAACTGGTGATCGTGAGAGTATTGAAAAGATTACTGACGCGGTTGGATTTCGCTATCACTATGACGAATCAACTCGTCAGTTCGCTCATGCGAGTGGAATCATGTTAGCGACGCCGCAGGGTAAGCTTTCTCGCTACTTCTACGGAATCGATTATCCGGCCCGGGACTTACGGCTCGGACTGATTGAATCAGCACAAAACAAGATTGGGTCGCCTGTCGATCAACTGCTGCTTTATTGCTATCACTACGACCCGGCGACTGGTCGATATGGTGCGGCGATCATGAACGTCATGCGAGTCGCCGGCGTCATCACCGTGATTGGAATTGTCAGTATGTTTTTCTTGCTTCGTCGCCGCCCGCAAACACCAGTCGAACTGAAGACGGGAGGCATGGCCTAGTAATGCAGTCCTGGATTCCGCTAGTGCCTGATAGTGCTTCCACCTTATCGTGGAAGGTCGACGCTATCTATTTCTACCTGTCTGGAATAACGCTCTTCTTTACCCTGTTAATTTCAGGAATTCTAATCTTTTTTGTCATCCGCTATCGTCGCCGAAGTCCTTACGAAATACCTCGTCCGATTGCAGGTTCGCATAAGCTCGAAACATTGTGGACCGTGATTCCTTTTTTGATATCGATGACGATCTTCGGCTGGGCTTCGAGCGTGTACTTCCAGCAATACCATCCGCCGGATAACGCCGTTGAAGTTTACGTAGTTGGGAAACAATGGATGTGGAAGATCCAGCATTCAACGGGCCAGCGAGAGATAAATGAGCTTCACGTTCCCGTCGGTCGAAAGATCAAGTTGATCATGACCACCGAAGACGTTATTCATGATTTCTTTGTGCCGGCGTTCCGAATGAAAGCTGACGTTGTACCGGGTAAATACACCACGCAGTGGTTTGAGGCTACCAAGACGGGAACGTTCCACCTTTTCTGCGCTGAGTATTGCGGTATGAATCACTCAGGCATGATCGGTTCAGTGATAGTGATGGAGCCGCGAGAGTTCGACAACTGGCTCAGCGGAAATACCAACTCGGCCAGTCCGGCCGCGGCTGGTCAACAGCTCTATCAAACACTTGGGTGCGTTTCATGTCATGGCGCCAATGGTGAGGGCGGTCGTGGCCCAACTTTGGCGGGATTGGTAGGTCGCAAGACGCCACTTGTCGGCGGCCAGGAAGTTGTTGCTGACGAAGCTTACATTCGTGAGTCGATTCTGAATCCACAAGCTAAGCTGGTTGAAGGCTTTGGTCCAATCATGCCGACATTTCAAGGTCAGGTTAGCGAAGACCAGCTTTTGCAATTGCTAGCTTTTATCAAGTCGTTGCCAGGAGGTTCAAGTCAGCCTCAAGGCACTGCGAGCCCGGCAGCATCCGGGTCAGCAGCGCCGAGACCAGTTGCTTCGCCGGCGCAACCAAACAGGCCGGCCGCAGGTCAATAAGTCTTTGGGTCGTAAGTTATGAAAGCAGAAGAATTCGAGCTACCACCACCATCGCGGGTCAATTACCTTAATGCTACGTATGGCCTGAAGTCGTGGTTGCTGACAAAAGACCATAAGCGCATTGCACTACTTTACCTGGGCTCCATCACTTTCTTCTTCTTTATTGGTGGGCTCTACGCACTCATGATTCGCCTGGAATTGTTAACTCCACAAGGCGACTTCCTGCAGTCAACTACCTACAACAAGGTATTCACACAACACGGAATCATCATGATCTTTTTCTTCTTGATTCCGTCAATTCCGGCCACGCTCGGAAATTTTCTGGTGCCGATGATGATCGGCGCCAAAGATCTCGCTTTCCCGCGTATAAATCTGCTCAGTTGGTATATCTATCTTATCGGCGGTGTGATCACGATCTATGCGCTACTCGCAGGCGGTGTTGATACAGGTTGGACCTTCTATACTCCTTTCAGCACAACGTTTTCAAACTCTTATGTAGTTGCTACAGGCTTGGGGATCTTTATCAACGGCTTTTCGTCGATTCTGACCGGACTAAACTTCATTGTTACCATTCACACCATGCGTGCGCCGGGCATGACGTGGTTCCGAATGCCGTTGTTTCTGTGGTCGATCTACGCAACCAGCCTTGTGATGATTCTCGGTACACCAGTGATCGCCATCACAATCTTGTTGCTTGCGTTTGAGCGCGTCTCCCGTGTCGGCATCTTTGATCCTGCACTGGGGGGCGATCCAATTCTCTTTCAGCATTTGTTCTGGTTTTATTCGCACCCCGCTGTTTACATCATGGTTCTCCCGTCAATGGGTGTAGTCAGTGAGTTGATCGCGAATTTCTCACGCAAGAACATTTTCGGCTATCGCTTCGTCGCCTTCTCGAGCCTGGCAATCGCAGTGTTCGGCTTCCTGGTTTGGGGCCACCATCTGTTTGTTACGAGCCAGTCTGTATATGCCGGAATGATCTTCTCGTTCTTGAGCTTTGCGGTAGCTATTCCATCAGCGATTAAAGTGTTCAACTGGACCGCAACACTTTATAAATCGTCGATTTCATACGACACGCCGATGCTTTACGCTCTTGGATTCATCGGTTTATTCACCGTTGGTGGAATGACCGGTCTGTTCCTGGCAGCGCTAGCGCTTGATGTTCATCTCAGCGATACCTACTTCGTGGTTGCTCACTTCCACTACATCATGGTGGGTGGGGCGCTCATGGGGTATCTCGGAGGGCTGCACTATTGGTGGCCTAAGATAACCGGACGTATGTATCCAGAAGGCTGGGGTAGATTTAGTGCACTTGTCATTTTCGTTGGGTTCAACCTGACTTTTCTGCCGCAGTTTGTGGCGGGCTTCCTTGGGATGCCGCGCCGCTATCACGCGTATCCACCCGAATTTCAAGTCTTCAACGTTCTTTCATCCGCAGGCGCGTCCATACTTGGTCTTGGGATGTTGATACCGGCAATCTATTTTGTCTGGTCCATGAGATACGGAAAAGTAGCGGAATCAAATCCGTGGCACCTTCCCGGTCTCGAATGGCGTACACAGTCACCGCCAATAACAGAGAATTTTGACGTAACCCCAGTCGTAACGTGGGAAGCTTACGAGTTTGCCCCACCCGAGGAGACCGAGATTATTGGCAAGTTCGGAAGCGAGCTTGAGCAGCCTGCTTAACCAGGTGTGGACAGAGGTTTATTAGGTAACGGAGAGCTTCTACTTTGATTCAGAGTCACGCAACAGCGGAAGAGATTCACGGCCATCCGGCTTTGCAGCACCATTTTGAGAACATGGAGCAGCAACGTGAAGCTGGTACGCTGGGCATGTGGGTCTTTCTCGTTACTGAGATCATGTTTTTTGGTGGAATGTTCTTAGCATATACGCTTTACAGGTCCACCTACCCTCAAGCATTCGCTTCGGCAAGTAATCACCTGGACATCACGTTGGGAACGCTGAACACGGGTGTTCTGATCTTGAGTAGTTTGACGATGGCGTTGGCTGTTTACTTTACGCAGGTTGGGAAAAGGCAGCCTCAGATCCTTTGTCTGGTTCTGACCCTCATCCTCGGACTTACATTCCTTGGCGTAAAAGCGTTTGAGTATTACGACAAGTATGAGAGTGCTTTAATCCCCGGTCATTTGATTCCCAGTCATCCCTTTGATCCTCACGTCCATCACGAGGGCGATCCACCCAATCCGCATGCGATCGAGCTATTGCCAGGGGCGACGCTTCGTCAGGTGGAGCTCTTTTACTGGATCTACTTTGCGATGACCGGTATGCACGCGCTGCACATGATTATCGGCGCCGGATTGCTGACATTTCTGTTGATCTACTCTCTGAAAGGGCGCTTTGATCCGGAGTACCATAGTCCAGTAGAGATTATTGGCCTCTACTGGCACTTCGTCGATATCGTCTGGATTTTCTTATTCCCGTTGCTTTACTTATTAGGAAGACACTTTGGACATGGTGGGTAAAGTGAGTCAGCCATGAGCGAACATATAGTTTCAGTAAGAGTTTACTTGACGATTTTTATGGTGCTGCTGGCTGGCACCCTGCTCACTGTATTGGCAGCCTTCCAGGATTTCACCTTCCACATCGGCAATCGAACGCTCGCTCTCAACACACCTATAGCGCTTTTGATCGCAACCACGAAGGCGACTTTCGTGGTGCTTTACTTCATGCACGTGCGTTACAGCTCGCGATTAATATGGGTCATCGTGGCTGCGGCTTTGTTTTGGATGGCGATACTGTTCGCCCTAACGTTCAGCGATTACTGGACGCGTGGTTGGTTGCCGATCGGCATCTAAACTTACTCGCCGCGGTGCAGGGTCGACTCTCTCACCTCAATCAACTTTTTACAGGCTGGGCAGTTAAGCCGGATAGTTGCGTCCGTGGTGTTGATGCCGGCACCGCAAAAGGGGCACTCGCCGGTTATTTCATTGCGCTGGAATAGGTTACGCATCATAAAAAGTGGCAGGACCAGACCGGCGATTAGCAGCGGAACACCGAAAATAAGGCCGATGGTAGCACTCTGACCAAGAGTAAGGCTGATAACCAGCCCGGCTAAAAATAGAAGTAAACCTAGTGCAATGCTAAACGAAAAGCTATAGGCGCTATCAAAAGTCCGTCCTTCTTTCGCAACTTCTGGTCGATTCGCATCCATGTCAAACAGACCTCCTGAGTTTTTGAATGTCCGGGAAGATCGCCTAGGGGTAGGTAGAATTGACTTTTACTCCGGTGACTGGGTGTTGTCAATGCTCGCACGGCTCAATAAGTCCCTTAGGCGAACAAATCAAACAAAAGTGTGACGAGGACGGTGAGACGTTCGCCTGTCGATATGCTTTAATTGCAGGTTCGTAAAAGACAATTATTGACTGTGATTTGAAGGACGAATGTATTTTCTATGACTATTGATTTGACGCCGTTTGAGAGCTTCTTAAATGAACATGATGAAGAGGCGTGGGCCGCAACCTTAACGATCTTGCTCAGATCTATTCACGAGGTAGATCGGAATGCAACCCAGATCTGGTTTGCCTTTTACCCGCTCGGATTGTTTCAAGCGCTAAATCATGCTGACGATCCTGAGCAACTCGCACGAGTGTTGCTGCTGCAGGGGAATTATCGGTTGCGAGATCAGATTGATTCTTCGCACACGTTTCTCTATGGACATCGTTACTGGCCCGAGGTTAGGGCGGCAGTCCAGCAGCACGCACGAGAATTTGAGAACGACGCAACGACTCGTTTGTCTGATCAAATTCTTACGATAGCTACTGCGGTCGGTAAGAAGCTGAAGGTTAATAATTCTCTACTCGCGGGTATCACTGCAGTTGCATTCATGACTGTGCAGCAAGTGGGCGTCTCAGCGTTTGATGGCCCAGGCAGGATGTTGCTTGACAAGAAGCATGCGCGAAAGTCTCCCGAGCAGGTTTTGAGTGAGCGTGCAAAGGATGATAGTCAGGGCTTACTCGGGTTCTTAAAGACAATCGATAAAAAATGGACGGTGACCTACGATGAAAACGAGAACGACGCTCGGTATCGCCTGAACAATATTCAAGATCTCGCGTGGGGAGCGGCCGGCGATAAATCAAAAAATTGGCGAGAAATTGATCCGCGACGGACGGAAGGGCCAATCCCGGTTGAATGCCGATCAGCATCGTGCGGCACTTGCTGGGTTGGAGTCTTGGGTGGAGCTGAAAAGTTGTCGGATGTTGCCGCGCGTGAAGGCAAGAAGATCAAAGAATTCGGCTACATCGACTCGCCTGAACCCAAGCCTCTCATCCGTCTTGCTTGTCAGGCGCAAGCTCATGGCGCAGTGTCTATTGTTATTCCACCCTGGAATGGTGTCTTCGGTAAATACCTCCGTTCGCAAGCAGCTAGTGTCGAGGCTCCAGCTACTAACGGGACAACCAAGAGCGCTTCCGCACCCGAGTTTTAGAGCGATTAGGGTGTCCAAGTAGAGTACCGCGAGCGAAGCGACCGGATGGTACACTCAAACGAACCAGTCTTGAAGGTTTATGTATTTAAGTTGAGTGTACCATCCGGTCGCTTCGCTCGCGGTACCCTAATTTCAGAACGTTCTTTTTTTGCGAAGCACAACGAAACCATCATTGGTCATTCAGCCTGTTTCAGTTTGCACCAGTCTTAAGAACGCGATTGAAACTTCGTTTCAGCAAATGGAAAATGAGAACTGGAACATGACCAATGAAAAATAATCGACTTCCGCAAAAGCAGCCTTGACCCATTCAACAAAGTTCTCCCCGTTACTCTATGTTGTGGCTGCTGCGCTGTTGTGGAGCACGGGAGGTCTTTTCATCAAATGGACCAAGCTCTCAGGTCTTGAACTCTCGTTTTTCCGGTCCTTTTTTGCCTTCTTCACGGTAGCCCTTTTCACGAGACGAGAAGGTTTCGGTATCAATTTAGTTAGTGCTGCTGGCGCCGTACTTTATGCGGTCCTCTTAATTCTCTTCGTTCTCGCCACGAAGGAGACTACCGCTGCAAATGCAATCTTTCTTCAATACACGGCGCCAGTTTATCTCTTGATCTTTGAGCCACTTTTTTACAAGGAGAAGTTTCGCTTTCGAGATCTCATCACGGTTTTGATCTGTATTGGCGGAATGACTTTGTTCTTTGTGGGCCAATTACGCCCGCAGGATGTGACTGGAAACATCCTCGCACTCGCTTCCGGATTTTGCTTTGCTCTCTACTTTCTTTTGTTGAGACATCCTCGTGCGAGAGATGTAAACAGGGCCTCTTCGGTTATTTATGGGAATCTATTAGCTGTCTTGCTAACGGCGCCCTGGGGATTGGCAGCGGTACAAGGCATCAACTCGCACGACTTATTGAGTGTGATTTATCTCGGGGTGGTCCAGATCGGCGTTGCCTATACGTTCTTCACCATTGCGATGGCTCGTGGCGTAAGATCTCTCGATGCTGGAATCATGGGCTATATCGAGCCGGTGTTGAACCCCGTATGGGTGTTTCTAGTGCTGGGTGAGAGACCGTCCGAGTGGGCGCTACTTGGCGGCGGAATCATTATCCTCGCAGTCGTCGTTCACATGCTCGCCGATGCTCGCGAGAAGCGACAAGCAGCATCGCCACCGTTGGAATCCGCACATGGTTAACCGCCAAATACTTCGTCAACTGAAAAAGTAAGATCGGGAAAAAAGTACGAGGTGAACAACTCGCCTACCTGTGTGTTAGTACTGGTCCAGATAGCTGCTCGTGAACATATAACGTGCCTTAATCATTCTTCTTGAAGAGGTGCGCAGACAAAAGCCGGATTATTCGATATAGACCAAAAAGCAAACTACATCATCCATTTGTCGCGACCGCGATAATACCTGGGAGAGCGGGTTGGATAGCGCTTCTTGTACTCCTGATAACGCGTCAAAAGCGTCGCATATCGCAGATCCGAGGAGCGTAGTCTTTTATGGGGGATTGCTCGGAGATGATTTTCGATCCTGGTCATTTTTCGACTTGAAAATCTCCAATCGTAATTTCCCAGCTCGTATAAACTTGTGACGCCGTACCCCTTAATCCGTCCGGTCAGGTCAACATACGGCTCAAAATAGCTCCAAACCAGGTCTCGAATGGACCGAAACACCGGCCGGCGCCCGTGCAACCCAAAGTCACGAGAACGTGCAACCGCACCCCAAAGTCCATTCTCTTGAAAAACGAATAAGACATGGTCCAGTAGGTCCTGCGATTCGAGGTCCAGTAGTAAAGGTGGATACCCATGTTGCTCCAGGATAACTGCCGCACTTACGGCGGCCTCGAGGCAGTGAGCCTCACCGGACTTCAGGACCTCTCTGAAGGAGCGCATGGTGGCCCCTCTGCTTTCCCAGTTGTAGGGCATTTTGGTGAAATATCGCTGAACCCGAGCGGGCGTATCCAGCTTGCGAATCAAATTCCATTCAGCTGAAGTAAACTTTTTTTCTGTGTTCTTTTCGGTTCTTGACTCAAACATAAGGTAGAAGACTTTGGGAATGTGCCTGCTGAACGATGCAGATTCTTGCCGGAAATCCAAAAAAAAGACGCCAGGCCCAGGCACTCCAAACGAGTAGACTTGCCTGAATCGACTCAAAATGTAAGACTTACTGCCTTAATAAACTTCAACGGCACTAATCATTATTTATTTTTACGTTCTGTCATGAATTCAAGTATGAGCCAGCAGGCAACCGCTTCCCAAAAAACCCGCGCCGAGCAGGAAACTGAAAATGAAGCAAACCGACTTATCGAACAAGTAGAGTCGGCTTTGGCAATAGTAGCAGTGCGCTCACCTGTCGACGACGACTCTTTGAGTGCAAGTGCCGACCGTATCGAGCGGGCCGCCCGGGATTTCGCAGATGCGTTACGCGAGCTTGCCAAGCATCGTAAAGACACTGCGCAGGGCTCCTGAGCTGTTGCTACTTCACATTTGAACAGAACGAAATCACCCGCTGGAGAACCTTTATGGCTTCGATTGCCTCCGAAACAGTAGCTCAAAACCTGGGTCGCAAGAACACAAAATATGAATTGGATAATTACGGTATTAGAAACCCGGGCCGCGTTTACTGGAATTTGAACCCGTCGGAACTATACGAAGAAATCGCTCGACGTAACGAAGGTATTATTTCAGATCACGGCGCAATGATCGTCGATACCGGGGAGCACACCGGTCGAGCAGCAAAAGACAAAGCAATTGTCCGCGAACCTGACAGCGCTGACAAAGTGTTTTGGGGCGACGTAAATAAGGATTTTCCTCAAGAAAAGTTCAATGCGCTTAAAGACCGTATGATGGCCCATGCCACCGGACGGGATCTTTTCGTTCAGGACACGTTCGTCGGCGCCGATCAGAATTTCCGTTTACCCATCCGAGTCATTACTGAATTGGCCTGGCACTCGCTTTTTGCGCGCACTATGTTTATCAGTAGTGCAGAAGCGGAACCGCATCAACCTCAGTTTACGATAATCAACTTTCCGAGCTTTCAAGCGGATCCTCAGCGGGATGGCACGCGTTCACCCACGTTCATCTTGATGGATTTCAGCCAGAAACTAGTCTTGATCGGCGGCACTTCATATGCCGGCGAGACAAAGAAGAGCGCTTTCACTCTGATGAATTACCTCCTTCCTCAACGAGGAGTGATGAGCATGCACTGTTCTGCAAATATTGGCCATGACGGCGACGTCGCGATTTTCTTCGGTCTGTCAGGGACCGGAAAAACAACTCTCTCAGCCGATCCTGAACGTAAATTGATCGGAGACGACGAACATGGCTGGTCGGATGATGGGGTATTTAATTTCGAGGGTGGCTGTTATGCCAAGGTTATAAAACTCTCGGCCGAGGCGGAACCGGATATTTACAAGACGACGCGGATGTTTGGGACCATTCTCGAAAATGTTGTTTACGATCCGGAAACCAGAACCATCGATCTCGACGATGCCGCAAAGACTGAAAACACCAGAGCCTCTTATCCACTGACGAGTATCAACAACATCGTTCCAGAAGGCTATGCCGGCAGTCCCCGAAATATCATCATGCTAACCGCCGATGCCTTCGGCGTGTTGCCGCCCGTTGCGCGTTTGAGTCCCGAACAAGCGATGTATCATTTCCTATCGGGTTATACAGCAAAAGTTGCCGGTACAGAAAAAGGAGTCAAAGAGCCTGAGGCTACCTTCTCCACCTGTTTTGGTGCTCCTTTCATGGTGCTCCATCCTGGCGTCTACGCCGACCTCCTGGGCCAGAAGATGGCCAAACATAATGCTGCTTGCTGGCTGGTCAATACTGGATGGAGTGGTGGACCATACGGTGTGGGCCAACGCATGAAGATTTCTCACACGCGAGCCATGATTCGCGCGATTTTGACTGGTGAGCTGGCGTCGATAGAAACGCGTCCGGATCCGATATTTGGAGTGAATGTGCCAGTGTCTTGTCCTGGCGTTCCATCTGAAGTTCTACAGCCTCGGAACACCTGGGCCGACAAAGAAGCTTACGATAAGCAGGCTAAGGATCTCGCCCTGCGTTTTAACAACAACTTCAAAAAGTACGAAGCCGGAGTCTCCGCCGCCGTCCGCGCAGTCGCCCCAAAGTTGTAGGGGCGGCCCTCCGTGGCCGCCCCTACATTATGGGTTGAGTTGCGCAGATAACTTCAGGAAGCGTGGATCGTTTGCTACGAAACTAAAGGCCTCCTCCGATCTCAACCTCACAGAATCTTTAAAACCGAGCGACACCGCCTCCTCCAGCGAATCCAGGGTCGAACTCTTGTCCCGCTTTATGGCAAATGCCCGAGCTAACTCAAAAACCAGATTTGGATTTTTAGAATCAATCTCTTTAGCCAACTGAAGATTGATGACCGCAACGTCAGTCTTGTTGTTTCTGAGTGCTGCCTGTGCCGTTTCGATCGATTGAATAAGTAGCTGCGAAAGAACGCGTCTCGACATTCGACGTTCTGGAGAATCTGCGGCTGCATCTCGTCGCTTTCTGTAGTCAGCGAGCCGTATCGAAGCATCGTAGCGCGGCGAACGGACTTCGTCAGGATTTGGCGCTTTCATCCAGAGCGAGTAGATCTCACCTGCTTCTGTCAGCTGTTGTTTGAATGCTGCTTCCTGAGCCTTCTCGTCCTTTTTCAACTCGTTTTGTTTGGCGAGCTGATCAGATTTCATTTGGACGCTACTTACATCCTTCAGCCCCGAGAAATCACGAATGATCGAACGAAATTCACGGTAGGCTTCGCTGAACCTTTTTTGGGCCAGAATCTGATCGGCAGCACTTACTCTTGAAGCAAATTCAGATTCGATGAAAGCCTCGTCCTTTGGCAATGCGCCCGATTTCATTGCGTGCAGGTTCAGCCAACCCAGTGCTCTTTCGAGTGTTGTTTCGGGAGCCCATTCATGACCGCCTGCGAAGGACTCAAAATGATAAGGTGACTTCAAACTGCCGAACTTCTTTTCGAGCTCCCAAAGTTCAGCGGCGTTGAAATCGTCGACACCGGCTGCTGCGAAATACGCAAAGTTAGTATTCTGATCAGGCTGAGGCTCCGGCGGAAATCCAGCGCCGGTAGCAATCACTCCAACTGCGCAGCCTCGACATCGAGAGGCAAATGCCGCAGCCAAGCGAGCACCTCCTGAAAAACCGGCTATATAGGTTCGACTCTGATCGATGTTAATTCGACGGTGAGCGTCTTCCCAGAAGGTCGTGAATATCTTAGTTATAGTTGGACCATCAAGACCATTTCGCGAATTGTTTGAACACACAACAACAAATCCGAGCTTTTGTGCAGGTGAGACAAAACGGGAGATTGCGTTTCCACCACGCCCCCGCGGATCGAGGCAAAACACCGTGGGCCAGGGTCGGCTTGAGTCGTAACTGTCCGGGAGGAATGCTGCGTAAGACTGGTCGGGGTCGTTTTCGATTACAACTTTCTCAACAACACCGCCGGGCCGTAAGGTCATGCCAGCTTGGGCGGCAACAAGATTTGAGCAGAAGAAAATTGACGCAACCAGGAACAAGCATCTGACAAGTTCTTTCCTCGTTCTCATTGCCTCAACTGGTTGAGTTAACCTGGAGGCCATGTCATCGGACGACCAGCCAGAACATGAAGGTGGAGGTGGAAAACGGATTGGCCGGCCCCGGCTCCAGTATTTATGACCGTACGATACCCGGTTTCAGCATGGCCGAGATCGTTCGCCATGCGCGCTCCAACTCGGAGCAGGTGACCCAGGAGCGACTCGTCTCGTTGAGACGCATCATCCAAAGACTCTATATGTTCCCGCGGTAGCACGAGGACATGAGTCGGTGCCTGAGGGTTGATGTCGCGAAGCACGATACACCGCTCGTCCTGGTGAAGAAGTTCGCCCGGAACCTCACCGTTAATAATCCGACAAAACAAACAGTTCGCTTCTGACATTTCGTTTCAACCCTCCCGGAAAGTAGACATTCAAAATTCTAAACTGGCTCAGGAATAGACGCTGACTCCGAATGAAGATTAGCAGTAACTGATGCTCTGATACGGGAAATATCCGCACCGACTGCTCTGAGTTTCGCCTCAATTTTTTCGTAGCCACGATCAATGTGATAAACCCGATCGATTATGGTCTCGTCCGAAGCAACAAGCCCTGCGAGTACGAGCGACGCCGATGCGCGCAGATCAGACGCGATAACTCGGGCGCCAGTTAACTTCGTTGGTCCTTCAACTATCGCACTGCGACCATCAATTTGGATTTGAGCGCCCATACGTTGTAACTCAGACGCGTGCATAAAGCGATTCTCAAAAACTGTCTCAACAATTTCCGATCGACCACGCGATTGCGTCATCAGAACCATGTACTGAGCTTGCATATCCGTTGGGAATTCAGGATATGGCGCAGTCATCATATCGCCTGCACGGAACTCGTCGCTGCCGGTAACCAAAAGAGTCGTGGGGTTTATCTCTTTTATGTTAACGCCAACGTCGCTTAATCTTTCGATCACGCTGCCGAGGTGATCGGGCCGGCAATCTTTGATCTCAAGTCGCCCTCGCGTAATCGCAGCTGCTACGATGAAGGTTCCGGTTTCGATTCGATCCGGAATGATGGTGTGTTCAGCACTGCCCAGGCTCTCGACTCCCTCGATTTCAATCGTTTCAGAGCCTGCACCGTTGACACGTGCGCCCATCTTATTTAGGAGGTCAGCAAGATCTACTATCTCTGGTTCGCGCGCTGCATTCCGGAGAGTCGTGACGCCTCGAGCCAGGGTGGCAGCCATCATCAGGTTCTCAGTCCCGGTGACAGTTACTTTCCCGAATTGAATATCAGCTGCTCTGAGTCTTCCATCTTTAGGAGCTCTTGCTACGACATTTCCTGCTTCAAGTTTGACTTCGGCGCCGAACTGTTCAAAACCTGCCAGGTGGAGATCAATTGGTCTGGTGCCAATCGCACAGCCGCCGGGTAGTGACACTTTAGCTTTACCGAAGCGCGCGAGCAGAGGTCCAAGCGCAAGCACCGACGCCCGCATCGTTTTCACGAGTTCATAAGGCGCTTCGAACAGCTCGATGTGAGATGCGGTGATTTTGTGCGTTCTGAGCTCCGGCGTCAGTACAGTGGCGCCGATGTCCTCGAGGAGACGGCGTTGCGTAATGATGTCGCGAACGTAGGGAATATTGTGGAGCGTGACAGTTTCCGACGTTAGCAGGGCGGCGGCCATACAGGGCAGAGCTGAGTTTTTGGCGCCGCTTATGGAGACGCGACCGTTTAAAGAACGGCCGCCGATGATTCTAAATTTATCCACGATTGCGACAGATTAAAGGAAAACCGGCCAAGGATAAAGCGATGGAGTCAAAGCGTGTATGGTTCAGTTTGAACCATAGGTGTCAAAGCATGAGGCGCGGCGGATGGTCCGCCGCGCCTCGTCGTTTGTACACCGCTCTCTTTTGGTGTTACTCGTTCGAAGTCTTTCTGATCTTTACTCCACCATTGGTAGTCATTGCTCGAACAGTAGCGCCACCGGAACCGAGGTTTACGGCCAGTTCCTTACTGATTCGACCCTGAACCGTCACTGGAAAATCGACGCTTAGATTCCCGTTGACAGTGCCAGTTTCCAGGTGCGCCGAGTAATTCTCTGGAATCGACATCACGATCCCTCCATTCGTCGTACTCACGTCCAGCGAATCACCTTCCCAGTGATCGCCGCTCAATTCGACGACCAAACCACCGTTGGTGGCTCCCCCTTTAACATTTCCGCCGACTCGTTTAAGAACCACGCCCCCATTTGTAACTCGAAAGTCAATTCGACCCGATACTTCGGCAATAGCAATACCGCCATTGTGTGCTTCGAGCGAAAGGTCTGAATGCCTTGGAACAAATACCTCGTAACTAACGTCCCAGTGATAATCTCTTCGGTTATCAGGACCGCTCGCGAAAATCTTCGCGCCTGATGTTTCAATCTGTATCTGCTTTGCCAGGGCTTCAGCTTCACTTGCGGTCGGTGCGCCAGCCTGTACACGCGCTCGAATTAGAATCTGACCCTGGTCCCAACCCTTGACTGATATGCCACCGTTTTGGCGCCCATCGATGGTAATCACGCCGCCGTTCGGCGCTAGAGTCTGTTCACGGACTTCACAGTTTCCAACCAGCCGATCGGGAAACCAGTTGTTTTCGCGACAGCTCAGCGAGCCCGGCTTAGTGTTTTGACCCACTGCGCAAAAGGCCGCCAGCACGATTAATCCGGCGACGAACACGATTCTCCTGGCAAAGCTATTCATGGCTTCGATCTCCTTAAAGTAGTCTGGGGTATTTGTATTTTTTCGCGGCTCTGAAGCTAAAACACCACACAGGAATCTCTTGTGGCATTTTTAAATGGAGGGCTCTGACTACAGCCGTGACATCTCATCAAATCCTTGTCAGCAGGCTCACTCTTTTGAGGACTACAATTCTCGGAATGCCCTGCAGGTCGGGCAAAATCTCGATTAGTTGAAAAGGTGGCTGAATCATCTGCTCAACCTTCTCGCCCTGGTCAAACCCAATTTCTAACAATAAGTATCCTCCCTCAGTAAGGAATTCGGGAGCTTCTCGCAGAATTCGCCGGATTACGCTGAGCCCGTCACCACCAGGACTCAAAGCCGTCAATGGTTCATGATCTCTGACTTCACGTTGTAATCCCGGTAGCATCTCGGCAGCCACATAAGGTGGATTAGAGACGATGATGTTGAACTCGTGCGAAGGGTCTAACCTTTCAAAGCAGTCAGACAAAACAAACTCGATCCGGTTCGTAACTTCTAAACGGTTCGCGTTTAATCTCGCCACATCGAGAGCTGAGTCAGAAATATCCACAGCCGTTGCTTTTGCGTCGGCTCGTTCGCAAAGAATCGAGATAGCAATACATCCTGATCCAGTTCCCACGTCACATATAGATGGACCATCTGAATTCGTTAGTAACCTTAAGGCGGCTTCGACGAGGAGTTCAGTTTCAGGGCGAGGTATCAATACGGCAGGACTCACGTGAAATTGCCGCCCAAAAAAGTCCTGGACTCCGGTGATGTACTGCAGCGGTTCCCCCACGGCTCGTCGTTGGATCATCGCAAGATATCGATCAAATTCGGCATCGTCCAAAAGCTCATCAGAGTTTGTGATTAGGTAGGTTCGATCCTTTGAAAGATTATGTTCCAGCAGCGACCGGGCATCCCGTCGATACTCAGGAACGCCTGCCTCCCGGAGAATCTGGGCACCCTGATTGATTGAATCGTTGATTGAACGCATCGTCATTGCTGCGAAACTTGGCTTTGCCCCCTTGCCTATTTCTCTTACGTCTCTATAATTCCTTCACACAGTTAGAAAGTTGCAATGAAGATTGCCCGACCCGAAATGTAGAGTTTTCGGAAGCTTAAGGCAATTCATCATTTCTTTAAGGTACTAAAGAACGAGTCTCGTTCCTCCCGTGTACGTTACGAACCTCCGCGCTGAGAAGCACGGAGGTTCTGACGTATTAAGGGCAGCAGTTTAACAATGTTGGTGATGGGAGTCGCCCGTGGGTTCAATGTCCAAAAGCCTGCTGCTGTTCGCACTTAACTGGCTCGACGCTCAATTGACTTTGCTGTGGATTCGCACAAATGTGGCTACCGAAGGCAATAGCCTGATGGCCCGCATCATCAATCACAGCGAAATGTCTTTCCTCATCTTCAAGCTCGCAATTGGCGGGTTCGCTGCTTATACGCTCTATCGTTGCGCTCATATCCCGCTTGCGCGAAGAGGTATGTCGGTGGTGCTGATCGTCTATTTTTTCCTAATGGTCATCCACGCTGCGATTGGCTTTTCCGCCCTTGGTTGGCAAGGCCCAATAAATGTCCTGGCGTACTGCGAAAGACTGCCCAGGGCAATTTTCTACTTGTTCGCCTAAATCACCCTCGTCGTCGGAAATAACGAAACCCTGGCGCCCGACGCGCGTTTCAACATAGCCAGAACTTGAAGACACAACCAGGGCTCCCAATCCTTGCCGGAAAGGGGGCTCTGGTTCTACATTTGTGCTCTGGGATGGTCACTGAGGAGCAAGATCCTTGTCAGCACAACGACGAGCGCGGTTCAAGGCATCTTAAGAGTGGTTCGGCTAAACCCGAAGCCATGAATACGAGTAAGTGAGGCAATTATGTACAAACTTTCTGCACGCCAGATTCTTTTGATAGCTTTTATTTCAGCATTAGTAGCAGCCGCAACAGTGGCAACAGTTGATCATCTATACAATCGACTCGAGCCTTCACAGGCAGCAATCTCGGAAGCTCCGCCGGCAGGTATTGCCGACCCCGCTACGGTTACCGACGAACAAAACAATATCGAAGTCTATCGAGTCTTGAGTCCAGGAGTGGTGTTTATCCACTCGACTTCCTATAGCCGCGATTTCTTTGGTTATGTCGAGCCCCAGGAAGGCTCTGGCTCTGGCTCAATACTGGACCAACAAGGTAATATTCTTACCAACTATCATGTCATAGAAGGTGCACAGAAGTTATCGGTGAGCCTTGGTGGGAAAGACTACGCCGCAAGTGTAGTTGGAGGTGACCCCGATACAGATCTGGCGGTTATCAGGCTTGTTGAAAAACCAGCTGGTCAATTGACGGTGATTCCGTTGGGCGATTCTGAGAAACTGGTTGTGGGCCAAAAGGTCCTCGCAATCGGAAATCCATTTGGTCTTGATCGAACATTGACCACTGGAGTAATTAGTGGGTTGCAGCGACCCATCCGTGCTCGGAATAACCGATTAATCGAAGGCGCGATTCAAACGGACGCCTCAATCAATCCCGGCAACTCGGGTGGTCCACTGCTCGACTCGCGAGGTCGAATGATCGGCATCAACTCTCAGATTCTTTCACCGTCTGGTAGTTCAGCCGGAGTGGGATTTGCGGTCCCGGTCAGCATTGCAAAGCGTGTTGTACCGCAGCTGATTCAAACGGGTAAGGTACGAAGACCCAAACTGGGCATCGGCACTTTAGATCTCGAATCAGTTCGGAGCCAGGTTGATTTACCGATTAAACAAGGTGTCATCATTCGCCAGGTAGCCCGTGGAAGTGGCGCCGCGGCAGCAGGTCTTCGCGGTCTTCAGCAAACTGACATGGGTGATGTCGAATTGGGAGACATCATCGTAGGAATCGACAACGATAAAGTAGAAAATTCAGACGCGCTTTTCCGCGTTCTTGATAAACATCAAATTGGGGAAGTTGTTCAGGTTCAAATATGGCGCAACGGCAGGCAGATTACCGTTCCAGTACGGTTAATGGACTCGCCTGATTCACGTCGTTAAGGCGTTTTCCAATTATCCAAAAGTAGCGGGTTTGATGCCTGCAGTTGAGGAAGGGGAACTCTCGGGTGATGACGGCAATCATCCGAGAGTATCTGTATCTCAAATGCACCAAACCACGCACTTCTTTAACCTGGGATACGGCTGGCTGTGTAAACATTGCAGCGCCGAAAACACCGAACGTAAACAGTACCATCCTCATGAATGCGAAAAGGGAAAGACACCAAGTCTCGCTCTCGCAAAGTGGGTCGATGAAGAGCATCACGGTTTAACGTGCCCACGCTGTGGAATTGAGGAGAAGATTAGTAGAAGGTGAAGGGAGAGGAATAGGACCTATAGGACGTATAGGTCCTATACTTGTTTTTCTAGATCGAACTCTCTTTGATAATCTCTTAAGCTTCTGGCAATTACATCGATTGCCTCGGTCCGATCGTACACACCCACGATCTCGACCTTCTTCTTTTCCTCGTTGGGCAGTTGCTTGTAGCTCAAGAAGTAGTGCTTCAACCGGTCGACCAATCCAGCAGGCACATCGCCAATATCGCCAATGGCGCCATACGCGAGATCGGCTTCGAGTATGGCAATGATCTTGTCGTCAGCCTGTTGTCCGTCAATCATCCGCAGACCACCAATCGGACGAGCATTTAAGAAGAAGCTGCCATGAGCAAAAGTCTTTTCAGTGAGAACGCAAACATCCATGGGATCTTTGTCGCCCTCAATTCCACGGCGACCCGTACGCTGTTCGCAAAGCTCGGCCACTTCAACGCCGCAATAAGTTTGTGGTATGAAGCCATATAGCGTTGGACACATTGATGAGAAGCGTTGCGGCCGGTCCACGCGTAAGTGACCGGACGGTTTGTCCAACTCGTATTTAACTGCGTCAGTAGGGACGATTTCGATATACGCATTGACTAGCTCTGGGGCGTTTAATCCTGGTGTCACGCCATGCCAAGGGTGAGCTTGAAAGAGATTTTTTCTGACTTTAGTGTTCATAAGGTTAACCGTTCTCATTGCACCTATACGACCCATTGCCAACCAGTCGATGATAGAATGCGACCACTCTGAATTCAAATTCATGGCAGCCAGCGTTCAAGCCCCAGCTAAATCAATCACGAGCGCTCTATCAATACGTTGGATCATTAGCGCTCGCGACGATCTGGTATGGTTTATCGGATCTGTCGTTTCCAGCTATCTATTGCTGCTGCTTTACATTTCTGGAGTCTTACCTCTAGTCGTTATGGCCGCCCTCTGGGCGATCCTAATCGATGCGCCTCACGTCTTTGGCACCTTTTCGCGAACCTATTTCGACCGCACCGAATGGCAAAACAGACCTCGACTTCTCTGGGGTTCATTGCTCTTCTTTTTGATTGGACCAGTGCTGGTTTTGGCAGGCGCTGGATTTGTTTTCTTCTTCATTGCTGCGTTGTGGGCTTACTACCACCTGGTGAAGCAGCATTACGGTTTCATGGTCCTGTATAAGAAGAAAAACGACGATCTTGCGAAGATTGATAATCTCCTCGATCGCTTGTTGTTGCTCTTTGCCTTCAATTATCCGTTTGTTGAATTCATCGCACGTGATCCTGAGGCAATGAGCCGCGTGCCTGCTGCGTTGCGAGGTGGCGTTAATGGTCTTGCAAGAATTCTATTCGCCGTCACCGTGTTGCTATTGATCGTCTGGATTGCTCGGCAGTTCCAGCGATTTCTCACGGGTGAGCCGCTCGATCTTCCCAAGTATCTTTTGCTTGCTGCCGCGATTCCGATGCATTGGATCGTGTTATTGACGCCGATGCCACATAAGCCGATAGCAATCGTGGCAATTTTAACGATCTACCACAACCTTCAATATCACCGTCTGATCTGGTTTCACAATCAAAAGTACAGAAACCCTTCAGTCGAAGGGCAGAAGAAGTTTGGCGCCGCTGAGACGATTAGTCGCCGTCTCGCCTATTACATAGGTTTTGGGATTATCTTCGGGATTATTTACCAGGGACCACGACAACTATTGGGCTATCTAAACTTCCAACAAGGTGAATCCACGCACCAATCCCTGTCGATTCAGTTGGGTATCTCATTTCTCTGGGGCTACGCTTTCATTCATTATTACCTGGACTCAAAGATCTGGCGGGTGCGTCGCGATCCATCTGTAGGGAAGGCTTTACGGATGGGTTGAAGTTGGATGGCCTTTGATCTTTGGTCTTTGGCTTAGGCGTTGTGATGGACGTCTCTGACGTGGCGCAACACCAAGCACCGGGTACAAAGCCCAAATAATCCAAAGCTCCACAATCACCAATGTCCAGCGCATACGAATTCGTTACCATCTGGCGAGTGCCCGCGCCGCAGGAAAAGGTTTGGGATCTGATCTTTAATTCAGAGCGTTGGCCCGCGTGGTGGCGGGGCGTGGAACGAGTTGAAAAGCTAAAAGACGGAAATCCGAGCCATGTCGGCACGATCCTTCGCTATACATGGAAAAGTAAACTGCCGTACCGCCTTATCTTCGACATGGAAACAACTCGCGTCGAACCCCTATCAATTATTGAAGGCAGAGCGTTTGGAGAGTTGCAAGGCCTCGGCCGTTGGACCATTACCAGTGATCAAAGTCTAACTACTGCTCGGTATGACTGGAAAGTAGAGACTACAAAGCCCTGGATGAATTTGCTTGCACCAGTGGCGCGACCCTTCTTCAGTTGGAATCACGATGTTGTAATGGGGTGGGGAGGAAAAGGTCTTGCCCAACAGCTTGGAGTCGAACTACTTGACCGCACGCACTAGGTACTCAAACTTGGAACCCCATCCGCGGTCGGATCAACCTGAAATCTGAAGTACAAATCGCTCGTCTGACCGCAAGCTCCACATACAAATCGGACACCTACCAGCTTTTCCCCGTCATAGGTAAATCGCTCCTGGGTTGGTGGTTGGGCCGGGTCAAAGGCATTCGCACCACACCTGCAAGGGAAGTGACGGATCAATGACTCGAGTTGATCGTTCGAAGAGATTGGCAATGCCGTTTCAGCTGTGGCACCCGGATTCACCTTCTGCTTCTCGGCAAAATTCTTTGCCCGACCTTTGGAATTGTCACGTAGCAAGCGAAAGAGAACGAAGCCACTGCCAAGAAGAAGAAGGGCAAGGAAGAGTAGAAAAGGAATAGTTGAGCCAAAACTAAACTGAGGTGTTGCGGTCGACTGGGCCAGGTCAAAGCCCGACACACCTCTCGCATCACCCAAAAGTCGCAGGTGGTTTTGTATCTGCCCGACTGATACCGAATCACCAAACGTTTTCAATGAGCAGTGCAGAACGAATTGATTCCCGCTTTGAGATGCTCTTGCTTCGAAGCGCACCACGTCATCACTAAATACTTCATTACCGCTCGGAAATTCGTGACCCCTGCCAAGGTTCACCAGGATGGTTTGGTCAATGTTTAGAGGGTATCTAACCCTCAGCGGCATTGAACGTTGAGACAACCCTCGCTTGTCGAGTTCGACGTATACCTTATCGGCGAGAAAGCTGTGACTCTTATTCCTCCAGAAATCATCAACTAGATAATTCTCAGTTACAACGATGATGTTCGTAATCGGATCGTCGGTTACTTCTGGTAATCCGTTCGCCGATATCGAGGGCATCGAGTCCGCGTAGTAATTAAGATACTCCTTACTCAACTCAGCGAGCGATTCAGTTGAGAGACCGTACCGAACCTCATCTGCATCGGCGCCCCGATAGGTGGTGGTCACATTCAAAGTCACCGGTAATCCCTCTCCACCGGTGTAAGACTCGACAATCTTAATTGACCTGGATTCAACCACGGGCCGCGGAATTTGAGTAAGAGCTTGCTCTCCGGCGCGGAGCACCAGCGCACGTTCAAAAGGGGGATCGTAATAGTTTTTAAGCGTACCTCTTTGGTAACTGATGGTTGGATCGAACCAGTAGGCTTTGCCGTCAATCGACGCTCGGACGATCACATGGTCAAACGCGAAAGGAGACGGCTGCCATGAATCGAGGGTTGCTCTGGCCCTCGTATTTATTAAGACAGGGACAGCCTCAATGTTCATTGCGGTCAGGATGGAACTCAACAAGAGCGACTTGTCCTTACAATCCCCAAAGCGCCGGGCGAATACTTGATCAGGTAAGGTTGGTTGATGCGAGTATCGGCCCAGCTCGATGCCCAGATAACGAATTTCGTCCTGGACGAAACGAAGGGCCGTAATAACTCTTTCTTCGGAAGAACCGGACGCCTGCTTCCATTGCTCGACTTTGGCCAACAGCTCCCGATTGCGCGGGGCAGACTGTTGATAGAACGGCAGCGCCCATTGGACCACGTCCGACCAATTACGAAATTCACTAACCGATATACTCGGATAAGGATCAAACCAGACTGGTGTGTACTCGTCTTTGCCGGCGGCGGCTATATTTTTGTCGTACCAAAGATATTCTGTGTCTTGACCAATTGACTGGCTGGTGAAACTTAGTGTGGTGTTGTTGTTCTTGATGTTCAACGAACGGTTGGACGGGACAAGAAGACGAATTACGTGTTCCTGGATTGGTTCTGTGTCGGCCAGGTAGAGCGTGTCGGTAAAACGTCCGCCGAGTACCGGATTTTCGCCGTTGATTGAGTACGCGTAGTCAACCGAGTCACCAATCCGCAGGTCGTTGACGAAAATGACTGCAGCCAGAGTTCCGTTAAAGAGTTGCTGGTCTAATTCCTCTTCCTGTTGGACCATTTTTATTTCCGAGGGCCTGAGGATGTCGATCGAAGAGTTCCCGCGTTTGATCTTCACATAATGAATTATCAGTTGTTGGTAAGAAGGCTCGAAATAGAAGCGAAGTTGCGACAAATCGTCCAGGCCAGAGGCACCGTCTACTCGAGTCACATAGTGATAGTAGCGTTCCACTGAACCATTGTTTCCAACCCTGGTTTGTTCATCGCTGAGCAGCTGAGATGAGCTCGTGGCGGTTTGTTGAGAACCTTCCACCTCGGTGTTTGGCACGACAGTACGAACCCACGAAGGCGCGGGTTTAACCGAAAAAGAACCCTTGCCTAACGAGGCGGATGCGCTGAATGAGGCCAACGCCAACAAAAAAAGAAAGCGAAACAGCGGTGTATAACTCGTTGAGTGCACGAGACGGAGCCTCAGAAACGGGTTAGAAGGTAACTGGTCGAGAAGCCGGTTAGGGCTGGTTCAAGGTGGAGAATAATACGAATGGCCGGCGAGGGTCTACCGAGATGAGGGGGCGTCGTTGTTGGAACGCTCCCGCCGGCCACTAATCTTCGGTATGTTCGTCTCCGTTGAAGTGCAGAACTGTTGATTCGTCGTCGACCACCGTCTCAAGGTGCACTGGACGGCCCCAGAGAGTATAGACATGCTCGAGTGCTTTGCGGCCGTAACGCATTTCAAGTTCAGTTCCCTCATAGCGATGTTTCAGGTATAGCTCACGATTGCCATTGTAGTCTCCGTCCTGAACTTCGAGATAAGGAAAGCCAAAGTTAGTCATGTTAGCGACCAACTGATCGCGCACCCGCTCCCAACGCTTTTCAGTGATGGTCCACTCTTCTTCGTCAACCAATTCGAAGACAAACAGGTCGAGCTCTTCGCATAATTCCTCGGTCAGGTAGTTGCGGAGAAAGGAAACGTCATTTTCAAGTTCTCGAACTTCAAAGATCTTCTCTCGACCCTGATTTCCGGTACGTCCCAGGCGTTCTCGCTCGTCATTTGAAGGCTCATTCCAGCGCCGCTCGATGTCCTCGTAGATCTTGTAGCCCAGGTAGTAAGGATTGAGTTGTCCTTTTTGCGGAGAGACGACTCCCGAATGCAAATTTGCGAACTCGATGTGGTCATTGTCCGAGAGGTCGAGTTCTCGCATGATTCGAGCATGCCAAATACTGGCCCAACCTTCATTCATAATCTTGGTCTGCATCTGCGGCACAAAGTACTCCATCTCCTCGTGCACCATAGCAATTGCATCACGTTGCCAGCCGGCGAGCCCCGGCGAATTCTTCATGATGTAGAACAGCAAGTCTTTTTCCGGCAAACGTTCGCGTGGGCCATGTTCGTGATCATCAGATTTAGGTTCTTTAGCGAGTCTTGCTTCTCGAGCCTCTCTGTCTAGCAGCCAGAGGTCATCGTAACGGCCATCCTTGGGTCGTTGCTCGGCCCGTCGTTTTTCTTCTGCCGGTGTCAAATCGCGTTTGATGAAAAAGTAGGGATCAATATGTTCCTCGATAGCCAGAACTGAATCGAGAAAACGCTCCACAGTCTTACGTCCGTGCTTGAACTCATACTCCATCATTCGCTGCGCATGAGTCGAAACACTCTCAACCATCCGGCGGTTCGTCTTTGAAAAATAAAGATTGTTTTTGAAGAAATCGACGTGGCCCAGGACGTGGGCGATTACCATCTTGTTTTGGATAGGACTATTGGTCTCCAGCAGGAAGCCATACGAAGGGTTGGTATTGATCACGACTTCGTAGATCTTTGAAAGCCCGAAATCGTACATCGTCTTCATTCGGTGATACGCTTTGCCAAAGGTCCAGTGTGAATAGCGACCGGGTAGCGCATAAGATCCCACTTCATACATGACGAGCGCCGGCACAATCTCAAAGTTAGTCGGGTATGGATCGAGACCAAAGCGTTGGGCCACTTCCCAGATCTGCTCGACTGCCTTTTCCAGATCTTTGATTTCTTTGTCTTCCATAAGAAAAGAGTTTTTATAGGACCAATAGGACCTATGGGCTCCTGCCTATGACGGCGTTTCAACTCCTCGCTTTCCGAAAAACTGCTTCAGTGCGGGGTAGACGTCTTCCTTATCGTCGATTCGCACGCCCGCAAAGCGATCTTTGTTCTTCAGGCGATCACCAAAAATCGAGAGCAGCGCACCCGAAGAGCGCCGATAACTCGACGAACCTTCTTCGCCAATCTCCCCGTATCCAAACAGATTACAGGTGGTAATTAATTCGTCTGCCAGTCGTACCGCTTCCTCATTATCCGAGTAGTAATTGTCGCCATCTGAAAAATGAAAAGGATAAATGTTCCAATCTGCCGGACGATACCGTTGCTTAATTATCTCGAGAGCGAGTTGATAAGCGGACGAAACAACGGTGCCACCCGACTCACCCTGAGTAAAGAATTGTTCTTCCGTAACTTCTTTAGCTTCAGTGTGATGCGAGATGAAGACGATGTCTACGTTGTCGTACTTAGTTCTGAGGAATCGGACCATCCAGAAGTAAAAACTCCGTGCGATGTATTTTTTGAACTCACCCATTGAGCCGGACACGTCGATCATTGCAATGACGACTGCGTTCGACTCGTAACGCATCACTTCTTCCCACGTCTTGAAACGCAGGTCTTCCTTCTTAATGTCCCCGAATCGCGGATTACCCTCGCGCGCGTTGCGGCGAATGTTCTCGAGAATCATGCGACGTTTGTCGAGATTCGCAATGACTCCAGTGCGACGAATCTCATTGAACTGTGTCTTGCGCGATTGAACCGATTTCTTTGCCTTTTCCTCCAGGTAGGGCAGTTGCAGATCTTCAAATATGAGAGCAGCAATCTCGTCGATATTGACCTCAGCTTCGTAATAATCAACGCCGCCGTCCTGACCCGCTTGACCCGATCCACTGCCGGAACCAGGTCGACTCTCACGACCAATCACATCGCCGACACGCGTCTTGCCATCACCTTGTCCGACGTGCTTTCCCTTCTGATAATTAAATCGAAACTTGTATTCGTCGAGGGCCTTGATAGGAACTTTGACGGTCCGTTTGCCGTCAGAGAGGATGATGGCCTCGTTTGAAACTATTGAGCCAAGGTTTTTGCGAATTGCTTCCTTGACCCGATCCTTGTGGCGCTCCTGGTCGATTATGCCTTTGCGTTGTAGCGACCAGTCATTGCGTTGTATTGACATGGCAAATCACCTTAAAACTGAACTACTGGCTGCATGTCTATTGGTGGCTGATGACAAATGTTAGGGAGACACGATCAAAGGAAGTCTGTTCGGTACGGAGTTCAACCCGGGCTGCTTTCTGTCCGCTTTTTTCCAACACTCTTTCGATAGTACTCGTGACGGTCTTGATCTTGCTCAGGTCATAAACCGCGCCCGGCCTGAGCTCGATATTTTCATTTTGTAAAGCCGAAAGTATTTGCGACGACGTTACTTTTTCAAGTCCTTCAAAACGCACCTCTGAGATGAGGGGCATCTCCTGAACTTCAAAAATGACCGTGACGTCGCCATCTGGTCCAACTTCTGTTGTAACGCTTGTACCGCGTGGATTGAAGTAACCCGTAGAAAGCAAGGAGGCCATGTCCTGCTTTGCCTGCTCCTCGCTATATCGATCGCCAGGTTCTGTTTTAAGCAGTCGGATTATCTCGCTTGCTGGTAATCTTCGATTGCCAACGACCTCGATGCTCCGGATGCTTTTTCCTTCAGCTTCTCGCCGACTGATGATGCCTGACTTGTGATCATTAAATGAAAACTCGAAACGCATCTTCTGAGAAACACTGTGAAAATTAATTTCGGCGGGTGTGAATTCGATACCAAGTACAGATCGAATAGCCTCCTGCGTAAGACCGTTAGGCAAATCTTGAAGCACCTCTAAGTCTGTTATCCGACCATCTCGGCATAAAACGGCTTCTATTATTACTGTTCCGTTACTGCCGTCACTTAGAGCTTCTTGAGTCATAGCAGGCAGAGTTCTGTTTCTGATTTTGGCGACATGGTCGCTCATTATTTGGCTGCTTTTGTAAATAGTTCCTTCGCAGTGTCCCGTCAGTGAACTGTATTGTGGTAAGCCCTGTTGAGCGTTCGCGTGGCCAAAGATCGCTAAGAGAAAAATAAGCACCGAGAGTTTTGATAGGTAGGGCTTCGTTAGCCCCCATCGTTGATTGGTAGACGCAGCGGAGTGGGGCATCCACGGAGGGACGCCCCTACGAACCGCAAAAGCTAAAATTGATCCGAGCATCATATTGTTGCCATTTCAATAGCTGTTGGACCACCCAGGACAAAATTACTTACGATTGAAGTAAAAGCAGCTGGATACTCTTCGTGTGGCAAGTGACCGCAATTGAGAAAGACCAACAGCCTGGAATTGGGGATCTCGCTATGAAGCCTCTCACCATCTGCCAGGGGAATTTCCACATCATTTTCACCCCACAGAAGCAGGGTCGGCTGTTGTATTAGATGCGCATCCCTTGAGATTCGTTCCGCGTCCCAGCCTCTCACGGTGCGAATGAGCGCGCGTTGCGTGCGAGCCGCTCGTAATGGAAAAAAACGAGCATCCACCCGTCTCTCATCGAGAACCCATGCGTGGCGATCATAAACACGCTTCATTCGTTGGCGGAGCAGTCTGCGAGAACTAAGGAGCAATGGCGACACAACGTCACCTACTACTCGCGAACTGAATACTCGCATCAGAGCAAAATCGAGTGGACGGTTGTTGTTTACAGTACCAACCAATATCAGCTTGTCGACGCTCTCAGGGTAATTGAGGGCGCACGTTGCTGCTACAGCGCCACCGTAAGAGCTTCCCACAATTGTGGCTCGATCTATTCGCAGGCGATCTAACAACCGTCGAAGTAGCTTTGCTTGTCCGGCTATCGTGTATTCACCATTCTTCGGCTTGGCTGAGTAGCCGAAGCCAAGCAAATCAACGGCGATAACTCTCAACCCTGACTTGGCCAGTTCCAAAAACACTTTGCTCCAGACAAAGGTCGACGAAGCAAATCCGTGAATTAGAACGACGGTCGGATTGCTCGGCTCTCCCGCCTCCTGATAGTGCATTTCTACGCCATCCACTTCGATGAACCGCGAGTAATCCGAATGGAAGATGATGTCGCGGTTTCTATGCCAATCTGCATCACGAGGACGGAGGAGGAGCTTAGCAGCAACAGCTACAGCTGCTGCGGTGGTTGCCGTGCCGGCGATCCAGTAACGTTTCTTCATGCCCGTTTATTATAACGCCCGCGCACCAGAAGGAGCGCGGGCGCTTTACTCGAGAGAACCCGATACCTTACCGCGAGAGCAGAGTCCCGACGTAAGTCAGTAATTCATTGGCACAGACCGGGCAATATCCGTGGTCCTTCACCAAACGATCGACCACTTCGTTAATGCGACGGAGTTGATCCGGATCAGGGGTTTTAGCAGAGGTCGTAATTTTTACGACATCTTTCAAGTCGGAGAAGATCTTTTTCTCGATGGCTTCTTTTAGACGCTCGTGTGAGTTGTACTCAAAAGGTTTACCCTTTCGAGCATAGGATGAGATGCGAATCAGGATTTCCTGTCTGAAAGTGTTCTTCGCATTTTCAGAGATGCCGATCTGCTCTTCGATCGAGCGCATCAACTGCTCGTCAGGCTCCATCTCCTCTTCGGTGATGGGATCCTTGATCCGCTCCTTGTTGCAAAACGCTTCAACGTTGTCGAGATAGTTATTGCACATTGTGCGGGCCATCTCTTCGAACGAATAGACGAAAGCGCGTTGTACTTCAATCTTAGCGAGTTCGTCGTATTCCTTGCGGGCGAGCGAGATCATATTTAGATAACGTTCTCGCTGCTCGCTGCTGATGCCGGTGTGTTGTTCAAATCCATCTTTGATCGCGCGCAGAGCGTCGATGGGGTTGATACAGGTTACGCCATCGCGTACGAGCGCGCTTGAAAGACGATTGATGATGTATCGCGGAGAGATGCCGTCCATGCCTTCACGAATAGTCTCTTCTTTAAGCTCACGAACGTCCTTCGACTTGTAGCCTTCAACGTCTTCACCATCGTAAAGCTTCATCTTCTTGACGATGTCGACGTTCTGCCGTTTTGGTTCTTCGAGTCGCGTCATGACCGCAAACATGGCAGCCACTCGAAGCGTGTTCGGAGCGAGGTGGACATTGCGTAGCGCTTCTGACTGGTGTAGTAGCTTGTCGTAAATTCGTTCTTCCTGGGAGACACGCAGGTTATAGGGAACGCGGACCAGAATAATGCGGTCCTGCAGCGCTTCAGATTTCCGATTGCCGGCGAAAGCGATGTACTCGTTTTCATTCGAGTGCGACAGGATTACCTCGTCGGCGTAAATCATCGCAAATCGGCCAGTTTTTATGCTCTGTTCCTGGGAAAGCGTCAGCAGGCTGTAGAGAAACTTCTCGTCGACCTTAAGCATTTCCACGAACTCCATCAGGCCGCGGTTGGCGATGTTTAGCTCACCGTCAAAGCGGTAAGCGCGCGGATCAGACTCAACACCAACCTCACCAATGGTCGAAAGGTCGATTGAGCCCGTAAGTTCCGTGATGTCCTGTGATTTCGGATCGCTGGGAGAAAAAGTTCCAATGCCGACTCGTTCCTTTTCCGAAAACGAGACTCGATGTACGCGGACATCTTCGTGACGCCCGTGATAAGTCTTGTCCAACGCGTAACGACATTGAGGACAGAGATCGCCTTCGATATATATTCCGTAGTGTTTCTCAACTTCGGCGCGCAGTTGATGAGGAATCAAGTGCAGCGGTTCCTCGTGCATCGGGCAATCCTTGATTGCATAGACTGCTCCGCCATCCGTTCTCGTCCAATCTTCCAATCCGCGTTTGAGCATCATGACGATGGTCGACTTACCGCCGCCAACTGGTCCCATAAGCAAAAGGATGCGCTTACGCACTTCCAGACGCTGGGCCGCTGACTTGAAGTATTCGACAATCTTGGCGATCGGCTCTTCAATGCCATATAGCTCGTTGGAAAAGAAATTGTAGGAAAGGATTTCGTGTTGAGTTCCCTCGTTAAGACGTTCAACGCCGGCCGCATGGACCATATCGTTGACTCTTCCGTGGGACAGCTGGGCGATCTTTGGATTCTGGGCGACTAGTTCGAAGTAGTCGCGAAATGATCCTTCCCAGCGGAGCGCTTCATGCTCACGACGCAAATCTTCCAGGCGTTCTGTGATGTTGAATTGTTGTCTGCCATCGTGCTCTTGCATAGCCTTTTAAAACCTCTTCGGCCTTCGCGCGTTGGACAGCGTGTGGGGATGTTCCACGCCCCTTAAGTACACCGCAATCTCTTCGGATAGTGGGTCTGCGGTTTTACTTCGACTTTATGCTTAGCAATGTCAGATCCTACGCGCGCGTAAGCGTAAGCCGCATCTCAAAGCATGGTTCTCAATGATCGTTTCAACGAAGTCGTGGGAGGGAACGGTTGTCGGAAGCGAACGACACGCGCGCCTCCAAAGTTACAGCAAGTATAGCACACGGTCTAAGGGCGCAAGTCAATGCTTATTTTCCGGTGGAGTGAGGTACGCCTTGCGGAGTTAGTTACAGGATGAGGGTTTTTCAATTCCCACTAATCGTTTCCGTGGGTGATCACAACACGTGGATGAATCTCATTTGTAGCGGCGTTGTAATCTCCGACCCCTATGAACTGTCCGTCTCTCCCATAGATTTTTACCTTCTCTCCATCTGGCCATCGTGCTTCCGCAACTCTCACCTCCATTCCGTGACTCGCCTTCCGGACATCGTCGTCACTTAGATGCACAAAAGGCAGCTGTGGGAGTGCCTCGTCTGGAGGCAGTAAGATAGTTCCAAGTCGCTCTTCGCCGAAACTGGTCCTAAGCTCGTCAAGCGTTACGGCCTTTTCTATCGAAAATGGGCCGACTCGCGTTCTTCGCAACTCAGCAAGATGAGCGCCAACCGATAAACGCTCTCCAAAATCTTCTGCCAACCTCCGTACATATGTTCCCGAAGAACAAACAACGCGGGCCAGCAGGTCGAACGTTCCATCCAGGTTGTCCTTGTAAAGTTGTCCATCCTGTTTTATGGCCTCAAATTCGTGAATACAAACATTGATGGGAACTCGTTCAACGGTTTCGCCCCGTCTGGCCATCTCGTAAAGCTTCTGACCTTTTATCTTCTTAGCCGAGAACATAGGAGGAATCTGCTGAATATCGCCTCGCAGTGTTTTGAGGGCCTCATCGATTTCTTTGCCACTCCAGCCACCTGGTTTTCGCTGGTCCTCGATGGGTGTACCTGTTCGGTCGCCGGTATCAGTCGCGTATCCCAGGCGGATGATCGCTTCGTATTCTTTGTCAGCCGCCGCGACAAACTGAGCCAGTCTGGTTGCTCTGCCCAGGAGGATCACCAGAACGCCAGTCGCGAACGGATCAAGTGTGCCCGTGTGACCGATTCGACGTTGGTGGAGAATGTGACGGGCGCGCGCAATTACGTCATGAGAAGTCACGCCTGGGGGCTTATCAATAATTAGCAAACCATCCATGATTTGATTCTAGGCTTAAGATTGGCGATTGGCGATCCGTATTGATAGTACTCTCGGATTGAATTGTTGATTTATTGAAATGCCTGTTAGCGCTTTACCATACCGGGCCGTTTGCCGTTCGAGAGGAATACAAGGAAAATCATCGTATGAGGCGAGGCCGCAAAGTCCAGAAATCCTCAGATGTCGCTGATCCTCAAAAGGCTACATTTGAGAGGGCGATCAGGTTATTGACTGTTAAACCGCGTTCAGTTGCTGAATTGCGTGAACGGCTACTGCAAAGCCGGCAGACAAACGAAAGGATTGTCGAAACAGTAATAGCCAGGCTGAGCGAATATGGTTATCTCGACGATGAGAGATTCGCTTTTAGTTACGCTTCTTTGAAGGTTAAACAGAAACCGATGGGCCGGCGTCGCCTGGAGCGGGATCTGAAATTGAAAAAAGTCGCCACCGGCGTAGCGGATGGCGCTCTTGATCTTGTTTATGAGGAAACTTCGGAAGAGCAATTGATCGAACAGGCAATCGAGAAGCGGATTCGGATGCGAGGCCGACCTGCCGATCGAATGGAAGCTAAGAAGCTATTTGACCATCTGCTGCGGCGCGGGTTTGGATTTGAATTAGTCAGCGAGAAGGTGAGAGCCCTATTAAAGGATTCCGACTAACCTTGGCGTGCGCCGGCCCGGCGGCGCTTTTAAAGCCCGGAGTTTTAGAACCGAGTCCCTTTTAAAACGCGGACCGAAAAACTCAAAAAGCGCCGTCGGGCCACCTCACTCCAAAGATGCTAAACTGTTTTTAAGGAGCTTGAAAGCAATAGTATGACTGGCGACGAGATAAGAGAAGCATTTCTTAGATATTTTGAAGAACACGGACACACGCGGGTCAGCTCTTCACCACTGTTACCCGCGAATGATCCAACCCTGTTGTTCACCAACGCAGGAATGAACCAATTTAAAGACGTCTTCCTAGGGACGGAAAAACGGGAGTACGTGCGCGCGGCGTCGTCGCAAAAGTGCATCCGGGCTGGCGGCAAACATAATGACCTCGATGAGGTAGGCAAGACCGCTCGCCATCACACCTTCTTTGAAATGTTAGGCAACTTTTCCTTCGGGGACTACTTTAAGGAAGATGCCATCAAGCTTGCGTGGGATTTGTTGGTCAACAAATTCAAACTGGATCCAGCTCGGCTTTGGTTCACGGTATACGGTGGCGACGAAGAAGTTTCGCCTGACGAGGATGCGGAGCGTTTATGGCAGCAAGTAGGAGCTCCAGCTGACCGAGTTCTCAGGTTTGGCAAGAAAGACAACTTCTGGCAAATGGGTGAGACTGGTCCATGTGGACCATGCAGTGAAATTCACTATTACATGGGCCCAAGTCCGAGCGATCCCGACAATTCTGCCGCGAACGTCAACGGTCCGGGTGATACGATCATGGAGATCTGGAATCTCGTCTTCATGCAATTTGATCGCTCCGAAGTTGGACCAGGCAAATATAAGCTTGATGCGCTACCCGCTCCATCAGTTGATACGGGTGCCGGCCTCGAGCGCCTTGCCGTAGTGCTACAGGATGTTAAATCAAATTACGATACAGATTTAATCCGACCAATTATCGAGTTCACCGCAAGTCTAGCCGATCGGAATTACGAACCCGAAACCAAGGAAGGTTTTGCAATGCGCGTGATCGCGGATCATGCTCGCGCTACTGCATTCGCGATGGCGGACGGGATTCTGCCAGGCAATGAAGGACGAAATTATGTTCTCCGGAAGATCATGCGCCGTGCAATCTACCAGGGGCACCACACGCTTCACTTCGAAGATCTGTTCTTCAACAAGGTAACCAACTTCGTCGTGGATAAGATGAAGGATGCTTATCCCGAGCTCGAAACTCAGCGGGATTTCATTCAGAAGATGGTTCGCCTCGAAGAAGAACGTTTTGGATCCACACTTACCGTCGGTTTGAACAAGCTGGATGAGTTGTTTGCGACGACTAAAGGGGCAATGCCACAGTTCAAGGCGCTTGCTCGTCTATACGATACGTTCGGAACTCCAAGAGACTTGATTCGAGTTGGTTTGGAAGAACGTGGGTTCACAATCGATGAGGTTGAATTCAACGAGCAGTTTGATGCAGCCCTTCAAGAACTTCAGCAGCAGGGAACGACCGACCGAGTCGAGGCGAAGAGCAAAGCAAATCCGGTCTATGCAGATTTGGTAAAACGTCACGGAAAAACCCGATTTCGCGGATACGACACGACAGAATTACCTGACGCGAAGATCATGGCTCTGCTAAAAGGCGGCCAGGAAGTCGACCGTGTAGAGGCCAACGACGAATTCGAGATACTGCTTGATCAAACGCCGTTTTATGCTGAAAGCGGTGGTCAGGTTGGCGATACCGGACAACTCATAACTGATACTGCATCGGTTACCGTCCTGGACACCTATTCACCGGCACAGGGTCTGGTAGTTCACAAAGCTAGAGCTGACCGCGGCTCTCTCTCAACTGGCCAGGAGGTTTCTGCCCAGGTGGATGTGGAGAAGCGCGATGCAACTCGGCGCAATCACACCGCGACCCATCTTATGCATGCTGCTTTGCGGGAAGTGCTCGGCACCCATGTAAAACAAGCAGGCTCGGTCGTGGCGCCAACGTATTTGCGTTTCGACTTTTCACATTATCAGCCGTTGACTAATGAAGAGAAAGAAGAGATCGAGCGCCTCGTCAACTATCACATCCTCCGCAACGAACCCGTGCAGACTGATGAGATGGCGATCGAAGAAGCGATGCGCTCAGGTGCGATGGCTTTGTTCGGTGAGAAGTATGGGGAGAAGGTTCGAGTGCTATCAATCAAAGGAGTTGAGAATATCTTCTCGAAAGAATTGTGCGGAGGAACTCACGTACGTGCAACGGGCGATATTGGTCTATTCAAAATTACTAGTGATGAGTCAATTGCTTCGGGAGTCAGGCGCATCCGAGCAGTAACAGGAGTGGACGCCTACGACCGTTTTCGCGAGTCAGAAGTGCTGGTTGATGAACTGAGTAGCGGGCTTCGAACGTCACGCGGAGATCTACCGGCAACAGTTGCGCGGTTGCAAGATGAATTAAAGAAGGCGCGCCGTGAGTCTGACGAACTTCGATTGCGAATTGCCACTGGCGCAGTCGGTTCCTCATCTAACGGCGACGACTCTCGAAACGTCGCTGGCGTAAAGGTGCTGGCACGTGAAGCGAAGGGTCTCGATGCTGCGGGCATGCGGCAGCTTTCCGACACGTTGTTGGATCGGATCAAATCCGGAGTAGTCGTACTCGGTCGAAGCAGTGATGGTAAAGTTTCGCTGATCGTTAGAACATCGTCGGACCTCGCTGGTAAGGTTCCCGCCGGCCAGGTCATCAAAGAGTTAGCGCCAATCGTCGGTGGACGTGGCGGTGGCAAAGCTGACATGGCAGAGGGCGGCGGCAGTCAGCCGGAAAAACTAACGCAGGCATTAGAAGAAAGCTTCAGCGTTGTTGAACGGCTGCTAAGTAAGTAAAGTCTTTTGCTCTTTTTGAAGCTGAGTGCGCCGACGCGATCGGCTAAAAAAGCGCCGCCGGGCCGGCGCACTCCAAGGTTACATTTGTTTCTGCTTGTCCGTGAGTTGGATGTTCATTTTTTCCAGAGTGAGCTTGTTAAGCGTACCGGTAATTTTTAGACCTTCCGCTTGTTGATATTTCCTCAACGCTTCACGCGTAGCGTCGTCTAACTTTCCAATCTGTTCGCCTGCATAAAACCCTCGTGACTTGAGTAGCGACTGGGCCTGGTTAATTTGGTCCTTCGTCGCTCTGAACACGGGTCCACGCTTCGTTTGTTTGGCCGTAGATTTCGTCGTCGAGGTTGAGTCTTGAGCGAGTGTTGGTGTGGTGAAGACACAGAATACAAGTAGAGTGAGAGTGAGAATACGCTTCATACTTTTTCCTTTTCGTGAGGCGCGCTGGAGCGCGCGGGTTAATAGATTGAGTTGTGAGGTCCGTTCGAAAAGCCGACTAATCATACTATCGGTGTCAATAGTGAGGGTGTTTTACGAAATGTGACGCCACACCCAACCAGGCGATTGAGAGAATCACAGCAACAACTTTGAGTGGGCGGCCGGTCGCTGCGCTCGCGTAACCGTAATACTGCGCCCTCTCGTTCCCACGACGCGATCTGGGAGTAACAGGCGCGAATGAGGGATTAACTTCTGGTACGTTCAAAGATGTTGGCCACGGTTTGGCATCTTGTGTTAGGATGCCTATGGCTTTCACAGTCTCGAGCTGTGAGGAATCCTGCCCCAAGTGCGAACCTCAGCGATTATTACCGAACAAATGCGAAAATCCCTCTTTTTTCTCGTCATCTTCTCGGCTGCGATGACCGCGCACGCCCAGACTTCCTACCAGTTTGACAACTTCGACTTTGCCAACGGGGTCCAAGTCCAAACGCCCCCGCAGCCTGCCAAAGCGCCAGCCGTGAACTCTGAAGTGGGTAAGAAGCTGATCAAGCCAACTGTGAAGTACATGCCCGGCCCGGATGCTTTAACCGCTACCGTCCCGCTAAACCCCTCTCTGAACGGCTTCACAACCGGCTATGCTGACGTCGATGGGTACATTGTTGAATCGGGTAAACGAAATCAAGTAGATCCGCTCTTGCTCTACTCGATTATGCACCAGGAATCCAGCTTTAAGGCGCGGGCTATGTCCTACAAAGGTGCTCGCGGCTTAATGCAGTTGATGCCGCCTACGGCAGCCCGATTTGGCGTCTCGAATATCTGGGATCCGAAGCAGAACATCGAGGGAGGCGCCCGGTACATGCGGTTTCTGCTCGACCTTTTTTCGGGAGATGTGCGTCTTGCGCTGGCCGGATATAACGCCGGAGAAGGCGCGGTTATGAAGTATGGCTATAGTATTCCGCCTTATAACGAGACGCAGGAATATGTACGCAGAATTGGTCGACGCTACTCGCTAATAAGAGATCCCGAAGCTGCCGCCCACGCAAGCAGGCTGACTCCGACTCAGGCGGCCGCCGTTCGAGGAAATAATGCGAGGCCATTGAACGTGTATGAACCAACAGTCTTCATGGCGCGCTTGCCTGATGGTCGACTCCAACTTGTAAGTCAATAAGACCAGACCTTAAAAGCATTCGAGGCGGAACCTGTATGGGTCTCCGCCTCGTTTTGTATTTATCAGGCTTTGAGTATGATGGCTTTACTCTCCACTTAGTTCCAGCTCGCGAGGGCCAATCTGTATGAGTTGTTCCAATTGCGGGGCCTACATGGCTCCATCCGTGCGGTTTTGTTCTAACTGTGGCGCTCCGGCGGCAGATCCAGAAACGACTCGAATTGCGCGTCTCCAGGAGATGGGGATCCAACGCGGCTCCGATTCAGACCTGGAACATGTTGTTTTCACCGTTAGACCAACTCTACTCTTTATAAAGGCTGGTTACGCGTTGGCGGTGCTGGGCGGTATTGCGTTGGTCTTTTTGCTTGCGATGATTAACGTACCGGCCTCCATCTCGATACCTTTGGCGCTGGCGCTGCTCTTGATTCCAGCTTATTACCATCTCAGGAGAAACTCTGTTCGTTACACTGTTACGGATGCAAAGCTAGAGATCGACCGTGGATTAGTATCGCGCACAACCAGAAATATCCCGTTGAGTAAGATTCAGGATGTGACGGTTTCGGCCACAATACCGCAGCGATTGCTGGGTTTCGGTGACTTGATCGTGGACAATGCGAGTGAGGCTGGCGGCTCAACTGTGCTGCATAACATTAACAACCCTCGGCAACATGCAGACTTGCTTTTGCGCGAATTGAGACGCTGGCATTAAACTCGATTTAGTTGGAACTAAAAGTGACACTGGAACATCCAAGTGGATTCCGGGTTCTAAGTAAGCCTTATGCATTCAACGTTTTTAAGATCCGTCCTGACTTTTGCGGTCATCATTACGGCGGTTAGCATCATTGCCGGACAGGTGCCGGAAGACTTCACAAAGTTACTTGCGCCAAAGATCGATAAATTCTCACAGGTACGTGGTCCAAAGCCCATTGAAGGGACGTTCGACTCGAATTACTTTGCTGGTGTTTCACCGGTGGCTGCTGAATATGGGTCGTCCTCTGGCGAGAGATTTCAAGTCTCAATATTTAGACTTCGCAGTGACACCGACGCTTATTCGATACTCACCATCGCTGCCCGTAAGTTGATCGAGTCAACACATAAGCCCGTTTCTCTCGATCGGGAGATAGGGACAACCAGTTTTCGAACTCCGAGCCAGATATCGTTCTTCAAAGGCAACTCTGTTGTACAGGTAACGAAATCCGTTGGGGAATTTGAGCGCATCGAAGATGGAGTCGCCCTGGCAAGAGCGCTGGCAGACCGAATTGATAACGGTGAAGGAGACATTCCACCACTCGTCAAGCATCTGCCGGATCCTGATCACACGCAGAACTCGGCAGTGTACTTTTCCAAGTTAAGGTTCCCAGGAACGGTACTACCGGGACAGGCAGTTCTTGAGGCGTTGGATCCTCAGGGTGATGCTGATGCTGTTGTCGGTACGATTGGTCAGAGTAAGGTTTTGATAGTGGAGTTCAACACACCCCAGCTCGCGACTGACAACGACAAAAGAATAGTCGCAAAGATCAATGAATTGTGGAATTTAGGTCAGCCGGCGCCGACTGCATATCGACGTGTTGGCAATTACTCGGTCCTGGTGTTCGATGCGCCTGATCAACAGACGGCGAATCAACTGATCGATCAGGTAAAGTACGAGCAGGTGGTCCAATGGTTGGGCGAGAACCCGAATATTCTAAAAGAGGCTCAACGTCGTTACGTTGATACTACGTTGGGAGTTTTCATAGCAGTATTAAAAGCATCAGGTTTTGCGTTGATCGGTTGTTTGGCTGCGGGTGGTTTGATCGGCGCGCTGTTGTTTACCAGGCGACGAGCTCAACAGAAACAAGTGGAGGCATTTTCTGACGCAGGCGGAATGCTCCGATTGAATCTCGACGAGTTGACCTCAAAGAGTCGAGGATTGTTGAGGGATAGGAATTAAGGGGATCGGGATTGGAATTTAATAGGACCTTATTTCAATCCAACAAATTCAGACTGAACTAGAAACAAAAAAGCGCGGCGACAAATGTCGTTCGCGCTTCTTCATTAAACCGGCTCTTAATTGCGGGCTGCTGATTTTATCTGGGAGGCTCCCCCAAGCCCCGTCAGAACGTCAACCAGCAGCACCGCCATTTACGGCTCATCGACTGCGTCACAAGCGTCACTCTGTTCCCCCAAAGAGTCAAAACGCCTGCTGTAATTCCTGTGAGAGGATGCCTCCCCCAAAGCCTCCACTCACCGCAGTTTTTTGAGCCTGACCCGATTTACCCTCATCTACCCTTCTTGTTCTGTTTTCGATATTGGCAACGGTCGTGCCAAACAGGGGTGTTGTTGGGTTTCACCAATTTTCTTCGATTGTTTGGAAAGTAGCTGAAGCGAGTCGCCAAATGACTTCTGAGAGGCTGTATATGTTTCGGACAATCAGGCAGTACAGCCGACCGGTAATCACTCGCTCCAATTACAAAAGTGTAAGCGATTAAGGCAGGGCTGCTACCAAACTGTCGATATCTTCAAAAGTATTGTAGAAGTGAGGAGCTATTCTGAGTCGATCCACTCGCGGGGCTGTGATTATTCTTCGCTGTTTGAGTCGGGAATAGAGTTCCATCGCTCCAATCCCTCCCGTATGACGGATACAGACAATCTGTGACTGTTCGTTTTCCAATCGTGAGCTGACAATCTCATAGTCTTTCGACCCCAGTTGGAAACAAAGATAGTCAGTGAGTTCCTGGAGGTATTTCTGAATGCGTCGCACCCCCTGATATCTGATCAATCGGAGACTCGCCTCTAAGCCGTAAATCAGCGCTGCTGGGCCCGTTCCAGTTTCCCATGCGAGTGCACCCTCATTCCAACCTTGATTCCAATTGAAGTGGTCTTCAGGGTCTGGAACGCTCACCCACCCCACCAAAGTCGGTTCGATTCTGTCTCGAGCTCGGTCCGACAAATAGAGATAGCCGGTACCTTCCGGACTTAACAGCCATTTGTGACCGGCTCCGGCCGCAACATCGATCAGCTCGGCTTGGACGTCGGTAGGAATCACTCCCAGTGCCTGGATTGTGTCGACCACCAACAACGCATCGTACTGCCGCGCAAGTTTTCCCAACCGTTCAAGATCAACACGAAAGCCAGATGCGAACTGCACCTGACTAATTGCGATTACCTTTGTTTGCTGGTTTACGAGACTGGCGAGTTCGTCCAGATCTATCCGGCCATTGTGTTCATCACAGGTCCGCAGTTCAACGCCAAGTGGTTGTGTTATTCGCAACCACGGATAGATGTTGGACGGAAACTCATGTTTAAAAGTGACGATATTGTCGCCTGTTCGCCAACTGATGCCGTTTGCCACAGTGGATAGTCCGTCCGAAGTATTTCGAGTGAAGGCCACTTGCTCGGGACGAGCGTTAAGCAGTTCTGCAAGTAAGACGCGTGCACTCTGCTTGACTCCCAGCCAGTCTCTGAAATTTATCGAGCCATTTTTGTGAACATCCCGAAGTTGAGATTCAACGGCTTCTATTGTAGGAACGGGTAGAGGTGAGACGGCTGCATGATTCAAGTAGACAGCGCGCTGTGTAATCGGAAAGAGTGCGCGCAGTTCCGGTGTCATAGTTGTTTGTCAGACTCAAGAATCAAGGTGTATAGGGGTGACCATAGAATTCTTTGTACAACCAACCGAGTACTCGGGCCTCGGCTGTACAAAGAGTCTCGATCCAACAATTAATAAGGAAGTCGTTTCTCCCGCGCTCAAACGGAATTTGATCGGCCTCAGCCACGATTGATGCGGAATTTTTCAGATCCAATCGATAAGCTTCGGCTGTAGCCTCGTTTGCTTTGGCAGCGACGTCCAACGCATTTAGTAACTGGCTTATCCATGAATGGAGCTGACGTTCGCCATCGTTTTCAGCAAGCGCCTGGATAATTCCAATTGCCAGTCGATCTTCAGCCTTTTGGAACATAAAGATCTCTTCGCCTGATGCTTGGCTTTGCTGCTGCTTCCATTGGAAAACTTCTTCAACCGACGCGTGCCGAATGACAGCTACTCGCTGATCGTAGTTAAGAAACCATTCGATGACATCGGGCACGGAGTCGAGAATGACCTGTCCTCGCGAATCGCGTGCGAGCGGCGGTTCTTGCAGGTTGGCTTTGTTTGGAGATGGTTGCGACATTCTCAGTTGTTATTCTCTTTCAATTGAAACGAGGCCCTGATTTCGCCCACCACCTCATCTCTTCTATTCTTGACCGGGAAAAATGCGTAGCGAGAGACAAATTCCAGTGACTCATCGCGCAGGACTCCAAGCTGGCGCAGTGCCTCAATGACCACAGTGGGGCGCGCGCGATGATCGTCACCATCCTCAATCTTTAAAGCCAGGCCCAGTCCATTCGGCCACTCTTCGCACGGCAAAATTCCGGCTGTATAGACTCCTTCAGCACCAACTTTAGAAACGATGCGTCCGGGTGACGATCGCATTATTTCGGTATCCAGCCGATCTTTCGTACCGCCGATGAGTTCAGGATAAGCTGTCATAACTTTCACTATTCGCTGACAAGCTGCTTTAGTATTCTCGTCAATCTCTGATGATGGTGATACCAGTTTCGCAAACGCAAGGGCCATCGCTTTGACAGTGATTCCAAACACCGGAACACCACACCCGTCGGTAGCCACCGCCATATCCTCAATTGGAATTCCCGAGAAGGATGCAATTGTTCGGGCCACGCCAATCTGGACTGGACTCTCAGGGCTGTCGTAGTTATCGGTCGGAGCGGCCAGATGTTTTGCGAGCGCGAGCATGCCAGCGTGTTTGCCAGAGCAATTGTTTTGCAGAACGTTCGGCTGTTTACCCTGCGCTCGTAGCTCTTTAGCAACGTCCTGACTATAAGGTTCGTGGATGCCACATTTCAGGGCATCAGGTCCAAGTCCAATCTTCTTCAGCATTGATGCGGCAAGCTCCGTGTGGATTGGCTCACCATTATGCGAGGCACACGCTAGAGCAACCTCGCGGTCATTAAAACCAAACTGTTCCGCGGCCCCCGAAACCAGCAGCGGTAAGGCCTGAAATGGTTTTGCTGATGATCTAAGGAACGTAACGTTTTCGGGAGCTCCCAGGTATCTGACAATTCGGCCGTTAGGTTCGACGGCGACGATGTGTCCCCGGTGGCGAGATTCAGTAAGTCCTCCGCGGCGAACTTCAACGAGTGCTTCCGCGAAAGGGATCTGATTATTGGCAGACTGTTGAGCTGACATGCTTGATGAAGGTGGATGTTAGCAGAGGTTCGGCGTCAGGGGTTAGACTTTGGAGTGCGACGATCCGGCGTTCGCTTTGTTATATGAGATTCGTGGTGAGTTGGCTTCCCCAAGTCGTCTCCCCGCGGTTTGCAGAAAGAGTCAGCAACAGGGGAGCATTTTGGTATAACAAAGCGACGTCGGGACGTCGCACTCCAAAGACTCCTGAGCCTCGCTTTCCCAAACAAAAAGGCAGCAGGTATAAAAACCTTCTGCCTCGGCTCTGTTTGTATTTTGTTTTAACTTATTTCTTCGCTGAGTGGGACGCACGTCTCTTACCGCCTAAACTCAATACGGTAAGCTTAACTTTGCGTTTCCCAAATCGCATTGCCTCTCGACTGCTGGCTGTCCAGATATCGATTCGGCGTCCCCGGACCATTCCTCCGGTATCAGCTACTAAATATTCTCCACTCCAGTCGCCGGCCTCAAGTTTGACGCGAGATCCCAACGGTAACACTCGAGGATCCGCGGCGATGATGCCCTTGCTAACTGGTTTTCCGCTGGCCGTTCGACCTTTTAAGCTGTACGCAGTGGCCAAATACAACGTGGGCGGAACCTCAATTTCGTCCCTCTCAATTGCAGGCTTTATGTTGCTGGCCAGAGCCTCTTCTGAAGGTGCTTCAGATGACGCTGCCACAGTCACTTTCGGACTGACCTGGATCTCCTTTTGATTTTGTGGAATTTGAGGAGGAAGCGTTTCCGCGGAAAGCTTATATGCGGAAGGGATTAAAGAGCCACTTAGAAGTGCAATACCCAGGAACGCACTTCCACTAAAGATAGATTTAAATTTCAATTCGGGTCTCCTGTCCGATGTTTTGGTTTACCCTTCAGCGTCCTGCGCGAGTCCGTTCTTTCCTATGACTCGTCCCCTGGCTCTAGGAGTCACTGCGACGTCAGCCGAGGTTGGGGGCTTGCATCCTTGATGCGGTGCGCTGAAAAGTTTCTAAGTACTGTAAATGACGAAAGCGAGCATAATGCCCGCTTTTTCATATTGGAGGCTAGCACAGGGTTTCAAGGGGAGTCTAGGCTCCGGGCACCAATTCTGTGAGGGATTTGACACTCTTTGGACGTAATTGGTGAAATACCGTAACTTATCCAGCCCTAAATTTTTCACTTTAGCCTGCCCAATCCCCCCAAGGAGGGTCTCCAGGTGACCGTTGAAAAAGTTCAAAGTTACCTTCGGACGTCTCTGCAGGCTAAAGAGAATGTGTGAAAACTCTAACTGTAGAATTACTCTGGAAGTGGGTGTGGCAGCCGTCGCTTTGACTCACCGGGCCGTACCGATGGTCTAGAGATTCAGGAAATTTTGGACGATCTGTTCGCCTTCGGGATGAGATTCGTCGAACAGTTCGGGGTGAAATTGGACCCCAAAAAGGCGCCGGCCTTTCTGCTGCATAGCCTGAATTTTGCAATTCTCATTGGAAGCAGTGGCTCGAAAGCCTTCTGGTAACTCCTTAACTTCATCGCAGTGGTTGTGCCAAACCGTCAGAGTCGAGGGCAATCCTTTGAATAAACCTTCACCCGTGTTCTCGATTGGAAGGAAGCCTCGTTCGCGTTTAGCACCGTCATACCCCTCGCCAGGCTCCAATCGCCCCATCAGTCCGACTTCAGCACCGTACGCCAGCGCTATTTGTTGATGACCGCCACACACACCCAGTATTGGCTGGCTGGCTTGTTTAATTACGGAGAATACGCCGCTGAGATGCTTAGGTGTGTACATGTGCCAGGGATGGCTCTGTCCGCTGAGGATGATGTGAGATGGGCGAAGGCTGCGGACCCGCTCAAGCGAGACGTTTCGCAATGGCTCTATCAGAATCTCGAGCCCCGGTATTAACCTTCCGAGAACTGCCCGCAGTTCTCTTGGGCTAGCCCCCTGTCCGTCAATTGTATTGTCGACGAGATAAACCAGCACGTTATTTCAGGCAATAAAGATTGCCGTTAAAAGCTCCAATATAAATTCGCCCGCCGAGTATTGCGGGTGTCGCGTTGATATTATCACCTATCTTCAATTCAGAGATTGGCTCACCATTAATGGCCGAGATGACATGTATAAAGCCGGCTTTATCGCCGAAGACAAGACGGTCATCAACCAGCGGAGCCGTGCCCCAAATTGGTCCCTTCGCCCGGTAGCGCCAGACGACCTCTCCTTTATCAGCACTGAGGCAATAGAGGTAGGTGTTGCTCGATCCAATATAGACGCGATTATTTGCAACTATTGGACTCGCCCAGAAGCCGCTGCGATCTTTAGTTGTGCCGCCTTCTGCTTTGAACTTCCATACGGGCTCACCATTAGAGGCCCGGAACGAGTAGACGAGCCCGTTTTCGGCAGCGGTGTAGACAAAGCCATCGGCAAACGCAGGTGTTGAGTCTGAATCGGCGCCGATTGGAGCTTTCCAAATGGTGCTTCCGTCAGCAAGGTTCAAACAATAGAGTTCACCTCGCTCAGTTCCGATAAACGCGCGATTGTCGTTAACGGAAAAACTACCCTCCATCGACCCGAGTCGTTCAGTCTTATAGACAAGTGATCCGTCAGCCAAATTCAGACAATAAAAGAAACCATCTTCTCCACCGAAATAAACTCGATCACCAATTACTGCCGAGCCACAATCAACCTCGAAGCCAGTCTTATACTTCCAGATAAGTGTTCCGTTCTTACGATCAACGCAATAAATGTAGTGGTCGAGACCGCTTGCAATGATCCTATCGCCTGCAATAACAGGCGTGGACTTAAGACTGTCTTCAGTCTTGTACGCCCAGACCAGGCTGCCGTCGCGGTTATCTAAACAGTAGAGATTGCCGTCAGCTGAACCAAAGTAGACATGTTTCTCATCGACCGCTGGTTGTCCGGGCCAGCTCGAACCACCCCATGGATCCTTGTGCAGGCGCCCGGTGATGAATTGTGTCTCAAATTTCCAGACGATTTCTAACGGTTTGTCAGAGAGTGGACCCGTGCCAAAGTTGTTGCGTGAAGGACTGCCGAGCCACATCGGAATAGTAGCCGGAGGCTTCGGCGGTAGCGGAGGTTTAGCTTCGGTTTCTTTTACAATTTTGCCGCCACAACCTGAAAAAAGACACAGTAGGAGCGGCAGAAGTAAGGAAATTGCGTATTTGCGCGACGAGACAAAGAGCATGTCCGTCATCCGGGGGACGTTCATCGGGGGACCTACGTTTTCAAATGTTCAGACGAGAGCGATGTCGAATCAAACTCAACCTAACCATTCGCCTTTATAGACTACTTCAGCACTTGCGGTGATCACAACTTCATCATCTTCTCTCCACAATATGTTTGCCGTGCCACCAGGCATCGTGACGCGAACCTCTCTATCGGTTTTCCTATTAATCATTGACGCCACGGCCCCCGCGCAGGAGCAGGTTCCGGATGCCGAAGTTTCGCCGACTCCCCGTTCCCAGATGCGCATTTCGAGGGCATTCCGGCTCAGAACCTGGACGAATACGACATTAGTTCTGTCCGGAAATTGCGGGTCGTTTTCAATGGCTTTTCCTATAGCCCGCCAATCCAATTCATCGAAGTCATCAAGGAAAATGCAGCAGTTGGGATTACCCATTTGCAAAGCGGTTACCTCGACCGTTTGATGGCCAACGACCAGCGGATAACCCATCACCTTTGTAAGCGAACCTTTCACAATCATTGGGATCGAGACCGGATCGAATTTTGGCTGACCTAACTCTGATTCAAAAAGATACTTGCCGGGTCCGGGCTGAGCGCGAAGAAAATAAGTCTTCAAACCAGTACGCGTAGTCAGTCTGAGTTTTGGTTCACTCCAACTACCCGTGTAGTAAAGATAGGCGACGGCGCAACGAGTGCCGTTGCCAGAAAGTCCAGCCTCGCTTCCATCCGGATTAAAAATTCGACACCGAAAGTCGGCATCTTCATTCTCGAGCTTTTTAATAACGGCGATGCCGTCGCCACCAGCGCCGTAGTGTCGATTGCAGATACGTTTGGCAAAGTCGCCCAGGTCCTTAACTTCGTTTAGCGATGACTCTTCGATTACGAGGTAGTCATTTCCAAGGCCATGGAATTTCGTGAATTGTGGATTCATTGTCAGTTAAGCCGGACCCTCTCCAAACAGTCTCTTCAAGCGACCTGTCAAAACCGGTTCGATGTTCAGGAGTCTCTCGTAAACGGTTAGTTGTCCGCGATGGTACATTTCATGGCCCACCGCGAAGGTAAGGAAGTCGTTTTTGGAGGTTGGTCTTCCGTCGAACCTGTGCATACCCAGGTCCAACTTATTGCAATACCCGCTAATCGTTGACTCGGCTGCTGCCATACTTTTATTTAGCAATTCAAGCAGAGCTTCTTTGTCAGTTATTTCCCTTACGCCGGGTGAATATTCCTGGTTGAGCTCGGCGAACGAGCGTCGCTTCAAGTTAGTGTCGTCGCGACAGGTCTCGCCCACGAGAAACTGCTGCGATTCAACTATGTGTTGCAACAGTTCTGCGATGCTCCGTGTGTCAGAAGTGGCGCGAAATGAGAACTGGTCCGCCGGAATCATTTCAACTTCGCTAATCAAACCCTTTCTAACTTCTTTCCAAAGAGTGGTGATTGTTTCGGCAGGCATGTATCTAACTCCTTTCCGATTGACAAAGAATTAAAGATTAATGATCTGGATAAGGTTATGATGATCGTCCGTCGAATGAAGCAAGCAGCAGAGCAATCGGATCTATGCAGACCGTCCGTGGTTCAACATCGGACGGATAATTATTGACCATGATTGAGAATGCCAGGCGCTCGCCGGCGACAGTTGTGACGTAGCCAGCCAGGCTTGCGGCGGAGCTGAGCGAGCCCGTTTTTGCACGCAGGTTGTTTTGAGCGGCGGTATTCTTGAGCCGATTTTTAAGGGTGCCGTCAACACCGGCTATAGGCAAGGCATCGCGAAACACACTCGCATAACGATGGCGATTCATAAAGCTCAATAGTTCGACAGACGCCTCGGCGGTAATCATGTCGTTTCGAGATAATCCTGAGCCGTCGCTGAGAACTAAAGACTCAGGACGAATTCCCACCGCCTTGAGAAAACCTTTTACGGCCTCGAGCCCCAGGTCTTCCGAGGTTTGAGGATCTTGCGGTGGATTCTCCGGCGGCACTATTTTCCCGAGCGTTCTCAGGATCAATTCAGTATATAGATTCTGACTGGGCTTGAGCGTCTGAGCGGCAATCACACTCAACGGAGGTGATTGCAAGGTTGTGATTTCAACCTGTGAAGCGGATAGCGTGTTGGGAACTGCAGCGGCCGAGAGGTTTTCAGTTGGACCAGAGGCTCGCGATTTACCGGTTACCACGACTCCCTTTTGGTTCAGAGCCGCGCGAAGCAAATAGACAAACAGGAGTCCTGGGTGAGAGATACCAATGCCTCCGGTGTACCCTCGATCGTCCAGAGCAATTGTCCCGCTGATTGTGATTTTATTTTCAGCAAGCCCTCGATGGACAGCGATCATCCGTCGAGTTCCTCGCCCTGCCGTGGTCACTTCGTTAACAATAGTAAGGAGAGGATCTGGTGGACCAGTAGTGATGTTGGCCCGTGAACCGATCGTGGGTCCCGGCTTCACAAAGAGATCAAGCGCATTGTCGTTGATTGTTAAAGGCGTTACTTCAGCACCGTAATACCAAGTTAAGTCTTCCCATTCCCAACCGGACCCGTACTTTGGTCCAACGAAATACGTTTCATCGCCGACCAGATCGCCTTCGACTCGCTTTACACCGGCAGCGACAATTCGATTTGCCAGTTCATCGATGCCCTTCATGTAGTCGCCGTTGTTGAATCGGGCGGCGATGGATGGATCCCCTCGTCCGAATATTGTTAAGTCACCTTTGACAGTGCCGTCAGCGCCTGGTTTGGACCGTGCATAAACAGAAGTCGTGAAGCGAAAATCCGGACTTAACCGGTCGAGTGCAGTTGCAACAGTGTAAATCTTCATGTTCGATGCAGGTCTGAGGAGTTTTTGAGCGTTTTCCTCAAAAAGCACTCTGCCGCTGTCGAGAGAAGTTACTTTGACTCCCACCATTGCCGACGATAACTCTGGTTTACGCAATATCTCGGAAATGCGGGCCTGTAACTCGCCAATAGACCTCGTTGTCGCATTGGTCCTGGGTGCTGGGGTCGGAGCAGGAGGCTCGATTGGTTGCGGGGGACCGAGCGGAACTGGTGTGGGCGAAGCGGCCGGTGAGGGATTAACTGTGGGCGCCGGAACAGGTAAAGTTTGAGACGTTGGTTTCGCGTCAGCTCGCCGTGCTCGTTGACCCGCTTTGATCAGTGACCCAGGATTTAGAGTCGTTATGGTGAGGGTAATAAGTAGGAGAAGACTTGTTGCCGGTGAACCTTTTGTACTCTTCATTGGTTGATTCGAATTCAGGTTTCAGTTGAAAGCAATTACAGACAACAGCTCAGATCAATTACCAGCGGACCTTCGTTCGCCGACGGGACGTAATTTTCCCATCAGTTCGCTGAATCGGGGATCATCGCGAAGTTTGGCCCAACTGGGATCGTTCTCAAAGCATCCTCGGTTTTCGTTTCCAAGAGCAATTGACCGTGCGAGCCACGCAAAAGCCTGATCGTGCATTTCTTCGAGGGCGTAGACCGTCGCTATCGAGTAAGAGATGTCAGCATCAACTTCCCCGTTGCGCATCACGTGCTCGTTGATTTGTGCAAGGGCTTCTTCATGTTTTCCCTGCGCGCTCAAGAACATGGCAAGGAATGGCCGGATGCCATGCATGTTCGGATGCTCGTCGACAATATCAGCCATTAGTGAAGCGGCCTCATCGGTCTTACCGGTGTAATACAATCCCAGGGCGCGAAACGTGCCGACCAACGGATTGTCCGGATCACCCGCGTTATCGAGCTGGCGAAACGTCTCATCAAAATTTCCCAGGTACATATAAACAAGGGCCCGACCATAACTCGCGACGACGTGTGCCGCAGGATCCAGCCGTACCAACCGGTCGTAGCTTCGTAGGGCTCTGCCATATTCTCCATCGAGCCGATGAAGCATGGCTTTTACAAAGTGGACCACGCCTTCGTTAGGCGCTTCACGTCTGGCGCGACTAACTTCCTCGCGCGCCTTTTGCTTTTGACCGCGCCATAAATAAACGAACACCATCAGCATTCGCGCTTCAAAGATGTTGCCATCGATGGATAAAGCCTTAGTGAAGGCAGCCTCCGCTTTTTCGTAGTCTTCCGCACCGCCGAATCCCTTCAAGACTCGATTGACATAGGCCGCGCCCAGACCGTCATGGGCCAACGCAAAGTTCGGATCGATATCGATTGCAGCCTGGAAGTGTTGTATCGCGGCATCGCAATCTTCCGGTGCGATACTGCTGAATATGAAACGCGCAAAAAGGTCCCGCCCGCGCAAGTATTGTTCGTAAGCTTCAGCGCTATTCGTGGCTGACTTGGTGATTCCAACTTTCTCGGCCGGGCTCAACTCAAGCCTAAGTCCTTCGACGATTCTTTGTACGATAGTGTCTTGTAGAGCGATGATGTCCGATGTTCCCGTGTCAATGCGGTCGCTCCAAATGATGTCTCCTGTTGAGACGTCGAGCAGCTGGGCTGTTACCCGAAAATTGTCACCTCCGTGAATGAAGCCGGCCGTTAGTACCGCACCGACTTTTAGATCCTGGCCCACTTGACGCGGATCGATGAGCTGTCCTTGATATTTAGCAATCACCGAAGATGGTCTAACTACCAGCGAGCGGACACGCGCCAACTCGGTGATTGCCGCGTCAGCCAGTGAGAACTCGTAAAAAGACTTCGTGGGGTCATTTGCAAGATTTCTGAAGGGCAAGATCGCAAGGCTCTTCTTGTCTTGATCGGCCACTGTCGTCAGCGGCGTTTCATCAAGACCCTGACGTGTTTGACCGGTCACATTTGGCGAGGTCGTTGGCATTTCGCTTCGCGTAATCGATTTCAGCCATCGCATTGCTCGCGAAACAGGATTGGCCCCTCCAAGATGTCGCGGCGGCTCAGGCGCAACGCTCTGCAAGTGAGTCGCACCCGAATCGATTTCCTGCAGGACCAGTCGTAACTCGTCCCTCATATTCTCCATGTGTTGAAATCGATCTTTAGGATCTTTTGCGAGAGCATGATCGACAACTTTCTGTAACCGAGCGGGGATTTGGCTCGCGCGCATCTCTTCTATCGGAGGCGCTGCGTCATAGAGGACAGCATGACGGACGTCGATGGTTGTTTTTCCCCGGAAGGGCCACGTTCCCGTCAGCATTTCGTACAAAAGGACTCCGAGTGAAAAAATGTCGGCTCGCCGGTCAACACGATCGCCGCGCGCTTGTTCTGGAGCAGCGTAGGTGGCCGTGCCATAGGGAACGCCGACCTCAGTTAATTCGGTGTGGTGAATGCCAGTTGTTGCTGCCTGCTCGTCATCTAAAAGTTTTGCCAGACCAAAATCCAGCACCTTAACTTGTCCTGCTGGAGTGACCATCACATTTCCCGACTTTATGTCTCGATGGATAATTCCACGACTATGGGCCACCGCCAGAGCTTCAGCTACCTGGAGGCCGATCAAGACGGCGGTCTTCAACTCAAGAGGACGACCGGCCACCAACTGCCTGACATTTTTACCTTCAACATGCTGCATTGCGATGAAGTGGACCCCATCAACTTCATCGAGATCGAAGATGGTACAAATATTTGGGTGGTCCAATGCCGAGGCGAGGCGGGCCTCACGTTCAAAACGCTTCAAGTTAGCTTCTTTCGCAGTGAGCTCTGGAGGGAGTACCTTGATTACGACTGATCGGCCCAGCTTGGAGTCGGTCGCCCGATACACAGCGCCCTGTCCACCCGCCCCGAGTTTCTCCGTGATGTGGTAGTTGCGGAGAGTTTTTCCAATCATGTTAGTTCAACTTGTCGTGGACCTCGCATCCTGCGTGTCCGTTGCCGTGAGGTCAAATGAGTGGGCCAACGATGTTCGTGAGCTTACGTAGTCGCCCAGTCGATCGCAAATCGAATGAAATCCGCAAGTCCGTATAATTACTGATCACGCATTTTCAAACGTCTCCAGTAATTCGGCTGCTGTGGCCGTGGCGGTTCCAACTTTGCCAACAACTATACCGGCGGCATGGTTCGCGAATGTTGCGGCCTCGAGCATGGAAGCTCCGGCCGCGAGTGCTCCTGCCAGTGCTGCGATTACTGTGTCGCCGGCGCCGGTCACATCATATACCTCTCTGGCGGCGGTTTTAACATAGACTGGGCTCCGATCCTTGCCCAGCAGCATCATCCCGCGATCTCCTCTTGTTATTAAGACAGAATCGCAGCCTAAACGTTCCTGGATTATTTCGGCGGCTATTTTGAGTCCCTGGTCTGTGTCCTCTTCGGTGTTACTCATCTTCAGAGCTTCATGATGATTCGGGGTTATCAAGGTTGCGGGACGATACGAGTCGAAGTTTCGCAATTTCGGATCAATCAGAACCGGAATTCGTCCGTAAGCCAGTGGGAGAACTTCACTGAGGATTCGAGGGGTCACAACTCCCTTGTCATAGTCTGACACGACAAAAGCATGAGCTTCGTTTAATGAAGCTTTCAATCGTTCAATAATCCGGTTCTCAATTTCCGGCCCGACCAGTTTACGTGACTCTCGATCTGCACGTACGACGAGTTGACTGTGCGCGACAATGCGAGTCTTTGTAGTCGAAGGACGTGTTTTGTCCGTAATCAGGTTCTCAATCGCAACAGAACCTAACGAAGCAAGATCAGAACGCAAATAGTCAGCGGCCGCGTCATCACCTACTACACCGACAACCGAACCAACGGCGCCAAGAGCTGAAAGATTCGCCAGTACATTCGCCGCCCCGCCGAGATGACGCGACTCTTTTCTTACATCGACAACCGGAACAGGTGCTTCTGGAGAAATTCGAGTTACGTCTCCCCAGACGAATTCGTCCAGCATCACATCGCCGAGGACGGTGATGTTAAGCAACTTTAGATCTTTCAGTATCTGTGCAGCGCGTTGTCTCTTCATGTGGACCGTTCGATTGGACCATCAGATTGCATCCGTCGAGGCTCTAAGTTAGAACTATTTATCACGCGATCGATTGCGGCTTCCACCTGGTTAACTGGCACACGCAGGATACATTCCGGCACAGGGAATTTTTCGCAAAAGTAGCCGTGGCAAGGTTGGCAAGGAAGCTCTTCATAAACAATTTCCGCCGGCGCGTGATTCCATGGTCGCCAATGTGCGATGTTTGATGAGCCAAAGATTACCACTGCAGGTGCACCAACGGCTGCAGCGATGTGCGCAATGCCGCTGTCATTTCCGACGAACAGTTTTGAACGCGCGGCAAGCGCGGTAATCTCCGGGAGCTTCAGATCGTCGTAGGTTATAAGCACAGACTTGGTTTTGTTGGTGAGTTCCTGGAGAATTTCTCGTTCGGATGGAGCAACTACCGCCACACAATTGAAGCCCTTCCCACTCAAATAATCCACTACTTCAGCGAAGTTCTCGGTCTTCCATTGTTTGGTAGCGAAAGCCGCGGCCGGATGAATTAAGGCGATCGGTCCAGAAAGTCGATTCTTCAGCCGTTGTTCAATATTTGCGGAAGCTTCCCTGGAAACACCAAGTACAGTGCGGGGTCGATCTGTGACTGGAACGCCGGTCCAACCAAGAAGAGCGAGCTGTTGTTCGACAGAGTGTGTTTTTTGCTGACCCCACAATTCCAGAGGCGAGGGTGCCTGGTGATTATGAAGCTGCGCATATTGATATGTTTTGTATCCAACCCGGTGCCGAGCGCCGGAGGCTCGCGTCAAGAACGTTGCGGTGGTGCCTCCGTGCAAGTTATAGGCTACGTCATATCGTCTGCGTCTTAGCTCGCGGGCAATCCTGGTGCGTGATGATATTCCTCGCCTCGGAACTTGAAGCACCTGGTCGATAAGCGGGTGTTCGTCGAGTAGCGGCGCTACCCAGTCTTCAACTAAAACATCGATTCTTGCGTTTGGAACAAATCTCTTAAGAGCTGCTGCCGACGGAGTTGCGAGGACGGTATCACCGATCGACCGTAAGCGAACCAGCAGAATTCGTTGAACCTCGTTCCAGTCCCAACGCGCCGCTCCGAGAGGCTGGGCGGTCTCTTCGTCGTGTGATGACCGGCTAGTGTCTGTTTCAATTGCCCGCAACAGAGGTGACTCCTCTACGATGTGACGCAGGCTATTCATTGGTTATGCTTCGACAGTGGCCTCATCAATCAGCATCACTGGGATATCGTCGCGAATCGGGTACACACGTTTACATTCTACGCACTTTAGCGCGTTACCATCGGGCTTGAGCTCGACTTTGGCCTTACAAGCAGGACAAGCGAGTATTTCTAATAGTTCCTGACTTACTGCCATACGATGACCTTTCTAAGTGGTAAGTTTATCGAAGCTTAACACACGGGAGCGGCGGCTTTGAACTTCGCCTCTTGTGCTTTTGCCCTGGTACATCGTTGTTTCGCACAGACCCCATTCAACAAACCACAAACGTCCAGCCCAGCCGTTGGACTCTTTCCTCAGAAGTAACTAATCTCATATCAAGTTATGTCAATCGAATTTGCCCTACAATATGCGTGCCCTTTGCGTGCAACCTATTCCGAAAAACACTTAAGAGAGTGGGGGCGTTTAAGCAGCCTGCACGCGCGTTTAACCACTGGTGATGAAGCCGTACCTACCAGCGAGAAAATTAGCTGGATCGAACGAGCGCGGGATGAAGTGGAAGTACTTCAGGAGGCAACGAAGATTTGTCCCCAGTGTCCGGCAAGTTTGCCGCTTGAAAACGCCGGGGATGGTGAGTCCGTAGGGTGTCTTGGACGAATCAATTATCCGATCGAGGCGCAGTTTGAGAAATTTCTGGCGGATCGAATTCAGTTGTCACTCGATACCCTGGATCGAGAAGACCAACCACGCTTGCTTCGTATTCTGATTGATCCAGAGTCACCGTTCGATGGAGAAGCCTCAAAGGAGTTAAGGCGCGTGGTGACACCTGAGGGCTTGCGCTTTTTTGAGTTAAGAGTTCCGATCGGATTAACTCGGGAAGGTGCGCGAATCACCACGGACCACGTCTTTGATCTACTGGCCGGGTTTCGCTCGGAAGAACAAGACTCAACCAGTTACACGCGCGAATTTCCTTTGGCGGCAGCCGGTGATTACTACGACTTTCTTGATTTGCTATTGCGAAGCGAGTTAACCGTTTCGGAGGTAACAAGGTTGACCGCACGCAGTCGAAACTACGGACAATATTTACGTTTGTTGTCAGCGATAGAAAAAGCCGAAGCTTTCAGTAGTCGAGTGCTCATTGATTGAAGAGATTATCGGTCATTGATCATTTGCCAACGCTCATTTCTCATTTATGATCCGATGTGACTTGATGTTGAGAATGACAAATCGCCAATTAATTCTGACTACTACCCTCTAAAATCAACGCTTATGCCAAAGTACATTGCCTTCCTTCGCGCTATTAACGTGGGCGGACATATTGTAAAGATGGACCAGCTGCGCAAACTGTTTGAAGAGCTGCAATTTGAAAATGTCGAAACATTCATCGCCAGTGGAAATGTCATCTTTGATACCAAGTCGAAAAATATCGCGGCGCTTGAAAAGAAAATCGACCGCCACCTGCACGACTCGCTGGGCTATTCGGTAAGTACCTTTGTGCGGTCCATCGATGAGATTGCCAGGATTTCTGCCTTTAAGCCTTTTTCAGATGAAGAACTGGCGGCGGATGGAAATCAGTTATATGTGATTTTTATTTCAGAGAAGCCCGAAGCCGCGGCAGTAAGAAAATTAACGTCGATGCATTCTGACGTCGATGAATTTTGTTGCAGCGAACGCGAGGTCTACTGGCTCTATCGACGAAATGCCGGCGAATCGAAGTTCTACGGGCCGCCGCTGGAGAAGGCGATGGGTGTTCAGGCCACAGTGCGAAATGTCAATACAGTAAGAAGACTGGCGAAGAAGTATTGTGGTCGATAAGACCTATTCTTCTTTCTTGAGACCGGTCCAGACCATGCGATGGAACAGCTGGTCCATCTCTTCTGGCTTTTCACGCATTCCTCGATCAATCCACCAGGTCAATAAAGAGAGCAGCGCTCCCGCATGAGCAAAGGCGATTGCCGGACGATCTGCCACGGGCACTTGCTGGCCACGAGGTATTTCGGCAATCCGGCGTTCAATTCCCCAGGCAAACTGCCCACGCGCTAATTCCCAGTTGTCCTGGACTTTTCCTGCGGTACTCAATGCTCTCACAAAGGCACCCATTTGACTGACATGGTGAAAAAATTCTTTGACTGGGAAAACTCGGTCACTCTGGTCGTTGTGTTCTGACAGCGCGTTGGAGATCATCTCAAAAAACTCCTCGGCATCGGTCATCAAAAGGTCATCCTTGTCACTATAATGTGTGTAAAAGGTCGCTCGACTGACATGGGCACGATCAAGCACGTCCTGAACGGTGATTGAATCAAACGGCTTTTCCTCCATGAGCGTCACGAGCGCTTCACCTAACGCGACTTTGGTGCGCCTGACGCGCGCGTCAACCCTGGGAGCGGACGAACGTAAGTGGAGGTGTTTGAAGTCTTCTTTATCAGGCATAACATTGATCCTTTTGTTAATTACACACGCGCCAAGGTAGACGGCACAATTGACGACAACCTTATGAAAAAACAAGCTGCAACGACAACGCCTCTATCGGTCGCCTTGCCACAAAAAGCGACATGCCAACAGCACAGTACCGCGAGCAACGCGACAGGATGGCACACTAAAGAAGACGATTGTCAGAATGGAGGCCCAGAGCCAAGGCTGCCACCCGGTCGCTTCGACGGTAGTGTACTCATCGCCAGACCCTCAGCAAGATTAGGGTTTTTGTGCAAAGCCCTTTCGTTCTCATTATTACTCACGGCCGTCACTTTTAGTCTGCAAACTTCTGCCTTTCCTAGTCCTTTCACCGTTGTCGCTCAAAGTACCGCTGCGAAAGCCTCGTTGCAGTCGGTTACTGTTCCTTTCGAACTTGTGAACAAGCACATGGTGCTTAAAGTTAGGGTTAACAATTCCAGGCCACTCTCATTTGTCCTGGACACGGGAGATCAGTTTGCAATTATCGATTTGGAGCTGGCGAAGACGATCGGACTCTCCTTAGGAGCACAAGTCAAAGTTGGTGGTGCCGGCGCCGCAACGCAGTCCGGCGCATTTGTCAAAAATGCATCCTTCACGATTCCACAGCTGCCGGGGTTTTCGCAACGGATAACGATGGCGCTCCCCATTCGAACGCTCGCCCCCAGGCTGGGCCAGGATTTCGATGGAATAATCGGCAGCGAATTTATCGAACAGTTTGTAGTGGAAATTGACTACATAAACCATGAGTTGAAGCTCCACAAGAAGGACAGGTTCTCTTACGATGGACCAGGCGACATCGTGCCAATTCAATTGCGCCACGGACATCCGATTGTTGATGCAACTGTGACACCAGCCGGAACGACACCTCTCAAAGGCAAATTCGTGCTCGACTTAGGCGCGGGTCTTGCGCTTGCGCTTTACAGTCCATTTGTAACCAGCCAGCAACTCTTGAAGTCTGATATAAAGACGATCAAATCGCTTGGCGGAGCCGGCGCAGGTGGAGAAACCGTTGGTGAAATTGGCCGGGTCCTCGAGTTAACTATAGGACGCTTCAAAATCGATCAGCCGATTACACTCTTTTCACAGGACAAAGCCGGCGCGTTTGCCGATGCCGGCCTTAGTGGAAATATCGGCGCCAGGATCGCGAGCAAATTCCGATTGTTCCTTGATTACGACCGGAAGCGAATTATTTTTGAACCAAACAAAACTTTTGACCAGCCTTTCGATCAAGCCCAGTCCGGAATGAGTTTGGTTGCAGAAGGCGCCGACTATCGTATCTTTCGAGTCAGGAGATTGATGGAGAATTCGCCCGCATCTGAAGCCGGAATTCAACAAGATGACATCATCGAGAGTGTTAATGGCGAATCAGCAAAGCAGTTTACCTTGAGTCGACTGAATGAAATGTTCGAAAGACCTGAACGTTACAAGCTAACGATTCGGCGGAATGAGACGATGCTGGAAAGAGTATTAATTCCCAGACGAATGATTTGAGACAGCACTCGCAGTTGAGCACATGTCTAAATTTGTTGAGATAAAACCGTCAGCCATTCACGGTAATGGTCTGTTTGCGTGTCGTCAGTTCGAATCGGGCGAAGTGGTTTTACGATGGGATGTGTCGCGCTTAATAGCCAATGAGTCCTTAAGTTCCCTGTCTCCTGACGAGCGCAAGTACACTCACCCGTTCGATGAAACTAGAACGCTGCTGGTCCAGAGCCCCGAGAGATTCGTCAATCACAGTTGTGATAACAACACGGTCGTAAAAGACTTTTGTGATGTAGCGATCAAGACAATTAGACTCGGTGAAGAAATCACCAGTAACTACGGTGAAGACGGATCAGGATCACAATTTAGTTGTAGTTGCAGGGCTAAGAATTGTCGTCAAGACATCCTGGCGTCCTAACGCTGAAGTTCTCACCGGATATACCAATGATCAAACTTTTCCAAAAACTGGTGCTGTTCCTCCCGGTCCTAATCGCGATCTTTCTCGCCGTACCGGCTTCCAGCGCACAGCCACAAGCAAGGAGAATGTTCCCGACCACGTACGATGACGGTAAATCCTGTCCCGGCAACTGCGACGCACATGTAGTTTTTCATCCTTCAGTGAATGGGACTCGGAACGCTTTTGATCCGGCCAGTACAAGAGAGTCGCCGCGAAAATGCGTGAAAGATCAATTCTGCAGAATATGTTTCTCAGAACAGGCTGATAGCTGCATGTTAGCGAGGTATCGCGGGGTGGACCAGATGTGGATCGGTTTGATTTCACGCCAGCCTTCTATGAAGAGAACTGTTCTAAGCCTGAACTACCACAAGCGTTTTCTACCAAGTGCCGCAGTGCAGAAGCTGCGATTTCAAATCTTAGAACCCAGATCAATTGTATCGAGCAACCCTCGCACGAGAAGTGCAAAGGGATGATGGAGGTGGTGACGCGTAGGAAGGCCGCTGACGATCTTTTGTACGCTGAGTGTAAACGGATAGGAGAGGTGGGCTTCAACCAGAAGTATAGAACTCACCCATCGCTGCAACGCAGTAATAATTGTGAATACGAAAGGTTAAGTACAGCGAGCAACTCACACGGACAGCGATGGCGGCGTCTACTCGATGGTACTTGTAATGCCGGCTCTTTTGTAGGAAAGAATGGCCTCGACTGCTGCTCTGGTTCCCTCTTTTCTACCGCTTTGTTGGAATCAGAGTGTTGCGGTTTCTATGTTCGGTAAAGTCTTAAACCGATGCTGTAGCTGTTGTCTCCTGGGGCTGTGATACCTGTGCACGCTCCAGCGCGGCCAGTTCGAGGCCACTCTGAAATGCACGGAACATCACAACGAGGACAATCGCGTGAACAATGACACCCAGCCAGTCGCCAAATACGAGCGACACAACCCCGTCGAGTAGGAACAGGACCATCCCCACAACGTACGCCCACAGGTGACGTTTACTGGCTAGCCAACCTGAGACGGCAAAAACCGCGATGGCAAAAATGTCGAGGACGATGGCGATCACCTTCGTGGCATTGCCGAGTGAAGCAGAGAGCTCGACTGCAATCGCATCCACCAGCTGAGTGATGCCCAGGCTCAAGAAGAACCGCCAACCGCCGCCGGCGAGGCTTATCACTGAAGTTACAAGTGTGAGTCCGGCAATCCAATAAAACCAATGAACACCAGACCTGTATTTCTGACTGAGATGCAGTCGCTGGACAGAATCAGCATTGAACATGAGAAAGCTCCTTGAGGTTATTGAGTTTTTTGAATCAGTGGAGCAAGCGAACCCGTTGGGAGGTCCAAACACATGTTGGCATCAGGCTGCGGATTCGGTCAATAACTTTTTAGTTGCGGTTGGCGGCCGCGACCTGGTGGTACGCTCAACTTTTTGCACAGATACTGATGATCGTGTGCGGGAGAGTACGTTTAACGGACTGATTAAATTTACGCGGCTGGCGCGAGATGGAAATCGGCCGGGACAAACTGAATTGAACGCAAAACGCCATCGGTGCTGGTCTTTCGATCTCTTTCAGGAACGTAACACACAACCACTGAGTTTTCGGGTTTAACAGAACCACACGTTAGTTTTCCCCGGATGCGAGTGTCGAACGTCATTAATTGAACCTGGGTGAAATCATCGCTCTTCAGCCGCAGGAAACCTGAAGAGGTTTTTACGACAAACACCAGTCCATTGGAATGGCACTCAACATGCAAAAGTGTTCCCTGTAATTGTCGTTCATCCGGTTCTGGAACGCGCAACACATCCTCTAGAGTTGGCGGGGTAAAATCATCGGTGGGAGGTAGATCCTCCGGATCCTTACCGCGAAGGGGCTGAGCGCCGATACGTCCTGAAAGCCCGTCTCGTTTGGCCCGAGCCAGCCTTGCCCGTTGTTCTTCGATCTTGGTAATCGTGTCGATCAATCTCTTTGAGTGGTTGCGAACGCGTTCCTCAGCGTCAGACGAAGCTACTTGCTCAAGGAGAGGTCGGGCCGATTTGTAATCGTCCTTATTCATGTAGAGTTGGCCCAACATGTAAGTGAAGTCGACGCGCCCAGGTGAGGTCCCGAGTGCTTGTCGTAACATCAAGATCGATTCATCGATATCGGTGTTTGTGACCAGGTTAATGAAAGCCAGCAGGTTGTACGACTCCGGAAAATCCGGACGGAGAGCGATGGCTTTCTTCAACTCAGTTCTAATCTTCTGAGCCGTCTCCAGTGAAAAACCGGAGCTCAACTGAATATCTTCCTGATTGGGCCGCGCCAGGATAAGCGCGTAGTAATAGTGAATGAGGTAGTTCTCGTAGTTCGCGGCCACCGCGCGTTCCAGGCTCAAACGAGCTTCTTGCAGCCGGTTTTGGCGAAATCGCAACATTCCCAGCGCCGCGTGGGCCAGGGCTAGATTCGGATCTAGTCGGAGGGCGTTTTGCAAATAGCTCTCGGCTTCGATTCGATTGCTATGGACCATCAGATCGCCAAGATAGGCTTGAGCTTCTGCCTCAGAAACTGGCCTGACTGTCAGTTCGCTCTTACTCTCTAATTTGCGTTCGAAATGGCCGCGTACAATTGGGTATCGGTCCTGGCTAACGTATCGACGAAGCTCACTTTCCATTTCTTCAAAGGTGGTTTGGAATGCCGCAGGGAACGCGGTCTCTACCGGTACCTTCGCAGAAAGCAACTCGAGAAACTTTGTCACGTGAGAAATCCGCTGGGGATTTCTGTTCAAAATCAGGTAGTGCATGAGTGCCCACGATTCGGCGTAGAAGATGCTTTGCTTGTCGCTCTCGTTGTAATAAGGCGACTTGGTGTCGACTTCGAAAAGCGTTCGCAGTGGGAGCATCCTTTTTTGCCGAAGTAACTCAACGTGACTGGCTATAGGTCTACCGAGAATAACTTGCTGATCATTTGTGATACTAAAAGTGCTGTAGTACTCGGCTAGACCCTCGTTGAACCACGTAGGAGCATTTTCAATTGTGTTGTTGACGAGCAGGTGCGTGTACTCGTGAAAGATCACTGTGAATGGATCTTGATCGCCCTGAACCTCAGTTGTGAGCGTGATGTAGTTTACGTCCTGTCCCGGTTGGAAGTAGCCGGCATTACTATCATTCAATTTAAAAGGGCGGTAAGAAGTTTCACTTTTAAAAACGATGACGGTGGTGGGAGCAGGCGAACTTATCTTCACGCCCGGAAACATTCGAGAAATGACATCGCGAAACTGTTCCAGACGAGACGCAACCTGCGTAACTTGATCTTCGTTGCCATTACCGAGCACGAAGAAGTTTTTCGAGCGAACACTCACCCAACCGTCTTTTGCGAGAGCGGCAGTGTTGCCGACGCAAAGAACCATGAGCGCCAGGAGAATGGTGAGACGCTTAAGCATTGCTTGACGTGGCCAAGGACGAGGACGGGGAGTCGCCGGGGATTATACGGAAAAAAGCTGATGATTTATACCAATTTTTGGACCCCTGGAGTCCCTCCTTGGAGTGCGCCGGCCCGGCGGCGCTTTATTATCCGGTCTGCTCGTGGTCGCGAGAAATTTTACCGTTATGCATTTTCTCCTCACACAATCGAGGGGCTAAAAAAGCGGCACCGGGCTGCCGCACTCCAAAGGCCCGCGATTTGGAGCGCGGGCCTTTGAAAGACTCAACTAAATTTCCTTTTTTATTTATTCTTCGGGTCCAGTGCAGGTGGGACCATGTAAAGCCGGAATCTTCTGACTGATGATTGGATACTTCGGAGCTTCGTCGATATTGATCTGGGTCCAATGCGCATATTGTTCTGGCACATTTGTATCGGCAAAGATTGCTTCCACCGGACATTCAGGAACGCAAGCGTCACAATCGATGCAGGTGTCGGCATTTATATATAGGCGATCCGTCAACTCATGAAAAGCTTCTACAGGACAAACAGCAGCGCAGTCGGTGTACTTGCAATCGACGCACAATTCAACAACTACGTAGGTCATTGGGGAAGTAAGCTCCTTTCGGTAATGCACAAATAGTTATTCACGAATGACTCGAATGTCAATAAGAAAATAAGGAAAGATAAAGAGAATAGTAGATGCAGAGCGCACCTGACAATCCGGCGGGAGGTATATCACACGTAAACGTCCTCTGTGTGCCCCTAGTGTCCACTGTAACTCTGTGGCGAGCACAAGTACCAGAAAACCATCACCACTGAGATACAGAGGAAACTAATGGTGCACGGAGTAGCGCGCGTTACGCTCCTTCGCTTGAACCCTTCTTCTGAAGCTTTCCAGGACCACTAATTGTCTGGTTAACCGTGGGATTGCCTTCGTAAGTCACTAAGGATGGGCCGGCGATCTTAATATCAAGTTCATCGCGTACGTCGACATCTATTTTCGATACACCTTTACTATCAACAACTCCTCGCGATGCGTGAAGCTTGTGGGTATCGATCCTGGCTGCACCGCTCGTATCAATGTCTATAACTTTAGTCACTCCGGAAACTTTTATTGAAGGCGCGCCAGACGAGTCGATCTCAAACTTTTCGTTTTTCATGCCAGAGATATCGATGGAACCTGCGCCGGAAACTGATAAGCCCTCTATATCGGGAACGGAGATTCGAATGACTACCGGTTCGTGGACAGAATAACTTTGAGAGTTTTTCAGATAGAGGACGCCACCATTGACCTCAGTTTCGACCATCGAGAGGATGTTATCGTCGGCCTCAACTTCAACGTCCTGGTCCTTCTGACATTGCACTTCAACAGTAAACGCGCCTTCTGTTGAGATTGATTTAAACGAGGCGAGGTCTCGCTTCTGTACTTCACGTTTGCCGGATCCTTTAACTCCCGAGTGCATGCCGTGTTTACAAGCGGCAACTGGGACAACCAGGATAATTGCCAGGAGCAAGTAAAGACTTTTCATGATCAATCTCCTACGGCTTCAGCTCTAGAAGTTATTGTTGACGGCGAGCGTATTCTAATGTTCGTGTCGTATTTTCAGTAACGCTGGACACAGGCTCTCCGAATGGTGTCGCTGGTGGCAATCGCAAATCCGTTATCGATTGAGCCGGAGGTAGGTGTCTTTGTTTTCCCGATGACGACGAAACAAGTTTCGACAGGTTTCGGAACAGTGAGAATTCAGTCACGATAACTACCAAAAAGCAGAAGAGCATGAATAGGCCAACCAAGTCGGGTGCCAGATTGGCCTCTGTCTTGAGGAGTGCTGTGCCGCCCAACATAATTCCCAACCCGCCCAGTCCGATGAGCGTCATTGCTATAACAATTATGCTCATCACGCCAACATTTCTTGCCGGTTCAGGTTCCTTCAGGCTGGTCCCACAGCGGTTACAGTAGCTTAATCCGGGGGTGACCGGGGCGCCGCAGCTTATGCAGTACATTTGCGATTCTCCTGTGTTCCGCAGTAATTCGATCTAACTAACGGCTGTCGCTCGCGCGAGGTTCAACATTTTCTGGTTCCAATTTGTCGGGGCGTCCCTCCATGGGCGTCCCTCTTGCCCTTATAAGAGCCTAATTGGGCGCCCAAAGTCGCGCGTCCCTGTTTGTTCAATCAGGGCCGCTCCAATTATCGAGTTGGGCGGCCACGGAAGGCCGCCCCTACTATCGGCCCGGTACGTAGGTAAGCCAGAAATAGATAGCCTGTCCGACGCCGATAAAGAAGCCAATTATTGCGCCGAATAGTTCGATGGTTTTCAGATGATGCTGAGCCACCGACAGTACCAACTCCTCGAGTTTTTCGATGGGATAGTCGGACACCTTCTTGCGTACGAGTCCGCCGACGTCGAATTCTGCAATAGCGACCGGCAAGCGCTCGCGAGCAGCGTCAGTAATCCTTTCAACGAGCGCCGAGCTGGCACGTTGCATGGAATTTTGAGATACGTGGTCGCCCAGCCGTCCTATTGGTGAGATTAACAATCGCTCAATCTGTGAACTGAGAATAGCGTTGATGGTGCGCGCCGTATCTTCGTGCGACAGGAGACTCAACAAGCTTTTTGTCAGAAAAGCTTTTGCTTGTTGCGCAGTATCAGGATGCACCTGCGACATCACTTCTCCGAGCGTTTGCGGTCCCAAACGATCAAATAGATCCTGGAAATAATTTGAAATCGAGCTACCAAGTCCCTCACTGCGAACCAGGTCGAGCAGCCGGTTGGCGATTTGGCCCTTCAATTCCTCCAGTTTAGTTGAATCCAGTTGGCCCAAAATTTCATTGAGCGGTCGCTGCATAAGGTTGTCGATGGTCGAGTTGAGAAACGCTTCGGCTTCCTGTTCGAATGCAGGACCACGCAGGTATTCCTCTATGCGATTTGGGAGCGTTTTATTTACGAGATCATCAACCTCACGATGAATGCGTTCGCGTGAAATGAAGATCTTTTTCAGCAGCGAGAGTTGTTCGTAGTAGTCATCTACTTCTGTCTTGATCAACGCGCCAATCTGTTTGCGTGTAGTCGGGCTGGTTGCGATGTCCGCCAGGTGTTGCACGATTGGCGGTACTTGCTGGTCGATTCTTTCTTTGATGAAAGCTATGGCGTCCGGTGTAAATGTTTCAGCCAATACGGCAGTGCTTTGGCCCAGGTCATCAAGGCGGCCAGAAACAAATTCACGAACTTTTTGTTCGAAGGCCTCATCGCTGATCGTTCTTTGCAATCGCTGTTGTAAAAACTGAAATGCCTCATCCACAGCGCCTGAGCTGACCATATCTCCGAAACGACGCTGCATGAGTTCGTCGACCTGTTTGTCGATGAAAGTCTCGATTGCAGTTGCAGTCTGCTCACTCTTCAACATGTCAGCGATGTATTCAGCCAGTCGATATTGCAACGCCGAAATTGTGTCGAGGATCGGACCACGCGCCTGCGAAGGTAAGGCGTCGATGAATGATGGATAGACTCTTGACAGGAGGTCGTTAGTGTAGACACCGACGAAATCTTCGACTTTACGTTGGAAGAAGCTTGTTTCGAACAACGCATCGAACACCGTCTGTTGCGATACGAGCTCGTTCCCTACGGCGTTGCCTATCGACTGCGCTAGTTTCTCGCGATGTCTTGGGATCATTCCCTGCGGCCAAAGTGTCAGGCCAAATAACTTTACTGATTTGTACGGGTGAAAAAGCATCCAGATCGCGAGCCAGGCCGCACCGTATCCGTGAACGGTCGCTACGACGACGATACCCGCAGCGATCAGCAGTTTGAATGTGACGGGATTTATGGTCTCACTCCTAAATGATCGTTCTTAAAGATTGCCGCGATGCTAAACGGCATTTTGACTTATCGTCAAATAACAATCCTAATAACGACAAGCACGTGAGACAAGATTCACAGGATTGACAAGTGTCGGTGGTCCGCTTCAGAGATGAGAAAGTACATCGTCAACAATCTCGGGTCGATAACGCTGCCGGGCATAAATTTTCTCGGCAGCAGTGCTCGACCTCTTCTGCCGGACCGCGGGCGTCCTCGCCGGCTGCCCCGCCCCAAGGAGAGGTATGGTCAAAATCGGTACTTGCAAATCACTGGGCAGCCGGCGAGGACGCCCGCGGTCCGGCAGAAGAGGTTGAGCATTCTTCAAGGGTTATAATCCTGTCGAGGTTTCTAACGGGTAACCGGCATTCACCCATGCGCTCGTTCCGCCAGTGACATTTAGAAGATTATTGAAACCCACCGATTCCAGCAGACTAGCGGCCGCACTGGACCGGTAGCCACCAGCACAGATAACCGCCGTTGGTTCATCACGATTCATACTCAACCGGTTGACATCTTGACCTAAAGGAGACGTAAGAGCTCCGGGAATATGACCACTCTGATATTCCATAGGTCGACGCACATCAATTATTTGACGCAGCCTTTGGTCTTTAAGCAGTTCATTCAATTGCTCAACCGTAACCTGCTTTATAGACGCGACAGGCAGACCGGCTTGCTTCCAGCTTTCTAGGCCGCCGTTCAGATAGCCACGAACATTCTCAATACCGACACGGGCCAGGCGAACCACGGCTTCGTCAATTTGTGCATTTGTGTCTGCGATAATGACAATCTCCGCGGTAAAAGGGATAAGGCTGCCGGCCCACATGGCAAACTGGCCACCCAACCCAATATTGATCGAACCGGCTACGTGAGCAGCGCCAAAGTCGGAGCTGGACCGAATATCCAGAAGCACGTGCCCTGCATCACGTAGACGCAAAACCTCATTTGCTTCCAGCGGTTTTGGTGGCACGAGTTCGGCAAGATCGCGCGCACCTGAGCGATTGATCTCAGCGTCCCTGGGGAAGTAAGCAGGTGCTTCAGGAAGATCCGCAGTCATCATCGCGACAAACGCTTCACGGCTCATCGGTTGCAATGCGTAGTTGTATTTACGTTGTTCGCCAATGGTTGAGGAAGTCTCTTTTGACATGTTCTTTCCGCACATCGACCCGGCTCCATGCGCCGGGTAAACCTCAACCTCATCGGCAAGCTTCAAAAGCTGTTGATGCAAACTGTCGTAAAGCATTCCGGCCATTTGCTGCGGCGTGTAGCCTTTGCCGCCCGCAAGGTCAGGACGCCCAACATCGCCGATGAAAAGCGTGTCGCCGGTTAACACCTTCTGCGGTTGATTTGACACGGTAGTATCGATGACAACGATTGAGATTCCCTCTGGAGTATGACCTGGCGTTGTCAGAACTCGAAGAATGACGTCGCCCAGCGAGATCTCATCGCCCTCTTTGACACTCCGGTGTTCAAACTCGGCATTGGCGCTTTCTCCGAAGACGATTTCAGCTCCAGTACGAGCGGCAATTTCATGGTGGCCGCTAACGAAATCGGCGTGCAAGTGAGTTTCAATGACGTACTTGATCTCAAGGCCCTGTGCTTCAGCTTCTTCAAGGTATTCGTTGACGTCGCGTTGCGGGTCGATCACCGCCGCTTCGCCTTTGGATCCAATTAAGTACGAAGCATGCGCCAAACACCCGAGGTAGAATTGTTTGAAATACATATTCGTTTCTCTGGTAATAGTTTAATTCAGGTTGAAGACTCGCGGCATTTTGCCAAACAATAACTCTTCAATATCCCCGTAAAGAATATGTTCTAGATGTCCTATTGGTCCTATTCTTCCGGCAATTTATAGTACTCACGTCCGGGTTTCAACGGTCTGAGCATCCAATAGGGTCGTCTTGTTCGGTCAGGAGAATACGTATCCGCGGGACGAGTCATCGCCAACCACTTCTTGTAAACGTCACGAGACTTTTGCGTGTCAACAAAAACGTCGCCCGGCCGATCTTCGGCAAGCGCTGGGCGAACTCGAACCGCCTGATGCCAGCAGTGCATTCCTGAGATTGGATCTGGATGGACCGGAAATGTCATGTTTTGATGAACCCCCGCATCCTTCCACCAGATACGCAGCGTATCTGCATCTTCCGATTCGTATGGTTCAATCCCTTTCTCGCGTCGCAAAGCCCACTTGCTATCTTTATGTTTTAACTTAACAGTGGCCATCAATTGTCGCTGACCTTCATCGGTTAATTTCCAGCGACCCATGTGATGACTACAAGCGACAATGCCTGGTCGAATTCCTTCGGTCACCCAGGCTGGCACAACGTAATAGCCGATCTCCGTTTCAACTCTTACGAGGTCGCCAGTGTAGATATTCATCTTGTCAGCGTGAGAAGGATGCATCCACAGAGGATTTGTGTGCGCAATTTCATCAAGCCATTTCGAGTTCGCACTTCGCGTGTGAATTTGAACCGGAAGTCGAAAAGTTGAGATTAGGATAGTTTGGTCTTTTTCAAGATTGTCGGGATGGACGTGACTCTTAAAATAGGTTGGTATCGCGAGCTCGGGCCAACCCCAGTCTTTAAGAGTGGTCGAAAAAAATTCGAGCTTGCCACTCGGTGTTGGGAAGCCGCGTTTGATCTCACCGCCGACGCGAATTCCTACGAGCCGCCTTCCTTCGGTATCGCCGTCTGGCAACGGCAACGGGACGATGTTTGGCCCAGCCGTTTTAGGAGCGCGCGTATAGATTCGTCCAAAATAATCTTCGCGCGCGTCGTCGAGTTCTTCGGCTGCAACCGTCTCATCATAAATTGCGCCGACCTTTTCTTTTACTTCAAATGCTCCGTACCGACGCATGAATTGCAATGGAGTTAGACCCTCGGCAGCAGCTTTCTCAGGTAGTCCGGGTACGGAGTTGTTAAAGATCCATTCATAGTACTCGTCGATTCCGAGTCGGGTGCCAGGATTGGATTTTGACTCGGCAAATGCACGAATACCGAGACTGCCATCCGGATCAATTCTCCAGGTTAGTTCTAACCAGAACTCGTTCTCCTCCCAGACTTCACCCGGATTCACCTCGCGGGTGTCAGAAACAGTTGACCCCTCCCGTTGCTTTAATGCCTTCATAACAGGTTGGCGAAAGCCGAGCCATTGCGAGTCGTGAGTTTCGTACGAATGTAGATCGTGCCGTTCTGAACCAACGCCCATCGGCAGGATATAGTCTGCATAGTATGCAGTCTCGTTCCAGGTTGGTGTCAGAGCAACGTAGCAACCAACCAGGTCGGGATCGGTAAGCATTTCAATCCATGAAAAGCCATCCGGATTAGTCCATACGGGGTTGTAAACACGAGTGAAATAGACATCGAGTTTTGCGCGACCGTCTTTCAAGAAGTGCGGTAGCAGGAACGACATCTCATTCATTGAGAGTGGATACTCGCGAGGCCACGTAGTCTCGTTCCACATGTTCGGGTGAGGCGGAGTGTAGATTGGTCTTGGCACAAACTTATTCCAGGCGTTGGGATAGACGCCGCCTTCAGTTGCGACAGCACCTAACAATGCGTTGAGCATGAAGAGAGCGCGCGCAACAGTCCAACCTCCACTAACGCCGGAAGCGACGCTGCGCCAGTTATGACTTGAGAATCGAGTACCAGCAGTGCCGACAAGTTTCGCTACTTCTTCGATAGTGTGTGCCTCGACACCCGATTCTTTGGCAGCGAAATCAAAAGTGTATTGAGCGTACTCAGCTTTTAGCGCCTTTTCAAAAGTTTCAAATGTAGGTTCAAGTTCTGGCGACTCGGAAGAGAGAAACTCCTGCCAGTTCCACCACTTCCTCACGAACTCGCGGTCGTACAGTTGGTTTTGAATCAGATAATTGGCGATGGCTAACAGGATTGCGGCTTCTGAGCCAGGGTAAGGAGCGATCCAGTGGTCGGCATGAGTTGCCGTATGCGACAACCGCGTGTCAAAGACAATCAACTTCGCGCCATTTGCTCGACCATCAATTATCCGTTGTGCATGTGGGTTGAAATAATGGCCCGACTCGAGATGCGCACTGATCAGCAGGATGACTTTTGCGTTGGCGTGATCAGGACTCGGACGATCGAGCCCCATCCACAGTTGATAACCTTCGCGACTGCCTGAGGAGCAGATGTTTGTATGAGAGTTATGACCGTCGATTCCCCAGGCAGCGAGGATACGTTCGGTGAATCCATCTTCCCCTGGTCTACCAACGTGATACATGATCTCTTGACGCCGATTTTCGACGATTGCTTTTCTGATACGGGCAGCAATGTCGTCGAGCGCTTTGTCCCAGTCGACGCGCTCCCACTTTCCTTCGCCTCGTTCGCCCGTGCGCTTCATCGGGTAGAGGATTCGGTCAGGATCGTAGACTTGATTTAGTGTTGCTGGACCTTTGGCGCAGTTGCGACCTCGAGATCCTGGATGTTCTGGGTTACCTTCGAACTTCTGTACTTCGCCACTTACTTTGTCGATATAGGCGAGCAGACCACAGGCTGACTCGCAATTGAAACAAGTGGTGGGAACGAGTGAGTAGTGGCGTTCTTTTCGTTTGGGCCACGCACGCGAGTCGAGTTCGGTCCAATCGTCCCAACGTTCTTTAGGAGGGAATGCCGCCAGATGATTGCGGCTTGGGCCCGGATAGAAGGTTTCACTGGTACCCTGTTGGAGATCTTTTGTCGTTTTAGCCATTCTCAGAGTCTGTTTGTTCGTTGATTCTTGAAATCCAATAGTTTGGCTCCCGAGAGATGTGCATCACCGCTAAACTTTCAATTTGTTCATCTTTAATTCGATAAATGACTGCATAAGGAAAGCCTCTCGCGCGGCACGTCGAATCGAGGCAGTTATGATTGTCCAAGCTCGTGGTAGAGATAAGATTCGTTTAATAACGCGATCCATCTCATAAGCGAAAGCCTCTCCAGGTGTGTGGCTGATGCTTGAATAATAATCGGTAGCTTGTTGAAGCTCTCGTATCGCGTGAGGATCGAAATAAAAGCTAATTTACTCATCGTTAAATCTAGATCTAAGTCTAGCCATCACCTCTTCGCCAGGGATTCATAGCACATTGCGCTGTCGATAATTCAATTTTGTGATTCTCAGTCTAACACGAGGCTGGGTTCCAATTAACTGAAGATGGAGTCAACTCGCATCTCCCATCCAGGCAGAGCTGGAAGAGCCTCAGCGATATCACTCAAGCCGTAAACTGTTGGAGTGTCAGGATCAGTCGAGCGGTAGACTCGCACCACCTTTTCGCGCAAGACATCAACATCCCACACTACCAAAGTGCCGGCGGCAAAATAATCCGCGCGCTTTTGAGCCATGCGCCGTTCGGCGGCTGGTCCATAATCGTCAGAACTCCGCACTTCAACCGCCAATACTGGTGCTCCTTCAAGAAAGAGACCTCCGCGGAGTTCGCCTTTGAAGAATGCGGTGTCCGGACTAAACGAACGCCGGTGAGGAAGATTGACGATGAAACCAACGTTGTCCGGGAAAGCATAGCCGCCTCCCACTCGTGTTTCGTATTCGCTCAAGCTGATAAATATCTTGCCCGCAGCTCTGCCGGGCACACCTCCGGTTGGTGGCATGAGGACCAACTCTCCATTTATAAGTTCTGCTTTGCCGTGCTCAGGGACGTGATAGAGGTCGTCCACTGTGGCTTCAGGCTTGGTAGTCATGTGCGAAACCTCTGCGAGGGCAGTATAACGCGAAAGCCAAATCATCTCAGCGTCTCGGCGCCTCTGGGTTGAACTTCTTACTAGCTGGCCAAAAGGATTTTACCGCAGAGATGCCGAGACGCTTAGTTTCACGCAAGCGGCACTGATTGGCCGGCCTGTACATAAGCATTCTCGTATAGCACCAGTCCGACAAGAGCCAGCGGGGCGCCAGCAACACCGTAAGTTGGTGAGATCATATGCAGGAGTGCAAGCCAGGGCAGCAGCCCACCGAGCGCCGACAGGATCGTTCCAAACAGAAAGTCACTCCTATAACGGCCCCGCACCATTTCCCAGATCGCGAGGCGCGCGTGCGCCGTAGGGTGTGTTAACGAGACCTCGCCCCAGATTAAAAGTAGATGAAGTAAACTCGTAATAGCCAGGACCCAGGTTAAAGTTTCATGCACGGGCACCGGCCTCGTCGTTTGCAGCTGAACGTAAATAGAAACTGGCAGCAGCACAGCCGAACCCAGTAACAGAGACTGGACCAGAAGGTGTGGCGGCAGCAGTGGGTTTTGCCACATGTCCCGCGCTTTTGCTTGCGCGAACAGATACGCAGTGTAGATCGCGGTCATGACTCCTAATGGAATTCCCGGAATCATCAACCAACTTTGCATTGTGTTAGAGCCGATCCAGCTCGCGATAAAATGAAGCGCAAGGACGAGTGTATAGCCGGCAATAATAAAGGCGCCCTTCACGAGCCAGCTGCGCCATTGAGGTTTCGTGAAGATCAGATAGAAACGTTCTGGATGTTCAAGGTCCCAGATCAAAAGTCCGCCGGTTAGTGCGAGAAACGCTCCCGACAATACCGGCGTGGCCCAGAGCCATATTGGGTTGGTCGGGCTCAAGAAGCCGAATAGAACGAGAATGGCGGCGACCAAATAAACTCCGGACGCGATGCCTTTGGTCCAAGTGTAAAGACTGACTCTCCAATCCCACGGAATTGTATGGGGGACGTCGTAGGCGAGCAGAGCTGCTGCAGATGAGTTGCTAAAGGCGGGATTACCGGAAACTACGTGTCCGGATGAAGCGAGTTGCTCACTCCACATGAATAGTCCGCCATCGGGCCGTTTTGCTGCCAGCGGATCCAACGTAGCCTGGTGCGCGCCTTTGTAAAAAAGCTTTGGTAGAGTTTCTTTTTCCGGCCGGCGCACCGAAACGCTTTCACGATTGACGATTTGAGCGACGTAAGATTCGGGATCGTTCATGTCGCCGACTAGTATTGCTTGAGTTGGACAAACTACAACGCAAGCCGGCTCCAAACCTACATCGATGCGGTGTGCGCAGAAATTGCACTTCTCTGCAGAGTGATCCTCAGGATTAATGAAGATCGCATCATAAGGACATGCTGCCATACAGGCTTTGCAACCGATACAAATCGACTTATCAAAGTCGACAATGCCATCGTCGCGCTTGAACATCGCAGTGGTCGGGCAGGCAGTCACACAGGGAGCGTGAGCGCACTGGTTGCATCGAGTGACTTGATGGACTCGGCGTGCCTGTGGAAAGACTCCAACATCGACGTGCTTAACATAGGTACGAGTGACAGACAGCGGAACAAGGTTTTCCGACTTGCATGCAGTTGTACAGGCATGACAGCCGATACAGCGGGTGTGGTCAATCACCTTGGCCCACTTCATCTGATGGGTCGATTCGTCCATGACTCTGCGGAATATACCACAGTGATCAGGGACCAGAGTTAGGGGTCAGGGGACGAGGAAGAACTATTGGATAGTTAGGAGTTGATATTTGAGAATTGTTACTTGTACTCGACCTCTGGCACTGGCCTCCGATCGCTGAAATAACTACTCTCAAATATCAAATGATAATTATCCAATACTACTTCGAGCCAACTGACGGGTGGCCCTGAACCCCGATCCCTTCCTGTTGACAAATCTCGCTGGGAGGACGAAATTAAGACTGCGTTCGTTCTACCCCCGTAAAGGACTCTTATAATGAAGCCCATTAAAATAGCGCTATTCATTGCGACGCTGGTAGTCGTGGCCTTTATCACCGGGTGCAATTCGGCCGAAAGTAAGTTGGCCAATAACCAGGAAAAATCAAAAACTGCTACCCCAACGACAACGCCTTCTGATGGCGCTCGTCGTATTACAATCACCGAACTCAAAGAGTTGCAGAAGAAGAATGCGGTTTACATCATCGATGTGCGCAATCAGTCTTCATATGATGCCGGCCATATCCCGGGCTCAGTACTCATTCCTAATACTGAAATTCTCACTCACATTGACAAGCTTCCACGTGACAAGATGATTGTCACGTACTGCTCTTGACCCAACGAACACACGTCCGCCAGTTCGGTGGTCACAATGAAAACAAAAGGAATCGAAAACGCGGCAGCATTACTCGGTGGTTTCAACGAATGGCAGAAGGAAGGCCTTCCGGTCGATAGGAAGCAATAAGGTCAGCTAATACAACCGCTAGCGAAGTGACCAGACGCCACGCTCGACAAAGCGACTGTGAGAAATCATAGCGTAGAGTCGAATGTGGCATCCGGTCGCTGCGCTCGCGGTACTGTACTGGTTGTTCGCCAATCCTCAAATCAGGTTTGCGGGACTGTCTGTGTAACAAGTGCAGGCAATGGTGTAAGCACTCTTGCCGCTGGGACACAAAGGACCGGGCAGGGAGCGTTCCTGATTACCCGCTCTATATCTGAACCAAGCACAAGATTCCCACCAAACAGTGAGGTGTGAACTCCGGTGCCGATTACGATTAGATCGGTTTCGAGTTCAGCCGCTTTTCTAATGATCTCCTCATAAGGCCGACCCTCGGAAATGTGGGTTGAGGTACGTGGTCCATCTTTGCGAGCCAGCTGGGCCATTCGCTCAGAAACGTAACTGCGAAAACGTGTGAGTGCGGCAATGCCGCCTTCGGGAAATACCGCCGAAATCTGATCGAAGTAATCTCCAATAACATAAAGGGCATGTAGCTCGGCGCCCACATGATTCGCCATTTGACCGGCCAGTTGCGTCGCGGCAACCGCAGACGGTCGGAAGTTTGTGGCCAGCAAAATACGCTTGAGATGAATATGGCTCTGTCCCTGACGATGCTGGACGAAGTCTCGCTGCGGAGGCTTCATTACGAGCACAGGGCAACCAGCGCTGGCGATAATATCTTCAGCCATCGACCCGCCGAGTGCTCGCGAGAGGCCTTTGCGCGCACGCGTCACGATTGTTATTAGATCGATCTCGTGATCCATGGTGCTCTGCGCTATTGCTTGGGAGGGTTCGCCTTCAACCACGTATGGATCAATCTCGATGCCTGTGAGTAACGGGTCAGCAAGAAGATTTTTGAGTTCGTTTCTAAGTTGCAATAGCCAACGATCTTCGTTGTTCTCAAACAAGTGTTCAGGTGCTCTTAGGATATCCGCAGGCACCTTCCCGTTCTGTACATTTAGCACAATGACCCGGCCCCGTCCGTCCCGCGCAAAAGCCGCGGCGTACTTCAACGCAGTAAGAGAGTTACTCGAGAAATTGTAAGGAAACAGTATGTTTCTGAACGGATACATCGGGTAATGAGAAGTTGTATTGGAACCGAGCTCAACTTCTGTCCGGCGAAACTAGATCAGCTGCGGCGAAGATTCAAGTTGAGTCAGTTGTCAGTACCGGAACGCGGTAGCGTCGGGTGAGCTGCGAGATATCATCAACTCTTTAGATCACAAGGCTGACCCGACGCTACCGCGCCCCGGTACTGACTTGGACTCGTTGATCATTTTACTTCCCCTTTTTGCTGGTTCCATGCCAAACTCCGCTAGCATTCCCTGGGTCATCTGACAAAACACGATAGTACAGCTCAACGGATTTCGGAGGCGACAACTTGCTTCGAGGAATTTTTCGCACAAAGAGCCTTGACGATATTCTCGCGCACCTTGGTGATGAAGCTCACTCGTTAAAAAGATCGCTGGGAGCGTTCAATGTAACTCTGCTTGGTATCGGCGCCATCATTGGTGCCGGCATTTTTGCCACCGTAGGAACTGCGGCCGCAGGCGACGCGTTTCGTCCGGGTGCAGGTCCATCCTTGATGTTGTCGTTCTGTATCACTGCAATCGTCTGCGCTTTTACGGCATTGTGTTACGCGGAGATGGCGGCGATGGTGCCAATCTCAGGTTCGGCGTACACCTACTCTTACGCCACGCTCGGTGAATTGGTGGCGTGGATCATAGGTTGGGACCTGATACTCGAATATGCAATTGGGAACGTCGCTGTTGCTATTAGTTGGGCCAATTATTTCCGCTCGTTCCTCGAGACTCTGGGCATCGATATTCCACAGTGGTTGTGCACCGATTTCAGAACAGCGAGAAAAATTCCGGGACTGCTCGAGAGTGCTCCGCATATCTTTGGCGTGCCGATCGTCTTCAATATCCTGGCATTTGGTATTGTCGCCTTGATCACCATCGTTCTCGTTTGGGGAATTAAAGAGTCGGCGCAATTCAACGCGGTGATGGTCGGTATTAAGATCCTGGTCCTGCTCTTCTTCATCGTAATGGCGCTCTACTACGTTTCTCCAGCCACGATGGCCCAGAACTGGCATCCGTTTCAACCGAATGGTTGGGGAGGAACCCTGGCGGGGGCGGCCGTTGTCTTTTTTGCATATATTGGCTTTGACGCGGTCTCAACAGTTGCAGAGGAAACTAAAAATCCATCCCGAGATCTGCCGATTGGCATTATCGCGTCGCTGGTGGTCTGTACAATTTTCTATGTAGTAGTCGCCGGCGTTTTTACGGGAATGCTTCCTTATAGCGATCTCGTGCGCAGGCTAGCAACCGAACAAGCTGAACCTTTAACAATGGCATTGGACCATGTCGCCCCGGGACAAAAGTGGGCCACCGGAATTGTCGCCTTTGGTTCCGTAGTTGCTCATACGGCGGTACTACTGGTCTTTCAACTAGGTCAACCGCGTATCTTCTTCTCGATGGCGCGTGATGGACTGCTTCCACCTGTCTTTTCAAAGGTCCATCCAAAATTCAAGACTCCTCACGTGACCACTATCTTGACAGGTGTTGTTGTCGGTGGATTCTCAGCGGTAATGAGCATCGACGAGATGGTCGATCTGACAAACATCGGGACGCTGTTCGCTTTTATCCTGGTTTGTATCGGCATCACGATTCTGCGTTACAAAGAGCCACTGCGAGCGCGACCATTTAAGGTTCCATTTGGGCCATGGATTTTGCCAATCGCCGGCGCAATATCATGTTTGTTCCTTATGTATTACTTGCCGCCTACGTCCTGGTGGCGCTTTGTAGCATGGTTGATGATCGGACTATCGATCTATCTCTCGTACGGCTACGCAAGGAGTGAACTCGGACGAAAGGTTGATAGACCAAGAACCACGCCGGGTTGGTTGATGCTTGCCGGATTAGGCTCCTTTTTGATCGCCGTAGGGATTTTAGCGGTGCCACACACCGCAAGTCGTGCGGAGTTGATCGGTCAGATGTCTGCCGGCAACGTTCGCACAACGCTGGCGATAGGCTTTATCGTCATTGGAATATTATTAGCGATCGTGGGAACGATAATCGGAGCATCGAAGGGCTCGGGTGATGTTAGTCCCAGGTCGCGTTAACACCTTCTCTGTGCCACCTATGTGGTGGTGGCGTCTGTGGTGGTGGCTCAATTTGTAAGACCAACCACTACGGAGACACGGAGAACACAAAGGCCGCACGGAGAAATCCACTCGAAATAGCCAAAGAAACTACTAGCTTTTGCGGACATCTGCTGGGAATGATGTCCGCACGTCACTCAGAACTATGAACGCACTACCAATTATCCTCGGGGCTCTTTGTGTCATCGCGATCGCGTATCGCTATTACTCGGCATTCATCGCAGCAAAAGTGCTGGCGCTTGACGATAGTCGTCCGGTTCCATCTGAGACGATGTACGACGGACACAATTATTATCCAACCAACAAGTGGGTCTTGTTTGGACATCACTTCGCGGCCATCTCCGGCGCTGGACCATTGATTGGACCAGTGCTCGCAGCGCAATTTGGATTTCTACCAGGATTGCTATGGTTGGTCATTGGAGTCTGTTTAGGTGGCGCGGTGCACGATTTCATGATCATGGTCGGCAGCGTGCGCCGCAAAGGCAAATCCCTGGCTGAAATGGCTCGCACGGAGATTAGCCCTCTCTCAGGCTTAGTAGCAGCAGTGGCGATTCTTTTCATCGTGGTCATTGCACTCGCAGGCTTAGGGCTGGTGGTAGTCAATGCATTGGCCGAGTCAGCCTGGGGTACGTTTACCGTCGCATTCACAATTCCGCTCGCGCTCTTCATGGGCCTTTACATGTATCGTTTTCGCAAAGGGAAAATTGCGGAAGCGAGCATCATCGGTGTCGTGGGATTACTGTTTGCTGTTTACCTTGGTGGTCGAATTGCCGACTCGTCTTTAGCTGCAACCTTCACTCTTTCGCGCAACTCTTTGATCGTTATCATGGCGGCGTATGGCTTTATCGCCTCGGTCCTCCCCGTCTGGATGTTGCTCTGTCCACGCGATTATTTATCGTCTTATCTGAAGATTGGCACGATTGCGTTTTTGATCATCGGCGTGATCCTGGTCCATCCGAATCTCAACATGCCGGCGTTCACTCCATTTACCGGCGGTGGTGGGCCAGTAATTCCCGGCAAGCTTTATCCGTTTGTCTTTATCACTATCGCGTGTGGCGCGATATCGGGTTTTCATGCGCTCATCTCATCGGGCACCACTCCGAAGATGATTGCAAAGGAGACCGATACCCGGATGATTGGTTACGGCGGAATGTTAATGGAGGGAGTAGTTGGGGTGGTCGCTCTGATTGCCGCTTGCTCACTCTATCCTGGTGATTATTTCGCGATTAACACCGCGCAAGGTACGGACTCACAAAAAGCGGCCTACACGCGAATGGTGGATTCTCATGGTGCTGAAGAATTCAATCTTAAGCCGCAAGAGATTGATCGACTTGAGCAAGAGTCAGGAGAAAAAAATCTACGTGGTCGCACCGGTGGAGCGGTCACGCTGGCAATCGGCATCGCCAAGATCTTTTCGGGTATACCGGGTTTAGGTGGATTCATGAAGTACTGGTACCACTTCGCGATCATGTTCGAGGCGCTGTTCATATTGACGACGATCGATACCGGTACTCGAGTGGCAAGATTCCTGGTGGGAGAGTTTGGCGGCAGATTCTACAAGAAACTTGAAGAGCCAAACTGGCTGCCAGGTTCAATTGTTACTTCAGCAGTGGTCGTAACTGCATGGGCGGCGTTCATCTTTTCCGGATCGATATCTACGATCTGGCCCATGTTTGGCATTGCGAATCAACTGCTCGCTGCGGTGGCATTGTGTGTTGCTACGACGATTCTGATCAACTCCGGAAAAGCTCGATACAGCTGGGTGACACTTGTCCCATTGAGTTTTGTAAGTAGCACGACGCTGGTTGCCGGTTTCAAATCAATTACAGATATCTTTTGGCCCATGACTCTAAAGCCCGAAACGGCGGTGCAGGGTTACATCAATACATCTCTAACCGCCATCATCATGACTGCCGCAGTCGTAATCATGGCCGACTCTATTAAACGCTGGCTCGCCCCCCGCCCACGTCCCGCCTCTTAAATCTCTGCGTCACTCGGCGTAAGAATCAACCCAAACCATTTCAACGCAGAGCGACGCAGAGGCGCAGAGTGACAGCCGACTTGCAGCCTTCCTTTACTTGCATTAACCTTACCGTGTGCGTGACGGAACGCCGCCTGTCCGCGGAAAGGGCTAAGCCCACCGACAAAAACTAATCGACTACGCAAAGCGTACTCCTTCGCCTGCTGCTGCGGACCCCAGGCATAACCCGTTCAACGGAAGAGGAGATCGCTTATGCCTATTCAACAACTTCCCCGTCACCCGTCTCTCGAAAACCTTCGTAAACAAGCCAAGTCGCTTCATCGTGCCGTGATCTCGAAAGATCCGGTTGCCTTAAGTACGGTGAGCGAGTTCCGTCCGCAACAGGATCCTCAAACCTTTAAGCTCTCGACAGCTCAATTAGTTCTAGCTCGTTCATACGATTTTCCCAGTTGGGCCAGACTAAAAGAATATGTGCGGGTAGTTGGTCAGCGCAGTTTCAACCCTCCTACTGAAACGGACGAAGCTGAACCACTGGCCGATCGTTTTGTGCGTTACGCATGTCTTGATTACCAATCCGACCACAGCAGCAGGCGGTTCCGTGCGCGTGAATTGTTTGAGAGTAACAAAACAATGGCAGATGACGATTTTTACGCCGCGGTAACGGTTGGTAAGGTCTCAACAGTCAAAGCGATGCTGGAGCGCGAACCTATTCTCGCAACCAAGCGAGGTGGACCGCACAATTGGGAACCCATTCTCTATGCGGCTTACAGCCGATTTGATGGAGACGAGAAAGACTATTCCACGCTTGAAGTTACAAGGTTGTTGTTGCGACACGGCGCCGATCCAAATTCATTTTTCCTTTGGGACGGAGAGTACCTCTTCACCGTATTGACCGGTGTATTTGGAGAAGGAGAGAGGGGACCAATACATCAACCGGAACATCAGTACTGTCGGCCGTTGGCCAGGCTACTGCTCGAAGCGGGTGCGGATCCAAATGACAGCCAGACGCTCTACAATCGAATGTTTACTGGAGGCATAGAACATCTCGAGTTGTTGTTTGAATTCGGCCTGGGATCGACTGAGAAAGCGAGTTGGTTTAATCGCATGGGCCAACCAACGCAAACGCCAGCAGAGATGTTGCAGCAGCAGCTTGCATGGGCCGCGAAGTACGGACAGTTCGAGCGTGCACGTTTGCTTGTGGAGCACGGTGTTGACGTCAATCAACCCGACAGTCGCTTCAATCGTCCACCGTTGGAGCTGGCTATACTGCATGGAAATCAGAAGATTGCAGACTATTTGTTAGACCATGGTGCAAGGCGAGTGGTCTTTGATCCGCTTGATGAGTTTGCAGCTGCGTGTCTTGCCGGAAACGAAGACAAAGTGAATGCGATGTTGCAGCTTGACGGTAAGTTGATCGAGAAGCTCGGAGACCATCGGGTTGGCCTGCTTCAACTGGCGGCGGAGAGTGGAAAGTTTGATGCGATCCGTTTGATGGCCAAACTGGGATTTGATTTGAATTCGGTAAAGAGAACAACTGCTCTTCATCATGCGGCGATGACGGGGAACGTCGAGATGGCGAAGTTACTTATCGAGCTTGGGGCGAATCCATTAGTGCGGGACCAGGAGTTCAATGCGTTTCCGCGCGGCTGGGCCGAATTCGGTCAGAAGCTCGAGGTGGCCGAGTATCTCAAGCAGTTTGAAGAAGGAGCTTAGGGGTCTGGGGCCGGGGGCCAGGGCCGGAAAGTAATTGATATTTCCTCGGCAACGCGGAATCCCCCATCGCGGCAGCGTGGGGATCGTTCAAGTCCTTTCTACCAGCACGGATCTCATCTGGAGATCGGGAATCCCACATCGCGGCAGCGTGTGGATCGTTCAAGTCCTTTCTACCAGCACAGATCTAATTTGGAGATCGCGAATCCCACATCGCGGCAGCGTGTGGCTCGTTCAAGTCTTTTCTACCAGCACGGATCTCATCTGGAGATCGGGAATCCCACATCGCGGCAGCGTGTGTATTGTTCAAGTCCTTTCTACCAGCACGGATCTAATCTGGAGATCGCGAATCCCACATCGCGGTA
>Ga0207674_10000081_pt1 | contig 101724 bp, 88 predicted proteins | sample KBSCornC72_FD_184303 | JGI IMG/M metagenome (GOLD analysis project Ga0207674, IMG submission 184303) | Corn rhizosphere microbial communities from Kellogg Biological Station, Michigan, USA - KBS Corn C7-2 (SPAdes) (version 2) | ecosystem: Host-associated > Plants > Roots > Rhizosphere > Soil ...
GAAGCCGCTATGGAACGACGCTCTTTGGCAGCCGGCAATGCTCACGGCCAGCAAGCTCGTGAATCCGCCGACTCTGGCCATGCGATTGGCTGCACACCCGACAACGGGCACGATGATTCCTTTCGCTTGGTCAGTACGGCAGCAGTACGGGCCTCAACCGACTAGCCGAATCAGCCGCCACTGCGAGGCGGTACCAAGTCCGGTCGCCAAACCGGGGAACCAACACGGAGTTGTGATTACCCAAATCCGCGAGGTAAATCACGTCACCGTCGATTTGCCCGGTCGGGCTGATTGGCTCGAGTGGTAACGCAGGACCGAACGGAGTCGACGACAGGCGCGTGTCCGCCTCCAGCTCCGCGCGGCATTCCGGCGTCACCGAGCCGGGCCTCACGTGAGTCGTTCGGTCGGCAGTTCGCAGCTCAGCGTCGTTCTCTTGCATGGCCGCTGCCGACCGGACCGTCGCCTCGCGTGATTGCGAGGCGACGTCCGTGTCGAGCTCCGCGAGATCGATCGCCCTGAGCAGTGAGCACGCGTCACGGCTAGCAAGCAGTTGCGCCGCTTCACTTCGCATGATGCCCAAGCCCCAAAGACGCCGCGCCAGCCGCGCTCCGAACGGTTCGTGGAGAAACACCAGGGCATGATGGATTCCCGCGCGACGAACCGCACCTTCGATGTCGAGTTTCAAGGACCCCCTGACATCACGTGCGGATCGCGCAAGGCCCCAGACGCCGTAGACCGACGTCGGCGCTAACCACCCAACGAGACACGAAGCGAGGACCAATCCCACGCCCGCCTGAGCAAGCCGCGCCGGCCATCGACTCGCTGCCGCAAAGCAACCGCGGACCATCAGAAGTACCATCGCGGAAAGAGCGGTAAAGAGAAAACGCGGCCCCAGAAACTCGCCATCGCCCCAGTACAGTGCATACGCACCTAGTTGCGCCGCGAACAGTCCGAGTAGAAGCGAATCCCATCGCGAGACAGAGCGCAATGTGAGCAGACCAACCACCAGGACTATGAGCGCGGGAATCGGCCAGGCCATGAGGTACATATTGAGCTCGCTCACGTAGGTGATCGCGAGCTCCAGCGCATGTCGGAGAGTATGCGGATTGCCATAGGGGTCTGTGTGGAAGCCGAAGCGATGGCCCGCACCCCAGGATACGTCGTATCCGAACGTCAGAGGACTGCCCGTGGTCCGCCAGTTGGCGATGAGGAGTGGACTCACTCCGACGACGCCGGCGATGATTTGAGCTAGCAACTCCGGCGCTCGGACCCACGACCGGCTCAATACCCATAGCTGGAAGACGCCAATTACCAGCGCGACGGCGACCGCATCCAGCGGACGAATTGTCGCCATCAAACCGAGCGAGAGCCCGAGGACAACGGACGCAATGATTCGCGACCGCGTGCTCGTGTCCTGCTCCCATTTGGCGAGCGCCGCGAGGGACGATGTGGTCAGGAAGAGTACGGGAACGTGGTTCATCCGCGTGCCCGCCATGAACAGCATCATCGGTGTGATGGCGAAGAGCAATGTCGCCACGCGTCCCTGAATCTCGCCAAAGGCTCTACGGGCGAATCGGTAGAGCAAACCCGTACTTAGGCCCGCAAAAACCGGATTGACGAGCCACGGCACACCGAGCACCACACCCGGGAGTAGGGATACGGGCCCGCCAATTGGAAACTGCGAATACCAGCGACCGCGGTCGACGACCGTTTCGAGGGCAAAAAACTCGCGATTCGGATCGACGGGCAGTGACAGCCGTCCTGTCGACAGAATTCGAGCGTGCCAGACCTCGGCGATCTCGTCCGTGGTACTCGCCATTCTGTGAAACGCGTACGAGGACAGAAAAAGCGCGAGACCGCATGTGGCGAGCCCCACGAACCAAGAGAACGCTAGTGGCGACGGCTTCGTTATAGCGGCGACTCCGTTGCGAACGATCCCACCGATGCGACGCGGGTCCAATAAAGCAACGCCAATAGCCGCGGCGGCGACGACCGGAGCTCCCAGGAGCCAATAGCGGACAACCTGTTCCGGATAGGGATTGCCCCAAAGCAGGAAGGGTGTGAGACATGCCGCGAGGATTCCCAGGGCGGCCACCACGGAGACCGTAGAGCCCGACGCCGAAGCTTGAAGGGGAGCCGGAGGCGTGCCCGCGACGCGCCGAGTTTCCTTCCTTCTCGTCGTCCGCGCTTTCGGCATTAGCGGTGCGTTCCGGAAGCGCGGCGCCGCGGCACTGCGCGTTGCCCGGACACCGACGAGGCCCGGTGCATTTCGTGGTACTCGGCGTCCTGGTTAACGTCCCACACGTCGTAGATCGTCTCGCCCGCGAGCATGTTCTTGACCGTCAGGATAGCCGTCATCATCGCGTGGTCTTGATTGTCGTACCGATGCATTCCGTTGCGTCCGACGAGATGAATGCCCGGCCAACCTGTCTCGAGCGCTTGCCGAAGCGTTTCGACGCGTTCGCAATAGCCAGCATCGTACACGGGATACGCCTTGGGCTGCCGCACGACGCACACATCCAGAACGTCATCCGGTCGCGCGAGCTCAAGGTACACGAGTTCTCGCGTCGCCAGCGCCGCGAGCTCTTGATTCGTCGACGTCCACAAGCCATCGCCCTCGAAGCAAAAGTATTCGAGCCCGTAGCAGGCGGTCGAAGGATCGGGAACCATATCGGGCGACCAGGCTTTGAAGTTTTGAATTCGCCCCACTTTCACGGCCGGATCATGAACGTAGATCCAGTTGTCCGGTAGCGTCGATCTATCTCGGAGAATCACGGCAACGGTCAGGAAATCGCGATATCGAAGTCCGCGCGCTGCTTCTAGCGCGACCTGTGGCAAGGGCGGACGAATGATCTCCGCTAGCTCGCGGATCGGCGCCGAGCTGATCACGTTGTCGCATGTGAAGGCGACTTCGGCGCCCTCGCCGGAAAGTGCACGAACAGTCCAACGGCCAGTCGCCCGGCTGTACTCACATCCCGTCACGCGATGTCCCAGCCGCACTCGGCCGCCAAACGTGCGAATCATCTCAGCGCATCGCTCCCACATCATTCCGGGTCCGAGGCGAGGATAGCGGAATGAACGCACGAGGCTCTTGATCTGTGCTTTTTGAAAGCGAGCCGGGATCGCCGACACGACGGCGTTTTTCAGTGCACTGCCAAGCGACAGCCCTGCTATCCGCTGAGCGGCCCAATCAGCCGAGATTTCGCGACAGCTCATTCCCCAGACCTTTTCCGTATAGGTCTTGAAGAAGGTCCGGTAGAGCCGCTTGCCAAATTGGTTGGTGACCCAGTCCTCGAACGACTGCGGGTTGCGGATTGGAGCGAGCCGGGCGCGCAAAAACGATAGCACCGAGAGCACCGACTCGCGTATTCCGAGTTTCAGGAGAGCTTCAACGGGGTGGATCGGATAGGAAAAGAATTTCCCTTTGTAGTAGATACGTGAGAGGCGGGGCCGCTCGAGCATTTCGGGGCCGAGGATTTCGGTCCAGAGTGCCTCGATCTCGGCGGACTTCGAGAAAAATCGGTGGCCGCCAATATCAAATCGATAGCCGCGATGTTGTACTGTGCGAGACAAACCGCCCACGTAGCGCGGATCGGCTTCGAGCACAGTGACGCTGCGACCCTCCCTGGCGAGGAGGTAGGCGGCAGTCAGCCCAGCCGGCCCTGCGCCAATGACAACGGTCTCGGTTTCTCCACCCGCAGCGCCCTTATCAGCCATGCAACCAAAGAAAACGCCGGGACGCGACGGCGCCTAACATGTGCTCGCGCGCGCGTTCGCCGACTCTGACGGAGTTCCGGTGAGAGCTCTAGCTACCGGTTCCGCGGAATGCGAGCGTGGGTCGCCGAACGAACGTCCGGCGACCCACGTCTTGGAGAATCCAGCTTTGCGTTCAACCAGACGCTAGCAGCCGAACGAGACGGTGCAGGTTCGGGGTGGACGCTTGTCCCACATGAACGAGCCGCCCGGCGTCGTGAAGTTCGCCGCCTTGCTGCCGGCGACAGAACGTGGGAACACGATCAACGTCACGGCGGAACCAGGCACGAGGGTGCCAGGCGTAGCCTCGCAATCAATGCCCACCGTGCAACCCGCGGTGACCGTACCGATCGGCTGGCCGGGCAGCGCGACGCGATCATTGAACAGAACCGTGCCGCCGCCCGCCGGCTGGACGTTGAACTTGTACTGGGCCGGCGCAGCCGTCACGTAGCTGGAGACGCTGTACGCCGCTACGTTCGCCCAGGTCGCCCCGGCCGGAAGAGTCGAGGCGTAGTGGCGGACATCGATCGGCGAACCGGACGCGTTGATGACGCGGAGCGCCACGCTCTGACCGGGGTCGGCGACCGTCTCGTCGATCACGGTCAAACGCATCTTGTCAGAACCGCTCGAGCGCGCGTTGCCCCAGAGGAGGAACGTGTAGTTGTGCGCTGCCGTGAGGTCGACCGTCGAATCCTTGAGAGCCGTCGAAGCGACCGCCTGGAGCGTGTCGTCGAGGAAGATGCGGAAATGCCGTGAGCCGGCCTTGGCCGCCTTGTACTGAATCTGCGCCGACGCGGTGACGGTGTCGCCGGCCCGAATAACGGTGTTCTGTGGACCGTTCCGGAACGGGATGCGGAACGCCCCGCTGTTCTCGACAATGTCCACGAAGCGGAAGTCGAGTCCGAACGCGGCGCCGGTATCCGGGACCGCGTTGATGAACCGGACACCCGCCGTCGGACCGACCGGCGAATCGACGACGTCTTCGGGACTACAGGCACTCACGACGCCAGCGGCAATGACGAGCGTCGAAAGTAGGAAAAGCCTTCGCATGTTGGTGCTCCCTCGAGGTTGAACGCCAAACCGGCTTACGGCCGCCGGCGTCGAATTGAAGTCCCAGAGCTATCAGGCCCCATCGGTTGATTGATCGAGCCCGACGGGAAAATCGACCGAGTTGCAATGAGAGCGACCGCTCCTATTCCCACTGCCGCCAGCGCAGCCGAGCGACTCGGTGAAAACCGGCGCTGGTACACTGACGACACGTACTCCTTCTTGATTTGAACCTGTTCACCGTGCCACACCTGTTCGCCGCCTCGCAGGAGATGCAGCGAGGTGACGCCAACCAGATATCCGGTGGTGTCCTTCGCGATCAGCTTGCCCTCCACCTGATCGATCTCCGGACCCATCGCACCGCCAAGCGCGACACGACCTGCATCAGTGATGTCGAGTCCGATCACGGTGCCCGGATCGGGCACCGGCCCTCCGGTGGGTTGCAACGTGTAGCAACCCACCAGAGTCGTTGCGACTACGACACTCGCTAATCGAGCTGCTGCTGAAAGCACGATTCGACCGTTACCAGCCGTACGTGCCCTTTGCCGCCGCCGAGTTGGGCGCATTGCCCGCGCCCGGACCGGCGCCGTAGATCTCATTCGCCGCGTATCCGCGCGCCTGCAGTTCCTGGTACGGCACCGCCCAGAAGAGCGGCATGTTCTCGGCGAGGTCTCCCCAGCCGCGTCCATTGAAGTACCAGTTGCCGAACTGAATGAACGCGTTCTCGAGTCGCGCTTCCCACTTCATGGCTTCCATGATGTCGCCACAAGTGACAGTTGCACCGGCCCCGTTGCCGAACGGCTTTTTCGGAACGCAGTTGGCGCCACCAGGCACCGGCGCGTTGGCCGTGAAGTCCGTGATTGCCGGCAGGCCGTTCTTGGTGCGCGAAACGTTGATGAGCGCTGCGGCCGCGGAGATGTTGCCCTTGCGGATCAAACCCTCGGCCTGAAGCATGTCGAGCGCCGTCTTCGGGTAGTACACGATGGTGCCGTTGTACGACGAGCCGGCGTCGCCCTTCGTGGCCCACCAATGGAAGCGGTTGAAGTCGTAGTTGGACCATCCCCAGCCGTTACCGGTGTACTGGTCGGAGCCAGTCGGGCGATTCGTGAAGTAGCGGCGGCAGGAGAAGTTGACCTGGCCACCCGCAACCTCGCAGCTCGTCTTGTCGAAATCCGCCTGCTGCGCGGCGCGCGACGAGCCCTGCGGGAAGCGCAGGTCGGGCGTCACCATGAAGAAGCTGACGTTGCCGTTGCCGCGATCGCCCACCGGCTGCTGCAACCACGTGAGGTAGTTGCCCGAGACGTCGCCCATGCCGATGATGAAAGGCGGCATCTGGTGCCACGTGCTGCCACCGTCGTAAATACGGCGCCATCCACCACCGGGGCCGTTCGTCGTGCTGGTCACGATGTTGTGATCGGCCGTGATGCCGGCCTGCGCATCAGCGATGACCAGATCCCAGTTCACCGCGGCACGCTCAGCGGGCGTGCGAGCGATCTGCGCGCGGAACATGGCGCGGTACGAGCGAATCAGCTTGATGAATTCGGTCGCGTTGAGCGGCGTGGGCGTCGGAATCCAGGTATTCGGAATCGGGAAGCCCTGGTCACCGGCCGCGGAGCCCGACGCGTTCGTGAAGTCAATCGCGCGTTGGAACGCGGTCAATGCCGAGTCCATCACTTCTTTGTATCCCTGAAGCTTGCCTGGATCGTCGCCGGCCGAACCGGTTGTGACGACGGCGGCCGAATCATAGATGACCGACAGATAGCCGAGCGCCAGACCGCGCAAGAACTCGGCGAACGCTTGATCGCGAGCCTGACGTGTAGGGCTCGTGAACACCAGGTCGCCGCTCTCCAGATTCGTGAGGAAGTTCGATGCGACGCGAACGACCTCTTCTTCGATCTGGAAGGTGTTCGAGTTGTCGCTCGCGCAGTTGTTGCCAACTGCGTTGCCGTTCGCGGCGCCGGAGAACGGATACCGCGAGTTCTGGCACTCGTTGTTCAAACTCGAGTAGTTCTGGAACGACATGATGTTGGCCATGCCTTCCAGGGTTCCCGGAGGCGCCGGATTGGCGCCTCCGTACATACCTGCGTTCCAACGCTTGTAGTAGCTGCCGAGCAGCTTCTCAGCGTCGTCCGGGGTGCCGAGTACGCGCTGCGTTTCGCCGGAGTTCGGGTTCGTTACCTCGAGCGATTTGTCGTCACACGCTCCGAGGCCGAACGCCGCCAGCAGCGCGACGTAGGGAAGGAAATTCCGTCTCATTTATCTACAGCTCCTAGAAGCGCGTGGAGAGAGAGAACGTGAAGCGACGAAGCGTCGGATAGCCAAACGCGTCGGTCTGGTTGATGAGGCCAGAGCCCGTCGTGCCCGCGCCAGCGCCAGTTTCCGGATCGTAGCCGCTGTAGTTCGTGAAGGTGTACAGGTTGCGACCCACGACGCCGGCGGTCCAATCGCCGAACAGGCCCTTGAGCGCGCCGACGTGGTAGGTGATGCTCGCCTCGCGGATCTTCGTAAACGTGCCCTTCTCAACGCTGTAGTTCGTCGGCCCAAGCACGTCGTAGAATCCGCCGATGCCGCTCGACTCGGGCGGACCGACGCGCCAGCTGTAGCCAGTCGGCTTCGCCGTCTCGACCGTGTTGTCACCCTGGTCGAAGTTGTGCGAGCTGAAGTCGAGCAAGCCCCACTGCTCGCCCTGGTTGTTGAGGACGTGACCGAACGTTCCGTCGAACAGGACGTAGCCGGTCAGGCGCTTGAACTGGATCGTGTTGTTCCAGGTCAGGCGGAAGTCGGGAAGCGCGCTGCCAAGGATGTGCAGGGCACCGAAACCTTCGCCTGGGCAGGCAAGGGGTGCGATCGCCGAGCAGGACGTTCCGGCGAGCGGCCGATCCACGATCGGCATGCCGAAGTTGAGCGGCACGTTCCACGGCGACTGCGATGCCGGGAGCCTGGTCTGCCAGAGGTTCTTCGTGATGCCGTCGCGCCAGCTATTGCCCTGGCCGACCCACACGACCCAACCCTTGTCGTTGACCTGGAAGGCCTTGCCATCGCCGCACTGCGCCTGGAGGGCCGAGGGCATCATGCCGCAGCCCTTGTAGAACTCACGGCCCCAGACCAAGCCGAACTGGTTGCGCTGGAAGCCGTCCATCTTGGTCTTGTCCGACGTCATGAAGAAGAAGTTGCCGGTGCCCTGGCCCGTGCCGCCGTTCGTGAAGAACTCGGGCTCGAACAGCTCCGTGACAAACGACTTCGACTTGTCCCACGTGCCGCGCATCGTCCAGCTGAAGTTGCGCTTGTTCAGCACAGGCAGCGTCGCCGCCAGTTCCCACGTGGTGCTCTCGAGCGTACCGGCGTTCTGCCACTGGGTCGAGAAGCCGAGCGAAGCCTGCGTCGGGACCGGCAGAATCTGATTGTTCGTCTTGGCGTTGACGTGCGTGAACTCGAGGCCGAGGCGATCGAAGAGCGTCAGGTCAGCGCCTGCCTCGAGCTCGCGCGTGGTCTCGGGCTTGAGCTTCGAGTTGCCGGCCTGGCCGAGCGAGCAGCCCGTGGCCGAGCAGCTATAGGTCTCGTACTGCGCGATGAACTGCGGCGAGTTACCGGCGGTACCGTCCGACGCACGGAGGCGGAAGTCGCTCACGTGCGGCAGGTGGAACCACGGCTCCTCGGACAGACGCCACACGCCCGACACGCGGCCGAACGGCGCCCAGCGGTTGCCGGAGCCGAACAGCGACGAGCCGTCGTAACGGTACGTACCGTCGATGATGTAGCGGTTCTTGTACTCGAAGTTCGTACCGGCGAAGAAGCCCATCCGCTTGATGGTCTGTTCTTGCGAGCGAACCGTGAACTGCGTGCTGGTGTTCGACAGCGTGAACACGTCCTTGACCACGAACTGCTGTCCGGTTCCGCCATCGCTATGGAAGACGTCCTGCTCATACGTGCCGCGGGTCTGCAGCTTGGCGTTGAGGTCCGCCGTGAACTGGTGGCGGAAGGTGGCGCCGATCGCGGTGTTCACGGCCTCTTCACGGGTGTTGCCAACGGAGGCGTTACCAAAGTTCGTCGACGTGCTGACCGTCGTCGTGCGATAACCCTTCGGGATGAAATCCTTGTCGACGCGCGTGCGGTTGTCGTAGCCGAGCGTGCCGTCGAAGGTGACCCAATCAGCCGGGAAGTAGTTGGCCGTGGCGCTGCTCAGGAAGCGATCCGCGACCCGATACCAGATCTCGTTTTCCTGATTGTAGAGGAAGCCGCCGTTGCCGTTGCCCGTCGGACGCGACGTCGGACCGAAACCGTTGAGGATCGGGCGGCCCAGGGTGTCGCGGGCGAGATAGTTCGTGCCCGGCGTGGCGCCGCGAAGTAGCTGACCGAAGTTCGCGGTGTGGAGGTCCAGCGTCGAACGGTCGTACATCGTGCTGATGGAGACGTTGGCGTTGCTGCGAACATCGTAGTCGAGGTTCACGCGAGCGCGGCGGTTCTGCTGGCCGGTGAACTCGCGAATGGCGCCCTTGTCGTCCGTGTAAGCGCCGCTCGCGTAGTAGCGAACGCCGCCAACGCGGCCGGTCGCATCGACCGAGTGGAGGGCGACGACACCGGGCGACGACATCTGGGCCATCGTGTTGTAGTACTGGCCCGGCCAGATGCTCGCCTGGAAGACATTGGTGAGGTCCGTGCCGCTCGGCTGGCCGAACTGCAGACCGAACCCGGTACGGACCGTGTCCGTCGCGATGCTGTTGATACGATAGACTTCCGACATCCAGTTGACCGAACGAGAGCAGGACGCGACGGCACCGGCGCCGTTGGTGCAGAAGCGCGTGCCGGTTTCGTCCAGCTGCATCGTGTGGTTGAGCGGCATGCCGTAGTCGAAGCTATTCAGGTCGCTGAACCCGTATTCGGTGCGACCGGTGAGGGTCACGCCGTCGCGGTTCGCGCCGCGCTTCGTCTTGATGACGATGACGCCGTGGGCGGCTGTCGCGCCGTAGATCGAGGCGCCGGCGGCACCCTTCACGACTTCGACGGACTCGATATCGAGGCCGCCAAGCTCGTCGAAGCTGCCGACGTTGAGCACTACGCCGTCAACGACGAAGAGCGGGCCCTGACCGCGGCCGGCCGCGTTGATCGACGTTGGCGCGCGGAGCATGATCTCGGGCGTGGAGCCCGGGGCGCCGCCCGTCTGGCCGATGCGGACGCCGGCAACCTTACCGGCGAGCGCCTGGACCGGATCGAGCGCCGGGACAGGGAGGTCCTCGGAGGTGATGCGGCCGATGGCAAACGGCACCTTGGCACGCTCGACGCCTTCACCGACGACGCCGGTGACGACGACTTCGTTCAGTCGGTTGACGTCCTGCTTCAGCTGGAAGTCGTGGGTCTGGCTCCCGGCGGTGAGGCGGATCGGAATGACCGCCGGCTGGTAGCCGATGGCGCGAACTCGGAGGTTCACCGCCTGGCCCTGCACTCGCACGGCCGCGACGGTGATCGTGTACACGCCCTGCGCGTTGGTCGGCACAGAGATCGATATGTCATTGATGTACACGTTGGCTTGATCAATCGGCTGACCAAACTCACTGGTCACTTTGCCGGTGATCACCGCGCTCTGTCCCTGGGCCTGCGCCGCCGCGGGCAACGCGAACAGCGCCCCTAACAGCGCTGACGCGAAGACACGAGCACGATTAGTCGTGATCCTGGTGGTCATCTCGCTCCCTCGAGAAGGAAAGAATTGCAGCCTGCACCTGCGCTTCGAAACGAACACGAAACAGCTCGGGCACCGCTCCCCCCCTCCCAACCCCTCCCAGTACCATCTGGCCACGCCGAGAACGCAGCTCCATACAGAACATCAGGACCGCTACTCCCTTCCGGGGCAGCGTCCCGTGGTACTCAAAGCGAGCAAAAAACAATCGGATCGCGCCGGCGAGACAGAAAGGCGCGAATCGAACGTGAAACTCTGGGGTGATGACAAAAGGTCACATGTGCGCGCTTGAGCGGCTTTGAGGCGGGACGAGCAGCCTGGAGCAAGCGCGGCCAAAGAACGTAGTGAGCCGTATCACAGGACCGCAAGACCCCCTTATCTGTCTATCCCGCCTACCTTTCCCGCGTGTCTCGGTCCCCACAAGCGCCCGTCGACGTCGCCCGCATTACCGCGAAAGGAGCTCGCCGCGTAGCAGCCGGTCATCCATGGATCTATCGAAGTGATGTGGCGGCACGGCCCGCCGGGCCTCCGGGAGCCGTCCGCGTCCTCGATCATCGGGGAAAGCCACTTGGCGTCGCGCTGTGGAGTCCCGCCTCCGAGATCTCCCTCAGGATGTTGGATGCCGACGAAACCGTCTCGCTCGATGGGGCGTGGTGGCACTCACGCATCGCATCCGCCGCGGCGCGACGTCTGTCAATCCGGGAACAGGCCAATGCGTTCCGGATCGTCCACGGCGAGGGAGACGCCTGCCCCTCCCTGATCTGCGACCGGTACGACCGGTGGCTGGTCGTCCAGCTCATGAGCGCCGGTCTCGAGGCCTACCGCGACGTCATCGTCGAGGTGCTTCAGGAGCTGTTTCAGCCTGACGGCATCCTCGCCCGAAACGACGTCGCGCTCCGCGGCAAAGAGAAGCTGCCGGTCGGCGTCGAGCTGTTGCGCGGCGCGGTACCCGAGTGGATCGAGATCGAGGAGCACGGCGTGCGATACCTCGCGGCTCCATGGACCGGACAGAAGACGGGGGCCTTTCTCGACCAGCGCGAGAATCGGCGACTCGTCGGCGAGATCGCACGCGGGCGCGCGCTGGACTGCTTCAGCTATCACGGCTCGTTCGCGCTCCACCTCGCCCGGCGTGCCGAATCGGTAACGGCGGTGGACGTCTCCGGCGATGCGCTGCACCGGGCGAAAGCGAACGCGGAGCGCAATGGTCTCACGAACATCACGCTCGTCGAAGCCGACACGTTCGACTATCTCCGCGATCTCGAGCGTCGTCGCGAGACCTTCGACACGATCGTCCTCGACCCGCCGGCCTTCGCCAAGAACCGCGCCGCAATCGACGCCGCACTCCGCGGCTACAAGGACATCAACCTGCGCGCGATGCGACTCCTTGCGCCGGGCGGAATGCTGTTCACGGCGAGCTGCAGCTTTCACGTCGGCAAGGCGTTGTTCTTGGAGATGCTGTCGGCTGCCGCCGCGGACTCGGGGCGGCGCCTTGCCTTGCGCGCCATCACCGGCCAGCCGCTGGACCATCCGGAAGTGTTGACGATTCCTGAAACAGGGTATTTGAAGGGTGCGCTCGTCGAGTGCCTTGAGTGATCAGTGAAACGGCGTAACGTCGCTGCCGGGAAACGGCGTAACGTCGCTGCCGGGAAACGGCGTAACGTCGCTGCCGGGAAACGGCGTAACGTCGCTGGCGGCTATGGTCGGCGGCGGCGGCGGTCGGCTGGCTTGCAGCTGGCAGCGGTGCGCACGGCTGTCGGCTTGTTTGCTAGCGGCCGCGGCTTGCGGTGGTGCTTCGGCTCTCGGCCAAGACCGGTGTCATCCTGAGGAGCGAAGCGACGAAGGTCCTACTGTCCCGAGTTAGTTACAACAACGGGACAACAGGTCCTTCGCTTCGCTCAGGATGACAGCAACTTTCGTTGAGCAGCCGAGAGCCGGCCGCATCGCCCGCAGCCGCAGCCGGCCGCTCAAAAGCCGCCAGCCGTGCGCACCGCTGGGAGCCGCCAGCCAGCAGACAGCCGCCGCCGCCGACCATAGCCGACAGCGACGTTCGCCGTTCCTGCTCTCGTATCTATCAGATCTGACATTTCGGACAGAAGTAAGTCGATCGCCCGGCCTGCACGATTCGCTCGATGCGCGAGCCGCAGCGGCGGCATCGCTTCCCTTCCCGATCGTAGACGGCGAGTCGCGACACCGACGAATCGGTGTAGCGCGCGCCGGTCGCCTTGGCGATCACGGCGCGGATAGCGCGCAGCAAGACTCCAACCTGCTTCGTCGAGAGCGACGACGCCGGTGTCGTCGGAGCGAGGCGGGCGTGCCAGAGCGACTCGGCCGCGTAGATGTTGCCGAGTCCCGCGATCACACGCTGGTCGAGCAGCACCGGCTTGATCGGGCCGCGGCGTTTGGCGAATGCCTCGTGAAGTGTCACCGCCGTGAGCGCAGGGTCCGACGGCTCGGGCCCTAGGCCCAGCGCCGGCGCGGCGTTCGCCAGGTGCACGTCGAGCGTACTCAACGCGCGCGGGTCGTCGAGCACGACACGCGTGCCGTCGTCGAGCGAGATCGCGGCGCGGGCGAAGCGCGGCAAGTCGTCCGACACATTATCGATCGTCCAGTCGCCCGTCATCCGGAAGTGCGCGTGTACCACGCGGCCGTCGTCGAGGTGGACGAGCTGATGCTTGCCGTGGCGTTCGACGCGCGCCACCGTCGAGCCGCGCAGCGACCGCGCACGGGCCGGTGACAGACGCCGGCGCAACGCCGGATGCAGCAGTTTCACGGCGACGATCTTGCGCCCAACGAGCGCGCGCCGGAGTCGGCGTACAGCGGATTCAACCTCGGGCAGCTCGGGCACGCGCGTCCTCGTTCGGGTTGTGGTTGACCGCGAGTCTCGGGAACCGGCAACTTGCAGTGGTGACTCGCTCCTCCTCCCCCACACGCTCTACAATTTCGCCACCCCGCGGCGCCGACGCTGCCCGGTCACGCGGCGACGTCGTCCGATCGCCGGCCGTGCGCCGAACGCTGATCGTCGTTCTCATCCTCAACGCGTTGGTCGCGTTCGTAAAAGTCGTCGTCGGGATTCGCACCGGTGCGCTCACCGTGCTCGGCGCCGCGCTCGAGTCGAGCCTCGACATGTTCAACAACGTGATCGGCATCCTGCTCGTGCGCGTCGCCGGCCGAGGCCCGGACGAAGACCACCCGTACGGCCACGACAAGTTCGAGACGCTCGGCACGCTCGGCATCGTCGGATTTCTGTCGATTTCGTGCTTCGAGCTGTTGAGGGAAGGCGTGTCGTCGCTGATGGGGCGACGCGCTCCGGTGTCCGTCGGAGGGATCGACCTCGCGGTGATCGTCTTCACGCTCATCGTCAACGTCCTCGTCGTTGTCTACGAGCGACGGCGCGGCCGGGAGTTGGGCAGCGCGTTCTTGCTGGCCGACGCGGCGCATACGAGCAGCGACATCCTCGTCACGCTGCTCGCGCTTGGCTCGCTCGTCTTGTCGCGCGCGGGTTGGGCGCACCTCGACGCGCTATTGGCGATCGCGGTGGCGCTGATCATCGCCTGGAGCGGCTACCGCATCCTTCGCCAGTCGATCCCCATTCTCGTCGACGAGCGCGCCATCGCCGCCCATGAGCTGAGGAGCGTCGTGCTCGCCGTGCCGGAGATTCGAGACGTGCGGAAGGTGCGGTCGCGCTCGACGGCATCGGGCCAACTCTTCGCGGAGGTGACGATCGCGGTATCCGGATCGACGTCAGTCGACGAAGCGCATCGCCTTGCCGACGCCGTGGAGGCGGCGATCGAGCGCGAGTTCGGCACGTCGGAGGTCACAGTGCATGTAGAACCGGCATGAGCACTTGCGAATGTGACCATGACTTCTACTTTACTGCCCAACGCCCCTTTCCTCGCTCCCTGTGACGGCATGGCCACAGTTCAGCGGCTGACGCGCTCGCTCAAGTACGAGTACGAGCGGTTCGTCGAGCAGGAAATCGAGAACTACAAGGAGTCGGTGTCGAGGAGCGTCCTCCTCACAATCGGCGACGAAGCGGTGTCGTCGCTCTCCGCCCAGCCACAGTTCGCACTCACGGAGTTGCTGCTGTGCGACGAGGTGGACCGAATCATCTTCAAGCGCCTCCGCCTTCCGGCGTACGACACCTGGCGACGCAAGCGACTCAAATTGATCGACGAGCTTCGGCGACCCGAGCACTGGGGCCTCCGGCCCGACGATGTTCTCGTCCGCGCTCTTCAGCCGTCGACCGAAGGGCGCGTTCTGGTTGCGGGAGCCTTGGATGAGGTCTCGGCGCTCTACTTCGCGGCGAACGGGTGCGACGTTACGACCCTCGCACCGGAGATGGATGCGCTCGACCGGGTGATGCAGGCGGCGATCGGCGCCGGGCTGGCCGGCCGCGTTCACGCGGAAATCGGCGATTTGGCGTCGTGGACACCGTCCTCCGAGCTTCCCCTCAACGCCGTCATCGTGAACCCATCGGCCCTCGAAGGCCTGTCGCAGACCGAGCGCGCCCGAGTGATTCGCGTGTTGCAGAGCGCGACGATGGACGGTGGCGTTCATCTCGTCCAGACCATCACGGCTTCGGGCAAGTCGAACGGGGCGGTCTCGCTAGAGGAGCTCCGCAGCCGGTACAAGGGCTGGGAGGTCACCGTCGAGAAGACCGACGGGAGAGCCAAAACCTTTTTTGCGCGGAAGTCGGTGGCTTAGGCGGCGTGGAAAGGCGCAACGTCGCTATCGGCGATGGTCGGCGGCGGCGGCCGACGGCTGGCTTGCGGCTCGCGGCGGTGCGCTCGGCTTTCGGCTAGCGCCCGTGTCTCTTTTTGACGTTCCGTGTCACAATGCCCTGTGTCACCGCGACACGAACGCGGACGTCCCCAGTGGGCCTCGTTCTGCAAGCCAATGCAATACAATAACTTGCGTTATCACACGAGTTTGGCATTGGGGGTGCTTAACGTCGTCGGCGGCCGGTCACGGTTGTGATCGACTGCTGTTCGCGACCGGGCCCGAGCGGCGAACCGTTCTCGCCGCCGGGCCCGTAAGACCCTCAACTCGCTCGCCCACATCCTATATATGATTGCAGATCAGACTCCGGTGCTGGACGAGGAGCCGATGGGGATCGTGATCTCGTGCGGCCCCGAGGGCGAAGAAGCTCCAGCCGTGTTCGAGTACGTTTGGGGCCCCGCCCCAGAGCCCTCTGACGACGCGCTCGAGAGCAAGGTCGCCTAGGCATTTCCGGCCGGCAAAAGTTTGACGGGCGAAGGAATTTCCTCTCCTTCGCCCGTCGCTTTTTTGGTACCTTAGCTCGGTATGGCCTTTGCCCCCTTGTCAGCCGTGGACGATAAAACCTCTTGGGAGGAAGAGCGCTCCGCTCTCCTCGGACGCAGAATTTCGGAGCTGGGCCTTTCGATTCGAGGCTCGCGTATAGAGCGCTTGACGAACGAGCTCTATGCGGAGCTTGCCGCGCGCAACATCGCGTTTCGACCGACGGTCTATCTGAGCGACCAGTGGGGCTGCCCCGACGGGACCCCGCTCATCGGCGTCCCGTTCTATCTCGTCGACCCGCGCCTCGAGCGAATCGAGGCGGAGATGTCGGCGGGCATCGAGGACGACGGTGAAGCAATGCGCTACCTGCGTCACGAATGCGGGCATGCGCTCAACTACGCCTTCAAACTTTACGAACGTCCCGAATGGCGCGGGCTATTCGGACCGTTCTCGCGACCGTACCGGGACCGTTATCGCGCCGATCCGTTCTCGCGGAATTTCGTGCGACATATCCTCGGCTGGTACGCGCAAAAGCACCCCGACGAAGACTTCGCCGAGACGTTCGCCGTGTGGCTGACGCCGGGCCTGAGCTGGCAGCGCGAGTACGACGGGTGGCCGGCGCTCCAAAAGCTCGAGTATGTCGACCGCATCATGCACGAGATCGCGGGCGTCGTTCCCGACGCGCCCGAACCGACCGAAGACGATCTGCCCGTCGAGGCGATGCGGTACACGATCGCCGAACACTATGCGGATCAAGATGGGACGGTTCCGATCGCCGATCGTCGTCAGTTCGACACCGATCTGCGACGGATCTTCATGGCGGCACACGACGCACCGGGTGGCGAGCATGGGCAGTGGTTTATTCATCGCCACTACCGTGAAATCGTCTCGCGTATATCCTATTGGACAGGCGAAGCGCCGAGCGTGGTGCGTTCGCTGATCGATCATCTCGGTCAGCGCGCGGCCGATCTCGGGCTTCGTGTGGGAGGATTCGAGGCGTCGACGCTGATCGAGCTCACCGCGTTCGGAACGGCGGTCGTCATGAACTATCGGTACACCCGCACTCTAGGTTCAACGTCGCACGGTTCGCGCCGGTCACGCAGCGCCGAATCCGTGCACGACGAATGAAGATCACTCTCCTCCACACCGCGGATGCACTAGAGCCACCGGAGGATCCGGTGCTCGGACAACTGACGTCGGCGCTCGAATCGCTCGGACACGAGGCGACGCGCCTGGCCGTCGACTCCGACGTCGAGCCGCTCGTCCACACGCTGAAAGACGACGCGCCCGATCTCGTCTTCAACCTCGCCGAGTCGTTCGGCGGCAAGAGCGCGCTGGAATCGAACGTCGCGGCGCTGCTCAATCTGCTCGATCTCCGCTATACGGGATCGAGTCCGGCCGGCCTTCTCGTCGCCGGCGACAAGAGCCTGACCAAGAAGATCCTCGGCTTTCACAGCATTCGCACCCCCCAGTTCGCGACGGTGTATCGCGGCGCGGTCGACTGGGCGGGCGACATCTCCTTTCCGGTGATCGTGAAGCCGCCGCAGGAAGACGCGTCGCTCGGCATCACGGCGACGTCGGTCGTGCGAGAGATCAAGGACCTGCTGTCGCGCATCCACGAGCTCCAGGACGAGTATCAACAGCCGGTGCTCGTCGAGGAATTCATCGACGGCCGCGAGTTCTACGTCGGAGTCCTCGGCAACGAGCAAGCGCAGGCGCTGCCGGTGATCGAGCTGGATTTCACCGGTTTCCCGGAAGACCGCCCACGCATCGCCAGCTGGGAAGCGAAGTGGGGCGAAGATGGCGAAGGTTCGGGCGCGGAATACGCGGGAACGAAGTCGGTCTTCCCGGCGAATCTGGACGATGATCTGCGTGAGAAGATGCAAAATGTCGCGGTCGAAGCGTTCAACGCGCTACGGCTGCGCGATTACGGGCGCATCGATATCCGGGTCTCGGACGAAGGGGAGATCTACGTGATCGAGGTGAACCCGAACTGTTATCTCGAGCAGGCAGCGGAGTTCGCTCGCGCGGCGAAGGAAGGCGGGCTAGAGTACGAGGCGCTCGTTGGCAGAATTTTGGAGCTGGCGACGGCGAGATACTCGCGCTAGTAGCGGGGACTGCGTAACGGCGAGCGCGAACCGCGCGACCGCCAAAGGGCGCGACTGCCGAAAGGCGCACCTGCCAGAAGGCGCGACTGCCAAGAGGCGCATGGGCGCTTCGCGCCATTTGCTAGCGTGGCCGGTTTTGTGACTGGGCACGCAAAGCCTCCTCACCGACGGACTCGTATCAGCATTGCACCCAACGTCGCGCGTCCCTCGGCCGAAGGCCGCTTGCGCCTCTCGGCAGTCGCGCCGTTCGGCAGCCGCGCCCCTTGGCAGGTGCGCCCTTCGGCAGCCGCGCGGTTCGCGCTCGCCCTTCCGCCGCCCGCAAAAACAAAGAGGCCGGCTTTCGCCGGCCTCCCTGTTCTCTAAATAACCGCGAAACTAGCGGCGCTTCTTCGCGCCTTTTCTTCCGCCCTTCTTCGCCGCTTTACGTCCGCCTTTCTTCGCGGCCTTTTTTCCCTTACGTGCAGCCATGGTCATCTCTCCGAAATGGAGGTTCTTGCTCTCGACCGATCCCCCGGTGGATCGGCGAGACGACGGCCGGCTCGAGTGAACTCGCGTTCGCTCGCGTCGGTCGCCGCTACCCGCGACTCCGCGGAGTCGCGTGAAGTCCCAGTCGCTGCTTCATCATATGGCATCACTCAAGCTCGTAAAGCTGAAATCGCGCACCTTGATCGGCGGCACGGCGATCGCCTGACCCGGCTCACCGCCCTCGCTCGCGCTCACCCGCACCGGCGCGCCCATCGCTTCGAGGTTGTTGAGCATGAAGATCGGCGAATCGTTGAAGCGCATGTTCTTCACCGGTTTCGTGACCTTGCCGTTCTCGATCAGGAACGTCCCGTCGCGCGTGAGGCCGGTGTAGAGGATCGTTCGTTGATCGACGGGGCGAAGATACCAGAAGCGGGTCACGAGCAGGCCGCGCTCCGTGGAGCGAATCAAATCGTCCATCGACGACATGCCGCCCGTCATACCGATCGAACCGCCGGCACCGGTCGGGGCGCGTTGTTGTTTCTGCGCCCAATACCGGTCGTAGTCGAGATTCTTCAGAACGCCGTTCTCGATCCAGACGACGGGTTTCGTCGGCAAACCGTCGCCGCTGAACGGTCCACTCGCGAGGTTTGGTTCGAACGGATTGGAGACGATCGTCACCCGGTCGTCGACGACCTTTTGCCCGATCTTGTTCTTTCCACCGGGCAGCGAGAAGAATGACCGTCCTTCGTCGGCGGCGCGCGCGCTCAACGCGCGACCGATGAACTGCACGAGATTGCCGACCGCGGTCGGCTCGAACACGACGGTGTAGCGTCCCGGTTCGACAGCGACCGCGTTGACGGATCTGCGTGCCTTGTCCGTCGCGCGCGCGCCGAGTGCCGTCGGATCGACCTTGGTCCAGTCGTGATGCGTCGCTCCCGCCCAGCCTGAGCCGGTACCGTCCGACGTGCGGACCGTTGTGGTGAGCACGGAGGCCGTGGAGCGATTGTAGGCGAAGAGACCCTTGCTGTTCGCGACCGCCTGCGCGCTCGTGATCGCTTCCATGAAGCCCGTCGAAACCAGACCGGCCGCTTTCGCCGGCTCGGTGATTCGCTTCACCGCGTCGGCGCGAGCGGCGGGATCGAGCGAAGCGGTCGCGTCGCTCCAGTTCACGCCGGCGCGATAGGTCTGCGGCTCGAGCTCGGGCATCCCCTCGGGATCCTCGGGGCTCAGCTTGGCGACGCGCTGCGACATCTCGACCGCGGCACGCAGGCCGGCGTCGTCGAGCTGGTTCGTGGCCGCCGAGCCGCTTCGCTTTCCAAACTTGCTGATCACCGTGACGACCGAGTCGAACGCGTCGCCGCCGGTCGAGATCTGGTTCACCGCGAAGCGGGTATTGCTGACGTTCGTGCTGCTGACGAGGACCCTGGTTTCGTCGGCATGCGAAAACGACAGGGCTTTTGTGGTGATCGCTTCGCACTCCTCCCGCGACAGATAGCGCGCGGTGGTGAACAGCGAGCGAATCGTCATGCCGTCCGGCCCGTGTTGATGACATTCACGTTCCGGAAGCGAGTCACGGGCGCGCCGTGGCTGATCGCGTTCACCTGGACAGGCTGTCCTTTCGCATCGCCGAACGCGCCGCCCAGGTGATAGCTCTTTGGGCCACCGACCATGTCGAGGGTGGCCCAGAACTCTGGCGTCTTCATCTGATACGCCACGTCCTTGAGCATGCCGGCGATCTTGCCGCCCCTGATCTCGTAGAACACCTGACCGCCGAACTGCGCGTTGTATCGCTGCTGGTCGATCGAGAACGAGCCGTCACCGATGATCGCGATCCCGCGATCGGTGGCGGCGATGAGATCGTCCCAGCCGAGGTCTTTGTCGCCCGGCAGCAGCGAAACGTTGGGCATGCGTTGGAATTGCACGGCCGCCCACGTCTGTGCGTACGAGCAACCGTGCGAGCGCGCCGGCTTGCCGAGCTTCTTGTAGTACCAGTCGAGCCAGAGGGCCTGCTCGCGCGTCGTCTGGTAATCGACGAACACGCCCTTCTTGATGATGTCGAATTCTTCCGGCTTGACGCCTTCGTCGTCCCAACCGCACGCCGACAACGAACCGGGCTGCGTTCGGTCGCCGCGGATATTCATCAACTCGGAACCGTACCTGAGCGTGCCGAGGACCTTCTCCGGCGGCGCGACGAAGCTCGTGCCGGCATAGTTGGCCTCGTAACCCATCGCGCGATCGAGCTCTGTCGGGTGCGCGACCGATTCATGGATCGTGAGCCAGAGATGCGATGGGTGCAGCACGAGATCATAGCGCCCGACTTCCACCGATTTGGCGGACAGCTTCTCGACTGCGTCGCTCGCCCACTTGGGCGCCATCTCGAGCAGCTTTGTATCACGAACGTGCTCGTAGCCCACACCGCGCGGCGCGATGTCGTTGGACTCACGCGTCGCGAAGTCGCCGTTGCCGACCGCCGTCACGGTCATCGACGGCTGCGTCCGGTAGATGACCTGGAACGTGCTCGAGCCCTCGGTCGACGCGAACGTCTTCTCCTCGCGGAGGAAGAACATGCTCGAGTTCACGAAGCGCGCGCCTTTCACGCCGAGCGCCGCCTGATTCGCGGCGAGCAGCAGCGCGACCTTCTCTTCGATCGCGACGTCGAACGGATCGATCTGGATCGGGCTCTTCCAGGTGCCGTTGGCGACGACCGGCGCGGGCGCGAGCTGCACCGGCCGCACGAGCGCCGAGCGATTCGCCCGCGCCTGCGCGACCGCCTGCTTCGCAACGCGCGCGACTTCATCCTTGGTCAGATCTCGGCTCGCCGCGAAACCCCAGCAGCCGCCGACGAGGGAGCGCACGCCGAAACCGTAGGTCTCGTTGTCCGAGACACCCGACACGCGCTGCTCGCGCGTGGACACGTTCTGATTGCGATTGCGAACGAAGCGAACGTCGGCGTACTCGGCGCCGGCGCCCTTCGCGGCGTCCAGCGCGACGGCGGCCAGCTCCGAGATACTCGGCTCGGGCGCGATCGCGTGCTCATTGCGGTTTTGCGGTGGATTCAGCGCGCCGGTCGCGATGCGACCGACGGAGAGTGGGGCGATTCCCGCCACGCCCAGGGCGGCACTTGTCGACTTGATGAATTCGCGTCGAGACTGACCCACGCAGTACCCTCGTGCGTTTCGTGCGACAACACGCAAACACGCGTGACTCGGGTGCTTGAGAGCGAATATAGAAATGTTTTCATCGCACGCAATAGACGCGTGTGTGTTGGCGACTTCCATCAGCACTCATCGCGTGCGACGTTTCGTGCTGTACGAATCACTTTTTCGACAATCGACATTGGAGCGGCGCGCGTGAAAGCGCTGGTGAAAGAGAAGGCGGGACCGGGTTTCGCGTTGAAGAACGTTCCCGAACCGACGATCAAAGACAATGAAGTTTTGATTCGCGTTCGTCGCGCTGGTGTCTGCGGCACCGACGTGCACATCTACGATTGGGATCCGTGGGCGCAGGGTCGCGTGAAGCCGCCGATCGTCGTCGGTCATGAATTCGCCGGTGAAGTCGTGCAGGTCGGCTCGCTCGTCACCGACGTGCGCGAAGGCGACCGCGTGACGGCGGAGGGACACATCGTCGACGGACGATGCCTCCTCTGCCGGACGGGCAACTCGCACGTCTGCCCGTATACGAAGATCATCGGCGTGGACCGGGACGGATGCTTCGCCGAATACATCGCCATGCCGTCGACGAACGTCTGGCATCTCGACGACGACGTCTCGTTCGACGTCGGCGGCATTCACGACCCGATGGGCAACGCGTTTCACACCGCGCTGACCGCGGAAATTCCCGGCGCGACGGTGCTCGTGACCGGGTGCGGACCGATTGGCTGCTTCGCGATCGGGATCTGCAAAGCCGCCGGTGCGTCGCGCATCATCGCCTCCGACGTCAAGGACACACGCCTGGCGCTCGCCAAGCAGATGGGCGCACACGACGTCGTGCATCCCAACGAAGCCGAGGAGGTCGTGAAGCGTCACACGGACGGGCTCGGCGTCGACGTCGTGCTCGAGATGTCAGGCGTGCCGTCGGCGATTCATCAGGCCTTCTCCCTGGTTCGCGTCGGCGGCCGCGTGCAGATGCTCGGCATTCCGTCGAAGCCGATGGACGTGGACTTCGCGACGGAGATCATCTTCAAGGGGCTGACGGTGTACGGCGTCGTGGGCCGGCGCATGTACGACACGTGGCTGCTGATGACGCGCTTTCTCCGTTCCGGCCAATTCGATCCGACCCCCGTCATCACGCACCGATTCCCTCTCGACGCAGCCGATGACGCGATTCGGGCGATCAAGGCCGGCGAGGCGGGGAAAGTGATCTTCGAGATCGCTTGATCGGACGGCGTGGCTGGCCCCTCAATCACTTACAGTTGATCAACTGCTTTGAAACACAGAGAACACAGAGAACACAGAGAACTGCCTGAGCCTCGAAGCCTCCCGAGCGGCAGTTCCAAAGAAATGGTTGTCCGGGCTCGTGGCAAATGAACCGTGGACTCGGTCTTTCTCTGTGTTCTCTGTGTTCTCTGTGTTTCAAAACCGGTTTTCGCAGTTGCCGTTGTCGTTTCTAATTCGAGCCAGGAACTTGCCGTGAGTCTCAACGCCGAATTCACGAATTCTCTCAAGAGCACGATCGATCAGCTCAAGGCCGACAAGGTCTACAAGCGCCTCAACCATCTCGATTCGCCACAGGCCCCGCGCGTGAAGATGGAGAGGCGCGGCGAGGTGTTGATTCTGTCGTCGAACAACTACCTCGGACTCGCCAACGAGCCGTCCGTGGTTCAGGCGGGAATCGACGGGCTTCATAAGTTCGGCGCGGGGACGGCGAGTGTGCGGTTCATCTGCGGGACGTTCACGATTCACCGCGAGCTCGAGGACCGGCTGGCGAAGTTCGTCGGCTGCGAGGGATCGTTGAGCTTCGTGTCGGCGTGGAACGCGAACGAAGGACTCACGGCGACGATCGCGCAGGAAGGGGACTTCCTCGTCTCCGACGCGCTCAATCATGCGTCGATCATCGACTCGATGCGGCTCGCCAAAGCGATCACGAAGTGCACCACGGCCGTCTACAAGCACGGCGACATGGACGATCTACGCGCCAAGCTCGCCGAAGCAAAGGGGGCGAGACGGCGGATGATCTGGACCGACGGCATCTTCTCCATGGAAGGGGCGATCGCCAAGCTGCCCGACATTCTGCAGATCGCGCGCGACACGAACTCCGTCGTCGCCGTGGACGACTCGCACGCCACGGGTGTGCTCGGCAAAACAGGACGCGGCACCGCCGAGCATTTCGGGCTGCTCGGCGAAGTGGACATCATCACGTCGACGCTCGGCAAAGCGCTCGGCGGCGCGGCCGGCGGGTTCGTCGCCGGTCCCGAGGTGCTCGCGGACTATCTCACGCAGCGCTCGCGACCACAGCTCTTCTCGAATGCACTCCCGCCCACCGTGGCGATGAGCGCGCTGGCCGCGGTGGACTTCGTCGAAAAGCACCCGGAGTGCGTGGAACAGCTCCGGCAGAACACCAAGTATTTCCGCGAGCAGATCATCGAAGCGGGATTCAAGCCCATTCCGGGCGATACGCCGATCGTGCCGATCATCGTCGGAGAGACGGCCGCGGCGATTCAGATGAGCGACATGCTGCTCGACGAAGGTGTCTTCGTGACCGGGTTCGGATTCCCGGTCGTGCCGCACGGGACGGCTCGCGTGCGCTGCCAGATCTCCGCCGCGCACACGCGCGACGATCTCGATCAGGCGGTGCGCGTCTTCAAGAAAGTTGGCGCTAAGCTCGGCATCGTACGGTAATTATAAGTCTCTTATAGCTCGCGACCTCGTCGCCCGCGACGTGGGTGACGACCCCGCCGCAGCGGCCGCCCTCGAGCATCCAGGGGACGAGCCAGGCGTTGATGTCCGGAGACAGGTGGCCGATCACGTCCCCGCCCGGCGCGTGCACCCAAACGTTCGGCTCGTCCGTTCCCGGCGGGTCAGGGACGAGAATCAACCGGTCGCCGACGCGCAGCCGGTGCAGCACGTCAGTCCGCCTGCCGAAAACGGTGCCGTAGACGGCCGTCTCGAACTCGCGCGTGCCGGGGAGAATCGAAGACATCGTTCCCGCAATGTGAAGGCCGTCACCGCGAGCGGCCAGCCCGTCCGGGCACGGGTATAGCAAAATTCTTTGACGCCGCGCGGGACGGCGCGATGGGGCATTTAGCGCTAGCGAGCGTGACTGTTTTGTCCGCCCTGTCGTCCGACACACAGAGCCGGCTCGCCGGCCGTCATCCACTTGTCGAGGAGTCGTATGCGAACGATCCGTGCCTTGACGATCGCCTCCGCGATCGCCGCGGTGCTTCCGAATGCCGCGGCCGCCCAGCATGGCCGGCAATTCAAGGACGCTTGGTTCTGGGGTGTCAAAGGCGGGGGCCTCGTCCTCGCCGATACCGCGGAGAAGTACAAGCCCTATCCGCTCGCCGGTGTCGAGTGGCTCATCACGCGGAGTCACGCCGGCCTGTACATGTCCGGCAGCCAGGCTTTCTTCACGCAGCAAGCATTCACGTTCCGCGATCCGAACTCACCAGCCGACAGCGGCGTGCGCGTGATCGATTTGAAGAACATGCGCAAGCTCGATATCGCGCTGATGGCCTTCCCGGGACGTCATGACCGTTTTCACCCATATGTCGGCGCCGGCTTCACGCTCGCGCAGGTCGCGAGCGCAACGCCGCAGGGACCGTTCGGTAACGTGGATCAGATCGCGTTCGCCCAGGCGACCATTCAGGACCGCAAAGTAAGCATCGCGCCGATGTTCATCGGCGGCGTGCAGGGACGCCTCTCCTGGTTCTCGGCATTCGTCCAGGGCACGGCGATGGTCGCTCAAAACGACTTCATTCTGTACAATGGCCGTCCGTGGAATATCGGCATCGAGGCGGGCATCCGGTACAACGTCGGCACGTCGATCGATCGGGATTGATCGGCGGTGGACGGTGGGCGTTGGGCGGTGCAACACAAGGGCTGCAACAGAAGGCCGGTCTTAGATGACCGGCCTTCTCATTTTTTGCTTGTATCGAAGCGCGGAAAGTGAGAGGGAGTCTTCGACACATACGAGTTTTCGCGCACGAACCAGCGGAGCGGCCAGTCGGCGGACTCGGTGATTCCGATGCGCGGGGTGATGACGACATTCGCGTCGGCAATCGTTTCGCCGCCTCGAATGAGCAGTGGCGGACGTTGAAGCGGCGAGCAGTTAAGCGCGCCGTCAATGCCGAGGGCGAGACAAAGCTTCCCGGGGCCGTTCGTCAAATCCACGTCACGCCGCACCTTTGGACGCCGGCGCCGCATCAGCTCGATCCCGTCGAGTGGCTCGATGGCGCGAACCAGCACGGCGCTCGGCTCGTGCTCAGCGCGAGTGACCGCGTTGAAGCACCAATACATTCCGTAGATGAAGTAGACGTACGCGATGCCCGGAGGACCGTAGAGCGGCGCTGTGCGCGTCGTTCTGCCGGCGGCGGCGTGGCAAGCGAGATCGTGCTCGCCGAGATACGCCTCCGTCTCGACTATTCGCCCTGACGCGCTGCCGTCCGGCGTATGGCACTCGAGAACCGCGCCGAGCAACTCTCGCGCGACTGTTTCGGTCGGACGATCGTAGAATGAAGCGGCGAGCGGCGGCGAGAGACGGAAACGCCGCGCTCGTGGCGCGGCGTTTCCGGTCATCCGTCGGTCTGCGTGGCGCCCTTCTTTGCTCGGGCCCCGCTGCGGCGCGGCGCCTTCTTTGCTCCGCCGGCCCGCTTGGCCTTGGCCGCTGGTGCGGCTTCGGCCGTGCCGGACGCCGCCTCGACCTTGGCGCGCCCTCCGCCCCGACCTCGTTTCGGCCGGCGTCCGCTTTCCTCGGACGGTGGACCGCCATTCGCGCTGGCGGGCGCACTCGCGGCGGCGGCGGAAACCGGTGCCGGGATATCAACCACGCCTACGTTCAACAGCTCCGGAGGTGGTGCCGACGGACGCCCACGCTGTCTGGCACCGCGCGGACCCATGCCGAAGCGCGGAGCACCGAGCCCCGGCGTCGAAGGCTGCGACGGAGCCGGGGTAGCCCGCTGCTCCGATTTCGCCAGTTGTTCGGCCACGGGAACGCCTTCGGCTGCGCGCGCCACCTCGAAGTCGTTGCCGCGACGACGAAGATCGATGATCCCTTCGTCGTGGGCGTCCTTGAGGATGCGAACGAACATGCGGTCGCTCAGACTCTCGGAATCGCGACCAAGCAGCTGGCGCGCGCGCGCGCGTACATCACTCGCGCGCACGGACTCATCGCCGGGAACGAGATCGGCGACTGTTCGGCGCAGGAGATCGAACGCTTCCTGGCGAGTGAGCCGTTCACCCGTTGAACCCGCGGAGACATCGACGGCGTGCGGCTCGACGATTGGTGCGGGCGTCGGAGTCGCCTCGTCTTCAACCGGCGGCTGAGCATCGGTTGCGATGGGAGTCGGACGAGGTTCGCGCTCACCGCGCGGCTCGCGGTCCTCGCGGTCGCGTCCACGACCACCACGGCCTCGCCGTCCACGTCGTCCGCCCCGTTCTTCACTACTCGGAGCCGGCGTCTCGCCAGTCTCACCCGGCGCTGCCACCGCCGCGGCTTGAGGCGCTGCCCGAACGGTTGCCTCGGCCGTCACGGTGCCCGGATAGTCTACCTCGAGCTGTCCGTTGTCGAGCTTCGTGACCGAGAGGAGACCGCGCTGCGCCGCCTCCTGACAGAAACGCGAGAATTTCGAGATGCCGAGATTCTTTTCGTCGAACGTGTTGTCGATCTCCTGCATGACCTGCTTCAGGCGATCGGAGCGCATGACATCGTTGTTCCGCTTCATGCGCTGCACGGCTTCAGTCACGAGCTCCCACGGATCGTACTTGCGGACGGCGGCTTCCTCATCGGACGCCTTCACGAGGCCGGCGAGCGCGTTGTAGCTGTAGTACTCGTCGCAGTTCATGACGAGCAAATCGCTCGACGATTCGCGAATGCCGACGCCGATGACGTACTTGCCGTACTCCTTCAGCTTGATGACGAGGCTCGAGAAGTCGGAGTCGCCGGAGAGAAGAATGAACGTTCCGATCTCGGGCCGGACGAACACGAGCTCGAGCGCGTCGATCGCGAGGCGAATGTCGGTCGCGTTCTTCTTCGAGGACCCGTAGGCCGGCGCGTAGATGAGATCGATCGACGCTTCCGTCAGCGGCACGATGTACTGCGGATAGCGTCGCCAGTCCGCGTAAGCACGTTGGACGGCGACCTTTCCCTTGATGATCTCCGACGAGAGGAGGCTTCGTAGCTCTTTCCCAAGGTCGGAGCGGATCCCCATCGTGACGTTGTCGAAGTCGATGAGGAGCGCGGCGTTAGGTGCGTGGATCGGCGCCGCATATTGCGGCGCGGCGCTCATCGCCTGCGGACCGCGGTGAATGAGGGCGCTTGCCGACCGGGTCGGCGTTCGCGAATGTCGAGAATTCATGCAAAAAGGCTCTTTGGACCAGGCTACGAAACTTAGGGGGAAAAAGAAGCTAAAGCCATTGGCGACCGCATTTAGCCGTCTCCGAGTGCCTTGAGAATAACACGCTTCGGTCGCTGCCCATCCCATTCTCCATAGAAAATCCGCTGCCAGGGGCCGAGGTCGAGGCGGCCGGCGGTGACCGGGACGATCACTTCATGCCCGATCGTGAGCGACCGAAGATGTGCCGCCGCGTTGTCCTCCCCAGTGCCGCTGTTGTGCCGATAGCGCTCGGGGTCCCACGGTGCGATCGACTGCTCGAGCCAATCGAGAATGTCCTTCCACAAGCCCGGCTCGTGATCGTTCACAAACACGGACGCGGAGATGTGCATCGCCGAGACCAGCACCATTCCCTCCTTGATCCCCGCGGCGGAACGGCACTCCTCGACTTCGTCGGTGATATCGATGATCTCCTGACGCTTCTTGGTGTTGAAGGTGAGATACTTAGTGTGTGTCTTCATGTGTGGTCGCCTCCCCCTCCCCTCCGCTTACTGGTGGTTGGTGCCAACGGCGCAGCGTATGTTTGACCCGAAACCGCTATTTGACCCATCGCGTATTGGGGAGGAGGGAGACCCCTTGTGAAGCGTATCGGGTTTCGCGGCCGCCTCCTGTTCATCCTGCTGGCCTTCGCCCTCATCCCGTCGATTCTGATCTCCGTCGCGTGGAACGCTACAGGGTCGTTCGTGCTTCCGCTCGTCACCGGCACCGCGGCATGGGACAGCGTGGCGTTTACCGGCGAGCGCGCGATCGCAGCCGTGCATTCGGCGCCGTTGACGCCGCAGCAACGCGCGGACGTTGATGCGCACGAGCGTACGCTGCACCGAAGCCTCGTGAACTCGCGTCAAGCCGACTTCGTGCTCCGGCAGGGAGCCAAGGTGCTGGCGCTGTCGACGCTGGTGGCGGTGCTCGTCATCGGAGTGGTTGCGTCGCGAGTTGCGGGCCACTTGAGCCGCAACCTCAGCCGGCCGTTGCAGGAGCTCGTGGGCTGGACGGAACGCATCGGCCGGCGGGAGCCGTTGCCGGTGACGCCGCCGCGGCGAGGCGCGCCGGAGTTCGAGGTTCTTCGTCGTCGCATGCGCGACATGTCCGCCGAGCTCGAGACAGCGCGCGCGAGGGAGCTCGAGGCCGAGCGAGCGAGCGCGTTGCGCGAGAGTGCCCGACAGTTCGCGCACGAGCTGAAAAACCCGCTCACGCCAATACGCTTCGCGGTGGACCGGCTACGCCGGGAAGCGCCGCCGGATCTCTCCGAGACTGTGGAAGTCTTGAGCATCGAGTCGCAACGTCTCGAGGACATGGCGCGCAGTTTCGCGCAGTTCGGGCGGCTGCCGGAAGGGCCGCGTGCGCTGGTCGACGTCGGAGAGCTCGCGCGCTATACCGCGCGCGCGACGATTCCGCCGAATATGGAATCGCAGGTCGAGATCGACGATGCCGTCCCCATGATCGACGGCCACCACGACGCGCTGGCACGCGCGCTGTCGAATGTGATGCTCAATGCGGTGGACGCCTGCCGTCAGTGCGGCGACGGAGGCGGACGAATCGTCGTCCGTGTGCGCCGCGCGCCGATCGCCGACCGCGACGCCGTCGAGATCGCGGTGCGCGACACCGGCTGCGGCATCGCGCCTGAGAAGCTGTCGCGGATCTGGGACCCGTATGTCACGTCCAAGCCCGGCGGCACGGGACTCGGCCTCGCCATCGCGCGGCAGACCGTCGTCGCGCATGACGGAACGGTGACGGCAGAGAGCACGCCGGGGCGCGGCACCGAAGTGCGTTTCGTGCTGCCGGTGAACGGCAACCGCAATGGAAACGGAGTGACCGATGGGAGTTAATGCACTGATGGTGCCGATTGTCTTGTTCATCATGACGGGTGTGACGGCGATCGGTGTCCCGATCGCAAAAGCGTACGCGCGTCGCATCGAGCGCGAGCCCCGGCAACCGTCGCTGCCCCCGGACGTCAGCGCACGGCTCGAGCGGATGGAACAGGCGCTGGATTCGATCGCGATCGAGGTCGAGCGCATCTCGGAAGGACAGCGCTTCACGACCAAGCTGCTCGCCGAGCGGAACACGCCCGCGGCTTCCGGGTTAACGAAGCCGGAATCCTGAGCGGAGAGCCACGCGTGCCGATCACACAGGGGCCGCCGGTCAACATCCCACCCGAGGCGATTGGCGCCGCGATTCAGGTGGGGCAGTATTTCCTCGCCGGGTGTGTGATCCTCGGGATCGGCTCGCCGCTGTTTCGCTGGATTCTGCGTCGATTCTTCGAGCCCGCACCGGTTCTTCCGCCGGCGCAGTTGTCTCCCGACGCGACGGCGCGGCTCGAGCGCATCGAGCAGGCCGTGGAAGCCGTGGCCATCGAAGTGGAACGCATCGCCGAGGCGCAGCGTTTCTCGGCGAAGCTCCTGGCCGAGCAGAAGCAGCGCAACCTTCCCGGTGCCTCGCCTCCGCCACAAACGCCGGCATAATCCGCGAACATGCCGAGCGTTCTGATCATCGACGACGAGCCAAACATCCGCCGGATGGTGGGCGCGCTGCTCGCCGGTGAAGGATACGAAGTGCGCGACGCGCAGGACGGCGCCGCCGGCATAGCGCGCGCACTCGAGGCCGAACCGGACGCGCTGTTGCTCGATCTCATGATCCCCGGCGACCTGGATGGCATGGCGACGTTGGCGCGCTTGCGCGAGTCGCTGCCCGAGGTGCCGGTGATCATGATGAGCGGACGAGCGGGACTGAGCGACGCCGTGAAGGCGACAAAGCTTGGCGCGTTCAATTTTTTGGAAAAGCCGCTCAGTCCGGAAGGCGTGCTGCTCGCGCTGTCGTCGGCGCTCGAGCTCCGACAAGCGCGGCGCGAAGCGAAGGTGCTGCGCGCCGATCTGGGACTGAGCGGCGAAATGATCGGCGAGAGCCCCGGCATGCAGCAGGTCCGCGCGCTCATCGCGCGCGTGGCGCCGACCGACTCGCGCGTGTTGATCACCGGTGAGTCCGGAACCGGCAAGGAGCTCGTTGCCGTCGCGATCCACGGCGGCAGCCCGCGCCGCGACCGACCGTTCGTGCGCGTGAACTGCGCCGCGATTCCGCGCGATCTCGTCGAGAGCGAGATGTTCGGTCACGAGCGCGGCGCGTTCACCGGCGCGACCGACCGTCGTATCGGGCGCTTCGAGCTGGCGCACCGCGGCACACTCTTCCTCGACGAGGTGGGCGACCTCGGCGCCGAGGCCCAGGCCAAGCTCCTGCGCGCGATCGAGGCGCGCGAGATCGAGCGCGTCGGCGGGGGGAAGCCGATTCGCGTGGACGTGCGGATCGTGTCCGCGACTAACAAGGACCTCATTCGCGCGTCCGGCGAAGGCGCCTTTCGCGACGATCTGCTCTTTCGGCTGAACGTGATCCCCATCCCGATTCCGCCGCTGCGGGAACGCCCGACTGACATCCCGGCGCTCGTCCGACATTTTTCGGCGCTGCACCGGATGCGGACCGGACAGGCGATGCCCTCATGGACCGAGGAGGCGGTCGCCGCGCTGACACGATACACGTGGCCCGGAAACATCCGTGAGCTCGCCAATATCGTTGAACGTCTGGCTATTCTACATGCCGGCCGCACGGTGACACACAACGACATCGCGGCCGTCCTTCCGCTGGAACGAGCGGCGCGACTTACTCCGCCCACACCCCTTCCCGATCCCGCGCTCCTCGATCATTCCTTGAGCGACACGCTCGACGACTACGAACGCACGCTGATCGCGCGAGCTCTCTCGGTTACCGGCGGCAACGTCGCGGAAGCCGCGCGGCGGCTCAAGACCGACCGCCCGAATCTGTACCGGCGCATGCGCCGGCTCGGAATCGCCGTCGGCAGCGCGGTTGAATAGCGGGCGACGGGGGCGACGGGGCGGGCGGCGGGGTCCGACATTCGAATTGGAGTTGGCATGTTGACGAAAAGGCTGGCGCTTGTGGCGGGGTTCATCCCGGCGCTCGCCGGAGCACAGCGTTTACCGACTGAGGCACGACCTGGTCCGGTACCGCTCGATGTGCGTCGCGAGGTGGTCGCGAGGTGGAACGGACCAAACGCCGTCCGCGCGGCGCGGCGACTCGACATCGCAAGCGGCGAAGAGATCAACGGCAACGTCGCACTCCAACGCGGCGTCCTCGATATCGCGGGTCACGTCGCCGGTTCGGTGCTCGCCGTGAACGGCTCGGTCACCCTTCGTCCCACGGCTCGGATCGACGGCGACATTCTCATTGTCGGCGGAACGCTGACTGGACGGGACTCGGCGCGCGTCGTCGGTTCGGTGCGCGTGTTCGCCGATTCCGTGGTCTATCGTGAAGAAGCAGACCGCATCGTCGCCGTCGAGGACGCCGCGCGCGAAACCGATAGCTGGTGGCGCCGCATCGAGCGACACGCGGACGCCAATCGGAGCCAGGCGGTTCGAATCGTTCAGGCGGGCGCGTACAACCGCGTCGAAGGCTTGCCGATCAGTCTCGGGCCGATGGCGCACCGTCTCACCCCATGGGGAAGCTTCGATGCCGACGCCGCGGCGATCACGCGAACGGGCAACTTCAACTCCGAGCACGCCGACGTGGGCCACAAGTTGGCGGGCGAAGTGCGATTCGGGCGCGAGCGCGGCATCGGCATCGGCGGTCGCGTCTTCAACATTGTCGATCCGGTCGAAGACTGGCAGCTCAGCGACGTGGAGACGGCGCTCGCTGCCGTCGTCGTGCGGCGTGACTACCGCGACTACTACCAGCGCCACGGCACGAACGGATACGTGACGCTCTATGGTGCGCGCGATCTCAGCCTCACCGGTTCGTATGGCATCGAACGGTGGACGGCGCGATCCGCCCACAATCCGTTTTCGATATTCCACGGCGGCGAGCCGTGGCGTCCCAACCCGATCGTCGACCAGGGCGTCTTTCACATCACGGACATCGCGCTCGGCGTGGACACGAGAACAGATCCGGACGATCCATGGTCGGGATGGTGGGTGCGCGCGGACGCCGAACACGGAAGCGGCACGATCGAATCACCGGGACTGAGCTCCGATGTGTCGCCGCGCGTCGGAGCCGTCAACTACACGCGCGGCTTCTTCGACGTGCGCCGCTACAACCGCCTCGGACCGGACGCCCAACTCAACATGCGCGTCCTGTTCGCCGGCTTGCTGGGGGGCGATGAGCTGCCGCTCGAGCGTCGGTTGTCGGTCGACGGCCCCGGCGCGCTGCCCGGATACGACTTTCACGGATCGCGTACGGGGATCGACGTCGGCACGTGCAACGCCGGCGTGTCGCTTCCCGGAACGCCTGCCGAGTGCGACCGAATCGCGCTGGCGCAGATCGAGTATCGCAGTGATTTGCACATTGATTTCAGCCGGATATGGGGCGATTGGCCGCGCTACTATCACGGCGCGCACGGCGACGCCGTGTGGGTGCTATTCGCCGACGCAGGCCGCGGTTGGCGCGCCGGGCCGAGTGACAACGGTTTGACGTATTCGCGCACGTCGCTGCCGCCACTCTCGACCTTCCGGTCGGACATCGGATTCGGTCTCGACATTCAGGGCATCGGTGTCTATGCCGCCAAATCGCTGGCGACGCCGTCGGAACCGGTGAACTTCTTCGTTCGATTGAGACACCGGTTCTAGTCGTGCGCCCTCCCGCCCCCGTTCGCGCCTGGCTCGTCGGGTTCGCCTTGTGGTCGGCGCCGCTCATGGCGCAGCGGCCGCGCGTCCAGTTGGACGTGGCGTTCGCGGCCGCGAGCGCGCCGACCATCGGCGCGACCGTGAGCACGGAGGCGTTGCTCAGTGACTCGAAGACGCGCGAGTTGCTCCACAATGGATTCCCCGCGCGGATCCATTATCGCCTCGAGCTGTGGCGCACAGGCGGATGGTCCAACGAGCGACGCGGCCTCACCGAATGGGACGTGCTCGTGGCGTTCGATCCCGCGGCCGAAATGTTCAACGCGGTGCGGCGCGGCGACGAAGGAAGATTGCTCGAGAACTACGGCGGTTTCCCGACGGTCGCCGCCGCGGAGTCGCAGATCGGCCGCCCGTTGCGCGTCGACCTCCATCCCAACGGTTCGGGCAGGTTCTACTATAATCTCGTGCTCGACGTGCAGACGTTGACCGTGAGTGATCTGGACGCGCTGCAGCAATGGCTCCGCGGACCGGAGGCACCGAGCAAGAATCCGCTCAAAGCGATCCGTAACGGCATCGGGACGCTCGTGTCACGCCTGCTCGGCGGCGATAAGAGGCATTACGAGCGGCGGTCGGAAGTATTCACCGTTCCCTGAGGCGACGGGCGGTGGGCGGTGGGCGGCGAAAATGGGGTCAGACCCCATTTACAATTCTCGTAACAAGGGTTTGATCCGATGCGGTACGATGTGATCATCGTCGGGGCGGGGGCGATGGGGAGCGCGGCGGCGATGCACCTCGCGACGCGCGGGCGGAGTGTGATCGCATTCGACCGGTTTGGGGTGCCGAACGATCAGGGATCGTCGCACGGGCTGACGCGGATCATTCGCATTGCCTACTACGAGCATCCGTCGTACGTGCCGCTGCTCATTCGAGCCGCCGAGCTCTGGTCGGAGCTCGAGCGCCTGACCGGAGAGCGATTGTTCATGCGCACGGGTTCGATCGATGCCAGTGCGCCCGGCGATCCGGTGTTCGAGGGATCACGGCGTTCGTGCGAGATGCACGGACTACGTCACGAAGTGCTGTCGAGTCGGGAGCTTGGCCAGCGATTCCCCGGGTACCGCCTGCCAGCAGACCATGTTGCTGTCTTTCAGCCGGACGGCGGATTTCTGATTCCGGAGGTTGCCGTCGCCGCGCATGCGCGTCTGGCCGCGGCGCACGGAGCGACGATCCGGGAGCATGAGCGCGTCGTATCCTGGGAGGAGCGCGACGGAGGCGTGGAAGTCACGACCGAGAATGGCCGATACGTCGCTGACCATCTCGTGCTGAGCGCGGGGTCGTGGATCGCCGATTTCCTTCCCGCCTACGCCGATCTTTTCGAGCCGGAACGTCAGGTCGTCACGTGGTTCGAGATCGCTGACTCATCCAAATTCGCGCCCGAGCGCTTTCCCGTGTTCAACCTCACCGTGGAAGAAGGGCGGTACTACGGTTTTCCCGAGTGGGGGAATCCGGGGTTCAAAGTCGGGCGATATCATCATCTCGCCGGGCGAGTGGATCCGGATTCCGTGGATCGCGTCGTTCACGACGCGGACGTCGAGATCCTTCACCGATTCGCGCGACGGTACTTCCCGGAAGGTGCGGGGCCGGCGCTGCAGTCCTCGGTCTGTCTGTTCACGAACACGCCGGATGAGCATTTCATCATAGACCGGTTGCCGGAACACGAGCGTGTGCACGTGGTGTCGGCCTGCTCCGGTCACGGGTTCAAATTCGCGTCGGTGATTGGCGAGATCGTGGCGGATCTGGTGACGACTGGAGGTTGTCGGTTCGATTTGAGCTTGTTTTCGATGAGGCGCTTTGAGGGGCGAAACGACGTCTTGAGGGCATAATGAGCGCTAGTAAACGGCGCCGTTCACATGCGCGGTTTACCAGCGCCGTTTACATGCGCCGTTCATGGCCGTAAGAGGGCCGTCTATGCCCTATGTCGGTGCGGATGGTGCCCGCGCTGCTCCAACTGCTCGAGGTGGTGCAGCACCTCGCTCCCGTAGAACGTCTTGATGTAACGCGCCTGTGTTGGCGTCAGACGTCGAACGGCCCAGCTCAAGTGCACAAAGTGCGGCTCGACCGGGTGAGTGAGCGGGTGCATCCCGATCTCTTCGGGGAGACGGTTGCCCTTGCGTGTATTGCAGGGGCTGCACGCGGCGACGACGTTCGTCCAGTCATTCGTGCCGCCGCGCGAGAGCGGGATCAGGTGGTCACGCGTCAGCGCTTCGCGGGGCTTGAGCTCCGTGAGATGACGGCCGCAGTACTGGCAGCGATAGTGATCGCGCGCGAAGAGGAACGTGTTCGTCACCTGCCGGCGGAAGCGGCGCGGCACGTGGATGAACTTGGTGAGGCGAATGACAGCCGGTCTGGGCAGCGTCAACCGCTCCGACCGAACGACGCGATCAGAGTCCGACTCGACGATTTCGGCTTTGCCGTCAATCACGAGACGAAGCGCCCGCCGCATCGGGACCATCGTCAGCGGCTCATAGGACGCGTTGAGGGCCAGACAACCAACGACCACGAATCTCCCCCTTTCCAAAGCCGGTTACACAAACTCCCGCCTGTTGGTTGTGGGCGGGAGCGGGAACGGGTGGACAGGGCCACGCTCCACGGACGCCTAACTACATGCGCCGGAAGGTCCTACCAGAAGCAAGCTATGCTAGGGACACAGCGCAAACAAGGGAAATCCAGCGTACAACAGGCACAACACCGAGTTTTGACGCTCACATCGATCCGCGGAGCTCGCCGCCTGAGTCGAGCCACGACGCCAGCGCATCACCCAGTGTCTGCATTCGCTCGGCCAAACCCTGTCGTGGAGATACGACACTGCCGTCACGAATCAGGACACGGCCGGCCACAGTCACGAATCGGGCGCGCGCGCCGCTAATCGAGAACACCAACGCCGCCACCGGATCCTGGATCGGAACCGCCGGCTCGATCGCGAACGCGGCGAGATCGGCCTGCTTCCCCACCTCCAGCGAGCCGACCTGCGCGTCGATCCCAAGCGCACGGGCGCCGGCGATCGTCGCGAGCTCGATCATGTCCGACGCTTCCGGCGCGTCGGACAGCTGCAGCGTGGCGCGCTGGGCGAGAAGAGCGACGCGCGCCTCCTCGAGCAAATCCATTCGATTGTTGCTCGCCATGGAGTCCGACCCCAAACCGACGGGGATGCCCGCCGCGAGAAGGTCCATGAGCGGCGCAACGCCGTGCCCGAGCTTCGCGTTGGAGACCGGGCAGTGCGCGACCGTCGAGGACGACGACGCGATACGCGCGACGTCGGTCGCGTTCACGCGGATGCAATGAATGAGCAGCGGACGTGTCGCCAGCACGCCGCAGGTGTCGAGCAAGGCGATCGGTGATTCGGCTCGCGGCGCCACATGGATGCCGCGCCGACGGAGGCCGTCGGCGAACCCGCCGGCTCCCTTCGCCACGAGCTGCGACTCGAGATCGCTCTCGGCGACGTGTACGGCGACCGGCAGCCCGAGCTCGCGCGCGAGATTCGCCGTCGCCTTGAACAGATCGTCGGAGACCGTGTACGGCGCGTGCGGCGAGACGCCGACGCGCACGAGTGGCGTCTCGAGATAGCGCAGACCGGCGATCTTCGTTCGCAGGCCGGCAATCGATTGTTCGCATCGCGCCGGGTCTGGGGCGAATACCTCCTGATAGACGATCCCGCGAACCGCCGCTTCGCGCATCGCTTGCAGGCCGACAGCGGAGTCCGACGTGTCGGCGAAGGTCGTGATTCCGGCGCGCAGTCCTTCCTCGATGCCGTAGCGCGCCGAATCGAGCAGAGCCTCGCGGTCGAGAACGGCCTGACGAGCGGCGGTGAGACGAAGAATCCACCGGCGGAAATCGAGGTCCTCGAGGAAACCGCGCATCGCGGTGAGCTCGAGATGGCAATGCGCGTTGACCAGCCCGGGCATCAGGATCACATCGCCGAGGTCGACGTCATCGCCGGCAGTCGCCGGCGCGGCCGATGCCGGCCCGACGTACACGATGTGGTCGCCGTCGACGGCGACGATGCCATCGGGCTCGGGCGGCGACGTGACGGGGACGACCCACCGCGCGCGATAGCGGATCACGCTCGTGCGGTCGTCCTGGATCCGTGGCGGCGCGGATCGTAGATGTCGTGCTCGCGCGCACCGAGCCGGCGGGCCATCGCCAGCGGCGCGGCGAGGTCGGCGACCTGTTCGGCGGTGTGACCGTCGGAGCCGAGCGAGATGCGCACCCCGCGATCGATCGCCCGCTTCACGAGGCGCTCGTGCGGCGCGTACCTATTGGAGATCTCGAATGCAATACCCGCCTCGAACAGCGCGTCGACGATCCGCTCCTCGCGCTCTTCCGTCCACAGCTCGTCGATCGGGCGTTGGCGGAACGGCAACGTGACGAGCGTCGGGTGGGCGAGAATGTCCACCGGCATCTCGCGGGCGAGGGTCTCGAGTGACTCGAGGTGCGCCCACATGTAGTCGTCGACGCTGATCGCGGGCTGCCGTTTGGAAAAGGCGTGAACGAGATCGCCGTTCGACAAGCGGATGGCGTGGAGCGAGCCGAGTCGATGCGTGAAACGCGCGACGAGGTCTTCGGGCAGCTCGCGCCAAAGCGAGTCGTGCCAGCAAAACTCCCCGCCGCGCAGCACGTCGTGTTCCTCGAGCGCGGTCAGGTAGGCCTGGGCCGCCTCGACGGAGTCCACGGCCCGCGCGACGTCGTGCGAGATGTGATCGGCCACCGAGGGCACGACGTTCAACGAAGCGGCGCGCTCGACCACCTGTTCGATGGTGAGCGCGCCATCAGAGAAAATGGTGTGAGCGTGACAGTCGACAGGCTGCCAGCTCATGAGTTGCTATTCAAGCTCGGGGTTGCTCCGTTGCAGTGTATCAGGACGCGGGCGGCGAATCGAATCGGGACGCAGCGGGCGGGTCGTGTCGGGACGCGGTGGACGGATCGTGTCGCGTCGCCGTAGCGAATCCAGCCTCTTGCGCAACGAATCCGTTCGCAGCGAGTCCGCACGGCGAATCGAATCACGCGAAGGCAAGCTAAAAATCGTCGAGTCGCGGTATCGGCGCGAGGTGTCAGCACCCGTTACCGGGCGCCCCGGGATCGGCCGACCGAGGCTGTCCGTGCGCGGATACAACGATCCGACGCCCGACGTATCGGGCATCAACGCGCCGGTGTGCACGTCGCACGGCATGATCGGATCCGTGCCCGGAATGAAGTACTCACTGACGACCACCGACGGCGGGCAGTACGGGGTGGCAAGCATGTTCGTGCTGACGTCGACCTGTCGCTGGACGATGTCCGCCGGCATCGGCCAATCGCGCGGTGCCGGACGACGACGATAGACCTCGTTCATGAACGCGACCCATGCCGGCGCGGCGAGGATGCCACCCTGCGCGTTCGATTTGATCTTCGTCGGCTTGTCGAATCCCATCCAGACGCCGGCGACGAGATCCTGCGTGTAGCCCACGAACCAGACGTTGGTGCCGTCATTCGTCGTGCCGGTCTTTCCCCCCGCGGGAAACCGGATTTGCGATCCGACACTGCCGGACGCGGTGCCGCGCTGCACGACGTCCTTCATCATGCTGACCATCAGCCACGACTCTTCGGGCGAAAGGATCGGCAGCGTCGTCGGCTGCGGCTCCCATAACACGCTGCCCTTCTGATCCTCGACCTTGGTGATGGCCAATGGCTCGGCGCGGGTGCCAAGCGTCGCGAACGCCGAATAGGCGGCGACGAGCTCGATCGGATAGACGTCGGCGGCGCCGATGAAGATGGACGGATAGCCAGGGATCGGCGTGGTGAAGCCGAACTTTCGCGCTTCGTCGATCACGCTCGGGATTCCAAGCTCGATGCCGAGGCGAATGGTCGGCACGTTGCGCGACTCGAATAGCGCGCGGCGCATCGGGATCTTTCCTTCGAACGCGCCGTCGAAATTCTTCGGCTCCCAGCGCGTCGAACCGCCGATTTCCACGGTGAGGGGCGAGTCGTCGAGGACGTACGAAAGCGGGCGGCCGTTCTGAATCGCGTCGGCGTAGACAATCGGCTTGAACGTCGACCCTGGCTGGCGAATCGCCTGCACGGCGCGATTGAATTTGCTGTCGTCGAAGTCGCGGCCGCCGACGAGCGCGCGCACGGCACCGGTGCGCGGGTCCATCGCGACGAACGCGCCCTGAAGGTAGGGAGACATGGCCTGGCCAGCGTCGTCGTTCCCGTTTGCCTGCGCCATGTAGCGTTCATAGCTGATGTGCGGGAAGGCGCCGTATCTCCCTCCTTCGATCTGACGGATCTGTCGCTCGAGCGCGCGCTCCGCGGCCGTCTGCATGTCGAGATCGAGCGTCGTGTGGACGGTCAATCCTTGCTCATAGAGCTGCTTGCCGAACTTGTCGTCGAGCACCTGCCGCACCCATTCGACGAAGTACGGAGCGGCTTCGCCGGCGTCGACGCGCGGCGCGAGACGCACCGCGTAGGCCTGGGCTTGGCGCGCGTCCGAGGGACTGACGAGACCTTCGTCGCGCATGAGCGCGATGATCGTGTTGCGCCGTTGAATGTTGCGATCGGGCGCGCTGCGCGGGTTGTAGCGCTCGGGCGCTTTCGGAATCGCGGCGAGCGTCGCGGCTTCGGCCAGATTGAGCTCGCGAACGGACTTGCCGAAATACCGTTGCGACGCCGTCTCGACGCCGTACGCGCCGTTGCCGAGGTTGATCTGGTTGAGGTAGAGCTCGAGGATCTTGTCTTTCGAGTATTCGTCCTCGATGCCACGGGCGACCTTGGCTTCCTTGAGCTTTCGGACGAGTGTCTTCTCGCGCGAGATCCGCTCGGGGAAGATGTTGCGCGCGAGCTGCATGGTGAGCGTCGAGAACCCTTCGCTGAAGTTGCGGTTCTTGAGGTCGGTGAGCATCGCGCTAGGCACGCGTACCCAGTCGATGCCCGAATGGTTGTAGAAGCGCTTGTCCTCGATGGTGAGGAAGGCTTCGCGCACGATCGGCGGAATGTCCTGAAGCTTGACGAGCGTCCGCTTCTCCAAGCCGAGCTCGGCGATGAGCCGGCCGTCCGCGGCAAGGATCTTGGAGGTCTGGCGCGGCTCGTAATCGCGCAGGGCGTTTGCCGACGGACACCGTCCGGCGCGGCAGACCATCGCCCAGCTCGCGTAGGCGAAGCCGACGCCGAACGAAAAGAGAAACGACGCGGTAAGCAGGAATGTCCGGGCGAACCACGGAAACCGCGTTCGGAACCGTCGAGAGAATGGGATCAGCATATGGGTTGATTCAGATACTGTCTATTTTTGTGCCATGCGATCTCATGCGCTGCTCGACGAGCTGGAATGGCGGGGTCTGCTCTACCAGCGGACCGACGGCGTGGCCGACGCGCTGGCCGGCGGCCAGCTGTCCGGCTATATCGGCTTCGACCCGACCGCACCGAGCCTGCATATTGGGAACCTCCTGGTCATCATGCTGCTGGTTCAGTTGCAGCAACATGGCCATCGGCCCGTCGCCCTCGTCGGCGGCGGAACGGGCTTGATCGGCGATCCGAGCGGCAAATCGAGCGAGCGTCCGCTGTCGGATCCGGAGCTCGTCGCGACGAACGCCGCCAAGATACAACGCCAGCTCGAGCGCTTCCTCGACTTTACCGGCGCGAGCGCTGCCCGAGCGATCGATAACGCGGAATGGCTGACCCAACTGCGCGCCGTCGAGTTCATGCGCGACGTCGGGAAGCATTTCACCGTGAACTACATGCTCCAGAAAGATTCGGTGCAAGGGCGAATGGAGGCCGGCATCTCATACACCGAATTCTCGTACATGCTGCTCCAGGCCTACGATTATCTCGAGCTCAGGCGTCGGCACGACGTCCGGCTACAGATGGGTGGAAGCGATCAGTGGGGGAACATCACGGCCGGCATCGAGCTCATTCGTCGGACCCTTGGCGTGGAGGCACACGCCATCACGGCTCCGCTCGTCACGACGTCCGCCGGCACGAAGTTCGGAAAAACGGAGTCGGGTACGATCTGGCTCGATGCGACGCTCACCTCGCCGTACAAGTTCTATCAGTTCCTGGTCAACACGGACGACCGCGACGCTTCGAGATACTTGCGGTCCTTCACACTTCTCGCGCACGAGGAGATCGAGGGGCACGAGCGTGCACTCATCGAACGGCCCGAGCGACGCGACGCGCAGCGCGCGCTCGCCGCGGATGTGACGCGCCGGGTGCACGGCGACAAGGCACTCGGCGCAGCCGCGGAAGTGTCGGGGCTGCTCTTTGGCGGCGCGGATCCAAAGTCGCTGTCGCGTGACGCACTCGTCGCCCTCGAGCTCGAGATTCCCGTGTTCACGGTGGAGCGTAAGGATCAGCTGACGACGTTCGATATGCTCGAAGCGACGCTCGTCGGCGCGGATGCGCTTTTCTCCAGCAAGGCCGACATGCGCCGGATGCTCCAGCAAGGCGGCGCTTACATCAACGGCCGGCGGATCGGGCCCGAACGCGAACCGTTGGTTGAAAGCGACCTGCTCCACGGCGAGTTTGTCCTCGTTCGCAAGGGTTCGAAGAGCTACGCGCTCGTGCGTTTGGCTGGCGCCGCATAGGCTGAGGGGCCTTGACGGAGCACTGGAGATAAAATATTATCAGCTAACGATAAAATCTTATCTCAGAAGAGCGGCCCATGTGGAATGACCTGCGCACTGCCATCCGGTCTCTTCGACGCGCCCCCGTGTTCGTGATCGCGTCCGTGCTCACGCTCGCGCTGGCAATCGGAAGCGCGGCGGCAGTGTTCAGCGTGGTGGATGCCGTGTTCGTCCGTGGACTGCCCTATCGCGACGCGAGCCGGCTGCGGACGATCTACGAGCAAAGTGAGGCCGGCGGATTCCGAGTCCCATCGTTCCCGACGTACAGCGACTGGCAGTCGCAAACGGAATCGCTGCGCGGCACCGTCGACGGATTCGCGTTCATTCGCGGCGACGGCGTGATGATCCAGGGCCCCGACGGGCCCGAGCGAAGCATCGACGCGTTCGTCACGCCGGGATTCTTCGCGCTGATGGGGACGCGCCCGGAGATCGGCCGCACGTTCGTTGCGGACGACGAGCTGCCGGGGTCGCCGCGTGTCGCGGTCGTCTCACACGAATTCTTCGTCAAGCGGTTCAACGGCAGCCCGTCCGCGATTGGCGCGACGATCGACGTCGACAGCGTGCCGACGAAGATCATCGGCGTGATGCCCGCGGGCTTCGCCTTCCCGAATTTCGCCGGCGGAGGATTCTGGCTGCCGCCGACCGTTTGGCAGCCGATCGCCGTCTTTCAGGCGACGAAGACGGCGCTCACCAAGCGCAGCCTGCACGTCGACAGCCGGGCGCTCGTGCGCTTGAGCTCCGGCGCCCCGCCGGACCGAGTGGCCGCCGCGATGCACACGATCCAGCAGCGCCTGGCCACCGAGTACCCAACCGATCAGTCGCGGTGGACGTCCGTGATGACGCGCAGCCTGCCGGAAGAGATGTTCGGTCGTCTGTCAACGACGCTCCTGTTGATTGGCTCGGCCATTGGCCTCGTCCTCGTTCTGGCTTGCGCGAACACGGCGAACCTGATGCTCGTGCGAGCGAGCGTGCGCGCCAAGGATCTTGCGGTACGCGCGGCGCTTGGCGCGGGCGCCTGGCGTCTCGCTCGTCATCAGTTGAGCGAGGTCGTAGTTCTCGCGGCTGCCGCCGGCGCCGGGGGTGTGGGGCTCGCATCACTGTTTGTACGCGCCCTCAGACCGTACGCCTCGCAGCGACTTCCCTTCTCCGGCGACTTTCACGTCGACGCACGCGTCGTGACGTTCGTCGTCGCGCTGGTGATTGTGGTGGTCGTGCTCGTCGGCCTGCTGCCCGTCATGCAGATCGTGCGAGGCAGCCTCATCGCGCGTCTACGCGGGGGAGCAGGACCGCGCGCTCACGGCATCGCGGAGCGACGGACCCGCGATATCCTGGCGACGGCCCAGATGGCACTGGCGATTGCCGTCCTCATTGGGGCCGGATTGCTGATCCAGAGCCTACGGCGCCTGTCTGGCGTTTCGCTTGGCTACGATCCCGACGTTCTGTCGTTCTCGATGGCGCCGCCGGCACACCGATACGACGCGCCCGGAGACGCCGCGGCGCTGTACAAGCGCATCATGGACGCGACGTCGTCGATTCCCGGTGTCCAGGGTGCGGCCGCCGCAGGCGGTGCGCTGATCTCGACGAGAGTCGAGACCGACGTTGCGCAACGCGCCGCCGCACCGGAAGCGCTCTATCACCCGGTGTCGGCCAACTACTTCGATCTCTTCCGCATTCGGATCGTCGCGGGCCGTGGGTTCACGGAACAAGATGTTCGTGCGCCGGCCGGCTTCGTCGTCACGGAGAACCTCGCGCGAAAACTGTGGCCGACCGGCGCGGCGATCGGACAGCGGATCACGGTTCGCCGACAATCCCAGGCGCGTGCCGATGTCGGCCAACCAATCACGCTACCGGTGATCGGCGTCGTAGCCGACCACCGCGCGGCAGGCGCCGAGAACGACCCGCCGATGCAGGTGTTCTTGCCGTACACGCTCGAGGTGTGGCCGTGGATGACATTCGTCGTACGCGGTCCGCAGACGGCGGCCGTCGCGGCGCAAATCGATCGCGTCATCCACGACGTCGAGCCCGGAATCACGTACCTCGGACAGAAACCGACGCCGCGCATCGAGAGCTTCAGCCAACGGCTGCGGAGTCCGCGCGTGTTCGTCATGAGCTTGATGACGACGTTCGGCGTCATCGCGCTGTTCCTGGCGGCAATCGGCCTCTATGGCATCGTCGCCTACGGCGTGACGCAACGGATGCACGAATTCGGGTTGCGGATCGCCGTCGGGGCCACCTCGGCCGACGTTCGGCGGCTCGTGATGCGCCATGTCGTACGTCTCGTTTCCGTCGGCGTCGTGGTGGGGCTGGTCGCCGGGGCAGTTGGTTCACGCCTCGTTCGATCGATGCTCTTCGAGACCAACGTCAATGACTCGGCGACACTCGTGATGGTGCCGCTGCTACTCGTTGGGGTCGCGATCGTGGCGAGTCTGGCGCCAGCGCGGCGGGCGGGCTCGGTCGATCCGATCATCGCGATTCGTGGGGATTCCTGAGGCTCTCTATCGGGACGCACTGCTGAACTACTTGACGCAGAGGCGCAGAGAACGCGGAGACGCAGATGAGCGCCGCGGGCACTCACACCTTCGCGCACAACGAGCCCGGACGAACTTTTCTTTGGGACTGCCGCTCGGGAAACTTCTTGTGGCGTCCCGAGCGTCGCTCTCAAGAAAACCCGGCTCGTGACGTGAGGAGCCTTTCCACCACACGGCGCTCCTCTGCGTCTCTGCGCCTCTGCGTTAAGTAGTTCAGCAGCGCGTCCCGATAGAGAGCCGAGGACTCACCCGCCGATAATCCCCAACGTCCGCTCAATCTCCTCAGCGGTATTGTAGAAATAGGGCGACAACCGGATCCCGCCCTCCCGGAACGAGTGCACGACGCCCGCGTCGGACAGCCGCGCGCTCGCGGCCGCCGCATCCGGCGGACAGACGGAAACGATCGACGCGTACTCTCCGCGCTTGGTCGGCGTCAGAAGCTTCACGTCGCCGCGGGCGCAGGCCCATTCCACGATCCGATCGGCGAGCGACTGGCTGTAGGCGGCGACGTCCGCTGCGCCGAGCTCCTGGATGAGCTCGAGCGTGGCGTTCATCGCGGCGAACTCCTGATAGGGCAGCGTCACGAACTCGAAGCGTCGCGCGTCGTCGCGCCAGGTGAGGTCGTAGTTGGTGAGCCGAGTGAAATCGTCCGATCCTTTCACGGCGAGCCAGCTGACGTCGTGCGGCTGGAGCTGCGGCACGAGCTCGCGCCTCACGTAGACGAAGCCGGCCCCCCACGGCGAGAGTAGCCACTTCTGAGCGCCGCACGCGAGGATGTCGACCGGTGTCGAGCTCAAGTCGAGCGTGAGCGGTCCGAGTCCCTGGATGGCGTCGACGACGAAGTAGACACCACGCTCGCGGCAGAGCGTTCCCAACGACTCTAGATCGACGCGGGCGCCCGACGCGAATTGAACCCACGACACCGTGACGGCGCGAATGCGATCGTCCTCGAGCTCGCGCGACAGACGTTCGACGTCGAGCGGTCCATCGTCACAGCGGATCCGACGATACTCGACGCCGCGGCGCGCGGCGAGCTGCATCCACGGATAGACGTTCGCTGGAAATTCGAGGTCGGGCGAGAGCACGACGTCGCCGGGCTTCAGCGGCAGAGAGAACGCCGCCACGTTGAGCCCGAAGCTCGTGTTCACCGCTACCGCGATCTCGGATTCCTGCGCACCAATGAGATCAGCGATCAGTTGGCGGCTTACGTCGAGCGTGCCGAATTCCATTTGTTGCGAGATGCGGTGCGGCACCGCGCGATGATGCGCCCAGGCGGCGAGCGTTTCTACAGTGCGCCGCGGCAATGGACCGGTCGACGCGTTGTTGAGATACACGACGTTCTCAGCGAGCAGCCACGGAAACTCGGCGCGGCGCAGCGCCTCGACGTCGAAGCTCATGGCCGAGCGATGTCCGGGAGTCCGGCGCCGCGAGGCACCGCCGCGCGAACGGCGCGCGGATCGAGTGCGTCGCGCAACGCGTCGCCGAGCAAGTTGAACCCGAGCACCGCGGCGCCGATCGCCAGGCCCGGAAAGACCGACGTCCAGGGCGCGTGTCGAAGTTGATAGAGGTCGCGGCCGTCGGCGATCATCGACCCCCAGCTCGGTGTGGGAGGCTGAACGCCAAGCCCGAGGAAAGAAAGTGACGACTCGGCCATGATCGCGCCGGCGACGCCGAGCGTGGCGGCGATCACGACCGGCGCGACCACGCTCGGCAGGATATGTCGAGTGAGAATTCTGATATCGCGGGCGCCGAGTGCCCGCTCGGCTTGGACGAACTCGAGCTCGCGGACGACCAGTACCTGGCCGCGAACGAGTCGCGCCATCCCGGCCCAGCCGACGAGTCCGATCGTCGCGAATACCACCGTGAGCGACGGCTGCAGCGCGGCGACGAGGGCGATCAATAGGAGCAGCGTGGGAAAGGCCAACGTGACGTCAGCGAGCCGCATCACCACCTCGTCCACCCACTTCCCGTAATAGCCCGCGAGCAAACCAAGAATCACGCCGAGCGAGAGAGCGATGCCTTGCGAGATGATGCCGACGGAGAGCGACACGCGCGCTCCGTAGACGAGACGAGCCCAGACGTCGCGGCCCTGGATGTCGGTGCCGAACCAGTGCTGCGGCGACGGCGGTTGGAGCGAGTTGATGAGATCGATGCCGAACGGATCGTGACCGGCGACGAACGGCGCGGCGAGCGCCATGAGCGCAAGCAGGACGATCGTACCGCCGCCAAACCAGGCGCGCCGATCGGAACCAAGCCGTTGCGTCGCGCGGCTCACAGGAGCGGATCTCCCAACTCGCGCGGCGTCCCCGGGCGCTGGTGCTTCCAGCGGCGATGATGCCAGAAGTACTGCTCCGGAACGTTTCTCACCCAGCGCTCGAGGGCGAGCGTGTAGTCGGCGACGATGCGGTCTACGTCCGCTTCGCGGTCTCCCGTGTCGACGACGTCGATCGGTTCGAACGTGAGCTGGTAACGCCCGGACGGCCGACGAACGGCGACGCCGAAGACGATGGGCGCGTTGAGTCGCAGCGCGAATACCGCCGGCCCGCGCGGAGTCTTCGCGTACCGACCGAAGAACGGAACCCAGGTCGATGCCAGTCCGACGGCGCCCTGATCGACGAGAAACGCCACGGCCCGCCCATCGCGCAGCGAGCGAGGGACGCGTCGAACGGCGTCTTCATCGTGGACCACCGTCATTCCAATGCGATGCCTGGTGCTCGTGAGGTAGCGATCGAAGAGCGGATTGGCCATGTGCCGCGCCACCGCGTCGATCGGCAATCCTCTTGCCGCGAGATACGCGCCGCCGAGCTCCCAGTTGCCGAGGTGCCCCGTGACGAGGATCAACCCACGTCCGCGCGCCAGCCGCTCTTCGACGATGCTCCACCCGTGCACCTCCTCGAAGAGCTGCACGATCTGCTCGGGGCTGTACGACGGAAGGATCGCCGTCTCGATGCTCGTACGGCCGAGGTGACCATAGGCGGCGCGCGCGATCATCGCGACCTCGTCGGCGCTCTTCTCGGGAAACGCGGCGGAGAGTTGTCGCTCGACCACCGCCCGTCGGATGCCGATCGGCGCGTAACCCAGGCGGCCGATCCGCTCCCCGATCGTGCCAGCGCGCCTGAAACTGAGCCGCTCAACCGCCGCCACCGCGCCGCGGAGTGCCGCGTATTCCGCGCGATGCGCGAGCGACGGTTGGATCGCGTCCGCCATGCTCACTGCGCGACTCGGGCAGAGCCGCCGACCGCGGCGGCCAACGCTTGCTCGAGAGCGGTGACCATCGCCGTCTCGGGGAAATCCCGCTGCGCACGCGACCGGCCGGCGTTTCCCATCGAACGGCACTTTTCAGCGTCGGCGATGAACGCCGCGACGTTCGATGCGGTCGTCGCCGGATCGGCGGGCGACAGCAGCAGACCGGTGATGCCGTCGGCGACGTAGTGTTGGAACAGCACGTTCCGCTCGGCGATGACGGGAAGCCGAAGTCCCATCGCGTCGAGGCAAGCGAACGCGCCGCCGTCGCCGTCGGCAACGGCCCAGACGACGTTCGCGGCCCGCATGACCGGGAGCGGCGCGTCGACGTCACCGAGAAAGGTGATCGCCGAGCTCACGCCGAGGGCCGCGGCGTGCAACCGAAGCTCATCGTCGAGCGACCCGGGACCGAAGACGACGGCGTGCATGTCGCGGTGGCGCGGAACGACGAGCGACAATGTGCGGAAGAGCGTCGCGATACGGTTTCGACCGGAACGTTCGTACGGACAGGCGATCAGCACACCCTCCGGCGGAGCATCGATCTCCGCGCGTGCGATGGGTTGCGCTTCATCGTGCGACGCGCCGTCGACGCCGAGTGGGACCACCGCGCTGGGAATCGTCCAGCCGGGATCGCGTGCCTCCTTCGCTTCCTTCTCCGTCGTGAAAACCAGGCCGGTCTGCGCCATCTTGAGCGCGAGTTTCCCGCGACGCGTCAGGTCGACGCGCCCAAAGGGCGGAATGCGGCGTAACACCGGGATCCGTCCGCCGAACAATTTCGCGGAGCTCGTCAGCAGCTGATCACGCTGCGTGGTGACCATCACGACTTCGATGCCGCGCTCGTTCAGAATCGGACGCAGATCCCACGCGCCGCCGGGCGTCGACGCCTTGCCGTTGATCTCGACGACGTCGATGCCGCCGTCCGCGGCCCAGGCGCCAAGCCGCGTCTCGGCGCAGCACGCGATCGTCGTTTCCACCCCACGGGCGCGCAGCTCCGTCGCCGCCGCGAGGAGAAAGCGTGCGCAACCCGACCACGCGCTATCGCTGAGGTAGAAGAGCGCGCGCATCCTCAGGCAGTGCCGACGCGTTCACCGGCGTCCGCCTCGCCGAACTGCAACGAGTGGAGACGGAAGTACGTTCCCCGCTCGGCCAGCAGCTCCATGTGCGTGCCGCGCTCCACGATGCGCCCGCGATCGAGCACGAGGATGAGATCGGCGTGCACGATGGTAGAAAGACGGTGGGCGATCACGAACACCGTGCGTCCGGCGAGGAGCCGGTCGACGGCTTCTTGCACGAGCCGCTCCGACTCGGTGTCGAGAGCAGACGTGGCCTCGTCGAGTATGAGAATCGGTGGATCGACGAGGAGAGCACGTGCAATCGAGATGCGTTGGCGCTGGCCGCCGGAGAGTCTCGTGCCGCGCTCGCCGAGGACGGTGTTGTAGCCCTCAGGCAGCGCCGAGATGAACTCGTGCGCATTCGCCGCTCGCGCGGCACGCTCTATTTGATCGTCGGTAAACTTCCCGGCCGCGCCGTACGCGATGTTGCTGCGAACGGTGTCGTTGAACAGCACCGTGTCCTGGCTGACGATGCCGGTGAGCGCCCGCAGCGACGGCAGCGTGATTTGGCGCGTGTCGATACCGTCTATGGAAATCCGACCTTCGGTCGGCTCATAGAAGCGCGGCAGCAGGTCGACGAGCGTGCTCTTTCCCGACCCGCTGGCGCCGACGAGCGCGACGACGTCGCCTTTGGCCGCGCGGAAGCTGATGTCCTGGAGGACCGGCTCTGTTTCGTAGGCGAACGAGACGCGCTCGTATTCGATCGACCGGTCGAAGCGGTCGAGGACGCGGGTGCCGCGGTCGCTCGCCGATTCGGTCTCTCGATCCAGCACGTCGAACAGCCGTTCGGCGGCCGCCATCGACTGCTGCGCCGTGGTCGGCGTCTGCGAGAGTTGCTTGAGCGGCGGCAACAGCTGCATCACGAGAATCATGAACGTGATGAGTGTTGCAGCGTCCAGGGCGGCGTTCGGGCGGATCACCGCCTGCGCGCCGATCCACAGAATGACGACGGCGATCGACGTGCCTATGATCTCCGTGAGCGGCTGAGAGAGCAGCGAGACACGCGTGATACGCACCATCCCGCGCGAGTAATCGTGACTGGCGCTGGTGAAGCGCTTGTCCTCGTACGGCTCACCGCCAAATGACTTCACGAGGCGAATGCCGCTCACGACTTCCTGAAGGACGCTCGTGATCTCGCCGTACTCGTTGCGAAGCCGGCGATGTCCGCGCCGCAACTTGCGGAGAATGGGCTGGAGCGTGAGGGTGAGCAGCGGGGCGATGACGAGCGACAACAGCGTGAGTCGCGGCGACAGGGCGACCAACGCCACGACGGTTGTCAGCACGGCGGCGCCATTCTGCACGGTCTTCGTCACCAGCTCGGTGATGAGCGCTTTCGTCTGATCGGTGTCGTTGAGAATCCGCGTGAGGATCTGGCCGACTTTCGTGCGGTGGAAATACCCCAGGGGCAACCGCTGCATGTGGCGGAACACGCTGTCGCGCAGGTCGCGCGTGACGTACTCCTGGAGCGAGGCGCCCAGCTGCCCGGCGAGCCACATGAAGAAATTCTTGACGAGCACGATCGCCACGATGGCGATCATGATCACCTTGAGCGTGCCGAGACGATCGGTGGTCGGGCCGACGAATGGATCGATGAGGCGGCGCTGCAATTCGCCGAGCCACCCCTTCGTCGAGATCAACGTGTCCTTGTTGAAGATCTCGTTCTGAAAAGGCATGAGCAGCGTGAACACGAAGGTGTTCAGCGCCGCGGCGATGACGTTGCAACCGACATTGCCGGCCATGCGCCACCAGTGCGGCCGCAGGAACTCGAGCAGCCGCCTGTAGTCGGCGAACGCGCGCTTTTTGCCGGGTGGTACGGACACCGAAACCGGTTCGGCCATGCTCAGCGTCTTGGCGTGAGCAGCGCGACCGGAAGAATGCACTCCTCCGGCGTCACGCCGCCGTGTAAGAACGACCCGCGGTAGCGACTCTGATACTCGCGCAGCTTCGTCGGATAAACGAAGAACGAATCACCGGTCGCGAGCAACGTGTTGGCGCCGAGCCCGCGCCGCGGCAGCCGCAGCGCGTCTTCGTTCTTGAACAGCAAGCCGAGCTCGGGATTCTCGGCGCGCAGGTCTTCGCCGAACTTGTAGCGCAGATTCTGTGTCGCGTCGCGCTTGGCGAAGACCGTGGCGGGCGTGCGGCAGTGGATCGAGCCGTGGTCGCTCGTCACGAGGACTTTCACCCTGCGGCGCGCCGCTTCCTGCAGCACCGAATACAACGCCGAGCGGCGGAACCACTGCATGGTGAGCTGTCGCAGCGCGATCTCGTCGCGCGCCACCTCGTAGAGGATCGCCGACTCGGAGCGCCCGTGTGTCAACAAGTCGACGAAGTTGAAGACGAACGCCGAGATGCCTTCGGGGGCGATCACGCGCGCCAATCGTCGCTCGACGTCGTCGCCCTCGGCGGCGGTAGAAATCTTCTCGTAGCGAACCGGAATCGAGAGCTTGAGCTCGGCGATCTGCGCCTCGAGCAGATCACGCTCGTGCGCGTTGAGCGTTTCGTCTTCACGCTCGCCCCACCAGTCTGGAAAACGCGCCGCGATCTCACCGGGAAAGAGCCCGCTGAACAATGCATTGCGCGAGTACGGCGTCGCCGTCGGCAGAATGCTGAAGTAGTGTGTCGTTTCGACGTCGAATATCTGCGCGACCGTCGGCTCGAGCGCGCGCCACTGGTCGAGGCGCATGCAGTCGATGACGATGAAAATCGCCTGCTTGTCCGTCTTGAGGATCGGCAGCAGGAATTCGGGCACGATGTCGATCGACAGCGGAGGACGATCTCCCTCGAGGTCGCGCAGCCACTGCGGGTACGCCACTCGAATGAACGACGCGAACTCGCGTCGCAAATCGGGATAGAGTCCTTGCAGCGACTCGTGCAGCCCGGTCTCGTTGGCGCCGACGAGGTCGAGATCCCACCGCGTGAGCTCGGCGAACCGGTCGATCCACCCGCGCCAACCGAGGCCGCGAATCGGTTCCGTCTGGAGCTCACGGAATCGGTCGACGAAGTGCCGCGCGATGGCCTGTTGTCGGATTTTGGCGCCGTCGAGCAGGCGCGTGATCGCGGCGTAGACCTGGCGCGGGGTGACCGGCTTCACGAGGTAGCCCTCGAGCGCGGCGCCGATCGCCTCCGTCATGGTCGAGTCTTCCTCACTCTTCGTGACCATGACGATGGCGACGTTCGGGTCCGCTTCGCGAAGCTCGTGAAAGGCCTCGAGCCCGCGCTTGCCGGGCATCTGCTCATCGAGCAGAACCAGGTTGAACGGACGGCGTCGAACGAGGGCAACGGCGTCTTCGGCGTTGGTGGCCGTTTCGACCTCGAAGCCTTTGTCTCGCAAGAACATGCGATGAGGTTCGAGGAGCTCCGCCTCGTCGTCCACCCAGAGTACGGATTTCGCCGGTTGCGCCATGGCGGAAATATACAGCACGAGGCTGCGCGGCCGTCGCGTTCGTTTCCGACTTCCGGGCCGTCGAGCACCCGCGCAGATTTTTGCCGTGCTCCTCGCCTCCCCTCCGTACGCGCTCGCACCGACGAACTTCCGCTTCCCCGCCCTCGCGTCACTCGCGGGCCGCGCGCCACTCGGCGGGCAGCGCGAGGTGGTGCTCGGGGCCTACGTCGCCGCGCGCCTGGCGCACGACACGCTCGCCGAGCGTGGTCTGTCCACGGAGACGAGGGTCGACCGCGCCGCGCATGCTCGAACGTGGCTCGCGACGCTGGCCCTTCCAGCGGCGGCGCGAGCCGCTCTCCAACGCTCGATCGATGCCTCGGCCGCTGATCCGCGCGCAGTCGCCGAAACGGTCGGCGGAGTCGTCAAGGCAATCGATAACTATCTCGATCCACCATCACGCCTCGAGCTCGCGCAGCTCGTCAGCGTGCTCTCGGCGACCGCTTGATCGTCGTATCGACGGTCAGCGAATCGGAGCGACCGTCATGACACGAAGCACCGACATTTCCCCACTGTCGCTCTTGCTCGCACGCGTCGACGCTGTGAGCGACGGACAGCCGTCGCCCGGCACCATCTCGTGCGGCTTCCCCAGCATCGACCGGCTGCTCGGGGGTGGATTTCGCCGCGGCGATCTGGTGCTGCTTGGTGGGGACACGGCGAGCGGCAAGTCAGCGCTCGCGCTTGCCTTCGCGATTCGCGCGGCCACGCGCGGACAGCGCAGCGCTTTTCTCACGGCGGAAATGACCCGTGAAGGCGTGCTCGAGCGAATTCTGGCGATCGAAGCGCGAGCGCAAATCGACGATCTTCGGCAGGGGACGTTGGACGACGAGGAGCGAAGTCGCGCCGGCGCCAGCGCGTTGCGTCTCCGCGATTGCCTTCCAATCATCGAACGCCTCACGGCGCGCGACATCGCCGGCCTTGGTTCAGTCGTGCGCGGAATGGGTGACGTCGAGCTCGTGATCGTCGACCCAATCTCGACCTTCCTCCAGCCAGGTCAGGCGCTCGACGACTCGCTGGCCTTCGCCGCTCGCGATCTCAAGGCGCTCGCTCTCGACGCGAACGTCGCGCTCGTGGTGACGACGTCACTCCCCCATCTGCCGCCGCGCGCCGACCGTCGGCCGCTTCTCGAGGACTTCGGCGGATCGAGCGTGCTCGCCGAACACGCGGATGTGGTGCTGGCTCTTTACCGGGAAGAGATGTATCAGCCCGGCCGTGACATCGAGGGAGCTACGGAGCTGATTGTTCGGAAGAATCGGAACGGCGCGAAGGGATACGTCGATCTCTACTTCTATCAGAAGTGGGAGCGGTTCGAGGAAGTAATTGATCCGGAAACGCCCTGAGGACTGACTGCGCAACGGCGACCGCGCGCCTGCCGAACGGCGCGGCCGCCGAACAGCGCGGCCGCCGAACAGCGCGACTGCCGAGAGTCGCATGGGCGCTTCGCGCCTGCTGTGGACCGTGTCCAAGGTGACTGGGCGTACGGGCTTTCCTCGGCGACGCGCCGTTAACCGCGTTGGATTCGATTTGGTTCCCCCCCGCCGAAGGCGCATGCGCCTCTCGGGAGTCGCGCCTTTCGGGAGCCGCGCTCTCTGGCAGCCGCGCCGTTCGGCAGGCGCGCGGTCTGCGTTTCGCGCGGTTCGCCTTTCCAGACCGTATATTGTACCTGTCCTTTGCCTACCTGCTTATGGCTGGTCATAGTAAATGGAAGCAAATCAAGCACTACAAGGCGGCAGCTGACGCCAAGCGTGGTGCGCTGTTCACGAAGCTGATTCGTGAAATCACGATGGCCGCCAAGATTGGCGGCGGCGATCCGTCCGGGAATCCGCGGCTTCGGCTCGCGATCGATACCGCGCGCTCGAACTCCATGCCCAAGGAGAACATCGAGCGGGCGGTCAAGAAGGGAACCGGCGAGCTCGAGGGTGTCGATTACCACGAGGTCACCTATGAGGGCTATGGCCCGGGTGGCGTCGCGTTGCTCATCGACGCGGTGACCGACAACCCCACGCGTACCGTCGCCGAGGTCCGCAGTAAGATGTCGCGTCTCGGCGGCAACCTCGGGACGCCAAACTCCGTGGCGTGGATGTTCGAGAAGAAGGGACAGCTTTACGTCGACGCGTCGAAGATCGAAGAGGATGCGCTGATGGAAGCCGCGCTCGACGCCGGCGCCGAGGATGTCCAACGCGAGGATGACCGCTTCCTCATCTCGACGACGCCCGCCGACTTCCACGTCGTGCAGGAGGCGCTCAAGGGAAAAGGCGTTCAAGTTGTCGAGGCCGAGCTCGCCATGGTGCCCAAGAACACCGTCCAGGTGGCGGGCAAAGAAGGCGACTCACTCCTCAAGCTCCTCGAGACGCTCGAAGATCTGGACGACGTGCAGAAGGTCTGGGCGAACTTCGACATGGACGTGAGCGAGATGGCGAGGGCGGACGGATGATCTGCGCCCCGCGACCCGCGCGGCGGGCCGCAGCCGCGTGATCGTTCTCGGAATCGATCCGGGAACCGCGAACACCGGATACGGTGTCGTAAAGGGAGACGGGCTGGGGAGCGGGCTCGTCTCCCTTGTCGAATGTGGCGTGATCCGCACGAGACCGCGCGACCCGCTACCCGATCGGCTATTGGAGATCTTTGAAGGCGTGTCCGAGCTGCTCACACGGCATCGGCCGGACGCGCTCTCCGTCGAAGACGTGTTCTACGCCAAGAACGTGCGCACCACCGTCGTCCTCGGGCATGCACGCGGGGTCGTCTTGCTCGCGGGACGCCAGGCGGGCGTCGACATTCACGAGATTCCCCCCGCCGAGATCAAGAAAGCGGTGGTCGGCACGGGAGCGGCAACGAAGGAGCAAGTGCAGTTCATGCTCATGCGGCTGCTCAAGCTCAAATCGGTGCCGCAACCGTCGGACGCGGCCGATGGCGTCGCCGCGGCGCTGGCCTGTCTGACGAGCCTCCGCGCGCCGTCGATCTCCGGAATTCGCGCCCAAGCCGCCAGACTGTGATCGCGCACGTCAGCGGCACGCTCCTCAGCAAGGATCTCGATCGTGTCGAGGTAATGACTTCGGGCGGCGTCGCGTACGAGCTTGCCATTCCACTCGGCGTCTACGAGTCGCTGCCACGGGCCGGCGAGACGGTGTCACTACACACCCATCTCGTCGTGAAGGAAGACGGGTGGCTGTTGTTCGGCTTCGCCAACGCATTCGAGAAGCGCGTTTTTCAGCGGGTGCTGAACGCGAAGGGTGTCGGCCCGGCGCTGGCGCTGGGCCTTCTTTCGACGCTGACCGCCGAGCGGCTCGTTCGGGCGCTGCGCGACAAGGATATCCCAACGCTGCAGAGCGTCCCGCGCGTAGGTCGAAAGAAGGCCGAACAGCTCATTTTGGACCTCGCCGACAAGCTCGACGACCTACAAGTTTCTGGTCCCGGTCCGAGGGGTACCCGGCCCGACGGCGCCGGCGCCGAGGATGCGATTCGCGCGCTCGTCTCGCTCGGTTACTCAACGGGCGACGCCGAACGTGCGGTGCGCCAGGCAATCGACGAAACAGGAACGGGACCCGGCGCGGCGGAATTGATTCGTCGCGCACTCGGCAAAATCAGAGGATAGAACAGTGCTTGCTGCTCGACGAACCGCGACGTTCACCGAATCCGTCATCCGCGAGATGACCCGCATCGCGTCCATGCACAACGCGGTGAATCTCGCGCAGGGCTTCCCCGACTTCCCGATGCCCGACGTCATGAAAGACGCCGCGTGCACCGCGATCAACGCCGACATCAATCAATACGCCGTCACGTGGGGCACGCCCGTGCTGCGCCAGGCGATCGCCGAGAAGTACCGGCGCTGGTACAACATGGAGGTCGATCCCGACGCGAACGTCACGGTGACGTGCGGCGCGACGGAAGCGATGGCGTCCGTGTTCATGGCGTTGATGGAGCCGGGCGACGAAGTGATCGTGCCCGAGCCGTTTTACGAGAACTACGGCCCCGATGCGATCCTCGCCGGCGCGAATCCCGTGTTCGTCCCGTTCGACCGGCCGAATTGGACGCTCGATCCCGACAAGTTGCGCAAGGCGTTCACCTCGCGGACGAAGGCGATCATCGTCAACACCCCGCACAACCCGACGGGCCGCGTTCTGACGCGCGACGAGATGTCGCTCATCGCAAACCTGTGCATCGAGCACGACGCATGGGCGATCACCGACGCGCCGTACGAGCACATGGTGTACAAGGGACACCATCACGAAATCGCGACCTGGCCGGGGATGCGCGAGCGGACCATCACCATCTCGTCGCTCTCGAAGACGTACAGCTGCACCGGCTGGCGCATCGGCTGGGTCATCGCGCCGCCGGCGCAGACGAGCCCGATCCGCAAGGTGCACGACTTCCTTACTGTCGGCGCGCCGGCGCCGCTGCAGACCGCGGCGGCCGTCGGCTTCGCCTTCGGCGCCGATTACTACAACCAGTTCGCGGCCGGCTACAAAGCGCGGCGTGACTTTCTCTGCGCCGTGCTCAAGGAGCAGGGCTTCGAGTTCGCGCTCCCCGAGGGCTCGTACTTCGTGCTCGCCGACTTCTCGCAGCTGAGCGACCTGGACGACGTGACGTTCGCCAAGTGGATGACGCAGGAGATCGGCGTGGCGACGGTTCCCGGCTCGAGCTTCTACTCGAAGAAGGAAGATGGGCGGAATTTCACTCGATTCGCCTTCTGCAAGAAGCAAGAGACGCTCGAGGATGCGGCGGAGCGACTCTCGAGGTTGCGCGCGGTCGTTTGATCCGTCGCGCCGAACCGCGCACCAAAGTAGGGTCAGACCCTATTTAGAGCTTTCTAAATAGGGTCTGACCCTTTTTAGATGACCCTTTTTAGAGATTACGAACCGGTCGACGTGTAGTGCCGCACGCCGAAGCCCCAAACCCAGAGCGCCACGCCGAGAAACGCGAAGCCGAACAAGGGCGCGAAGGCGTACGGCGTGTAGCTCACGCGCCCGAGCACCACGCTGACCGGGAAGTACGAGATGCACCCGATCGGCACCACGTAGACGAGAAAACCGCGGAACCATCGCGCGTAGACGTCGAGCGGATATTGGCCGGCTTCGACACCGCCGTAGGTCAGCGTGTTGGCGATCTCCAGACTCTCGACCGTCCAGAAGGCGAGCGTCGCCTGAAGAATGAGAATTCCTGAAAACAGGGCGATACCGCCGGCGACGGCGAACGCGAGGATGATCCACGAGGTGAGTGGCCACGCTACGCTGGAGAGAGAAACCCCGACGCCCCAGGCGACCAACCCCTGTGCGAGCCGACCGATTCGCGTGACGCGAAGCTCATAACCGAGCAGTTGGAGAACGGTCGACCGTGGTCGAACGAGGAGACGATCGAAATCTCCCGTCTTGACGAACTGCTCACCGAAGAGATCGAAGCCGCGCGTGAGACTGTCGGCAAGCGCGAACGCGACGCTGACCACGCCGTAGAGCAGCGCGACGTCGCCGAATTGCCACCCTTCGAGACGCCGAAAGCGCGCGAACAGCGCCCAGATGCCGATGAAGTCGGTGATCGTAGACGCGAACGCGCCGACGGAAGTCGCGATGAACGACGCCGGATACTGGCGTTGCGACCGAATCGAGGTCGCGATGTAACGGCCGTACAGCCGGAGCGCGTTCACGCTTACCCGCCCTGCGTCTGAAGCCGCGTCATCACGCGAGCCATGAGCGCGCGTCCGATCATCACCAGCGCGACGATCCAGACCACCTGGCGCGCCAGGGCCAACAGGGCGTTCCTGCCGGCAAGGTGGCCGCTGTAGATCCGGAACGGCGTGTCCATCAGGCCGGCGAACGGCTGATTGCGCAGGATCGGCTGCGACCAGTCGGGAAAAAGCGGAAGCGGAACGAGGCTTCCCGAGAACACGATGATCAACGGACCGATGAGCAGCGTCACACCGCGCTCGGACAACGTCGCCACCGTGAGTGTGTCCATCAGCGCGGAGACAGCAGCCGAGAGTCCTATGACGAGGGCGATGGAGGCGGCGAAGAGCAACGCTGCCTCGACGCCGGACGGTGCGCGCAACGCGTATGCGGACCAGCCGATCAGTCGAAAGAGGACTCCGGCGGTGAGCAGCATCGGGATCGCGCGAAGCGTCGGATTCGCCGTTCGCCTCGCCACGGCACGCGAGTACCAGAACGCGTAGGTGTCGAGCGGTCGGAGTCGCTCGTACGCTACGTCACCCGTGCGAACCATTCGAGCGACGTCCGGATCCCCGGACCACGGAAGCATGGTGAACAACGCTTGCCCCAGCCACACGTAGTCGATCGCCTGCGGCAGCGTCATCGGTGTGCTCGACGACGCGGCAAAGAACGCTGTCAGCACCATGACTTTGATTCCGCCCCACCAGCACTGCGTCAGAAAGCCGGCCACCGCCGCGGCGCGGTATTGCAGCAGCACGCTGAATCTTGCGCGCACGACCGCGACGTACGGGCGGATGGCTGCCGTCATCGCGCCTCGAGCGCGTGACGCGCGTAGAACTGCGCCACGACCTCGTCGATCGGCGGCTCGTCGACGTGAACGTCCTCCACGTCGTACCGCGCCGCGATGGTGGCGATGAGTCCGTGTGCCGGCGTCTCCCGCGGATCGAACGACAGCTCTACCGAGCGCCCGGACCGCTGGCGGATCTTCGCGCCGGGGACGTCGAGGTCGGAGACATCCTCGGCGAACTGCACACGCAAGCGACGTTCGCCGAGGACGTCCCGCCGCAGCGCGGTGAGGGTTCCGTCGGCCAGGATGCGTCCGTTCCCGATCACGATGACACGCTCGGCCAACGCCTCGACATCGTGCATGTCGTGCGTCGTGAGAATCACCGTCACGCCTCGATCGCGATTCAGCGTTCGCACAAAATTGCGAACGGCCAGCTTCGCTACGGCATCGAGACCGATCGTCGGCTCGTCGAGGAAGAGCACGCGCGGACCGTGAAGCATGCTCGCGGCGATCTCGCACCGCATCCGCTGGCCGAGCGAGAGCTGGCGCACCGGCGTCGTGAGCAAGCGCTCGAGATCGAGCAGCGCGACCAATTCGTCGAGATTGCGCCGGTAATCCTCCGGCGCCACGCGATATATGTCGCGCAGCAACACGAAGCTGTCGGCGACCGGGAGGTCCCACCAAAGTTGCGTGCGCTGTCCGAACACGGCGCCGATACGCGCCACGTGTCGAATACGCTCCTTCCACGGGACGACTCCGCCGACCTCGCAGCGGCCACTCGTCGGCTCGAGAATGCCGCAGAGGATCTTGATTGTCGTGGACTTCCCTGCTCCGTTCGGCCCGATAAGACCGAGGAGTTCTCCCTCACGCAACGAGAAGCTCACGCTCTGGAGCGCGTGCACGAATCGCGACCGCCTCCGCAGGAATCCCGTGGCACCCTCGCGGCGCTCGGCAACGCGGAATTCCTTCGTCAGGTCCTCGACGATGATCTGCGTCATGGGACTGCGTATTCTAGCCGCTCGAACTTTCCAAGAACCCGAAATAGGGTCAGACCCCATTTCGCGTTATTGAAATGGGGTCTGACCCTATTTCGGCGTCTTTTCGGTATATTGGGAGCGCGGAACCCGCATTGGCCTTTCATCCCCCGCCTGGTAGTGTGAAGCAATGTCTCGAGCCGAGATCACCACCCCGGAAGTCATCGCCGAGGAATCGGTCGTCGAGCTGTCGCTGCGTCCGCAGCGGCTCGCCGAGTTCATCGGACAGCAGAAGGTCAAGGAAAGTCTCCGCATTTACATCGACGCCGCGCTCGCCCGTCGCGAACCGCTCGACCACACGCTGTTTTTCGGTCCGCCGGGACTCGGCAAGACCACGCTCGCCGAGCTCATCGCGCGCGAGCTTGGCGTCAACATCAGAACGAGCTCCGGACCAGCGCTCGAGAAACCGGGCGACTTGGTCTCGACGCTCACGAATCTGCGCGCCGGCGACATCCTGTTCATCGACGAGATCCATCGCCTGAAACCGATCATCGAAGAATTTCTCTATCCGGCGATGGAGGATTACAAGATCGAGATCCGGCTCTCCGAAGGTCCCAAGGCGCAGACGATCACGATGCAGATCGAGAAGTTCACGCTCATCGGCGCTACCACCCGACTCGGGCTGCTCACGGCGCCCATGCGCGCGAGGTTCGGCATCGAGCAGCGCCTCAACTTCTATCCGGCCGAAGATCTCGAGCTGATCGTGCGGCGAACCGCCGAGGTGCTCAACGTCGGCATCGACAGCGCGGGCGCGGGCGAGATCGCGCGGCGTGCTCGCGGGACTCCGCGGGTAGCAAACCGGCTGCTGCGGCGCGTACGCGATTACGCGCAGGTGAAGGGCAACGGCGTGATCACGCTGGAGATCGCGAACCAGGCGCTCGCTCTCCTCGACGTCGACGCCTTCGGGCTCGACGACATGGACGCGCGGATCATCAAGACGATCATCGAGAAGTTCGACGGCGGCCCCGTCGGCATCGGGACGATCGGCGCCGCGATCGCCGAGGATCCGAATACGATCGAGGAAGTGTACGAACCGTTTCTCGTCCAGCATGGCTTCTTGCAGCGGACACCGCGCGGGCGCGTGGCGACGGCGCAGGCGTACAGGCACTTCGGATTCACGCCGCAGACACCGCAAGAGACACTGTTCTGACCGCTGTCGTCCCGAGCGACCCGTTGTCGCCCTGAGCGACCCATTGTCATCCTGAGCGAAGCGAAGGATCTAGTTTCTTCATCTAATTACTAGTTTCGGAGAGTAGGTCCTTCGTCGCCGCGCTCCTCAGGATGACAGCCATGGTTCGAGTGACCGGGTTTTCCGCTCTCTTTCTCGCAGCCATTTCTTGCGAGACGTCCACCAAGTCGCCGAGCACGGACTCATCGCCGGGCACCACGCCACCGGTCGTGGCGAACGGGCACGACTGGATTCGCTTCAACGTCGACGAGGGACGGTCCGGCGTTTTTCCGTCGCCCGTCGGAATCGTCGCCGACTCATTGGCATCGATGCGGCGGCAGCAGGTGTCGCTCGACGGCACTGTCGATGCGTCGCCGATCTACCTGCATGGCGTCACCGTCAACGGAGCGGCGCACGACGTCTTCTTCGTCACGACGACATACGGCAAGACGATCGCGATCGATGCCAACGACGGGTCGATTCTCTGGGAGTTCACGCCGCCGAACTACTCATCGTGGGCCGGTTCCTATCGCATCACGACGGCGACGCCCGTCGCCGATCCCGACCGTAGCGCGATCTACGCCGCGTCGCCGGACGGTAAGATCCAGAAGCTCGCCGTCGCTGATGGACACGCGCTGTGGAGCACCGCGATCACGTTGCTGCCGACCCGCGAGAAGATCGCGTCCGCGCTGAATCTCTCGCGCGGCCACGTCATCGCGGTCACCGGCGGCTATATCGGTGACGCGCCGCCGTATCAGGGGCACGTAGCCCTGCTCGACGCGGCCGGCGGCTCGCTGACGCGCGTCTGGAACTCGCTCTGCAGCGATCGCTCGACGCTGATCGACCCGTCGTCGTGCAGCTCGAGTGGCTCGGCGATGTGGGGGCGTGCGGGCGCGGTCATCGACACGACGACCGGAAATATTCTCGTCGCGACGGGCAACGCGCGATGGGACGGCCAGACCAATTGGGGCGACGCGGTCCTCGCCCTCGATGCGAGCGGGTCACACCTGGTCGCCAACTACACGCCGACCAACACCGAAACGCTCAACTCGACCGACGCCGATCTCGGCTCGACATCACCCGTGATGCTCGACGCAACCCACGCCGTGCAGGGCGGCAAAGACGGCCGGCTTCGCGTGCTCGACCTTCGATCGCTCGGCGACGGCACAGCGCATCGCGGCGGCGAGAGCCAGAGTGTAGCAACGCCTTCGGGTTCCGCGCTCTTCACCGCACCGGCGATCTGGCGGCGGGGTGACACGGTTTGGGTCTTCGCCGCCGACAACGGCGGCACCGCGGCGTACACCTATCGAGGCGGCGCGCTTACGAAAGCCTGGTCGGCGACCACCGCCGGCACGAGTCCCGTCGTCGCCGGTGGAATGCTGTTCGTGTACGATCCCGGCGGAACGCTCCATGTCTTCGAGCCGACGACCGGGAAACCGCTGGGTCAACTCTCTGCCGGCGGCGGACACTGGAACAGTCCAATCGTCGTTGACCGGCGCATCGCGCTTCCTGAGGGAAACGCGAACTCGCACAGCACGAGCGGCATTTTGAACATCTGGCGAATGCCGTGAACACCCGCGCGGGATGATTAGGGTTCTTTTATGCAGACGCTGCTTGTGCTGTACGAAAGAAGCAGGATGTAGGCCCGAAAGTGGCGCAGGCCAACGAGGATCAATGGCCGCGTCTTGACGTCCGGGAGATCGCCGAAGGTGGCGTCGGAGATGATCACCGAATCGGGGGCCAGCGTTCGGCCTCCGACTCGAAACGCCAGACCTGTCGCGCTGTGGTTGGTTTCCGTGTCCGGCGCAGCCGGAGTCCGATCGAATCGGTACGAGAATGCGGTGAGCCGCCCACTGTTGACGGGTCGGACAGCGATGCTCGCCGGCGTCAGGCCGAGCGCGCGAGCCGCGGCCCAGTTCATGATCGTCAGCCCGCTTCCCGAGTCGAACATGCCCTCGAATCGGTGACCGTTGACGACGAGCGGCAGCCGGAGCTCTTCCTCGTCCCACATGCGCCGGCCCCACTTGGACTGCAACTCGGCCTTGTCCGTCGAGTCGAGCGCGGTCGTGTCGACACCGGCGTGCGGGATCATGGTCGCCGGCACACAGTCGCGCCCGCGCACGCCCGGCGGGACCGACGACCGACCGTCGAAGGCGCGGCGCGGATAGAGGCGAATCGTGTGCGCGGGCATGTCGAACTCGAGATCGAACTGCGACAACAGGTCGCGGCCGACGAGGCCGGCAAATGGGCTCAAGGTTATGGCGGCGACCTCGTCTCCGATGAGGAGACTGTCCTGCCGAGTCCCGGCGAACCGCACCGAATCCATGATGTGCGGCTCGAAATCTCCCCAGTACTCGAAGAGCGAGTCGCCACGAAGGATCGTCACGTCCGCTGTGGAGTCCCGTCTCAACTCGGTCGCACCCCGTTTGACGAGGGTGTCCATGCGAGTCGCGGTGGCATACCAGTGGGGCAGCCCGAGCCGCTCGATCGTCGAGTCGGTGAGTAGCGTTACGGTCGAGCCATGGTCGACCAGCATGCGAAAGACGCGGCCGTGAATCTCCATGGGAAGAACGAATCGAACGTCCGCGCTGTCGATCGAACCGCTGTCGCTCATCACGACCATCGGCCCCTCGACCAGCGGCGCCTGGCGATCGCCGGCCACCGCTGGAGCGCGGGTCAGCGACCCGCATCCGAGCGTCGCCGTCACGGCGAACCACCAGGCTTTCGATAAGTTCATTGCTCAGGTGCTTTGCACGGTCACATGAAGCTAGCGTCCGATCACAACGAAAACAGCACACGCCGCGGCACTCGAACGTCGGATTACGACTTTGAGTTACCCGCCGACCGTATCGCGCAACGTCCGTTCGAGCGGCGCGACGCGAGCCGGTTGATGGTCGTCCATCGCGCGTCTGGAACCATCGAGCACCACGCCTTCACGGACCTCGCGGCGCTGATCGATCCGCGCGACGTGTTGGTCGTCAATCGCACGCGCGTCATACGCGCGCGATTGCTCGGCATTCGCGCGTCGGGGGCGCCGGCCGAGGTCCTTTTGCTCAAATCGCTCGGGGACGGGCGTTACGAGGCGATGGTGTCGCCCGGCGGAAAGCTCAAACCCGGCCGACGCGTGACGATCGCACCGGATTTCGCGGTGGAGATTCTCGAGGTCACCGAGCGCCGGACGCGCATCGTCCGTCTGGAAAGTGCATTGCCGCTCGACGACGCGATCGAGCGCTATGGCCATGTGCCGCTTCCGCCGTACATCGACCGCGCGGACACGGCGAGCGACAGCGAGCGGTATCAGACCGTCTTCGCGCGCGAGTCCGGGTCCGTCGCGGCGCCGACCGCCGGCCTCCATTTCACGACGGAACTGCTCGCAAGCCTCGAGTCGCGCGGCGTCGCTCGCGCCGAAGTATTGCTCCACGTGGGTGCGGGAACGTTCAAGCCGGTTGAGGTCGAGGATCCCGCGCACCACGTGATGCACGAGGAGTGGTACTCGGTGTCGCCGGAGGCCGCGAGCACGATCAACGAGCGCCGTCGCGCCGGCGGTGCCGTCTGGGCCGTCGGGACGACGAGCGTTCGCACGCTCGAAACCGCGTCGGCCGAGGACGGCATCGTGCGGTTCGGCGACGGCGACACCCGCATCTTCATTCGTCCGCCGTATCGCTTCCGCGCCGTGGATCGGATCATCACCAACTTTCATCTTCCCCGCTCCACGCTCATCATGCTCGTCGCCGCGTTCGCGGGCTACGAGCTTACGATGCGAGCTTACGAGGAGGCTGTTTTGTCCGGCTACCGGTTCTACTCCTATGGCGACGCCATGGCGATCATTTAACGAATGTCCGCGTTTCATTTCGAGATCGAGCACCGACACGACCGCGCGCGAGCGGGGCGGTTCACCACGCCGCACGGCGGCGTCGACACACCCGCGTTCATGCCCGTCGGAACGCTGGCGACGGTAAAAGCGCTCGACCCGGAGGATCTGCGCGCGATGGGCGCGCGGATGATTCTGTCGAACGCGTATCATCTGCACCTCCGACCGGGCGACGAGCTGATTCGAGAGCTCGGAGGACTGCATGACTTCATGGGCTGGGACGGGCCGATTCTCACCGATTCCGGGGGATTTCAGGTCTTCTCACTCGAAGGGCTGCGCACCGTCAGTGAAGAGGGTGTGGAGTTCCGCAGCCATCTCGACGGCTCGCTGCACGCGTTCACGCCGGAGAGCGTGATGCAGATCGAGCACAACCTCGGCGCCGACGTGATCATGCAATTCGATCATGTCATTCCCGGCCAGAGCGACGAGTCGGCGGCGTGCGACGCGAGCGAGCGAAGCTTGCGTTGGCTGGAGCGGTGCGCGGCCGCGCATGCCGAGCTCTCAAACAGTGCTCGCTCGCCACAAGCGCTGTTTCCGATCGTCCAGGGGGGTATTCACGAACACCTCCGGCAGGACGCTGCTCGTCGAATCGCGAGGCTCGGCGACTGGGTTGGGTTCGGGATCGGCGGCCTTTCGGTCGGGGAGTCCAAGCCCGACATGTACCGGATCCTCGAGGTGGTGGACGGCGAGCTTCCCGTGGACCGACCTCGCTACCTCATGGGCGTCGGGTTTCCTGAAGATCTCGTGGAGGCGGTGGTGCGCGGCGTCGACCTCTTCGATTGCGTCGCGCCGACCCGCATGGGGCGAAACGGTGCGGCGTTCACCCGCGACGGCCGGCTCAACATCAAACGCGCCGAATTCCGAACCGATAAACGTCCGCTCGACGAAGAGTGTGACTGCAGCGCCTGCCGGCGGTTCTCACGGGCGTACATCCGGCACCTCTTCGTGTCCGATGAGATCCTCGGGCTTCGCCTGCTTTCCCTGCACAATGTACATTTCCTCGTCCGTCTGATGCGCGATGCGCGAGACGCGATCCGCGCCGGGACGATCGCCGCGTGGAGTAGCGACTGGCTCGCGCGGTACCACACTCGACCGGTAACCACGGAATGATCACGTCAGGCCTGCCGTTCGCCCTGATCCTCGCACAAGCCGCCGGGGGCGGGGGGGGAGGCGGCACTTCCTCGCTCATGCCGCTGCTCGTCCAGTTCGCGCTGATCATCGGCATCATCTACTTCCTCATGGTCCGCCCCCAGCAGAAGCAACGGCGCCAGCACGAGGAATCCCTCCGCGCCCTCAAGCGCGGCGACGAGGTCGTGACCACGGGCGGCATCATCGGCGAAGTGATCCACATTCGCGAGATGAGCAAAGAGGGCGGCAACAAGCTGGACGACCGCGTCACCATCAAATCGGGCGAGTCGCGGCTCGTCGTCGAGCGCGGACGCATCGCAAAGATCGTCGGTGCGGCGCCCGCGGCCTCCCAAGGCGGTAGCACGTCGACGTGAGCATTCTCGACATTCGCGTCCTCGGCGATCCGATCCTGCGCGAGGAAACGAAGGAAGTCGGCGAGATCACGGACGAGATTCGCCAACTCGTGAAGAACATGTTCGACACGATGTACCTCGCGAAGGGCATCGGCCTCGCCGCGCCGCAGGTCGGCCGCCCCGAGCGACTCGCCGTGATCGACGTGAACGAGAAGCCGTTCGTCATCATCAATCCGGAGATTGTCGAAGCCGACGCCAAAAAGGATAAGGCTGAAGAGGGTTGTCTATCGATTCCCGACGTCTATGGGGACGTCGAACGGCCGTCGCGCGTGCGTGTGCGCGCGCTCGATATCGAGGGCAAGTCATTCGAGGTCGAAGCGACGGAGCTGCTCGGGCGCTGCTTACAGCACGAGATCGATCATCTGCACGGCAAGTTGTTCATCGATTACCTGAGCGTGTTGAAGCGCCGCTCGGCGATGTCGAAGTGGACGAAGGAGAAGGAGAAGTACCCGGGATTCATTCGACATCTCGAATCGGATCCGACGCGCTCACACGAGCACCCCGACGAGGAGCTCTGAGTGCGCGTGCTCTTCTGGGGCACGCCTGAATTCGCCGAGCCGCCGCTCCGCGCGCTGATCGGCGAAGGGTTCGACGTCTGCGGCGTCATCACGCAGCCGGACAAACCGGTCGGCCGGTCCCGATCGACGCTCGAGCCGCCGCCGGTCAAGCAGATCGCGCTCGAAGAAGGGATCGGCGTTCTTCAACCCGTTCGTCCGCGCGGCGACGACTTCATCGCGGCGCTGCGCGAGATGGCGCCGGACATCTCGGTCGTCGTCGCCTACGGCCATATCCTGCCGACCGCGGTGATCGACCTGCCCCGGCTCGGCACGATCAATATCCACGCGTCGCTGCTCCCCAAGCTGCGCGGAGCGGCGCCGATTCAGGCGGCGATTCGTGAAGGCCACACGGAGACCGGCGTCACGATCATGCGGATGGTCCAGGCGCTCGACGCCGGGCCGTCGATCCTCCAGGTCCGCACGCCGATCCCCGAGGACGAGACGTTCGGCGAGCTGCGTCTGCGCCTTTCCGAAATGGGTGCGCTCGCCCTCATCGAGGCGCTGGCGTTGATCGATCTCGGGAAGGCCACCGAAACGGTGCAAGACGACACGCACGCCACGTACGCCGCGAAGATCGATCGCACGATGACGCGCGTCGATTGGTCGAGCGACGCCGTGACGGTCTCGCGCATCATTCGTGCATACGACCCTCGTCCGGGGGCGCACACGACGTTGCGTTCGGGCGAGGTCAAAATGTTCGGCGCGCGACGCGCGGACGGCTCCGCGGCAGGAACTGCCGGCGAAGTCCTGTCGATCGACGGCGCTGGAATGGTGATCGCGTGCGGCGAAGGCGCCGTCCAGGTTACCAACGTCCACCCCGCCGGAAAGCGGCGGTTGACGCCGCGGGAGTGGGCAGCAGGACGGGGCGTGGCCGTCGGCGAACGCTTATCTTAGGGCATATGTCAGGGGCGGGGGCGGATCACGACCATCGATCGCCCGGTGGAGTCGCGGTGCATCACTCCGGCGGCTCACGGTCGGGCGGGGGCGGCGAGCATGGCGGCGTCACTGACGCGCGCGTTGCCGCCGCCGAGGTCTGCAGCGACCTCCGTTCCGGTGAACTGTTGGATCCGTCGTTCGATCGCCGCACGAGCAAGTTGGACGCGCGCGATCGCCGCTGGACGCGCGAGCTCGTTTACGGCATGCTGCGACGCCGCCCGCGACTCGACGCTTATCTCGACGAGCGCGTGCGCGGCGGCATCGTCCGACTCGACGGCGATCTCCTCGACCTGCTCCGCCTGGGCGCGGCACAGCTTTTCTTCATGGCGAGCGTTCCGGCCTACGCCGCGATCGCGCAGACCGTCGAGCTTGCCAAGCGTCGACACGGCGTCGGCGCGAGCAAGTTGGCCAACGCGGTCCTCCGCCGGCTCGATCGCGAACGCGAGGCGCTGACTCTCCCGACCCGCACCGACCCGATCGACGCGCTCGCTCTCGCCGGTGGGCATCCGCGCTGGCTCGTCGCACGTTGGGTCGAGCGCTGGGGCATCGACGAAACGTCGCGCCTTCTCGACGCGAACAATCGCGAAGCTCCGCTCGTCGCGCGACCCTATCACGTCGTGCGCGAACAACTCGAGGCGATGCTCGAGTCGGCCGGAATCCACGTCGACGAAGCGCCGCTCGTTCGCGACAGCATCGTGTTCGCCAGCCAGGTTTCGTCGCTCACGGAGCTCGGTCCGTTCCGCCAAGGCCTCTTTCACCTTCAGGATCCGGGGTCGACGCTCGTCACGCAGTACGCGTGCGTGCCGACGGGCGCCGTGGTCGCCGATCTCTGCGCTGCCCCCGGCGGAAAGTCGATCGAGCTTTCGCGGAATGCGTCGGTGGTCTTCTCGAGCGACGTGTCGCTCGGCCGGCTGCAGCGGATCGTCGACAATTCTCAGCGACTGGAAGTCGGCAGCGTGTATCCGTATGTGGCCGACGCGCGTGTTCCGGCGATTCGACCGGTGGACCTCGTGCTCGTCGATGCGCCGTGCACGGGAACCGGAACCTTCCGTCGCCATCCCGACGCACGCTGGCGTCTGAAGATCTCCGACCTGGCGGTGATGGCGACGCTCCAGCGCGCGATTCTCAAGTCCGCCGCGGACGTCGTGAAGCCGGGCGGGCTGCTCGTCTACAGTACGTGCTCGCTCGAGCCCGAAGAAAACGACGCGCAGATCGATCGCTTTCTCGCCGAGCACCCGGGATGGCGACTGGATCCGCCGCCGGAGGGCGTTGTGCCGCAGACGGTGCTCGACGAAGGACGGCTGCGCGTGTTGCCGCAGCGCCATGGAACCGACGGAGCGTTCGCCGCGCGACTGCGGAGAGGCGCGGGATGAGCTTTCGCACGTCCCTCCGTCGATCGCTTCCGTATGCGGTCACGATCATCGGTGGATTTCTGCTCGCGTACCTCATCGTGGCCTTCCTGATCTTCCCGTCGGGCGTGATCCCGGGCAACGCGAAAGTCCCGAACGTCGGCGGTCTGCTGTTCGACGACGCGGCCAAGCGGCTCGCCGCCGTCGGCTTCAAGGCGGCGCGCGGCGACGAAGAGTATCGTGAAGCAACCCCAGTCGGCACGGTGTTAGGACAAGATCCGCGGCCCGGCGAAAAGGAGCCCGAAGGCACCACCGTCACCCTCACCGTCAGCACGAACTCGGCGAAGACGCCTCCCCCTTCCTCCTCTCCATGACCATTCGGATCGTACCGTCCATTCTCAGCGCGGACTTCGCAAAGCTTGGCGACGAGATCGCGATGTGCGAGGCCGGCGGCGCCGACTGGATTCACATCGACGTGATGGACGGAGTGTTCGTCCCGAACCTCACGTACGGCGCGAAGGTGATCGACACGGTCCGGCGGTGCTCATCGCTTCCGCTCGACGTCCACCTCATGGTCGTGCAGCCCGAGAAGTACTTCGACGACTTCGTGCGCGCTGGAGCGAGCGGCCTCACCGTTCATGCCGAGGTGGCGCCGCATCTGCATCGTCAGCTCACGCGCATTCGGGAGCTGGGATGTCGTGCGGGCGTTGCGCTCAATCCGGCGACGCCGCTCGACGCCGTGAGCGAGGTGATCCCCGAGATCGACCTTCTCCTCATCATGACGGTGAACCCCGGGTTCGGCGGTCAGGAGTTCATTCCGTATTCCGTCGATAAGATTCGGCGCGCGCGCTTGATGCTCGACGAGGCTGGAAGCGACGCGGCGCTCGAGGTCGACGGCGGCATCAGCCGCGAAACGATCAATGAGGTGTGGTCCGCCGGCGCCGATACGTTCGTCGCGGGCAACGCTGTCTTTTCTGCACGGGACCCAAAAGCTGAGATCGCGGCACTGCGCGCGTCCTGCGGAGTTCCCGTATGACCCTTCGGCGGCAGTGGGCGATCGTTGGAGGCGCGGTCGTTATACTCGCCGTTGGGTTGTTCATCGCATCGCGCACCCTGAGGGAAGAGCTCTTTCCGGTGACTGTCGGCTCTCAGGCGCCCGACTTTCGCGCCAAGGTCCTTGGCGAGAACCGGTACAAGACCCTCGCCGACTACAAGGGTCAGGTCGTCCTGCTCAACATCTGGGCGACGTGGTGCACCCCGTGCCAAGCGGAGATCCCGAGCCTTCAACGTCTCTACGCCGCGTATGGCGCGAAGGGGTTGAAGCTCGTCGCGGTGAGCATCGACGACTACGTCAGTGAGGACTCCATCAAGGCGTTCGCCAGGAACTTTGGCGTCACGTTCGAGGTGCTCCACGATTCGACGCACAGCATCGAACAGGCGTTCCAAGCGACCGGATATCCCGAGACGTTCGTAATCGGACGCGAAGGGACGATTCGCCGGAAGTGGATCGGCCCGGATGATTGGAGCTCGCAGGGCAATCGCGCCCTGGTCGCGCAGCTGCTGGGCGTCGAGACGCCGCGCGCCTCGGGCGAAGCCGCGGACCGCTGACCTCCGCGCCACGTATGGCCGACGCGAAACCACAGCGCCCCGGCGGGGGGGGGGGAGGCGGACCGGTATCGGGCTCGCTGCAACGACGCGTGATCGCGGCGTTCACGCAGAATCTGCTGCTCAAGGGCACGGCCGTATTCCTCGCCGTCGTGCTTTGGTTCGTCGTGAACGCGAAGGAGCCCCAGGTGATGATCGTGCCGGTGCGCTTCACGCCGGTGCTCGACAGCTCGCTCGTCTTGCGCGAGGCTCTGCCGCCGCTGCAAGCGATCATCGCCGGTTCTCCAAAGGAGCTCATCAAGCTCAGCACCGATCCGCCGATCGTCCACCGGCAGATCACCGGGGATGCACCGGACACCCTCGTGCTCGACCTGCGACCCGCTGATGTCACGTTGCCCGACGGTGTAGACGCGGTGGTGCGCGATGTGGAGCCGCACAGCGTGACGCTTCGCTTCGAGTCGACGTGGACGCGTAAGGTGCCGGTGCGTTCCATGATCGACATCGCCGCGGATCCGTTGCCAAGCCCGATCGCGACGCAGCTGCAGCCGGACAGCGTGCTGGTCACAGGCCCGCGCCATCTCGTGATGCGCATCCCGTCGGTGCGTACGGTGAAGACCACGATCAGCTTGCCCGACTCGCTTCCTCACCTCGTGGACATCGACACCATCGGATTCGGAAGCCGGATCCGCATCAAGCCTGCGCAAGTGAAAGTCTCTTTCGTTCAGCTCCCGCACATCTGATGCGCGTCCTCGGCATCGAGACCTCGTGCGACGAGACGTCGGCCGCCGTACTGCGCGGCGACGGCAACGACGTGACGCTCGAGTCGTTGGTCATTCTCTCGCAGGACATCCATCGCGTGTTCGGCGGCGTGGTGCCCGAGATCGCGTCGCGCGCCCACCTGACGGCGATCGTGCCGGTCATCGAGCGCGCGCTGGCTGACGCCGGCGGAGAAGCCGTGGACGCCGTCGCCGTCACCAACGCACCGGGACTCGTCGGCGCGCTGCTTGTCGGGGTGAGCTTCGCCAAGGCGTACGCGTTCGCTCGCGGCGTGCCGGTGGTCGGAGTGCATCACATGGAAGGGCATCTCTTCGCCACGGCGCTCGAACATCTGGGAGCCGTTCCGCCATTCACCGCGCTGCTCGTCTCCGGCGGACACACACTGCTCATCGACGTCGAGGCGTGGGGACGATATCGGCTGCTCGGTCGAACGCGTGACGACGCCGCGGGCGAAGCGTTCGACAAAGTTGCCAAGCTCCTCGGCCTCCCCTATCCTGGGGGACCGCACGTCGAGCGCATCGCGGCAGTCGGGGGCGCTGATTCCGGTGAGTTTCGCTTTGCCCGACCCATGCTCCGCCGCAACCAGACCCCAGAGGATTCAGACTTCTATGATGTCTCGTTCAGCGGTCTCAAAACCGCCGTGCTGAACGCCGTTCGAAGGGTGGGGGGTGCCGACATCGAACGCGACCGCCCGGCGATCGCGCGGGCGTTTCAGGACGCGCTGATCGAGACGCTGGTCGAGAAAACGGTGCGTGCCGTCGTTCAGCATCGTCGATCACGGGTCGTGCTTGGCGGCGGTGTAGCATGCAACGCCGCGCTCGTCGCCGCGATGCGTGATCGTTTGGTGCCGCGCGGGGTAGAGGTCTTCGCGCCGAGCCCGCGGCTGGCGACCGACAACGCCGCGATGATCGCGCGCGCCGGACTCTTTCACCTCGAGCGCGGCGAGCGCTCGGGCCTCGACCTCAACGCCTTCGCCGCTCAACCCATTCCTGGTCTCGTCGCCGCGTAATGTTCCCTTCCCCGATCGTCCATCATCCGTTCTCCTTCGACGTCGGCCCGTTGAGTCTCACCGGCTTCGGGCTCGCCGTGCTTTTGGCGTTTCTCATCGCGCAGATCGTGTCGGAACGCGAGTTGGCGCGTCGGAAGCGCGACGTCGAGGCGGCCGCCGTGAGCGACGTGCTCTTCGGCGCGCTCGTCGGCACGCTCATCGGCGGAAAGATCTACTACTACGCGATCGTCACTCACAACCCGCGTGATCTGCTCAGCCGCTCGGGATTCGTGTTCTGGGGCGGGTTCATTGGGTCGGTGATTCTGTGTACGCTCGTCATTCGCTACAAGAAGCTGGTGTTCGCCCGATTCGCCGACGTCGCGGGGATCGCGATCGCGGCGGGGTATGCGGTGGGCCGCACGGGCTGTTGGGCGGTCGGCGACGATTACGGAAAGCCGTACACCGGGCCGCTCGCGGTCGCGTTTCCACAGGGCGCGCCGCCGTCGACGGCAGCCGAGATGCAGCACGCGTTCAACGTTTCGCTTCCGCCGGGCACCGATCCGGCGTCGGTTCTTTCCGTTTATCCGACGCAATTGCTCGAGGTCGCGCTGGGCATGGTGATGTTCGGCATTCTCTGGAAGATCCGCGACCACGATCACGCCGAGGGTTGGCTGTTCGGCGTGTGGTGCATCCTCGCGGGCATCGAGCGCTTCATCGTCGAGTTCTTCCGCGCCAAGGACGACCGGTTCTCGTTCCTGGCAGGCCTGAGCACCGCGCAGGTCATCGCGATCGCGATCGCGCTCGCCGGAGTCGCGATCATGGCGGCGCGTCGGGCGCCTGGACCAGACCGACCATCAGTTCGCAGCCTCAGCGCTGCGACTTGAACTGCTACGGTTCCTATTGTACGCGGGCGTCCCGTGAGCCGTGGACAGTTGGTACAATTGGATGCGGGACACGGCGACGGGATTGAACGGAGGAACTACAGGATTTTTGTGTTTGAACGATTCTCGCCGCATGGCCACGCTTATACTCGTGCGGCTGAGTTGTTGTAGATAGCGGTCATGCCTCGGCGTGGTACCCATGACTTCCTGCACGGTGAGATCACAGCCTCGATCATCGGCTGTATGCAGGAAAGTCACAGTGAGTTGGGGTTCGGTTACCGCGAACACATCTACTCGCTGGCCTTAGAACAACTTCTTGTGGCCAAGGGACATCGTGTCGATCGCGAGCTCGCGGTCATGGTCTACTTTCGAGGCCAGCCGTTGGCGACGCAGGTCCTCGATATGATCGTCGGCGGCAAGGTCGCGGTCGAGCTGAAGACCGGCGAAGCGCTCAAGGAGGCCGCAACAGGACAACTATTCGTCGGCTACCTCTGCGCGACGATGTTAGAGGTTGGTCTAGCATTGCATTTTGGCCGAACCGCGAGGGCACATCGCGTGTTTTTTGAAAACAAGTTCAAAAAGCATCTGCGAAAAGATTCCGAAACAGCGACTGAAATCCTGTAGCTCTTCCGTTCATTCCCGTCGCCGTGTCCCGTATCCAATTGTACCAGCCGTCCACGGTCTGACGACTCCGGCCCACTCGAGGGGCTAACCAGATCACGCGCGCTCTCTCGCCTTCATCCAGCGCACGAACGGCCCGCCGAGGCGCCAATCGCTCGTCGCCATTAGCCCACCGCGCAGAACTTTGGGCTCCTCCACGGTCACGAACGCCCCTGAGTCCTTGCTCGTGATGATGTTGAGCACGTCGGTCAGATCTCGTCGCTGCACGACGGAGTTCAGGATCTCCACGGCGCCATCGCGGCCGAAGCCCGGAAAGACCGTCACTCCGTAGCCGCTCGCACGTAAGGCGGTCGCGATCTCGACTCCGGCCGCCCGGCTCACGATACGTACCGTCGCGACACCGTACGCGATCGCCTGCTCGAGCGAGACGCCGACGAACGTGCCCATCGCGTAACCCCCGGCGTAGCCGAGCACGTGCAACGGACTGCCGAGGTGCTTGACCGCGTTGCCGACCGCGTAAATCCAAACCAGCGCCTGAATGAAGCCGAGCGACGCCGCGATCCCGCGCTTTCCGCGGATGGCGAAGATCACGCGCATCGTGTCGCATGACACGTCGACGATGCGCAGCCCGAAGATGACGAGCGCGCCCCAGGGCGATGCGAAGATGGCGTCGGCGTTCATGCGAGAAAACTATCGCGAACGGCCAGTGCGCTCAGTCGTCGCCCGGAACGCGGGTGCGCAACGCCTCCTCGAGCGACGCGATGCGTGCGTTGAGCGTACCGATCTCCTCGCGCAGGCGAGCGACTTCCTTGTCCGGTGCCGTGGGCGGCGTCGGCGCCGGAGCGTTGATCGTGGGCAGGGTCACTGACCGCTTGGGCCAGAACGTCTTGGCCACGGCGAACACGAACAGACCGAGGAGCAGGACCTGAGCGAGCGCGGTCTGCCATGTCGGATAGAAACCCAGCGCTTCGATCGTCGGCACCCCGCGGATCACGCTGATCGGCACGACGTTGCCTTCCTGCAGCTCGCGAATGCCCTTCCCCATGAACACGAACGCCATGTAGTAGAGGAGAACACTCGTCACGGTGAAGAACGGCCGCAGCGGAATGCGCACCCCAAAGCGATAGAACAGAGTGAAGATGATTCCCAACGCGATGAAGCCGAGCAGGATGCCGAGCGTGATCGGCAACACGACGTTCGCGCCCTCGTTGAACAGCGCCTGATAGAACAGCGCCGTTTCCGCGCCCTCGCGGTACACGGCCAGGAACGCGACAAACGCCAGTGCCCGTCCTCCTCCGTGCTCCAGTGCGACGTTCACCTTGTCGCGAATGAACGCCTGCCACTTCGCCGCCTCGACCCGCGAGATGAGCCAGTAGCTCACGGAGAACAACACCGCGACAGCAACCAGCAACGTTCCACCTTCGATGATCTCCTGGGTCGCCGGCAGCGCCTTCAGCACGGTGCGCAGAACGATCGCCGTCAGCGCGCTGCAGACGAGAGCGAAGGCGATCCCGAGCCAGATCGAGCGCAATCGTTCGCGATGCCCGGTCTTCAACAGGAAGGCGACGACCGCGCCGATGACGAGAATCGCCTCGAAGCCTTCGCGGAGAATTATGAGGAAGCTCTGAAGAAACGCCTCGAACCCGCTGCCAGGCGGCCGCGTGAGGTCGACGACGCGCTGCATGTTCGCCTCGATCGCATCGCGCGCGCGCTCGGCGGTACCGAGGTCGTTGCCGCGGATCGCGCCCTTGAAGTCGGCGAAATGCTTTTCCATCGTCGCGACGACGCCCGGGTTCCGCGCCCGGGCCGGCGTCTCGATCGGCTCGAACGCGAGGTAAGCGTCGAACGCGCGATCGGACGCCTCGCTCGATCGTCCATTGCGCGCGGCGGTGAGCGACTGATCGAGCAAGGTCATCGACGCGGCTGCCGCGGCGCCGGACCTGCTGCTGTCGCGTTGCCCCGGCGTGCTCCCCATGGCGATGGTGCGCTCATGCATCGGCAAGGAGCGGAGATACGCGACGACGCTGTGCACCTGCGCCTCGTTCAAGTGCGTCGCCGGAGGCATCGGCGTACCCGGCATTCCCCCGCGCACGACGGCGGCCAGCTGCGAGTCGCTCCGCGCCACCTGCCAGGCGAACGAGCCGATCTCGCCGGGAAGCTTGCTCAGCGAGCGGCTAAGCGCGGCGTCCCCCATGCCCGTCGGCCCGTGACATTCGACGCAATTCTGCGTGAACAGTCCCTCGCCCTCGGCGACCTGCTCCGGAGGGGCGTGCAGCGACGACAGGTACATCACGATGTTCCAACGCTGCTCAACGGTCAGCGTCGGCGCGAAGCCGGCCATCGCCGTACCCGCGACACCGACCGAGATCTTCCGGAACATCATCGCCGGCGCGACATCGTGCATGACTTTGGAACTGCCGATCGCCGGAGGCTTGGGGTTGAGCGCCGCGCCGGCTGGTCCGTCGCCCATGCCGCGCGCACCGTGACAGGACGCGCAGCTCGCGGCATAGAGGCGAGCGCCGTCAGCGATGTCGATCGATTTTTTCGGCAGCTCGAGCGCCGCTTCACTTCCAAGGGCCGCGGCGAAACGCTGGTTCATCTCGGCGAGCGCCGACGGCGGCTTCTTCGCTTGAATAGCTGCCATGATCGAATCGAGCAGCGTCATAGCCGCGGCGACACGATCGCCGGGTAACCGCGTAGCGGTGGCGCGCGCGTCTTTGAGGAAATCGACCGCCTCGGCATACTCGTCGCGCGAGATGAGCCGCCCGCTTTCGTCGACACCCTTCCGATATTCTTCGACGGCGACGCTGACGATGTTCGCCACGCGACGAGCCGGCGACTCCTGTGCGACGAGGAGGTTCGGGAACCCCAGCCCAGCGAAGGTGAGAATTACGGCGGCAGCGCGGCCGAGCTTGTCTCTAAAGCTCATTGCCGAGGGAATATATCGGAATTCAAAGCCTAGATGTAGGCCAATGTCAGGTAAAGGCTTACCGCTCGATGACAACCACGGCCACCGCGGTCGCTTCGCTGTGCGTGAGCGACACGAAAGCGCTGGCTGCGCCGAGCTCTTCGAAGCGCTGGAGAGCCGGGCCGTGCAGCCGCAACTCCGGCGCGCCGTCGCCGCGCGTCAGCACCTCGACGTCCCGCCATCCGATGCCGCGCGCGAGCTCGTTGCCGGCAAGCGCCTTATAGGTCGCCTCTTTGGCGGCCAGTCGGACCGCGAGGTGCTGCGCCGGCTCCAACTTGGTCGACAGATACTTCAGCTCGTCCGGACGAAAGAGCCGCTGCAGCATCCGGTCGCCCTTGTCGGCGTACATGCGAGCGATGCGGTCTATGTCGATGGCGTCGATGCCAAGCCCGACGATCATGACCGCGTCGCCGAGTCGAGCGCGGCGTCGAGCGCGAGCCATGCACGGTCGGCGGCTTCGAAAGTGTCGCGGAGTCGGGCGTACCATTGCCGGTACGCGTGCAGATCTCGCGGCGCACCGCGTGCGGCGACCCCGGCGTCTTCGAGCAGACGTAGCGCGTCGTGCAACGGCTCGGCGAGGTCGACCAGCTCGGCTTCGAGTGCGCGACGCGCCGGCGCGTAGTCGCCGAATCGCGTCGTCGCGAAACCAGTCAGCGTGTCGTCGAACGCTTTGGCGATCGCCGCCGGGTCGAACGCCGCAACGACATCGTGCGGGACGGTCGCCTTGGCCGCGATTCGCCGCGCGTCGACGAGAGGCGCGAAGAAGCGCTGTTGCTCGACCGCTCCACCACCTCGACGGTCGCGCTGGCGGCGGCGCGACCCGAAAGCCCGCAGTGCGCGGGTTACCTCCGGGAGTGCGCAGCAGCGCGCCAGCAGATGATCGCACAGCTCGTCCGGCGCGCTCTCCGCGAGGACTTCGATTCGCGTTCCGTCCAGTAGCGCGACGACAACGTCCTCCGCTTCGACGCCGATCTTGTCGATCGTCGCGAACGGCACGCGAACCGGACGCTCCTCGGAGTTGACCGGAAGGACGATGATGAGCGCGTCCTCCTCGAGCACGATCGTGCCGCCTCGGAGCTCGGCGCCGCCGATACGGGTTGCCCTGACGGGAACGGATTGTCGGGAGCCGTCGGTCATACCGGAATCTACGCGCGGCTCAGGCGTCGCCGTCACCGAGGATCGCGCGAACGACGGACGGTGTGTCGGCCAGATTCGGAAACACCGCGGCCGGCCGGTGTTCGCGAAGATCGTCGAGCGAATACATCCCGGTCGCGACGCCAATCGCCGTGCAACCGAGCGCGGCGCCGCACTGCAGGTCGGCCGGCGTGTCGCCGATGACGACGATGTCCCGGCCGGAGAATTTCAGGCCCAGCTCTTCGCGGGCGCGCCGCTGGGCGACGGCCGGCAGCTCGCCGCGGAGCTCGTGATCCGACCCGTAGGCGCCGACGCGGAAACGATCCGGGTTGATGCCCGCCGCGTTCAACTTGGCGCGGGCACCTTCGGCGAGATTCCCGGTGAGCAAGCCGAGCACGACGTCGTCGCGCGACTCGAGCGCGTCGAGCAGCTCGAAGATGCCGGGCATCACACGAATCCCGCCCGACGCCGAGCTGACGCCCAATTCTTCGTCCAGGTACGCCAGGTACCGATCGAACAATACCGGCATGCGCGCGTCGATGTGCGCGTCGCCATGGCCGGCCATGCTCATCAGCTCGCGCACGATCTGCGGATCGGTCTTTCCATCGAAGCGATGTTTCTCTGGTCCGGAGCCACCGAACACCTCGACGAGCGCCCGGCGCACGGCGCGGTTCCCGGCGCCGGCACTGAGCATGATCGTGCCGTCGATGTCGAACAGAACCAGCTTCACGTGCGCGTCAGGATAAGGCCGGTCATGATGGTGATCGCGCCCACGCCCTGCCAGATCGTCGGCCGTTCCCCGAGCATCGCCCACGCCATCGCCACAGCGAACAGGGGTTGGAGGTTGGAGAACATCGCGGTGCGCGTCGGACCGATGATGCGCACGCCGCGATACCAGAAGTAGTACGCGATGACAAGAGCCAGCATGCCGCTGAAGAAGATCGACGCCCAGCCGGCGAGTGGCATCGACGCCCACGGCGCGTGCACGATCGACGGCGACGCGACGACGAGCAGCGCCAGCGCGCCGCCGATCATCGTGAACGCCGAAAGCTGCATTCCCGGCACGCGATGCGTGTGGGGCTTGAGCAGCACGGTGTAAATGGCCCAGGCGAGCGAGCCGACGAGCACCAACGTGTCGCCGAGGAGCGACGCTCGGCCCGCGGTACCGCGTGACGTGCCGAACACGACGAGGGCAATGCCCGCCATCGATAGCACGATGCCGATCGCGCCACGACGCGAGATCCGTTCGACGCCCTTCGCGCGCCCGATCATGGCGATGAACGCGGGCGAAGCGGCGACGACGAGCGCGGCGTCACTCGCGCGCGTATGGGCGATCCCTTCGACGAACAGAAACTGATAGACGCCGTTCCCGAGGACGCCGAGCCCGAGCAGGGCGAGAATGGTCGCTCGCGGCGGAAGCGGAACGCGGCTGACGGCGACGATGATCGCCAAGACGACGGCCGCGAGCGCGATCCGCACTCCGTTATAGGCCAACGGGTCGACGAGTGTGGTGCCGAATTTCACGATGCTGAAATTCACGCCCCACACGAAGGCGACGAACACGAGTGAGAGGTCCGTCAGCCAAACGCCCGGCCGCGCTGACGTCGCGTAGCCGGGCGTGATCGATTCTCCAGCGGTCGACGCCATAGAGGAAAGTAGACGTGGCCCCTCGAACCTGTCTATGTTGCGGCATGCGCGTTTCATTCGCCCTCTTCGCCGACGCCGCGAACCTCTCACAAGAGGGAAAACTCAACATTCTCGGCGTTTTCGACGCGCTACAGGTCGCGACACTGCCGGCCGTGCACCCGCGTGCGCACCTCGTCGTCCACCTCAAGGGCACCGCGGCCGACGTTGGCAAGCACACGGTGTCTTTTCAGTGGCTGAGCCCCGCGATGCAGGAACTGTGGAGCAGTTCCGGCGATCTCAACGTCGGCGCCCCACCGCCCGGCGTGACCGAGATGGATCTCCCACTCATCGCCCAGCTCGACCTGCCGATCGACGCGCCGGGAGGCTACACGATGGCGATCGCGATCGACGGAGAGCACACGATGGATGTCGGTGTGCAGGTGAGGGGGGCGGGTCAGATGGTGACGAATGGGATGGTCAGCTAGGAAAAGAGCGTAAACCCGACAGCGCGCCGGCCGAACTTCGCGACTGCCGGAAGGCGCAGTTGCCGAACGGCGCGACTGCCAAGCGGCGCATGGGCGCTTCGCGCCGTTTGTTGGGCCTGTCCGGGTGTTGTGACGGACGCGCCTTTCCTCGGCGACACTTTGGTCACAGCGTTGCACTCAGTGTCGCGCGTCCCTCGGCCGAAGGCCGCTTGCGCCTCTCGGCAGTCGCGCCGTATGGCAGCCGCGCCGGTCGGCAGTCGCGAAGTTCGGCAGTCGCGCGTTCGCCGTTGCGCGGTTTACTAGATCACTCGTTTGGCGAATAGAAATCTCTGCCGCAGCTTCTCCACATACGGATCACTGCGATCACTCAAGCGCTCGATCGCGTATCCTCCCCTGCCCAGCGCGAGATGCACCATTCTCGCGCCGCCGAGCGCGATGCCGACGTGAGTGACTCGGCCGTCCTCTCGATCGGTGAAGAACAGCAAGTCCGCCGCGTGTAGTTCGCCGATGTCGCGGCCGGCGTCCTCGCCTCGTTCCGCTTGTTGCCATGCGTCGCGAGGTAGTTGAAGCCCGTGAAGGGCGAACACGCTCTGGACGAGGCCGGAGCAGTCCGCTCCCCAGGGCGTCACTCCGCCCCACAAGTAGCTCGTCCCCTCGAAGAATCGCTGCGCGCTGGCGACGACGGTGTCGGCGGTCGCTGGGAAACGGCGGCGGCGTTCATCGCTGTCGATCGCTTCGCCGGCGGTGGGCGTCTCATCCGGTGCGAGTATGGCGCGCAGCGGGAGGGCGCGTCCGCCTCCCGCGGTGCCTCCACCGCTCGCGCGTGTGGTGCAGCCGAGCGAGATGCGCGACGTCGTGCGGCTCTGCCGCGCACTGCCGCCGGCGGCAGGTGAGCGCGCGAGGAAGCCGGTGTGCATCCATCCTTCGTAGTCGTCGGCGCCGCGGACGCAGGCCCAATCGCCCTCTTCATCGAGCACCGAGAGACGATGTCCGGCGAGCTGCTGCGAGATCATCTGACTCGCGATGCGCGGCTCGGCGTGCAAGGGAGCGATCGGCGTGCGCACCGTCACTTCGTACAACAACGGCGGCGTCATCGCCAACGGCTTTGATTCAGTGGCCATTCGTGTCTGCAATGCCGGGAATCCCCTCGCGCCCTCGCGCGAGCACGACGGCCCGCTCGAGAGCGCGTTCGAGTGCGGCGGCCGCCAGAACACCGGCGGCCGCGGGAGGCGCATCGAGCGCCTCGCCGGCTGTCGGAGCGACGGCGAACACAATGTCGCCGTCGAATGCGGTGCCGCACGGTGTGATGCGCCGATAGAATGCCGCGGTCGCGGCGCGCGCCAGCGCCGTCAACTCCGCGGAGGACATCGCGCGATTCATGCCCACGACGGCGAGCGTCGTGTTTCTGAGCGCGAGTCTCTCGAGCTCCGAACCCGCCTTCGTCGAGGCTCGTCCGAGCGTGGCCAGCGTGTCGAGAAAGCCACCCTCTCCGTCGCCACGGCGCGCTCCGGCGATGATTCGCCCGCTCGCATCGCGCACGTCGCCGAAGGCGTTCACGACGGCCAGCGCGAATGCAGCGACGCCGTTGTCTGCGTCGCCCTCCACGGCGAGTCCGACGCCCCCTTTCATGACGAGTGCCGGGCCGCCGATTTTGCCGACGGTCGTTCCCGTTCCCGCGCCCACGGCGCCCTCGGCGATACCGGCGCTGCGAGCGGAATCTGTCGCCGCGTACGCCATGTCGGCGGTCGGGCGCGCGTCGAACCTGCCGAGTGGCGTGAGATCGAACACGACCGCGGCGGGCACGATCGGCACCACGCCCGTTCCAATGCTGAAGCCGCGCCCGCGCTCCTCCATCCAGCGCATCACACCCGCCGCGGCATCGAGCCCATACGCCGATCCGCCCGTGAGCATGATCGCGTCGACGCGACCGTCGACGAGGTGATCCGGCGAGATCGCGAGCAGGTCGCGGCTACCGGTCGCACGACCAACGATCGCGACGCCGCCGCGTAGCGGCTCGGAAACGCCGCGCACGACAGTGAGACCGGTTGCGCCCTCGACGTCGGTCGCATGGCCGACGGCTACTCCGAACCGTGCGAGGTCCGGACGTCCGCTCACCGACGGAATTTCGGCACGGGGCCGGGCGGCGGGCCTGATGCCGGCGGAACAGCCGGCTGTTTGGCCTCACACTCGCGACAACGAATGATGCCGCGCATATCGCAATGCACACAAAGGAAGGTGCCGCAGTCCCGGCAGGGATATCCCTCCGACGCGCGTTCTTCCTTTCCGCACGACCGGCAAATCATCGCGTCACGCTGACCGGTGCTCGTCATGTGTCCAAGATAACGGCGGTCAGTTGCTCGGTGCGAGGAGCACCGACGCCACCGAGTTGAGAGCGAACGGTTTTCCGATGACAGGATAGCCGGCCGACGACACCGCGCGTGCCGCGGCGCTCTCCGGATCACCCGTCGCGAACACGACGCGTCGCGGCACGCGCCCGACGTGCTCCAGATCGCGAAGCACGTCGTCCCCGTCGGCGTCGGGCAACCGCAGATCGAGCAGCAGCGCATCGTAGTCCCCGCGCGATGCGAGCTGCATGCCTTCCGCGGCGTTCTCCGCCGAATCAACGACGTGGCCACGCGCCTGGAAGTACATCGTCAGGGCCTGTCTGAGACCCGGCTCGTCGTCGATGACGAGGAGTCGCTGGGGCTGAACGCTGATCGTTTCCTTCGCCGAGTCCGCGCCCGCCGACGCGCCCGGCACGGTCGGCGGCATCGTGCGGGGCAGCTCCACGACGAACGTCGCGCCCTTGCCGGGTTGCGAGTCGACCCGAATGCGGCCGCCATGCTCGCGGACGATGCCATCAGAGATCGACAGTCCGAGTCCGGTGCCCTGGCCCACCGGCTTCGTCGTGAAGAACGGGTTGAAGACGCGCGACAGGTGATCGGGCGAGATGCCAGGACCGGTATCGGAGACGCTGATCGACAAGAGCTCGTCTTCCTGCCGCGTGACCACGGTGATCGTGCGCTCACCCGTCCACGACGTCAGGGCGTGTTCAGCGTTGGCGAGAAGGTTGAGGACCACCTGCTGAAGCTGGAACGCGTCGGCCATCGTCTGGGGCATTTCCGGGTCGAGGCGGACGACGATGTGAACCTGCGCGCCGCGCAGCGAGTAGCGGCGCAGCTCGAGCGTGTCTTCGACGACGCGATTGAGATCGGTCGTCGCGCGTTCCGGTTGATGCTGTCGCGCGAAGGTCAGCAGGTTGGCGACGATCTTCGCCGCGCGTTTGGCCTCGTGGTGGATCGCCTCGAGGGCCTCGCGGCTGGTTTGTGGGTTCTGGTGCTCCGTGAGGAGCAATTGCGCGAACGCCATCACGCTTGCCAACGGGTTGTTCAGCTCGTGCGCCACGCCACTCACGAGCTCACCGACGGCGGCAAGCTTCTCCTGCTGCATCAGCTGCTCGGTGATACGAAGGTCGTCCGTCACATCGCGAACGATGCAGATCGAGCCGGCGATGCTGCCGCCCTCGGTGAGCGGAGTGAGAGTCAGGGAGCAGGTTCGCGTTTCTCCCGTCCAGTCGGGGTAGCGGACCTGCGCGCGCTGCGGCTCGCCCGTCATCGCGTCGGCGAATGCTTGCAGCGCCAGGTGACGGTCACGCGGGTCGACCAGTTCCACCGCCGGCATCCCGAGCAGGACTTCTCGCGACTTGCCGACGGCGCGTTCGAGCGAATGATTCGCCGCGGTGATCCGGCCCGTTTCATCCATGGTGAAAATTGCGTCGAACGCCGACTCGACGAGCCGCGCATATCGCTCCTCCGACTGGGCGGCCACCTTTCGCGCCCGCCGCTCGTCCTCCACGGCTCTGCGATGCCGCTCGGCGGTCTCGCTGACCTCCTCGTAGAGGCGGGCGTTCGCGATCGCTACGACGATCTGGTCGGCGAGGCGCTGGAGCGCATCGCCGTCGTCGGTTGTGAACGGTGTCGCGCGATTCATCACGGTCAGCGACCCGATCGGTCCGGAAGCGGCGACGAGCGGCGCCACGATGATACGCTCGATCTTGACGAACGCGCTCCGCTGCCGATAGCCGACGATCGACCCAACGTCGTTGACCACGACCGAGCGGCCGGCGGCGATCGCCCGGCCGGTGATGCTCCCTTCGAGAGGAAACTCGAGCCCGGAGTCCGCTGCGGACGCACCAGCGTTGGCAATGAGTACGACCTGATCACCCCGGACAAGGCCTATCGACGCCGCTTGGCTGCCGAGCAAGTCCATCGCGTGTCGCAGCCCCAGCTCCAGCACCTCAGACAGGCGCAGCGAGCCGTTGATCGCGCGCGCGATGTCGGTCAGTGCTTCGCGCCGGCCCCGCTCTCGCTCGCTCTCCTCGTACAACCGGGCATTCTCGATGATCGATGCGACCTGTTGCGCGAAAAGCTCGACCATCCGAACGCGCGAAGGCGCGAAGGGATCGGGCTCCATCGAATCGCCGAGCACCAACGAGGCGAGCTGTGTACCGTCCACGGCACGCAACGGCACCACGAGATCGCCCGCGCCGGTCAACACCGAGTTGCCGATCGACCCGACTGCCCCAAAGGCCGCCTCGGGACATTCGGTCGTGTCGACGCGGCGGAAACCGAGTCGCTGGATGGCACACTTGAGAATGGAGAGCCGCGTGTCCGTCGTGCGCGCCGCCTCGACGTCGACCAGGGCTTCGGACAACAGAAGGAGGTCGTCGCGCTCCCGCGCCACCGCGGCGAGGTCGCGCGCGTCGGCCGACGCGGCGGAGCTCCACTCGTGCGTTGAGCTCGACACGCTAGTCTCGGTGCGGCACGAGTAGCCGCAGGGCGAGCGGCTCGACGACCGCGCAGAATGGAGTCGTTCCCATCAATTCTCCGTCCGCCTGCCAAGCTTTGGCCGGCGTCGTTTGGATGCGGATCTCCCGTCCACGAACGTAGAGCACACACGGGTCGGACCGAAAGTCGCGCCGGTACATTCGCCACATGATTCGCACGGCGTCGCCAAGGGACCGCGGCGAGAACAAGCAGGCATCGAGCAGTCCGTCATCCGTATGGATCTCCGGCCCAAGAGTCAGTCGTTCGCCCAGCACCGCGCCGAAGTTGGCGATCATGACCGCCGCGACGCGCCGCTCATGCGAAACGCCATCCACGTCCACGCGTACGTCGAAGAAGTCGCCATGGGCGATCGCGCGAATCGCCGCGCGCGAACCCATGATGGCATACGCAAGAACACCGAGACGACGCTTCAGCCAGCCGGGCGTTTCGGCGATCATCGCCGCGTCGATGCCGACGCCGGCGGCGATGGCGAAGCGTCGGCCGTTGTCCAGCCGGCCGAGATCTATCACGAGCTCGTCTCCGCCGAGCAGCGCGGGGGCCGCCCTGTCGATGGAGAGCGGGATCCCCAGTGCGCGCGCCACGAGGTTGCCCGTTCCCCCGGCGAGCACGCCAATGGGAATCATCATTCGGTGCTCGGCGAGCGCTCCGGCCACTTCCATCACGGTGCCGTCGCCGCCGAGAACGAACACGGCGTCATAGCCGCCACCGTGCGTTGCCGCGAGCTCGGCGGCGTGTCCGGGATGTTGCGTGAGGAGGACGTCGCATTCGTCGAGGCGGCTCGCCAGGGCGCTGTGTGCATGACCAGCGAGCCGTTTGCCGCGGCGCGATGCCGGGTTGGCGATGAGCATCGCCTTCCGGATCAGAAGCGCCACGTGTGCGAGAGCAGGAAGCTGAAGTTCTGCGGCGTCGGTACGACGCCAATGAAACTCTGCCGGCCGCCGCACGTGCGACTGTAGGTCGGAGGATCGTATGCCGTTTGGACGGAAAGACCGGGCTTGATCCGGTATTCCGCCTTCACGCCGGCACCGGCAAGCCAGTTCGCGCCGGTGCCGACTCCTGCCTGGAACTGGCAGAGGCCCGTGTTGACGCTGAGGAAGAGGTCCCTCGTTACCTGCTTCTCGGCGCCAATCGTCGACGTATACAGGTACTCCTTTAGACCGCTGGTAGAAGAGTTGTCCTGATTCGTCGTCCCGAGCTCGAAGCGGAGCATGTCGAGGCCGGGAACGCTCTGACGGAGACGGTCTGCCGCGACCGCGCTCAGGGTCGGGGCGATCAGCGCCAGTACCTGCGACCTCTGGTCATTGTTCGCGCCCACGTCGAACCACCCCGGCCTCCCCGTCAGGAGGTAGCTGAGAAGATCGGTCTCGGAAATCGTGTACTCCGCGTCGCTCTTGAACTCGATCTCCGGGTAAGGAAGCAACGGTCCTTTCAGCGTGACGATCACACCCAGATCGCGATCGTGGTACTGCTTCACATTGTATTTCGCGTCGATGTTGAGGGTGGGATTCTCCGGGGCGCCGGCGAATGTGACCGTACCACCGGTGACCTGGAATTCACGCTGCAACGGACCGAGGTTCAGGTTATAGGTCCCGCTCTCCGTGGTGAGAATGCCCTCGAGCGAGAGCCGTGGAATCAGTTGACCCGTCGACGCCATGGTTCGCGTCGATCGATCCGTTCGAGTCACGACACGAAGGTCGCCGGTCAGTCGCACGTTGGCCTCGCTCGACCTAAGCCGAACGTCATTGCCGAGGACGACCGACACATTCGGGATAGCGAGGTTGGCCATCAGCTTTTCGAGCATCGCGGCCGTCGGCTGAGTTTCACCCGACGGCAGACCCTCCGGCAGGAACTCCACGGCGCGCTTGCGCGCCAGTTCCCGATCCGGAAGGAAGATCGCACCGCGATCCACGATGATCGGTCCACCGGAGAGGACCGGCGAGTTCAGGTCCCCCTTGAGCCGGATCGAGTTCGCGTCCGCGAAGGTGACGTAGAGATCGGCGAGTGACCGCCGATTGATGGCGTGAAAGTTTGTCGCGCTGAGCGTGAGCTCGAATGACGGCGTCGCGTTTCGCTGAGTCAGGTTCTTCGCCCAACCCACCAGTTGAGCGGTGCCACGGTTTCGGCTGTCTTCCGTCTCGCCTGTGAGTATCACCGAAAGTTGGTCCTGACCGGTGAGCGTTCCGCTTCCCGATAGCCCCCCCTTGATGTTCTTCACGGTCACGCCGGTTTGCGACAGGTACACAGAACCGTCCGCGATCGCGACGTTGCCCGAAAGCAGTGGCGTACGCGCCAGCCCGCTGACCTTCACGTCGCCCGACAACCTGCCGGTCACTGTCGCTCCCTTCGGCAGAAATGCCTTGAGCAACGACAGGTCGGTGGACGGCGCAATCACCGAACCCTTTATGCTGTCGTTGCGCACACGCATGTTGAACAGGGAGACATCGACCGGCACGTCGGCGACCGCTCGAAGGGCGAGGCTGTCCTGCGAGCCAACCTTCCTGTTGACCACGAGACTGTCGAGCAGGAAATGGCGCTGCCCGATCTTGAAATTTGCCGTCGCACGCGCGACATCGACGCCGCTCCAGTTCGCGTTTGCGACACTGGCAGCGACTTGGACCTGAGGATCGGCTTTCGTCCCCGCCACCGCGACGTCGACGAACCCCACGCCAGACAGCGTATCGCGGAGCCGCGCCAAAATGCCGACATCGCGGAGCGGCACGTTCAACGCCTTCACCTTTCCGTACGCAGCTCCGGTCGTCGGCACGTCGCCCGTCACGACGACAAGCGCCGAATCCCGATTGCGCAGCACGAGCGAGTCGACGCGGATTCCGCCCGCCGTGTCGAGCGCGACTGTCGCACGGGAAGCCAGGCGCCATTGACTCTCGCCAATCGTTGCCGCAACCGAATCCAGGACGGCAATGCGCTCACCGGCCACCGAGCTCACTCCGCCCGACGCCGACGCCGCGATCACGTCGCGATTGCGCGCGCCTAAACGGAAGCGCGCGTGCGTCGAGTCTTCGATATCGAGCCGGCCGCCGAGGCTGTCGAACTCGACTCCGCCAAGAACGACGGCGCCGGCGAGCGCACCGATCGTCCCGCGGCGCGCGTGAAGCAGGTCGGTAATACTCATGGACCCGACTATCGAATCGGCGCTGATTCCGTTCATGAAGAAATTCGCCGCTCGCACTGAATCCGTCAGCGTCAACTTGTCGAGCGTTCCCCCGAGCGTGCCGCGGACTTCGATGTAGCCGGTCAGCGAATCGGCGGCCGCACTGTCCGGCTCGTTCGCATTAGCGAGGTAGCGCCGGAGTCCGCCGAGCGAATCGACGATCGCTGTAAAGTGCAGCACCGAGTCACCGCGCCCCCCCGGAAGCCCGATCGCGCCGTAGGCGGAAACCCGCGCCGCCGCGGTGCGCACGTTCAACGTGTCCACGATCCGCATTCGGCCGTCGGCGAAGGCCAGCTTCGCGTTGGCCGGATAGACGCGAACGCCGTCGATGATCGTGCGCTCGATCTCGAGGTTCGCGATTCCCTTGATGTCCGCCGCCGTCGGACCTGCCGCATCGACCTGGTACTGCCCACTGATCGTTCCGGCCGGAAGCTTTGGCGCCGAGACAAGCTGCGCGAGATTGAGCCCGCTGAAGTCGCCACGGCCGTGTGCGCCATAGCCGCCGACGGAATCGATGTCGACCCGGCCGTCGAAGCTGAATGCGCCGAGCGGCCCTTGCAGCGACGCCGACAACTCGAGGTCCGGAGAACTTCCGCGAGCGCGAATCGGTCCGCTCCACACTCCACGCAGCGGAATCGCCGGATACGACTGGGTGAGCCAACCCATCGACAGCGGTTGCGCGCTCAGGTTCACGTCGTAAAGCATGAACGGATCGCCATACGTGATCCGCCCGCTCCCGGTGAAGTGCGACGGCTCGACGTTGCCGTCGGCGAGCGTCACCGCCGCGTTCGAGAATCGAACGTCGAGCCACGACGAATCGAGCCGTGCCACGCCGGACGCGAAACCCTTCAGTCGCGGGAAACTGGGATACAGGTACTCGATCGTCCGTAGGTCTACCGAGCCGGCGTTCACGTCGAAGCCGTGAAAAACCGTCAACGCGGGATAGAGGATGTCGAGCTCGCCCTTACCCGAGAAGCTCGACACGGCCCCACGAACGTGGGCGTCGCGGAACGTGCCGCGTGCGTCGGCGACGACGAAATTCGTGAGGGGCCCGCCTGGCCCGCGCGCCGTCGCGAAGATTTGGCCCTGCCAGTCGACCGGAAATGGCTTGCCGGACAGCGTGCGCAGGAGGTCGAAGTCCACCGGGTCGCCGCGCAAGTTGACGTCGCGCACGAGCAGCACCGGCGCGCCAATGCCGAACGACATGTCGCCCGTCAGATGCGATTTCGTGCTGCGCACGTCCATGCGCGTCAGCTTGAAGTTCACGATCTGTTCGTTCGGGGGCGCGTCGTTCTTGATCGTGAGGTCGACGCTGCCGCCGCCGGTTCGCGGCAAGTCGGGGTAGACCCAATTCACGTCGTCGAGCGACACCGAGTCGCTGCGAACGGCGATGTCGTACCGCACCGGCCGCTCGCTTCCCCACCAGACCTTCCCCTGTCCGCGACCTGTCGACGCCGGCAGCGCGAAACGCGGCACCTGGAACCAGAGAGAATCGCCGAGCTTCCGCGCCTTGGCCACGACGTTCCGGAACTTGAATGTCGGTTCGTATTCGTCGGCAGACAGGGACGCGACCTGAAACTCCATGCCGACCTTACGATCGCTGTCCGGATCGGCGAGTCGCGCGTGGGAGATCAGCGCGTTCATGTTACGCCATGCGTACAACCGGCCGTAGCCGTCGAACGTCTTCGACACCGCCTTCTGCGGATTGTCGAGGTGCGCCTTGATCACGCTGTCGCGGACTCGACCCTTGAGCGACTCGTCCGGCGACCAGCGCATGGTGAGAAGGAACGTCCCATCCGTCACCGTCGTCGTATCGATGACGATATAGTCACCGAGGCTGCGTCGCGTTACGTCCTTGAATGGCGGTGGACCGCCGCTCGACGGAAAAACCTCCCGGTAATTCCAGGTATAGTCGTTGTGCTGGACGAGGTGCACGTACGGGTGCTGGATCGACGCCCGACGGATATAGATGCGGTAGTCGAGGATGTCGCGCGGATTGTATGAGACGCTGACCCGTCCGGTGCTCAGAAAGAGCTCGCCGCGCTTGTCGCGGATCGCGAACGTATCGACGGTGAAACCGGTTAGGAAATTCCCGGTGACCCTCCCGATGTACACCGTCCCGCCCTTCGCCGCGCGCTGCACCAACGGCGTGGCCAGGTCGCGCACCCAGTCGCGTCCGCGTTGCGTTCGCGTCACGAACAACACCGCGGACACCACGAGGAGTCCGAGGAACGCGAACACGATCACGGCAACCAAGGCGACGAGCTTCCGGCGCTTCATCCTAGAAGGAGGTACCGATCGAGAGAGTCTTCGTAAGACGGTTCCAAAAGATCGACGAACGCTGCGGGGTGTACGCTGCCGGGCACGTTCCGGGTTGGGCCAGCTTGCCGTCGACTACGCGGAACGGCACCGGTGGCGTCCCCAGTGGCGTGACACAGACGAGAGGCTGACCACTACCGAAACCGGCAGTGCCGACCGGCGGCGCAAAGTACGCCGGCCCCGCCGGGCTCGCGTTCGGGTTATACCCCATGTTGAACTGAATGGGACCGATCGGGGAGAAATAGGCGATTCCGAGTCCCGGCGTCACACTGAGCGGCTTGATGTTCAGATTCCGGGTTCCCGCATTCGGCACCCAAACCTGTCCGGCGTCGACGAAGGGAACGTACTCCAGCAGCTCGGGGAAAAAAGGATCCCGCAGCCGCAGTTCCGCGTTCAGAACGATCAACCGGTTGCCGCCAGTGGGCACGCGCCGGTTCGGCTGGGCGTCCGGCTTGAGCACGGCGATCAGCGAGTCGCCAAGCGGGCTGACCGTGAAAGCGCCGAGCTCCATGAGATAGACGAGCGCCCCGAGCTCGTTCTGCGCATAACCGCGAACGCTCGTCGCGCCGCCCGCGTAGAGTCGCTCCTGCGGCGGTGGAAGTCGCGTCCCGCTCGATGACTCGCCGCCGCCGATGAGGCCGCCGCGCACTCGCAGCGATAGCACGGCGCGCGATGTCACAGCGCGAAAGACCGCGGCATCGAGTGTCACCTTAGCGAACGCTTGCGACGGATCCGATCCCGTAATCGTTCCCGCGCCCCGCACCTCGCTGCCGATCACGTAACCGGACTTCGGCGCGATGGGATTGTCGAGCGTGTTCTTCTGGAGCGATGCACTGAGGATGGCGAGCCGGAGATTCCCTTCTACCTCCGACCGTTCCTCTTCAGTACAGCGTGACAGAATCGCGCAGAGGTAGGCCGGCTCAGCCTCCGTTCGTCCGTATTCCAGTGTGTACCCGACCTTTCCCGGAAGACCTTTGCCGAGTTGCCGTGTCGCCGACAGGTCGAGACCGATATACGTCGTGCGTAGGTATGCCTCCCACTCACTCCGCCGTTCGGTGTACGCCGAATACGACGGAACCCAGTGCCCGCCAAAAAGGGTCGGCCGGCGCACCGTGGCGCCGGCGTAGTAGTTCAGGTGCGAGCTGAAGACGCTGTCCTGATTCAGCGTCCGACAGAGTCCGTTACGCGCGAAGTCGACGCCGTCGGCATACCCGATCTTGGAGACTCGAGTGTTGAGCTCGAAGCGCTGCGCCTGATCGAGGAAGTTCTTGTTCGTGAATTGCGCACCGGCGCGGAAGCAGTCGAGCGATGCCCACCCTTCCTCCTGGTCGATCTGCCGCAGAAAGTCTTCGCGCAGATCGACGCCGACCCGCACGATGCTGTCGGTGAGGGAAACCGTTGTGTCGAGCGCGACGTTCACGTGGCGATACGCGCCCAGATTGTACAGGTTCCGCGAAGCATCGCTGAGCGAGCGATCGCTGTAGCGATCGCCCGATCGGAATCCCAGCAGCCGGAGCACTGCGCCGCTGTCGATTTCGGGGCGCCCCCCCTTTTCGTTCGCGCTTCGCACGGCGATCGTCCCGAACCGCGCGAGCTCACCCGTCTGGACCTCGAAGCGCGCCTCGGCGCGATGCTCCGGCCTGTGCGCGTCGTACGACGGATAAACCGTCGCCGCCGGATAGCCGATGTGTCGCAGCCGAATCGTGATCGAGTCGGTCTCGTTGGCGAGTTGGAGCCGCCCGAACCGCTGTCCGACAGCAAGCGGAAGATTACGCAGAATCGCCGAACGGTCGGCGACGGAATCGAGACCCGTGATGGTCAACGAGTCGAGGGTCAGCGGTTGCCCCTCGTTGATGCGAAACATCACGCGCACGGCCGAGCCGGAAACCGCGGTTACGACGGTGTCGACGCGCGCGTCGTAAAAGCCGTTGATCTGGTAGAACGCCTTGAGATTCGTGACGTCCTGCGTCAGCCCGTCGCTCGGATAGCAGCGCTTCGTGCCGAAGACCCTGAAATAGCGCCGTGCGAACGATGACGGCGTCGTGATGACGATCGCCGAGAGCTGGTCGGTGTCGAAGGTCTGATTCCCCTCGAAGCGGAGCGACCGAACCTCGCGCTCGTTGGGCTGATCACAATCCACGTCCTGCGCGCGGACCGACGCCGGGACGAAAAAAGCAATGAGCGCCGCAAGCGCGAATCGAGCGAGCGGATCGCTCTTTGCAGACATTCGGTCCTCATGAGTCCCACGGCCACGTCTGGCCCGGGAAGCGCTGATCATCGTGACACCACCCGACGCTGGCGGTGCGACGCACAACGCGCCCGCGCGGGACTACCTCCGGCGGGCGCATCCGATTGACGCTGAACGGCGGGAAACAGTAAGTTCTCGCGCGACTTAGCCACTGTCAATGGAAGACGAACGACCACCTATCGTGCTTCTGCTGGCGGTTGCGCTTTGCCTCGGAGCATGCGGCTCGACCGGTGCGCCATCCCGACACGAGATCGTCGACTCCCGCGACACCTACGATCCGCGCTCCCTGGACCCGGCGCTCTCCACCGACGTCCCGACTGGCCGAGCCGTCGCCTACGTCTTCGACGGACTGACGCGCTTCACACCGGATGCTCGCGTCGAACCCGGGCTCGCCGAGCGCTGGGAGGTCACGCCCGACGGCCTGCGGTACACCTTTCACCTCAAGCACGGCGTCACGTTTCAAGACGGCCGTCCATTCACGGCGCACAATATCGTCCATAGCTGGGAGCGGGCTCTCCAACCGGCGACGAAGAGCGGGGCGGCGCAGTTTCTCTTCCCCATCGCCGGCGCCAGGGACTTCAATGGCGGAAAGCTCAAGTCGGTCACCGGGCTCGCCGCGCCGAACGATTCGACGCTCGTCGTCACGCTCACCGAACCGCTGGCCATCTTCACCAAGATGCTGGCGATGCCGGTCGCCTCGGTGATTCCCGACAGCGTGCCCGCCAATTTCGGTGAGCACCCCATCGGGACGGGGCCGTGGAAGCTCGTCGAGTGGAAGCACGACGATTACCTGCTGTTCGCGAAGAATCCATCGTATTTCGCCGGCGCACCGAAGACGGACACGCTGCGGGCGCGCGTCGTCGCCGAGCCGAGCACCGCGGTCGCCGAATACGAGAGCGGCAACGTCGACATTCTCCAGATTCCGGCGGCCGAAGCGTCGGATTGGATGGAAGATGAGAGCCGCAAGCCGATGCTGATGTCCACGCCGGCGCTCGAGCTGGTATACATCGGCATCAACACGACCCGCGGGCCGCTCGTCGACCCGCGCGTCCGGCAGGCGATCAACTACGCGATCGACGTCAGCCGCATCATCGAGCGGCTCATCGGCGGACGGGGCACGCGCGCCGCGGGCGTCGTGCCTCCCGCGCTGGGCGGCTACGACAGCACCCGAAAGCCATACGCGTACGATCCGGCGAAAGCCAAGCAACTGCTCGCCGCGGCCGGCCATCCCAACGGCATCGACATCGAGCTCTGGACGTCGACGACGCCGATCTATCTGCGAATCGCCGAGACGGTGCAGGCGTACCTCAACGCGGTCGGCATTCGCGCGAAGATTGTCCAGCGCGAATCGGCGGCGGCGCGCGGCGCGGCGCGCAAAGGCCAGACGGACATGATTCTCAAGGACTGGTACGCCGACTATCCGGACGCCGAGGATTTTCTCTATCCCCTGTTGCACAGCGCGAACAAGGGCGCCGGCGGAAACGTATCGTTCTATTCGAATCCGCGCTTCGACTCGTTGGTGACCGCGTCCCGCCGCGAGCTCGACGAGACCAAGCGCAACGCGCTCTACAAGCAGGCGGACTCGATCGCCTTCGCCGAAGCGCCGATGGTCTTTCTCTACTTCTATAATGAGCTGTACGCCGTGCAGCCCTGGATCAAGCACTTCGTCCCGCCGGTGATCTTCAACGGGCAGCGATGGCTTGACGTCACGATCTCGACGGCCAAGCCATGACCCGTTTCATCGCGCGGCGGCTGCTCCTCGCGATCCCGACATTGTTCGGGGTGCTCGTCGTCGCGTTCCTGCTGCTATACGTCGCGCCCGGCGACCCCGTCGAGGCGATGGTCGGCGAACGCGCCGACAGCGCGACGATCGCGCGCCTCCGCGCCGAGCTGCACGTGGACGACCCGCTGCCGCAGCGTTTCGGCCACTACGTGAGCCGCGTCGCCGTCGGTGACCTCGGTCGCTCGTATATCACAAACCGCCCGATCACCCAGGACATCCGCGAGCGCTTTCCCAAAACGCTGCAACTCGCCGGGGCGGCAATGCTGCTCGCGACGGCGCTGGGCATCTCCCTCGGCGTTCTGAGCGCACGTCGCCCCGGGGGCTTCGCGGATCGATTCGCGCTGGGTCTGGCATACCTCGGAATCTCGTTCCCGGTGTACTGGGTCGGCCTCCTGTTGATTCTGCTCTTCGCCGTCACGCTCCGGTGGCTTCCGCCATCGGGCTACGGAAGCCTCCGCTTTCTCGTCCTGCCCGCGCTCACGCTCGGTATGCGCTCGATCGCGTTTCTCGCGCGCATGACGCGCTCAGCGATGCTCGAAGCGCTCAGCGCGGATTTCGTTCGGACAGCGCGCGCCAAGGGGCTCGGGGAGTGGGTCGTCACGCTCAAGCACGCGCTGCGTAACGCGCTCATCCCGATCATCACCGTGCTCGGCCTGGATTTCGGCGCCTATCTCACGGGCAGCATTTTGACGGAAACGATCTTCTCCTGGCCCGGGATTGGCCGCTACGTGGTCAATGCGATCTCACGACGAGATCTGCCGGCGATTCAGGGCGCGGTTCTCTTTCTGAGCACAGTGTTCGTGCTGGTCAACTTGCTGACCGATCTTGCTTATGCGAAGGCGGATCCTCGCGTGAGCTACGAGTGACGGCGACGGGCGACAGGCGACGTGAAATGGGGTCAGACCCTATTTAGCATTTTCGAATTGGGGTCAGACCCCAATTGACTTTTCGATACTGAGTGAAGCGAAATGAACCTCGACGATTATCAGCAGGCGGCGCTGCGAACGATCAATCCCGCGCTCGATGATCAGGATCGGCTCATCGATGCGAGCGTCGGTCTTGTAGAGGAAGCTGCGGAGCTGCTCGGCCTCGTGCGTAAGCGCGTGTTCCAGCAACGCGACATCGACGAGGCTCGGTTGACAGAAGAACTCGGCGACGTTCTTTGGTGTCTCGCAATCACCGCGCACACACTCGGCATACCCTTGTCACGGATCGCGCAGGCGAATCAGGAGAAGCTGCGACGCCGCCATCCGGACGGATTCAGGAATGACGGCCGGTCAGTGGAGGAGTGGTCGCGGGCACCGCAAGAATAGGCCATCGCCCGTCGCCCATCGCCCATCGCCCATCGCCCATCGTCAGTCGTCCGTCTGTCCAAAGATCGCCATGTTCGACGAATGCCCCGGGGCGACTTTCTTTTCGGGGTAGATCCAATGGACTGCCTGGTTGACGGCGGTTGCCGCTTCGCCGAATCCGCTCGCGATCAGCTTGAGCTTGCCCGGGTACGTCGTGATGTCGCCCGCCGCGTAGACCCCGGGTCGGCCCGTCTCCATCGTGCTCGTCACGACGATCTCTTCCTTCTCGAGCGTCAGCCCCCACTCAGCGAGCGGGCCGATGTCGCTCACGAAGCCGAGCATGGGAAGCACGACGTCGATCTCGATCTCACGCGTGGTCTTCTCCTTCACGTGGCGGAGCGAGACGTGTGAGAAGCGCTCCGGATCGTGCGCGCAGCGAATGTCGTGGAGCTCGTTGAACGTGAACAGGTCCGCGGTGCCCGCGCTGACCGCGGCTTGATACTGCGATACTGTCGCCGCATGCGCGCGGAAGCGATCGCTCCGGTGGATGATCGTGACGCGTGACGCTCGCGGGAGGAGCTGTGTACCCCAGTCGAACGCCGAATCGCCGCCGCCGATGATCAGCACTCGCTGGCCGCGAAAAATCTCGGGGTCGGTGACGACGTCGTAGACGCCGCGCCCATACCATGGTTGCGCGCATGCTTGCGGCAGACGTCGCGGCGAGAACGCGCCGATGCCGGCGGCGATCACCAGGGCGCGCGATTCGAAACGCTCCTTGTCCGTCACGAGCGTGAAGCGTCCGTCGTGCTCTTCGAGGCCGAGCACCTTATGAAGGAGATGGACGGGCTGCTTGAACTGCGCGGCCTGTTCGGCGAGTGAGCGTACGAGATCCTTCGCCAGCACTTTGGGGAAGCCCGCGACGTCGAAGATGTATTTTTCGGGATACAGCGCGGTCAGCTGCCCGCCGAGCTCCGGCAGCGCGTCGACGAGCCGCGCCGTCGCGCCGCGCATTCCCGCGTAAAAAAGCGCGAAGATCCCGGTCGGTCCTCCGCCGATGATCGTGATGTCTCGTATTTCCTGGCTGTCGGGCATGACGGAAAATAGGGGCGCTTCCTGTGTCGTGCGCGCCGCGAACCTCGGGCCTACATTAGTCGTCGCGATGAAGATCTATACGAAGACCGGCGACCGTGGCGACACGGGACTTTTTGGCGGCGGGCGCGTCGCGAAGAACCATCCGCGCGTCGAAGCATACGGTGACGTCGATGAGCTGAACGCGGCGATCGGAATGGCGTTGGCGATCGAAGAGCTGCAGCGAATCGACGAGGTGCTCGCCCCGATTCAACCGGACTTATTCGCGATCGGGGCGTTGTTGGCGACGCCCGATCTCGCGAAGATGCGCCAGCATCTCGAGAAGGCGAACGTCGACGAGGCGCGGATCGCGCAGCTCGAGCGCGCGATCGACGCCTGCGACGAGGAGCTCGAACCGTTGAAGGCGTTCGTCATGCCCGGAGGAACGAAGAAGGCCGCCGCGCTTCACGTCGCGCGCACGGTTTGTCGGCGCGCCGAGAGGCGCGTGGTGCTCCTCGCGCAGGAGACGGAGATCCCGGAGCTCGTCGTCATCTTCCTCAATCGGCTTTCGGATCTGCTTTTCACCCTCGCGCGGCTCGCCAACAAACTCGGCGCCGCCGGAGAGACGACCTGGTGAGCGTTCGCACGATCGCGCTTCCGACGTACGAGGTCACGGTGGCGCCGGGCGCGCTCGATCGAATCGGTGAGATCGCGGGCACGAGCAACGCACACCGATACGCAGTGCTGACCGACGACAACGTCGGCCCGCTCTACGCCGCGCGGGTGCGTGACGCGATCGGTGCTCCCGACCGTACGACGGTGTTGACGGTGCCTGCCGGCGAAGCCCACAAGACGCGCGACACGTGGGCGCGACTCACGGACGAATTGCTTGCCGCCGGCTTTGGCCGCGATTCCTTGATCGTCGCGCTCGGCGGCGGCGTTGTGGGCGACGTCGCCGGCTTCGTTGCCGCGACCTACATGCGCGGCATTCCGTACATCCAGGTTCCGACGACGTTGCTGGCGATGGTCGACGCGTCGATCGGCGGAAAAACGGGGGTGGACACGCCGGCCGGAAAGAATCTCGTCGGCGCCTTTCACCAACCGCTCGCGGTCGTCGTCGATCCGAACGTCCTCGCGACGCTGCCTCGAGCCCACCTTCGCGCCGGTTTCGCCGAAGTGATCAAGCATGGCGCGATCGCCGACGAAGCGTATCTCGAGCGAGCCGTCGCCGCGGCGAGTGACCTCGGCGCGCTCGAGCCGGGGAGCGGCGCGATGATCGATTTGGTCAGCCGCAGCATCGAGATCAAAGCCGACGTCGTGCGGCGCGACGAGCGTGAAGGCGGCGTGAGAAAGATCCTCAACTTCGGCCACACGATCGGACACGCCGTCGAGTTGCTCAGCGACTACTCGATGCTGCACGGCGACGCGATCGCCATGGGCATGTCGTACGAGAGCGAAGTCGCCGAACGGTGCGGTGTCGCCGCGCCCGGGACCGCGCGGCGGATCCAAGGCGCCGTCGAGGCGGCGGGATTCGACCGACGACGACCGGCATCGATGTCGCCCGAGCGAATCGTCGCCGCGACCCACGGCGATAAGAAAGCGCGCGGCGGCCGGGTGGAGTACGCGCTGCCGTCGCGTGTCGGGGCCATGGCCGGCGCGTCGAACGGGTGGTCGATTGCCGTCGACGACGAGCTCGTCAAATCGGTGCTGGGGTGACGTTCGGGCTCGCCGCTTGCTTGAGTAGGCGGCGTCAACAAACGACGGACTTCACCTATGTCATCATTCGCGAGTTACCTGGTCGGATTCATCATTCTCATCGTCGGGCTCGCAATCGCGGCCTACCTGCTGAATGTCCCGACGACGTGGATCGCGGTGGGAGTCATCGTGCTTGTCGGCATAGGCGTGCTCAGCGCGACGACGCGAACGAAGATGCGCGATCCGGGCAGTGGAACCGACGCCGGCTCGACGACCGTCGTCGAGCGTCGCCCGCCAACGACGCCGAACGCCTGACAGGGGTCGCGGGCTGAACAACGGCGAGCGCGTGATAACGCGTCTCTCCAGCGTGATCAGCCGCTGAACAATTGCTCACAATCGGGCTCTGCCGAGCCTTTTTGTGCCTTAGAGGGCCGAATTCGGTCACTGTGACCGAATTCGGCCTTTGACGTAGATCACAGCGAAGTAACCTGCAAATTGCTGTCAAATCAACAAGATAGAATCGTTCGAACGCACGCTTCCGTCATACTGGCGGAAAAGTCTGTTGACGGGTTTTGGACCCAACATTATCCTGCCGCTCCTGCTACAAGCTCTACATCGCGCGAGCGGAGTGCGCTCGCTCCACTAACCGGCGTCAATCGGGAAGGAGCGTGTATGGAGCAAGTGACCGAGACTAGATCGTCGAGGGGCTATTTCCGATCGTCTCCGTCCACCGCGTTCGACCAGTACCTCCAGGACATCCAGAAACTCCCTCTCATCCAGGACCCCGAAGAAGAGCGACGACTCGCGCGACGGGCGCAGAAGGGTGACGAAAAAGCGGCCGAGCGACTCGTAACCGCCAACCTCCGATTCGTCATCTCGTACGTGAAGAAGTACCAGGGCCACGGACTCGATCTCTCCGAGCTCGTCGCTATCGGGAACGAGGGCCTGCTAAAAGCTGTGCGCAAGTTCGACCCGGACCAGGGCGTGAAGTTCATCTCGTACGCCGTCTGGTGGGTCCGACAAGCCGTTTTGAAAGCGCTCGCCGAGCAGACCCGCTCCGTTCGAATCCCCCTCAATCAGAATTCGCAGCTCATTCGTCTCGCCCGCGCGGAGACGATCCTCGCTCAAGTCCTGAAGCGCGATCCCACCGAAGACGAAGTCAGCCGTCTCCTCGAAGACACTCCCGAGAATGTTCGCGCCGCGAAGCAGATGTCCGCGACCGAAGTCTCGCTCGATGCGCCGATTGATCGCTCGGACAGAGAAGCTTCCACGCTCGGCGAACGTTTCGCCGGCGTCGACGGTACGGAGATCGAAGAGGTAACCGACTACAAGCTTATGCGCGAGTTTATCGATCGCGTATTCAAAAAGTATCTCACCCCGCGCGAGCGAAAGATCCTCTACCTCTACTACGGTCTCGAAGAAGGATCCGAGGCGATGACCCTCGAGAAGATCGGTGCGCTCATGGGTGTGACCCGCGAGCGGATTCGACAGATTCGCGAGCGTGCGTTCGAGAAGCTGCGCGAGTCGCCGGATGGTCGAGCTCTCTCGGGTTTCTGGGCCGCGTAAGCTTTATCATCTAGCTCAGTTCACCTTGGCCGGCCCCTCAAAAGGGCCGGCCAAGTTTTTTGAACGACAGAGGACACAGAGAACACAGAGAACTGCAAAGGGCTTTGGTTTTCTCTGTGTCCTCTGTGTCCTCTGTGGTCAAAAAGGTCTTGCTGTTTGGTCATCGAGGGATGGAGCGAACGCGGCGGTACGGATTCTGTATTGAGCTGGGCGCAATGATCCCGGCCTTCATCAATCCGCTTGCGGGCAACGCAGCCGACGCGCGCGACGCCCTCAACGCGGTCGGCGGATTTGAAATTCGCGAAGTCGCCCCGACTACGCTCGCCGATGGAGTCCGCGAGGCGATCGCGCAGGGAGCGACGCGGGTTCTCGTCGCCGGTGGCGACGGATCGATCGGAAGCGCGGCGAACGTGATCGCCGGCACGGCGACCGAGCTCGCGATACTCCCGTGCGGTACGCTCAACCATCTCGCCAAAGATCTCTCGCTGCCGCTGGATCTCGAGGAGGCGGCGCGCGTGGCGCTTCACGGGTGCCCCATCCCCGTAGACGCCGCCGTGGTCAACGATCGGCTCTTCCTCAACACGAGCTCGGTCGGAGCCTACGTGACGTTCGTTCGTGCGCGGGAGCGTCTCGAGCACCGGTTGGGCTACCACCTCGCGTCGCTCGTTGCCGCGGCCAGGCTTCTCTTTCGCATGCCCACCTTTCGCGTGACACTACGCGTCGAGGGCGAAGCGAGCGACAGGAACTATGTCACGCCACTGGTCTTCATCGGCGTCGGCGAACGTGAGCTTCGCCTGCCGACCCTCGGCGCGCGGGTACCCGGAGGAAAACGTGGGCTCCACGTCATGGTCGTTCGCCGGCGCTCCGGCGCGCGTGCGCTGGCGGCGGGGCTGGCCGCGGCCGCGCGCGGAGTCAAAGCCGTGGCCCGGACGCCGGCTATGGACACCTTCCTGGTCGAGTGCTGTCGCATCGAGCCGCGCCGGACGCGACTTTCGGTCGACGGCGAATTGGTCTCGCTCACTCCTCCCTTCGAGTACCGCCACGTGCCGGCCCACCTGCTCGTCGTCGTTTCGGCTGGCAAGAACGCTCCGCCGGTTAGCTAGCCCCTGAAGCGGGCATTGTCATAGCTTTGGAGAGTGGCTGCCTCTCCCACCGTCTCCCACTCCGCTTCGCCGCCCGCGTCGTTGATCGATCAATCGCTCGCCGACCGGCTTGCCGCGATCGTCGGCGCGCGTCGCGTGCTGTATCGGCCGAGCGAGCTGCTGACGTACACGGCGGACGCGTTGCCGTCGTACTTCAAGCAACCGGCGCTCGCGG
>Ga0207674_10000082_pt1 | contig 101650 bp, 118 predicted proteins | sample KBSCornC72_FD_184303 | JGI IMG/M metagenome (GOLD analysis project Ga0207674, IMG submission 184303) | Corn rhizosphere microbial communities from Kellogg Biological Station, Michigan, USA - KBS Corn C7-2 (SPAdes) (version 2) | ecosystem: Host-associated > Plants > Roots > Rhizosphere > Soil ...
CGGATAGTGACCTTTTGCCCCCCCGCTCTCGCTATCCGCTTAAATGGGCCCGGAACCGCCAACCCTCCCCCCCCCCGGTGGCGCTTCCGGGCCCTCTTCCGTCTGCGCAACAACCTCAGGATCTGACCGGGCTGCTTTGCGTGCAGCTCGCCAGTGAGTGACGCGAATCGCGAGGATCGCGAACTCGTAAAGCCCGTAGAGCGGCACCAGCAGCAGCAGCATCGAAACGACGTCAGGCGGCGTCAACACCGCCGCGACCGCTGCCGAGCCTACAATCGCATAACGCCGCGACTTTGCGAGCTGTTCACGCGTCACGATCCCGGCACGCTCCAAAATCATCAAGAGGATCGGCAGCAGGAACGCGGCGCCGAAGCCAAACAGGAATCGAGTCACGAAAGTCAGATAATTGCCGACACCCGGCAGTGCTTCCTGCTGAATCCCGCCGACATTGCCTTGATAGCTAAGCAGGAACTTGAGCGCCCACGGCATCGCCACGAAATAGGCGAACGAAGCGCCGGCCGCGAAGAACAGCGGAGTCATTAGAAGGAACGGCAGGAAGGCCTTCTTCTCTTTCGCGTAGAGCCCTGGCGCCACGAAACGCCACGACTGGGTCGCGATCATCGGGAAACTCAGCATCAGCGCCGCGAAAATTGCGACTTTCACCTGCGTGAAGAAGGCTTCGAAAATGTCCGTGTAGATGAGCTTGCCTTGCCCGGCTCGCAACAGTGGCTGCACAAGCACCGCGAAGATGTTCGTCGCGAAGTGGAAGCAAACGAAGAAAAAAACCACCAGTGTCGCCAGCGACCAAAGGAGTCGGCGCCTCAACTCGATCAAATGCTCGAGCAGCGGCTGCTTGGTATCGTCGATATCCTTCACGGCAGCGGCCGCTTCTCAGGCGGAAGCTCGTCCTCCGGCTGCTTCTCTTCGAGTGGCAGCCTTGGTTCCGGCACCTCGGCAATGGGGGGCATAGTGTCAGGCTGACCGATTTCTGGTTGAGCGGGGTCCGGATAGTGCGCGTCGGCGGGATGCAACTGCATGATCCGCTCATTCTCCTCGCGCCAGCGTTTCTCCATTTCCTCGAGCTCCGCTTCGCGCACCATATTCTCGATGCCGGAGGTGAAGTGGCGCGCCATGCCGCGCACCCGGCCGACCCAGTAACCGACCGTGCGCATGACCTTGGGCAGGTCCTTGGGGCCGATGAAGATCAGCGCGAGGATGGCGACGACGGCCAGCTCGGAGGAATCGACGCCGAACATGCCGGTCTAGGAGAGCTTAGCGCGCTTCGTCGTCTCGCGGAGGCGTTGCTGCGGGCTCTGCGGGGCGCGGAGTTACGTCGATCGGCTCTTGCGGACGGGCCTGGTCGCGCGGCAGCTGACGCGGAGGCTCGTTGCGGCGCTGCTCGTCATAGCGTCGCACCTTCTCATCATCTTCGTCGGCCATGCCCTGTTTGAAGCTTTTAAGGCCCTTGGCGACGTCGCCCATCATGGCTGAAAAGCGGTTGCCGCCGAACAACAAGAGCAGCAGGACTGCCAATATCAAAAGATGCCAAATGCTCAGACCGCCCATGGGGAAACTCCTTTGGCGGCCTATCTAGTCCCCTTCCTCTTCGCTTTCCAGCTGAAGCTGGAACACGCTTTCATCGAGCGGGTCCAGCAGGCCAGCGGCCTTGAGGTCGTCGATCCCCGGCAGGTCGTGGCGTGAACCGAGGCCGAAGTGCGTGAGGAATTCCTGTGTGGTCGCATAGAGCAACGGCCGGCCAGGGCCCTCCCTGCGCCCGGCCGGCCGCACCCAGCCAGCGTCCATCAGCACGTCGAGCGTACCCTTCGAGATCTGGACACCGCGGATCGCTTCGATTTCAGCTCTGGAGACCGGTTCGTGATAGGCGATGATCGCCAAAGTCTCGGTAGCTGCGCGAGACAGCCGCCGCGGCTCCTCACGCGTACGGCGGAGCAGATGCGCGAGATCCGGTGCCGTTTGGAAATGCCAGCGCCCGCCGCGCTCGACAAGCTCGATTCCCCGGCCTTCATAGTGCTGAGTGAGCCGGCCGAGCGCGATCTCGACCTCACCCTCGCCGACATGCTCGCCAATCTCCTCAATGCTGAGCGGAGTCACCGAGGCGAACAGGGTCGCTTCGATCGCACGCATCAGCTCGTCCATCAGGCGGCCGCCCTCAGCTTGATCGGCGCGAATGGTTCGTCCTGCGCGATGTCAAGGCGGCCGCGGCGGGCAAGTTCGAGCGCGGCGAGGAAGCTGGAGGCAAGGCAAGAGCGGCGGAATTGCGGGTCGTGGGTCAAGGGCAGGAATGTTTCGAGGAAGGTCCAGTCGAGCGCCATTCCGATCATCTTGGCGACCCGCTCGATTGCTTCGTCCAGAGTCATCACGGAGCGGGCATGGACGACATGCATCGCTGGCTGGGTGCGTGCACGCACAACCCCGTAGGCGGCGAACAGGTCGAAGTCGCGCACCTGCCAAGCTGATTTGCGCACAAGCCGCAGGCCCTCCGGCGCGCCGCGCAGGAATACGTCGCGTCCGATCCGGTCGCGGCCGAGAAGGCGCGCGCCCACCTCGCGCATCGCATCGAGTCGCTGCAGGCGCAGCTGGAGCCGGAGCGCGATCTCTTCCGGACTGGGATCCTGTTCCGGGTCCTTGGGCAGCAGCAAACAGGATTTGAGATAGGCGAGCCAGGCCGCCATCACGAGATAGTCGGCGGCAATCTCGAGCTTCAGCGCCCGCGCTTCCGCCAAATAGGCCAAATACTGCTCGACCAACTGCAGGATCGAAATTTGCGCGAGGTCGACTTTCTGAGCGCGGGCGAGGTTGAGGAGCAAGTCGAGCGGTCCCTCCCACCCGTCGAGGGTCAGATTGAGCTCATCCGACTGGCGGACCGGCCGTTCCTCGAAATCCTCGTCCACGACAGGCATAATAGCTATTAGTTGTGGCGCTGCGAAGATTGAGCCACATTCTCTTGGGGATAACTAGACCTGTGCGAGCAACGTGTCCCGCTTGGCGATTTCCTCGGCAAAATCGACCGCATCGAAGTCGAGGCGCGTGCTGGCCATCGCGCGCGCAAGGCGGTCGTGGCCCTGGGCGCTCATCGGCGGAACTGCCGAGGCCACCGCGACCATCTCCTCCATGCTGCCCGAGCAGTGCAGCGCGATGTCACAACCGGCCGCAATGACTCCAGCTGCGCGGCTCGCAAAGTCTCCCTGAAGCGCTTCCATCCCGAGATCATCGCTCATCAACCAGCCATCGAAGCCGATGCGCTCGCGAATGATGTCGCGGATGACGGTCGGCGACAGGCTCGCCGGCCGTTCGGAATCCCATGTGGTGTAGACCACATGCGCGGTCATTCCCATCGGCGCTGATGCCAAGCGCTCAAACGGTTCGAGATCCGTCTCGAGCTCCTCCGCGCCGGCTGTGACCACCGGCAGCTCCTTGTGGCTGTCGACCAGGGCGCGGCCATGCCCCGGCATGTGCTTGATGATCCCAACCACGCCCGCCGAAGCCATTCCGTCGAGCACCGCGCGGCCGAGCGCGGCGACTTGCATTGGGTCGGACCCAAGCGCCCGGTCGCCGATGATGTCAGTCGCGCCTTCCTGTCTAACGTCGAGCAGCGGAAGCGCGTTCACGTTGATCCCGCACGAGCGCAGCATGAGCGCCAGCGCCCGCGCATTCGCGCGCACCGCTTCGATCGCCGACGAAGGCGCCGCATGGTAGAGATTGGCGAATTTCTCAGCCGCGGGAAATGCCGGCCATTCGGGCGGCTGCATCCGCGCCACCCGACCACCCTCTTGATCGATCAGTATCGGGACATCGTCGCGGCCGATGATTTCCCGCAGCGAATCCGTAAGACGCAGCAGCTGGTTCTGATTCTCGCAGTTGCGGCGAAACAGAATGAATCCCGCCGGCTCCGCATCGCGAAAGAAGGCGCGCTCGCAATCGGTGAGCGTGAAGCCTTCAAGTCCGTAGATCACCGCCTGCATTATTGCGCGACGAAGCAATTCTCGCCGGCGGCCTTCAAGGTCTGGCACACCTGCTTGGCCGCTGCCGGCGAACCTACGGCGGCCCGCAGCCGGATCCCACCTGAGAATGGCAAAACCATCTTGTTGAGCGCCGCAACGCTCGGGAAGCGAGCAGAGAGTGCGGTCCAAGCCCGCTCCGCCTGCGCCTGGTTGGCGAAGGCACCGAGTTGCACCACGGTGCCTGGCGCACCACTCGGCTTCGGCTCCGGAGCTTCTTTGACCGGCGCCTTGGTCTCGTTCGGCGGAATGGTCTTCGGGTGCTCCTTCACCGGCTTGGCGACCGGCGTCTCGGGGAGCTTGTTGAGGTCGAGCTGTGAATCCTTGTCCTCGCCGGCGCTGGTTTCGAACGCTGTTTGGCTCTCGCCGCTGATGTCGAGCCCGCCGGCCGTGGGCGGCTTGACTTTATACGGTGTGGCCGGCGCTTGAATCAGCTCGGGCGGGCCGTTGACGGCGGTGTCACGGCGGCCCAGCCAGAAGAAGGTCCCGGCAACGATCAAGCCGGCGAGCAGCACGACGACCAGCGCGGCAACCATTCGGCGCGCGGAAATGCCGCGCGGCTCATCCTCGTCCTCTACGGGCGCGAGCCAAGGCAGCGGCTCGTCGAAGGAGCGTTCGTCGCTCACCGCTCGACCTTCGCCTTCCAAGGCAAATCGACGACGGCGCAGCTCAGATGAATCCGTTGCATGCGCTGGCATAGGATCTCCGAATGCGCCTGCGAAGTCGTGCCGACGCGGAACCGGTAGAATACGCGGCCTCTCGAATTACGGTCGGGCCTTACCACGGCAGGGAGGCGATTCATCGCCGGATAGGAGCGAACCATGTATCGCCAGCCGAGCTTGGCTTGCGGCACAGAGCCGAACGCGCCGATTTCGACGAGCCTGCCGGCAGCGCCGGCGACCACCCGAGGCTGCCATGGCCTTAACGGTAATGGCTTCGGCGTGGGCGCAGCGATCACCGGCTTGGGCGCAGGTGTCACTTGTTCAACCGGCGCCTGCACCGCTTCGTCGTCGGAAGCAGTAGATCGCGCAGCTGCTCGTTCAGCCGGTCCCGGCGGCGCAATTCGAACTTCCGGAGCCGGCGATTGGCGCACTTCGGGAGCAGGCGCAGGCCGCACTTCCGGCTGGGCCGGTATCCGGACCTCCTGCTGCGGCCTCCGGGCTTCGGGTAGCGGAATGGTCGTGGAGGTCAGCGGAGGCGCGGGCACGGCCGGTCGTTCGTCAACGCTGCGGGTCCCTAGCCAGAAGCCGGCGCCCGCTACGCCAGCCATGAGGGCGACCGCCCAACCAAAAACAGCGCCACCGGCGCCCTTCGCCGGCTTCGGCTTCGCCTGCGGTTCGTCCGTAAGCCACGGCAGCCGGTCACTCGCGGCCGCCGCATCAACGCGGCTCATCAGCGCATCTCCTCGGTTGCGGCGACCCCCATCAAATCAAGGCCGCTGCGGATGATCTGCGCGATTCCCATCGCGAGTTCCAGACGCGCGCGCGAAAGTTGTGGATTATTTTCAATGAGGAAGCGCCGGCTCGAGTCATCGTTGCCGCGGTTCCACAAAGCATGGAACTCGGCGGCAAGATCGTAGAGATAGAAAGCGATCCGGTGCGGCTCGTGCGTTAGCGCCGAGCTCTCGATGATGCGAGGATATTGCGCCGCACGCTTGACCAACGCGAGCTCTTCTTGATCCAGCAACGACAGATCAGCTTCGGCCGAGAGATCGACCCCCGCGTCTGCGGCCTTACGCTTCAGTGAGCTGATCCGCGCATGCGCGTACTGCACGTAGAAAACCGGATTGTCCTTGGACGCCTCGACAACCTTCGTGAAGTCGAAGTCGAGCGGCGCGTCGGCGCGGCGGGTGAGCATCATAAAGCGGACGACGTCGCGGCCGACTTCGTTCACTACTTCGGCGAGCGTCACGAAATCGCCCGCACGCTTGCTCATCTTCACGGGCTCACCGCCGCGGAACAGCCGGACCATATTGATCAACTTGACGTCGAGATCGATGCGGCCGTCCGTCAGCGCCTTCACCGCCGACTGCACGCGTTTAACGGTGCCGGCGTGATCGGCGCCCCAGATGTTGACGAGGTGATCGGCGGTCTGCGCCTTCTGCCAGTGATAGGCCGCGTCAGCGCCGAAATAGGTCCAACTGCCATCGGACTTCTTCATCGGCCGGTCCTGGTCGTCGCCGAACTGGGTCGAACGGAACAGGGTCAGCTCGACGGGCTCCCACCCGTCGTGCGGATCGAGGCTCTTGGGCCGCTCCAGCATTCCCTCGTAGACGAGCCCCTTCGAGCGCAGCACTTCCAGCGCCTCATCGACTGCCCCGCTCTTTTGGACCTCGGCTTCGGACGAGAACTTATCATGATGAATGTTGAGCAGCCCGAGATCGTTTCGGATCAGGTTGAGCATGGCCTTGATCGCGGCCTCGCGGAACACCGGCAGCCAGTCGCCGTCGGGCTTGCCGACATATCGGTCGCTGTATTCAGCTGCTAAAATCTCTCCGATCGGAATCAGATACTCGCCGGGGTACATGCCCTCGGGGATCGCACCGATGGTCTCGCCGAGAGCTTCGCGGTACCTGAGGTGCACCGATCGAGCGAGCGTATCGACCTGCGCGCCGGCGTCGTTGACGTAATATTCTTTCGTGACTCGGAAGCCGGCGGCTTCGAGCAGCCGCGCCAGGCTGTCGCCGACCACCGCCCCGCGGCAATGGCCCATGTGCAGCGGCCCAGTCGGGTTGGCCGACACATATTCGACGTTCACCCGCTCGTTGTTGCCGACGCTCGAAAGGCCGTACCCCTCCCCTTCGACAAGGATCGTCTGCAACTCGGCGCGCCAGGCGTTGTCTGAGAGCCGCAGGTTGATGAAGCCGGGGCCCGCGACCTCGACTGCGGTAACGTCGGGAAGCGCACCAAGCTTTAGCCGAACGGTATCCGCAAGCGAGCGCGGGTTGGTGCCCGCGAATTTGGCGAGCACCATCGCCGCATTGGTCGCAAGATCGCCGTGCGAAGGATCACGCGGCGGCTCGACCGTCACGTTCTTGCGATTGAGCTCCGCCGGCAGCACGCCGCCGGCAACGAGATCATCGAGCACTCCGTCGAGGAGCGCGGCATATCGGGCGTAGAGGCTCAATTGCTATGCACCGCTGCTGGAAAGCGGCGCCTCTAGCGCAGCGATGCGCGCGCGTCACCCTCGTGAAGCTAGTCAGTGCCGCCGGTACGCGCAGTTGGCTTGCCAATCGAACTGTGCAGCACCTTCGACCGGCGCGCGCGATCGGCACGCCTGCTCGATCGTGCGCTGCTGCGACTGGATCGCCTGCGCAATGGCGAGGCTGAAGCGCGCAGTGACATCGTCGAGAGTTTGATCCTTCGAGCTTTCTGGGCCGGACAGCGGGACTAACGCCGGGTCCGTCAGCTCCGTGACGATCAACGGCTCGCGCGACGCCGCGACGACGCTGCTGGCACCCAGAAGCAGCGCAGTGGCAATTGCCGACAGCCGTATGTTCCGCTCGAACTCCACGGACCGAAGATCGGCGCTGGTGGTTAAGAAAAAGCTTCCGTTGCTCAGGCCAGGATTAGCGGAACTGCCTCTGAAGCGGAATTTAGCCGGGTGTTCCTTAGAAGCGGCTCGCCGGCAGGCTGACGGGGCCGACGAGCTCTTCGTGTCGGGCTATGGCGAAGCGGTCGGTCATACCGGCAATGAAGTCACCTGTATTGCGGAGCTGTTGAACCACATCGCCGTCGCGTTGCCACGCCGACGGCAGCAGTGTCGGTTTTGCGCGGTAAGCCGTGGCGAGATTGGCAACCACGCGCTCCGCTTCCTTGCGGACCGGCCTCAGTTCGGGGAGGTCGTAGAGACGCGCATGCAGGAAACGCTTGAGCTCGCGCTCTTGTGCGGCGAGGCTCTCGGAGAAACCCGCAAGGGGTTTGCCGGCCGAGCGAACGTCCTCGATCGTCTCGACGTCGGAGTCGCGGACGCGGTGTTCGGTTTCAACGAGCACATCACCGACCATATGACCAATCATGTCGCGTACGAGCACCCGCTGGCGCTTCTCAGTCGAAATGCAGGGATGCCGCTCGTCAATTGCATCCCACAGCCGCCTGATCAGTGGCAACTCGAGGAGCTCGTCCATGTCGAGCAGACCTGCCCGAAGACCATCGTCGATGTCGTGGTTGTCGTACGCGATGTCGTCGGAAATCGCGGCAACTTGCGCCTCAAGACTCGGCCAGCTGTCTAGCTCGAGGTCCCATTCTTCATTGGCTTCGGCCATCGCCCAGCTCGGGTTGGCGATCGGTCCGTTATGTTTGGCGAAACCTTCGAGTGCTTCCCAGCTGAGGTTCAGTCCGTGGAAATCGGGATAAGGCGTTTCCAGCTTTGTGACGATGCGGAGCGTATGGGCGTTGTGGTCGAATCCGCCCGCGTCTGTGAGCGCGGCGTTCAGTGCGTCTTCACCCGCATGGCCGAAAGGCGGGTGGCCAAAATCGTGGGCGAGACACAGTCCCTCAGTCAGGTCCTCATTGAGACCGAGCGCTCGGGCGATGGTCCGCCCAATCTGCGCCACCTCGATGCTGTGGGTCAGGCGGACACGGTAATGGTCGCCGTCGGGCGCGACGAACACCTGAGTCTTGTGTCGAAGGCGGCGGAAGGCGACGGAGTGGATCAGCCGATCTCTGTCGCGCTGGAAGATGTCGCGAGGGCCGCGTGGCCCCGAATCGGCTTCAGGATGAAGACGTCCGCGCGATTTAGCGGGAATGGCGGCAATCGCCGGAGGAAGACTCATTCAGTAGCGAGTGGCGCAATCCTGTCCGCTTGTGAATTGGTCCATTTCATCGGCGAGACGCCGATGCTCTCCAGATCCTCGGCAAATAGCTCTGCGTCCGAAGTCCCGCGGAACGGCCCAATCACCAGTCGAGACCCATCGCCGCTCCGGGCGACATAGGGTTTGATGCCCTCGAAGAGGCCGGGATCCTTGGCTTTCAGGCGCTGGAATCGCCCTGCGAGGTCGTCCGAATTGCTGGCGCTGGCGAGTTGGAGCCAGACTTTGGGCTGGAAAGCGACTGCGGCCATCCGCGGCACCGCAGGAGGCCGAACGTAAGCGGTCTGCACCGGTCGCGGCTGCTGCCAACCCTGCTGCACGACAGGAATCGGCGCGGTAGCTGGCGCGTTCGGGCGCAGGAATTCATCGATGCCAGAGAGGCGGTCGGTGCCCACCGATGCATTGGCAGCGGCTGGCGCAGCAAAGGCATAAGCCGGACCGCCGGAATCGGGGAAGAGACCGAGATTTACAGCGGCAGCTTTCTGGCCGGAATTGAGTCCTGGCAGACGCTGCAGGAAGGGGGCGACCCGTGTCCAGCTGCCGGGCATCGCCGCGTCGATCGCCTTCATCGCCGAATTAGGATCGCCGGTCAGGGCAAGAACGAAAGCGCGAACCCTGGCGACCCCGCTGTCGCCCTTGCCGGAGAGAGGCGCCAAGATCTGCAGCGCGTCGTTGCGATTACCGCTGATGGCAAGGCTTAGCGCTAGACGGCGCCGCGCTTCGTCGGCGTCGCGACCGCTGAGCGCTACGCGATAGTCCGACTGCGCCTGTGTTTGCTGGCCCATCAGGTCATAGGCCAGGCCGCGGTCGCAGGCGAAGCTCGCAAGCGGCAGTCCAAGCTGCTGCGCGCGTTTGAAATAGGGAAGCGCGCCCTGCGGCTCACCGTTCGCAACAGCGACGGCGCCCATGCCGGCCTGCGGCATAGGGCTTCGGGGATTCACCTCGTCGGCGCGGGCGAAGAACCCGGCGGCCGCCTGTGTATCGCCGAGTTCGAGCGCGGCCTTGCCTGCGCCGATTAGGGAGTCGAATTCCTTGGGATCAGAGGCGAGCGTCCGGACGTAGCGCGCGAGCGCCGCCGCCGGGCTCTCATTGTAAGGCGAATAGCTGCCCTGCGCGGCAACAGGCGCCGCGATGAGTACGGATGTGCACGAAGCTAACGCCCAGCCCAATCGAATGTGCAATAATCCCCGCATCGTCCCTCCAGGTGGCGCATGGAATCTTGCCGGAAGCTTTCTGCCTAGAGGGTTTACGGTGAGCCGTGCGGCCGAAACGGCGGTTCGGTCGTTTTGGTGGATGAAAACATGAAAAAGGGCAGCCCTCACGGACTGCCCATCATCAATGTCGACAAGACTATTGGTTGTTCTGACGATTTAAAAAGCGCGGAATGTCGATCGGATCCCGCTTGAACCCGGGCTTCGCGTCATCTTCGTCAGTGTCGAGCTGCGCCTTGGGCGCGCCACGCGCGATGTTCGACATACGTTCGAAGAGCGTTCCGCCGCCGCTCGCGGCTGGCGCCTCGGCATCATCCTCGTCTTCCGGCGGTGCGATCGGCGTGGGGCCAACCGGGCTCGTTAGAATATCGTCGGCACCGAGCAGAAGCTCCTCGTCGCCCTCGTCGGCTGCCGTTTCGACCGGAGTTTCCTCGCGCCCCGCCTCGCTTGGCGCCGCCGTCTGGGTCACAGCTGTCTGCCGCGCGGGGAAGCTGAACACCTTAGCCGGCTGCGGCTGGACGCCGACTTCGGCCTCGATGCCCGTCGCAACCACGGACACGCGGATCTTGCCGCCGAGGTCATTGTTGAACGCCGAACCCCAGATGATGTTCGCGTCGGGGTCGACCAGCTCCTTGATGTGGCTCGCGGCCTCGTCCACTTCCATCAGGCGCATGTCCTCGCCGCCGGTGATCGAGATGATGACCCCCTTGGCGCCTTTCATGCTGACCCCGTCGAGCAGCGGGTTGGAGATGGCCTTCTCGGCCGCCTCGATGGCGCGGTTGTCGCCGTCGGCTTCGCCGGTGCCCATCATCGCTTTGCCCATCTCGCTCATCACCGAGCGGACGTCGGCGAAGTCGAGGTTGATGAGGCCGGGCATGACCATCAGGTCGGTGATTCCACGGACGCCCTGCTGAAGCACTTCGTCGGCCATTTCGAACGCCTGCTTGAAGGTCGTTTCCGAATTGGCGAGCCGGAAGAGATTCTGGTTCGGGATCACGATCAACGTATCGACATGCTGCTGCAGCTCGGAAATGCCCGAGTCAGCCGAGCGGGCGCGGCGCGCGCCTTCGAACGCGAATGGTTTCGTGACCACGCCGACGGTCAGGATGCCCTTGTCGCGCGCGGCCTTGGCGATGACGGGCGCGGCGCCGGTGCCGGTGCCGCCGCCCATGCCGGCGGCGATGAAGCACATGTGCGCACCATCGAGCGCCTGAATGATCTCGTCGATCGTCTCTTCCGCAGCAGCCCGGCCGATTTCCGGTCGCGAACCCGCGCCGAGGCCTTGGGTGATCTTGATGCCCAGCTGAATCCGCCTGTCAGCGGTCGAATGATTGAGCGCCTGGGCGTCGGTGTTGGCGACCACGAAGTCGACCCCCTGCACGTCGGCGTTCATCATGTTGGCGATGGCGTTGCCGCCAGCACCGCCAACCCCGATCACGCTGATCCTAGGGCGAAGCTCGTCGACCTCGGGCCGGATGAAATCGATGCTCATGTTCCCAAACCTCCCCCAAACACCGCAACGCGTTGAGCCTTCACGATGAATCTTTGAATCATTGCGAGTCGCAAGCCAAGGGAAAAAGTTAACGTGCACGAAAAAAGGTGGGGAAAGTGTCGCCCTAAAGACTCACTTATCCACAGCTTAGAACCAGCAAAGCTCCTGCAGCGACAATGTTCCCAGTGCATCGGGACTAAGGTTGAAGCGTTCGGTTGACCCGTGAGCCGATGGCGATTGCTTGAGCGAACCGTCTCCGCCGCGATCCTCCTGGGCATCGCCGCGGGGCTGGTTGGTGTCGCCTATGTGAAATCCGGCCTGTTCGACGTCGCCGCCTCACGTCCGCACAGCCGGGCGATCGAGTGGATCACGCATGAGACCATGATCAATTCGATCAAGCGGCGCGCGCCGGACGTCGCTTTGCCGAAGCTCCTCTCCGCCAAACGGGTGATCCGCGGCTTTTGCCAGTATGAAGAGCATTGCGTCGCCTGCCACGGAGCCCCGGCAATAGCGCGCGAGCAATGGGTCAACGGGCTGAACCCGACGCCGCCCTATTTACTCGATGCGGCGAATCTGTGGAGGCCCCGCGAGCTGGAGTGGATCGTCCGCAATGGCATCAAGATGACGGCCATGCCCGCATGGCGCGAGTCCATGTCGGACGAGCAGATTGCGGATGTCGTGTCATTTGTTGCTGCAATGCCCAAGATGCCGACACAAACCTACCTTCGCTGGCGAGCAACGAGAGTTTGCGGTCAATCCAACCGGACGGGTTCGATCCTGGGCACAGCGACGGCCCACCAGAGCGCTCCGACGGCTGCCACGGCGGCGGTCAGATAGAACGCATAGTCATAGCCGGCTCGGTCGACGATGATCCCCGTCACGATCGGCCCGAAGATGCCGGACAAGTTACCGAGCGCGTTCTGGAACCCGACCCAGGTGCCCGAGGCGCGCGGGCCGGCGAACATTTGCGCGATCGCGTAAAGGTTCATCGACAGCGAGGCCGATGCCGCGCCGGCGAGGCACAGCAGTAGGCCGATGCCAACGGCGCTATCGACGAAGGCCAGACCCAGGATGGCGGCGGCCGCGAGCGTCTGACTGGCGACCATCATCCAGCGGCGACAGGCCGCTTCCGACCGGCCGGAGCGAGTCCACCAGTCGGAGAAGTGGCCGTAGGCGAAGGCGCAAGCGCCCTGCACCGCGTAACCAAGGGAAGCGAGCAACGTCATCTCGGTAATGGTGAAGCCGCGCGACTTGGTCAGGAACAGCGGCAACCAGGCGAGCAAGAAATAGAAACAATAGTTGCCGAGGCAGTGAACGATCGACATCGACCACAAGGGCCATTTGCCAATCAGCGCGCGCACGTCGACTCGAGGGCCTTTGTCGAGATGGCCGGCGGACGGCAGTGCGCGCACCGCCTGCCGCCAAGGCGCAAGCCAGATCAGGGTTACGAGGCCAAAGACGATGAACATTGCGCGCCAGCCCCAATGCGCCACCATCAAACCTCCGGCGAGCGTTCCCACCGCCGGGCCGAGCGCGATGCCCATGGCGATTGACGCATTGGCAACGCCCCGGCGCTCTGCAGGAACGTGGCGCGCGATGATCTTGGAGCTTCCTGGGAATGCCAGGCTCTCACCCACGCCGAGCATGATGCGGAGCACGAACAGCGAAGCGAAGCCCCCGACGAAACCCATCAGGAAAGTGCTCGCGGCCCAGAGCAGGATGCCAGCGGCGAGGAGCTTGTAGACAGAGAAGCGGTCGCACAGCCACCCAGCGAACAATTGCACCGGCGCATAGACCCAGAAGAAAGCAGATACGGCCCAGCCGTAGGCTTCGTTCGAGAGCCCGAGCTCGCCCTTCATCACCGGCGCAGCGACCGCGATTGAGCCGCGGTCGACATAGTTGAGGAAGACGGCAGCGCCGAGAAGGAGGACGAGCAGGTTGACCCTGTTGCGAGCGCTCGCCGGAAGTGCGGTCGTTGCCATCGGGTCCCTCCCTAAGGCGGTGGAGCCTAGTACCCGCCCTTCATCGCATCAATCAGCCGCCCGAACACACCCTTGTTTCTGGACTGCCGGACAACCGGTCCGGCGATGTCGCGAATATCGCCGCGGCCGCTCGCAGCCAGTAGCCCCAGGCCGACGAGCGTCGAAAATGCGGGTCCGCTGTGCGCGTCCGGGAGGCCAGTAATCTGCTTCGGGCGCCCGACGCGCACCGCACGGCCGAGCACGCCCTGCATGTAATCGGCGACGTTTTTGAGCTCCGCCCCGCCGCCGGTAAGCACGACCTGGCGGCCGACAGGACCGGTGAATCCCAAGCCCTTGAGCGCCGTCTCGATCTCGTTGGTAAGCTCCTCGACGCGCTGGCGGATCACCATCATCAGCTGGGCGCGCGTCATTTTCATTGGTTCCGCGCCGGGTTCGGCGCCGATCTGCGTTGCTTCGATGATCTCATGATTGTCGCGCGGGCTGGTCATCGCCGACCCATAAAAGCATTTGAGCCGCTCGGCGTCGCGGCGCTGTACGGCGAAAGCGGCGGCAATGTCGTTAGTAATGTCCTTCGCGCCGAGCGGAACCGAGCGCAGCCCAACCAGCATTCCCCCGTAATGCACGGAAACGTTGGTCACCTCGGCGCCCATTTCGACAAGCGCCACGCCTAGCTCGCGTTCTTCGTCGCTCAGGCAGGCGAGCGCGGCGGCGACAGGCGAGGCGACAATGGCGCGCACTCCGAGATGCGCCTGGCGGATCACCGTATCAATGTTCCTCAAAGGCGACGGCTCGGCGGCAATGACGTGGATGTCCACGCCAAGGCGGTTGGCGTGAAGGCCGATCGGCTGCTGGACACCTTGGGCACGATCAATCGTGTAGAGCGCCGGGTGAGCGTGGAGCACCACCTGTCCGTTCTTGTCGATGGCATCCTTTCCCGCCTGCAGAAGCTGGTTGATATCTGCCTGCTCGACTGCATGTCCGCCAAGCTCAACCTCGACATTCGCGACGTCGCTCACGAGTCCGCCCGCGCCGTAACCTGCCCAAACGTCTTCGACGGTTACCCCGGACATACGCTCGGCAAGCTCGACCGCTTCGCGCACCGCGAACTCGCTCGCAGCCATATCGGTGATGAATCCGCGCTTGACGCCGCGGCTCTCCCGCTGGCCCGTTCCAAGAACCGTCAGGCGCCCTTCGTCGTCAGCCCGAGCGATGATCGCGCTGACCTTGGACGAGCCAATGTCGAGCCCGGCGATCAGCGGCATTTCGGTCGGCGACGCCATGCCGGCTCAGCCCTGCGGTTGCTGGAGTACTGGCGCGATCGGCTCGCCCGGTGCGCGCGGGAGGCGCACGGTCATTTGACCCGGCTTGCGCAGATCAAAGCGGATGATCCCTCGGCCGAGCAGGCCAGATTCCTTGTCTGCGCGGGCGAACTTCGTCAGCGCCGCCTTCGCCGCTTCTTCGCCCTCTGGGAGGGTAACGGTTTCCCCGGACTGGAAATTGAGGTCCCAGCGGCGGCCGCCGACCCAAGTTGCCGACGCAACCTGCGGCTTTAGTGTTGGGACCGCCGCTATCAGCCGGTCGAGCCCTTGCTCCTGCGTGTTCGCGCCCGGGCCAATCAGCAACGGTAAGTCGGGCATTTTGTCGACTGGGACGCGATCGAGCACCACACCCTCGCCGTCGATCAGCGCCAGCCGACCTTCGCTCTGCCAAAGCGCCGCGGGCGTGCGCTCGACGATGTCGATGACGAGGGTGTCAGGGAGGCGGCGTGAGACGCGGGCGTCCTTGACCCAACCATAGCCGAGCAGGCGGCGACGGATGTCGGTGACATCGACCAGCGTTTGCGGCGCTTTGGTTGATCCCGCCTCATCCGATGCGCGGCGCAGTTCGTCGGTGACGACCGCATCGATGAGCGCGCGGTTCATATGGCTGAGGCCTGTGATCTGATAACCGCTCACCTTGAACCCGGCGTCGCCAACCACTTCGCCGGCCGCGCGTTCGGCTTTGGCCGGAATGTCGAGTGCGACCAACACGACGATGCCGATCGCCAGCACGAAAGCACCAAATACGAGCCCGGCGATTTTGTTCGCCCGCGCCTGATCGACCGGGAGCCGCTTTGCGATCTTCCTTGGAACGGCGACCTTGGAGGTTTTCTTCGCCTTGGCGCGCCCCGAGCCGCCGCGGCGGACGTGCGCCGAGCTCATTGAACCGCCTCTTCAATGAGGCGCTCAACCAGCTCGCCGTAGCTGATGCCCTTCATCTTCGCTTGCTCGGGGACGAGGCTGAGCGGCGTCATGCCCGGTTGGGTGTTGACTTCGAGAAGGTAGATGCCCGCTTCGCCCAGCTCGTCGTCCCAGCGGAAATCCGAACGCGAGGCGCCCTTGCAGCCGAGCAACCTGTGCGCCCGTGCGGCCATGTCCATCATGCTGGAGGCGATTTCATACGGGATTTCCGCCGGGCAGATGTGCTGCGTCAGGCCGTCGGTGTACTTCGCCGCATAATCGTAGAAGCCAGCCTTGGGCTTGAGCTCCGTCACCGCGAGCGGCTCGCCGCCCATCACCGCGACCGTCAGTTCGCGCCCTTTAATGAACGGCTCAGCGAGAAGATCGTCGAACTCATTCCACGGACCGGGCACGTCGCGGCCGATCGGATTTCCGTAATTGCCGTCGCGCGTCACGATGGCGACGCCGACCGAGGAGCCCTCGTTGATCGGTTTCACCACATAGGGGCGCGGGAGCGGATCTTCCTGGTGCAGGCTTTCGCTTGAGACGATTTTCCCCGCCGGCATGCGGATGCCGTGCGGCACGAGCACCATCTTAGTCAGCTCCTTGTCGATCGCGATCACCGAGGTTTCAAGTCCGCTGTGGGTATATTTGAGTCCCATCAGGTCCATCATGCCCTGGACGGTGCCGTCCTCGCCGGGTGTCCCGTGGAGCGCGTTGAACACCACGTCCGGCTTCAGCTCGGACAGGCGAGCGGCAACGTCGCGGTCCATGTCGAGCTCAGTGACGTTCGACCAGCCGCGCTCGCGCAGCGCTTCTGCTACGCCCTTGCCGCTGGTGAGCGACACCTCACGCTCCGACGACCAGCCTCCCATCAGGACGACAACGTGAATATCCTTGTTCATGTCCTCCCGACTCGCTGGATTTCCCATTCAAGATTGATGTGGGTTTTCGCTTCGACCCGGCGCCTGACCTCCTCGCCTAGCGCCTCGATCTCAACGCTTGTGGCGCTACCGAGGTTGAGGAGGAAATTGCAATGCTTCTCCGATACCTGGGCGCCGCCCATCGTCAGTCCCCGACAGCCCGCCGCATCGATCAAAGCCCAGGCCTTGTGACCGGCCGGATTCTTGAAGGTCGAGCCACCGGTACGGCTACGAAGCGGCTGCGATTCCTCGCGGGCGCGGGCGATCACGTCCATCTCGGCGCCGATCGCCTCCGGATCGCCCGGTGTGCCTCGGAATACGCCTTCGATGACCACCGCGCCATGAGGCACTTCGCTGTGGCGATAGGTGTAGCCGAGTTTTTCGAGGGGCCATTCGACCACCTCACCCGATCGAAGGACTAGCCGTGCGGAGACCAGGATATCACTCACCTCGCGGCCGTAAGCGCCGCCGTTCATTCGCGCGAAGCCGCCGACGGTGCCGGGAATGCCGCGCAGGAATTCGAGCCCGGCAATTCCCGCGTCGCGCGCAGTGGAAGAGACGAGAATGCCGCTTGCGCCGCCCCCGCAGCGAAGCGTGGTCTGGTCCAGGCGATCGATCTTCGAGAAGGCTTTGCCGAGCCGCACGACGACACCCGGAACGCCACCGTCGCGAACGATGAGGTTCGAGCCGAGGCCGAGCGCCATTACGGGCACCTCGGGATCGAGCGTGCGGAGGAATTGCACGAGATCGTCCTCGTCCTTCGGTTCGAACAACCAGTCGGCCTTGCCGCCACTCTTGAACCAGACTAGCGGCGCGAGGGGGGCGTTTGGCGTCAGGCGTCCACGCACATGCGGCATGGTTGTGACGGCGCTCACTTTCTCGCCCTCGCCTGCCGAACGCTATCAGGAAGGGTCGTCGCCCATTTCGTGATATCACCGGCGCCCATGCAGATGATCATGTCGCCCTCGGCGGCGAGGTCGCGCAGCTCCGCGCACAATTCTTTCTGGTCGGCAACCGCGCGGACCATGCGGTGGCCATGGGCGCGGAGCCCCTCGGCAAGCACGGCAGAATCGACGCCCTCGATCGGCTCCTCGCCTGCGGGATAGACCGGCGTCACGAACACCACATCGGCATCGTTGAAGGCGTTCTGGAACTCGTCCATTAGCGACTGCAGCCGGGTGTAACGATGCGGCTGCATCACCGCGATCACGCGACCCTCAGCACCCTCGCGCGCAGCGGACAGCACTGCCCGGATCTCGGTCGGATGATGGGCGTAGTCGTCGATCACGACCGCGCCTTCGACCTCGCCGACCTTGGTGAAGCGACGTTTGACCCCTTCGAATCGTTCGAAGCCAGCAACTATTGCCTCATCCGAAATACCGAGCTCCAGCGCCACCGCGAGCGCGGCCAGTGCATTCTGCACATTGTGGCGACCAGGGATGGGCACCATCACGCCCTCGAGTGTCCGTCGTTCGCGTTCCTTGCCTAGGATGACTGCGTCGAAGCGTGTACCGCCCGGCACTGGAGTCACATTGTCGGCGCGCACGTCGGCAAGCGCCGAAAAGCCGTAGGTGACGATCCGCCGATCGCGAACTCGGCCGATAATGCTCTGCACCTCAGGATGATCGACGCACAGGACGGCAAGACCATAGAAGGGCACGTTCTCGACGAACTCAACGAACGCGTCCTTCACCCGATCGAAGCTGCCGTAATGTTCGAGATGTTCGGGATCGATATTGGTCACGACGGCGATGGTGCCGTCGAGGCGAAGAAAGCTGCCGTCGCTCTCGTCCGCTTCGATCACCCACCAGTCGCTTTTGCCGAGCCGTGCGTTCGAGCCGTAGCGGTTGATGATGCCACCATTGATCACGGTGGGGTCCAGTCCGCCACTGTCGAGCAGTGCCGCGACCATTGAGGTGGTCGTCGTCTTCCCGTGCGTGCCGGCAACCGCCACAGTCTTCTGCATGCGCATGAGCTCGGCGAGCATCTCGGCGCGCTTGACGCGCGGCAGGCGCCGCTCGGCGGCAGCTTGGATCTCCGGGTTGTTTTCCTTGATCGCCGTCGAGCAGACGACAACCGCAGCATCGCCGAGATTGTCGGGCGAATGGCCGATGCTGACGGGAATGCCTTCCTTGCGGAGCTTCTCGACAACGTAGCCGTCCGCGACATCCGAGCCCTGCACCTTGTAGCCAAGCTGGTGCATCACCTCCGCGATGCCGGACATGCCGATCCCGCCGATTCCAACGAAATGGATCGTGCCGATGTCAGTGCCCATGGCCTTCATCATGCGGGCATGCCCCCGACGGGCGCGGTGGCGGCCACTCTCGGCGTCAGCGCCGGGCCGACCACGGGCGCAACGCCGTTGCCCACGCGCTCGACGAGGTCAGCGAGATCGCGCGCCGCATGCGGACGGCCGACCGACAGCGCGCGAGCCGCCGCATTGTTGAGGGCTACGGGATCGATCGCCAGTGCCTCGATCTGACGCGCGAGCACGTTCGGTTTGAAATTGTCCTGCTTGATTGCCCGGGCCCCACCGGCCTTCACCATCTCCCGCGCATTCGCTGTCTGGTGATCGTCGGTCGCCGCCGCAAAGGGAATGAGGATCGCGGGGCGACCCGCCGCCGTCAGTTCAGCGATCGTCGAGGCGCCGGCGCGGCCGATCATCAAGTGACAGTCGGCGAGCTTGGCGGCCATGTCCTCGATATAAGTCATCAGTTCGGCTGGGATGCCAAGTTCGGCATATTGCTTGCGCACGCGCTCGATGTCGTCGGGCCGGCATTGCTGCACGACCTGCAGGCGGCGGCGCAGCGACGGCTCGAGCATGCCGAGCCCTTCCGGCACGACCTGGCTCAAAATGGTCGCGCCCTGGCTGCCGCCCGTGACGAGGATCTTCAGGGGTGCGAATTCGTCGAATGCCGGGAACGGCAGCTCGCCGAGCCGCGCGATCTCCTCGCGCACTGGATTGCCGACGAGAACGGTCTTCGCCTTATACCTGGACTTCAGCCGGTCGATCTCGTCGTACGCGACGCCGATCGCTTCGGTCTCCCCCGCGAGCAGGCGGTTGACCCGCCCGATCACTGCATTCTGCTCGTGCAGGACGGATGGGATACGCATGGCACTCGCCGCGAGCAGCGACGGGAAGGCAGGATAGCCGCCGAAGCCGACCACGGCGTCGGGCCGATGCTCGCGGTAGAGGCGCTTGGCCTGCCCCCTGCCCTTGATCACCGATCCCGCGGCCTTGAGCCACCCAATCGGCCCGCCGCCGAGCCGGCCCGCAGGCAGGATGTGCACGGGCATGCCTTCGAACAGGCCAGGAAAACGCGCGCCGCGATCGTCGGTGATCAGCAGGACGCCATGGCCGCGGCTCTTCAGCTCCGCGGCCAGCGCATGCGCCGGAATCATGTGTCCGCCGGTCCCTCCGGCGGCCAGCGCAAAGTTCATGCGATCAGCGACTCCCCGCTCCACTTCACGACATAGGGCGATCGCGTGAGATACGGGTTCCGACGCGTGAAGGCGAGCAGCAACCCCATGCCGATCGACAGCGCCAGCATCGAGCTCCCGCCATAGCTGATGAACGGCAGTGTCATACCCTTGGACGGGGCGAGCTGAACGTTGACCATCATGTTGATCAGAGCCTGCAGCCCGAACTCGACCGCGAGGCCGGCCGCGGCGAGGATCGAGAAGCTGTTGTCCTCGTCGAGGAGCTTGATCAGCACGCGGGCCACGATCCCCAGATAAAGAGCCGCTATGGCCAGGCAGGCGATAAGGCCGAACTCCTCGCCGATGACCGAGAAGATGTAGTCGGTGTGCGGCTCGGGCAGCCCGAACTTACGTGTGCCGCCGCCCGGCCCCATGCCGAAGAGGCCGCCGGCCGTCAGGGTACGAAGCGCATTCTCGACCTGGAAATTGTCGCCGGTCCCGAACAGGAACTCGTCGATGCGCGTCGTAGCGACTGGATAGAAGAAATAAGCGAGAATGATGCCGACTATACCCGCAACTGCGAGCGCGCCGAGGATCCGAATCGAGACGCCCGCAAGCGCGAGCATGGCGATCCAAACGGCCGCGAAAATGATCGTGCTGCCGAAGTCCGGCTGTTTCATCAGCAGGAAGGCAACCACGCCAACGACCGCCGCGGAGATCGGATAAACGGGCAGCGATTTGTCGCTTTCCTTAAGGCTTAGGAGCCAGGCCAACGAGACGACAAAAAACGGCTTCAGGAATTCCGACGGCTGCACCTGCCCCAGCCCGAAGTTGATCCACCGCTTCGCTCCGTTCACTTCAGGCCCGAGGATCGGCACGAAGATTAGCAGCACGAAAAAGAACGCGGCGCCGAACAGAGAAAGCCGCCGCGCGCGCTCCTTAGGCATCATGGAAATGCCGATCATCACCGGCACGCCGAGCGCGATCCAGGCAAGCTGACGCCAAAAATAGTAAAGCTCCGAAAAGCGGACGTTGCCGCCCGAATAGCGATGGCCGGCGGCGGGCGAGGCAGCCGCGACGGCGATCAAGCCGATCGCGATCAGCACAGTGACCAGCAGCAGCAGGACCTTGTCGATCTCCCAGAACCAGCGACCCATCGCGCTCGTGTCAGAGCGGCCGTAGCGCTCCGGATCGATGAGCGCCGCCTTGGCCTTGATCTGGCCCGAGATGGTCTTGATCATAGTGCCCCCACGTATGCCCTGAACTGGTCGCCGCGGTCCTCGAAATCGTGGAACTGATCAAAACTGGCGCAGGCCGGCGACAGCAGCACTGTATCACCGGCCTCGGCGTCCGCCGCAGCTTCGCGCACGGCAACGTCCAGTTTTCCACAGTTTTTCACAGCGACGTGCGGTTTCAGCAGCTGCTCGAACAGCTCGCCCGCCTCGCCGATCACATAGGCCGCGCGGACATGACCGAAGTGCGGGGCGCATTCATCGAGATTGCCGGTCTTCGCCTGCCCGCCGCAGATCCACCGAATGCGCTCGAATGCCGCGAGCGCAGGTGCGGTCGCAGTCGGGTTCGTGGCCTTGCTGTCGTTGACAAAGAGGACGCCGTCCTTCTCACGGATGCGCTCCATGCGGTGCGGGAGGCCGGGGTAGGTGCGGAGAGCTTTGAACATCAAGCTGACGGGCATCAGTTCCAGCGCAATGCAGACGGCGACCGCGGCCTTGGCATTCTCAAGATTGTGAGGCCCTTGAAGTGCGGGCCATTGGGCCTGGTCGTCGGGTCGAACGACGATGTCGCTGAAGTAGGCAACCCAGTTTTCTTGCTCCTCCAGACCGAGAAAGCCCGGCGGACTTTGGCCCTCGTATAGCGAGCAGTGCTCTGCCGCCTGCATCTGGAAGAGCCGCCACTTTGATGAGGCGTACGCCTCAAAGCTCTCGTAGCGGTCGAGGTGATCGGGGGTGATGTTGAGCAGCACGGCGACATCGCAGTCGAGACTCTGCGTCAGGTCGATTTGGTAGCTCGACAATTCCAGCACGTAGACGCCGCCTTCGGGAAGCGGATCCTGGGCGAGGATCGGCAGGCCGATATTGCCCCCCATCGTCGCCGGCACGCCCGCGGTCTTGAGGATGTGGTGGACGAGCGCCGTCGTGGTCGACTTGCCGTTGGTGCCGGTGATGCCGACCACCTTGTGCGGCGGGAGCTCGGGCCGGGCGCGGGCGAACAGCTCGATATCGCCGATGATTTCGACTCCGGCCTCGCGGGCGCGCTCAGCCATCGGGTGGCGGTTGAGCGGGAGGCCGGGGGTGACGATGATAGAATCGAAGTTCCTCAGATTCGCAAACTCATCCAGGTTCGCGACGACCAGGCGGTGACCAGCCCCATGGTGGTCGTCCGATTGGCATGCTTCCCGCGCAGTTGGTTTTTCGTCCCAGGCGGTCACAGATGCACCGCTAGCGAGAAGTGAACGAACAGTTGCTAATCCGGAGCGCGCGAGGCCGTAGACTGCGTATTGCTTGCCCGCGAAGGCCTTGGCGGTGATCACCGCAGCTTCAGCGTCGCGAGGCCCGCGAGCGCGAGCACGAAGCTGATGATCCAGAAGCGGATCACGACCGTGGGCTCGGACCAGCCGAGATGCTCGAAATGGTGGTGGATCGGCGCCATCAGGAAGACGCGTTTGCCGGTGCGCTTGTAGACCAACACCTGGATCACGACCGACAGCGCCTCGACGACGAAGATCCCGCCGACGATGACCAGCGCGAATTCATGGTGCGTGGCGACCGATACCGCCCCGAGCGCGCCGCCCAACGCCAGGCTCCCAGTGTCGCCCATAAAGACTGCGGCCGGCGGGGCGTTGAACCAGAGGAACGCGAGTCCCGCCCCGACGATCGCCAACAGAAGTACCGTCAGGTCGCCTGCCCCCGGCACATGTGGAATTCCAAGATAATTGGCGAACCTGACGTTGCCGACGAGATAGGTGATTAGGACGAAAGCGATGCTGGCGATGATCACCGGCATGGTCGCAAGACCGTCGAGCCCGTCCGTCAGGTTCACCGCATTCCCGAAAGCGACAATCACGAAGGCGCCAAACAATATGTAGAACCATCCGAGATCGGCCACCGTTTCCTTCACGAAGGGCAAATGCAGATCCGTGCCGCCAGTGCGGACCATCAGCCAGGTCGCGACGCCAGCAATCAGAAACTCCACCGCGAGGCGCGTCTTCCCCGACAGGCCGGCGTGATGCGCCTTTTTGACCTTGTCATAGTCGTCGAGCCAGCCGATCAGGCCGAACCCCGCGGTCACTAGCAAGCACGCCCAGACGTACTGATTGCGAAGATCCATCCACAGCAGGACTGAGATCGCGACGGAGGTCAGAATCAAAAGGCCGCCCATGGTTGGGGTGCCGCGCTTCGCAAGATGCGACTGCGGGCCCACGTCCCGGATCGGCTGGCCCTTGCCCTGCGTGGCGCGCAGCCAGCTGATGAACCACGGCCCGAGCAGAAGCCCAATCAAAAGCGCGGTCGCGCTCGCCGCACCGGCCCGAAAACTGATGTAGCGGATGAGGTTGAAAATGCCGGGGAAGCCCAGCTGCTCGGCGATCAGGTAGAGCATGCCAGTTCCTTTGCCATGCTCTCGACGAGCTTCGCCAGCCCGACCGAATTGCTCGCCTTGACGAGGACTGCATCGCCCGGCAGGACGAGCCGCCTGAGCGTGTCGGTTGCCTCCTCAACGCTCTTCACATGGTCGACCAAGACATGTCCGTCGAGTACCTGCTCAAGCGGGCGCATTTCCTCGCCGATAAGGATCAGCCTATCAACGCGCGCCTCTACAACCGAGGGCGCGAGGCCGGCGTGCAGCTCGTCGCTATACTCGCCGAGCTCGCGCATCGGACCGAGGACCGCGATGCGGCGGCTGACATCCCTTTCGGCGCCGAGGCTCTTGAGCGTCGCCGCCATCGAAGCGGGATTGGCGTTGTAGCTTTCGTCGATCAGCAGCACCTCGCCGCCGTCGAGTGCAATGACGTGGCGCTGGCCGCGTCCTTTGAGCCCGCCCATGTCCGCCAGTGCCAGACCGGCAAGCGCAACATCGCCGCCGACTGCTTCGACGGCAGTAAGCACAGCCAGCGCGTTCGACACCCAATGCTCGCCGCGCTGAGAAATGGTGAAGGTCAGCTCGCGCTCGAGTAATGCAGCGCTGACGAGGCTACCGCCGCCGTTAGCGCCGACGGCATGGACTGCATGGACGTCGGCATCCCCCCGACCGAAGGTGATGATCCGGTCGGCGCGGCGCCGTGCGGCCTTCACCAGCCGGTCGCGGTGCGGCGTGTCATTGGGGACGATGGCGATTCCGTCAGGCTCAAGGCCTTCGAAAATCTCGGCCTTGGCGTCGGCGATCGCCTCTTCCGAGCCGAGGTTCTCGATGTGGGCGGGGGCGATTGCGGTGATCAGTGCGACGTGCGGGCGGACCTGACGCGTCAGCGCGGCGATCTCGCCCTTGTTGTTCATTCCCATTTCGAGGACCGCATATTCGGCGTCGCGCGGCATGCGCGCGAGCGACAGCGGCACTCCGGTATGGTTGTTGTAGCTTTTCACCGAGCGATGGACCTTGCCCGGCCGGTTGCGGTCGAGCGCGGCGTAAAGCGCTTCCTTAGTGCTGGTTTTGCCGACTGAACCCGTCACTCCGAAGATTGTCGCTCGGCTGCGCTCGCGCGAAGAACGGCCGAGCGCCTGGAGCGCGGCGAACGTGTCGTCTACGAGGACATGCGGACCGGCCACCTGCTGCGAGACAATCGCCCCGGCGGCTTCGGCAGCGAAAGCGCCATCGACGAAGCGATGGCCGTCATGGACCGTGCCGGGCATTGCGACGAACAGGTCTCCGGGCTGTACCTCGCGGCTATCGAAGGTGACGCCGGTGACTTCGAACGGCTCGCTAGCGGTTCCGCCGGTCGCAGCGGCGATCTCTTCCGAGGTCCAGAGGACGCTCATGCGGCGCACTCCCGCGCCACCAGCGCGTCGTCGAATGGAAGTATTTTGTCGCCGATGATCTGGCCCGTTTCATGGCCCTTGCCGGCGACGAGCACGATATCGCCTTGGCGCGCGATGCGGATGGCCTCGGCGATGGCCTCGCGGCGCCCCGGCACCTCGCTCGCGCCTCGCGCGCCAGCCAGTACGTCAGCGCGGATCCGGGCCGGGTCCTCGCTGCGCGGATTGTCGTCGGTGACGATCACCACGTCGGAAAGTCGCGCGGCAACCTCCCCCATTTGGGGTCTCTTGCCCTGGTCGCGGTCGCCGCCCGCGCCAAATACGGTAATCAAACGGCCTTCCACGTGCGGCCGGAGAGCGGTGATCGCCGCCTCGAGCGCATCAGGCGTGTGCGCATAATCGATGTAAACGGGCACCCCGCCGCGGCTGATGACCGCCCGTTCGAGCCGCCCGCGCACCGGAGCAAGCCGCTGCATTGCCGTGAAAGTCGCTTCCCAGTTGCCACCGGTCGCGAGCACGAGCCCGGCAGCAGTCAGCACGTTGGAGGACTGATAAGCGCCGATCAGCGGCAGTGTTAACCGATGCAACTTCCTGCCATGTTCCAGCATCAATGTCTGGCCAAGCGCAGTTGGTTTCTGCTCGACGAGCCGGATAGTTTCGCCCGTCCGCCCGACGGTCAGCAATTCGTGACCACGGCGGCGCGAGCGTTCGATCACTTCGTCGGACTTGGGATCGTCGGTCCACACTACCGCCGGCTTCCCCGGGGGCAGAAGCTCCTCGAACAGCCGCATCTTGGCCTTGAAATAAGTCTCCATCGTCTGGTGGTAATCGAGATGGTCGCGGCTGAAGTTGGTGAAGGCGGCGGCGCCGAGTGGGACGCCTTCGGCCCGGTGCTGGTCGAGCCCATGGCTCGATGCCTCGTAAGCGACATGGCTGATGCCCATGCGCTTGAGCCCAGCCATGTTGTTGAGGAAGGTGACGATGTCCGGCGTGGTCAGACCAGTCGAGATCTGGTCATCAGAAGTAGTCACGCCGAGCGTTCCGATCGAAGCCGAGCGATAACCCGACATACGCCACATCTGGCGCGCCATCTCGACCGTCGAGGTTTTCCCATTGGTACCCGTTACGGCGACTACCGTTTCAGGAAATGGCGCGCAGAATTTCGCGGCAAGCGCGGCAAACAAACGGCGCGGCTCCTGGTCGGCGAGCAGCGGCACCCGCTCGACGCTCGCCTCCGGCCGAGCGACCACTGCGACTGCGCCGCGGTCCACCGCCTGATCGACAAAGTCCTCGCCGTTGAACACTGCTCCCTTGAACGCGCCGAATATGCTGCCGCGGACCACCTTGCGATGGTCGATAGCAAAGCCCGTCACTTCGGAATCAGAATCGACGTCCGCAATTTCTCTCAACCGCACTCGAATTATTCCTCTGGGTGCGTTTCGTGGACGAACGGCATCACGAGCGACATGTCGGGCTCGCGGCCCTTGTCCGGATGAACGCCGAGCATCGGCGCAATTCGACTCACCGCGACGCCAAACGCCGGTCCGATATTCCATGCCGCCGTATGGAAGCCGTAGGTCTCGGCAGTTGCCTTGGGATCATCGAGCATCATCACCATCACATAACGCGGCTCGTCCATCGGGAACACACCCGCGAAGCTCGTGACTACGGCCGACGAGGTGTAGCGGCCATTGAGCAGCTTCTCGGCGGTACCCGTCTTGCCGCCTACGCGATAGCCCGGTGCATCAGCCTTCTTGCCGGTGCCATTGGTCACGACCAACCGTAGCAGGGCACGCATTTTGTAGCTCGTATCTTCCGAGAAGACCCGAACGCCGCGGGGTGTCGGATGATTGCGATCGATCTTGAGCAGGGTCGCCGGGTGGTACACGCCGCCGTTGAACAGCGTCGCATAGCCGGTCGCAAGGTGCAGCGGGGTGACCGCAATGCCGTGGCCGAAGCCAACGGTCATCGTCTCGAACGGACCCCAGCGCGAGCCCGGCGTCAGCGTACGTCCCCGCTCCCCCAGTTCGACCCGCACCGGATCGAGGAAGCCCATCTTCTTAAGAAAAGCCTGTTGCCGCTTGGCGCCCACCTGGTCGGCGATCTGCGCGGTGCCGATGTTGGAGCTTTCCTTCATGATCTCGGCGACGGTGCACTGGCGTCCGTAAGGGTGCGTGTCGTGGACGACGTGGCCGTAGACGTGCAGCTCGTCGGGGCAATTGTAGATCTGACCGAACGATTTGATGATGCCGCTGTCCATCGCCATCGCGACGGTGAACGGCTTGAAGGTCGAGCCGAGTTCATAAACGCCGAGTGTCGCCCGATTGAAACGCGCCTCGTCGGTCCCCTGCCCCGCCGCATTCGGATTGAGCGCCGGAAGCGACGTCATCGCCAGGATTTCGCCGGTGTGGACATCCATCACCACTCCGGCCGCACCGATCGCCGAGAAGTGGGTCATTGCGGCGGACAGCTCATGCTCGAGCGCCTGCTGGACGCGGCTGTCGATCGACAAAGTCAGCGGCTGCCCGCGGGTTGCGGGGTCGGAGAGATATTTATCGAACGCGCGTTCCATGCCGGCCACCCCGTGACCGTCAATGTCGGTGTAGCCGAGGACGTGGGCGGCGAGTGTCGTCTGGGGATAAAGCCGGTCGGGCTCGCGCTCGATCGCCAGCCCCGGTTCGCCGATCGCATTGACCGCTTCGACCAGTCCAGGCGGCGCGCGGCGCCGCAGATAGAAGAAACTTTTGCCCGAACGTAGCAGCGCAAAATATTGCTCCGCGGTCTGCTCCGGCATCAGCTCGGCGAGCCGACGGGCGAGCGCCAGCTTGTCGCCGATGACCTTGTTCGGGTGAATTGCGATCGTCCAGGCGTCGATTGTCCGCGCGAGCGGACCGCCGTTGCGATCTACGATGTCGCCCCGCTCCGGAACCAGTTCAGTAAGGCCCTCTTTCCTTCCCGCATGATCCCCGAAGGCGGCGAGATAAAGAATTCGTAGGGCGATCAAGGCAACGACACCGGCATAGACGAGCATGCCGAACATCAGCCGCTGGTGCATGATCGCGAGCAACTGACGGCGCTGGCCGACGAGTCGGAGCCGCTCGGGCCGTGGCGCGACGAGAGCGGGCGACGGTGCGTTCATCTCTCGGCGTGGAAGTCCTTGGAATTGCCGGAATGCTTCGCCGAAAGCGGCGCGAGCGGGTCAACTTTCGCAATCCGGACGGGCTTTGTCACCGGCTTGGACAACGCGAGCACCGGCTTATCCACGGATTTCTTGGAAGACGCGTTTGGCGCCGCCGCGACCTGCTTCGCCGCCGGCTTCTTAGCCACCGGTTGGGCGGCCGCGAGGCCCGGCTTCTCCATGGACTTCTTAGGCGCCGGCTTAGCCGCATTTGCCGGCTTGTCCGTGGATCTGGCGGTCGTCTGGGGCAATACGACGACCGACCGCGTCGGGACCTCGCGCGTCTCGGTTTTCAAGCTCGCTTGATGAAGCAAAGCATTCGAAACCACTGCCGTGGCCGCACCGGAGTCGTCCATCTGCGGCTCGCGAGCGAGCGGTTTCGCCGGCTCGGGAATCGACGCGGAGGCGAGCACCACCGGCGCCTGGAAGTCGACCTTATGCTCAGGCTGGGCAAGTCGGGCGAGCTCGAAGCTCCCCTTCAAAAACTGGTCCGCCGCGGGCGCGGAAAGAGCAAAGGCACCAGCATTCCACCGCTCGAGCTGCGACAAGCGGCCGCGCGTACCAATCTCGGTCTGGAGCACTCGCATGTCCCGCTGGGCGAGCACGATGCGCATTTCAACGTCTTCCAGCTGCGCACGCTCGGATGCGACGCGAAGTGAGACCAGATAGCAGCCAAGCGCCGCGCCGGCGCAACTCGCCACCATGAAGAGAGAGCGGAAGCTGCGGCTACTCATTGCAGGCGTTCCTTGCGGGCAGGTGCTGAAGTTCGAATGGCGGAACGGAGGCGCGCGGAGCGGGCGCGCGGGTTCGCGGCCAGTTCGCGTTCGCTTGGACTGACTGGTTTCGCGACCCGCTCGAATGTCGGCTCGTTCGGATCGCTGACCAGGGGGCGGTGGCGTGAGCCGGCGGGCGTTCCGCCGCTGCGCTCACGGAAGAAACGCTTTACGATCCGGTCCTCGAGGCTGTGGAAGGTGACTACGGCCAAACGTCCGCCGGGGCGCAGCGCACGTTCGGCCGCAGCCAAACCCTGTTCGAGCTCATCGAGCTCGGCATTCAAATGGATTCGGATCGCCTGGAATGTCCGGGTCGCAGGGTCGCTTTTCTGCCCCTGACGGAACCCCGCGGCGCGACGAACGATAGCCGCCAGCTCGGCGGTGCGCTCGACCGGACGCGCGGCAACGATGGCGCGAGCAATCGCCCGGGCGCGCGGCTCCTCCCCAAAATCGCGCAGGACCCGGGCGATCTCGGCCTCGTCGGCCGAATTCAGAAACTCGGCGGCGGTCAGGCCCGAACGGCTCATGCGCATGTCGAGCGGACCATCCGCCTGGAACGAAAAACCGCGCTCGGCGCGGTCGAGTTGCATCGAGCTGACGCCGATATCGAGCGCGATCGCGTCGACGAGACCGATGCCGCGCTCCGCAAGCGCGCGGTCCATCTGACTGAAATTCTCCTGGATAAGCTCCAGCCGTGGGTCCGGGACGAGCGATCGACCTGCTTCGATCGCGTCGGGGTCGCGATCGAAGCCGATCACCCGTCCCGCCCCCGCTGAGAGCATGGCGCGCGTGTAGCCGCCCGCTCCGAATGTGCCATCGACGACCGTCTCGCCGCCGCTGAGCGCCAGTGCGGCAATCACCTCACTGACCAGCACCGGCTCGTGTGGGGCCGTTTTAGAGCCGATGCTGGTCATGACGCGCCTCGCTCTTCGAGGCGGAAACGGGCGATGTCCTTGAGGTCCTCGGGGATGCGCGGATCCTTGAGGAGAAGGTCGGGGCTCCAGATCTGGAAGGTCTCGCCAGTGCCCAGAAACAGCGCGAGGTCGCCGATCTGGCCCTTGCGGCGCATCATCGGCGGGAAGAGGATACGACCGGAGCTGTCGTAGGGCACTTCTTCTGTAGCCGCGAAGGCCATGAGGTTGCGCTGCTGATATTCGAGCTGCGCGTCGGGGCTGGTCTCTTCCTTCTCGAGCAGCCGCTCGAGCTTGGCATGCTTCAGCGCGGCGTAGGCAGGATCATAGGCACTGAGGCAGGGGAAGGCCTCGTGCTTGGCAAGGACGATTGTGCGGGCGTCGCCGCGGCGTTCGATAACGCCGCGCAGGAATGCGGGAATGGATACGCGGCCCTTCGCATCGACCGCGTTCAGCGCGCTGCCCTGAAACAGATGCTCTAGCGCCACGTCCAAACCACTCCCGCTCGGAGCGCGCAGGCCATGGTTCACGGATGCGCGCCCTCGCGCGCGCCGCTTCATGTTCGAATCAAAGGGTTAGCCCCCGCGCTCCAGACATGTTGGTAACTCAACGGGTAGCGGGATACAATGGGTTTTCGTGGGATTTTAGGGGATTTAATGGTCAGTGGCGGATTTCCGCGCCTTTTGACGGTGCACGTTAAGTTTTCGTTCTCCGCTCGTTCCGCTCATGAGCCTGTGGATAAGTCTGTGATCAGCGAATCACTTCTGTTCGAGCCTTGCAAGCTCCGTGATCAATCCGTCTAAATTTTGCTGCGCCTTCGGTCCAAGCCGATTAACGTCCAACAGATCGGCGTCGGCGACGATCGTCGCCTCGCCAGTTCCTATGCGGCAATGCGCAAGCAGCGCGTCCGCACTGACTGAACAGCGCCCTTCCAGCCGCCCCGGCGACACCGTGAGAGCCCGAAAGCCTCCGAGGTCCCGTGCCGCGGGTCCCCTCTGGTCGGGCGCATCCAGCACGAGTCCCCAATGGGCGAGCAGGCCGGTGTCCATGAACATCGGCGGCGGACGGAGCGGATCGCCGAACGGCCGCTCGCTCGGCCATTCGAGCATCGGATCGGCGAGCAATAGAACTCGGCCGCCGCCGCGCACCCAAGCATCTAGGTTAACCAGATTTTCCGCAGTCTGCGCCAGCGGGTGCGCCATCAAAAGGAGCCACCCCTTCTTCAGATCCGCCTCGTCGGTCACGCTGATCGGAATGATCCGATAGCGGGTTTCGAGCTTCTTCAGGGCCGGTGAGCTGCCGCCCTGGAGCGAGAAATCCTCGCCGAACAGCAGCGGCAGACTGGTGAGCAGCATCAGAGTTGGTCGCTCCGCAGCCGGCCGGGCCGGCAACGGCTCCGGTCGCCTCCTGGCCACGAAGACGGCCGTCGCCGCAGCAAACGCAGCGGCGGCCAACAAGAAGAAAAGCGCGCGTCGCCGCGCTCCAGTCATTTCTTCGCGCTACCGCTGTTGCTTGTATTGCCGGTGTCGGAGGCCCCGGGCGCGACACCGAGCTCCGCGAGCGGCTCGCTCGGCTCATTGGTAGCGGGCTGCTGTGCCGCGTTGCTCACCTCGTCGCGGCTCGATCGGCTGATGATCGAACCCAAGAGAACGAGCAAAAACGCGAAAGCGAGCCCCGTCAGCCCGATGCGGATGCGCTGTGCGCTGCTGCCGGCCTGGTAAGGCATTCCAAGCGACGAACCGTATGTCCCACTTCGATAATATGCAAGTTCATGGCCTTGACGCTCGTCCCTCCGCCGGTGAAGGGGCCCTGCTATGACCCGCACTCGCTTCTTCATCACGCTTGCTGCGGCCGCTGCGCTAGCCGGCTGCAATAAGGAGAATCACACTATCGTCGCCGGCGGCCCCGACGAGGGCACCGACACCAACGTCGCCGCCAATGCGCCTGTCGCGCTTCCGCCATCGATCACGGCGAGCAAGGCCTATCGGTGCAAGGACAACAAGCTGGTGTACATCGATTGGATGTCCGACGGCAGCGCTCGCGTAAAGAAAACGCGGGAAGAACCCGGCACGCCGGTCACCCCTGGTAACGAGCTCAGAGGCGACGCAAACGCCGGCTCGATCACCTACAACGGCCAGAGCTGCAAGGCCTAGTCGCTCGCAACTGCTTGACTCCCCCCTCCGCCACCGTTGAACGGATGGCGGAGGGGAGGCATCGATGCATCTAAGCAGGCGGACATTCACCGGCAGCGCCTTTGGTCTGGCGCTGGGCAGCCAGTTCGCCTTCCCCGCCTTCAGCCAAACGAGACCGGAGCTTGCCGCGGCACTTACCGCGATCCGCGCCTACGGCGAGGCGCACCTCCGCTACAACAATCTTCCTGGTATGACGCTGGGGCTAGTCACACTCGACGGCCAGCGCACAGTCCTGAATTTCGGCTATGCGAATCCTTGTGCGCGCACGGCAATTGCACCCGACACGCTCTTCCAGATCGGCTCGATCAGCAAGGTCATGTTGGCGCTCATGCTGCACCAGCTCGCCGCCGAAGGACGGTTGCGACTGACCGATCGGCTTAGTGATCTCCTGCCGAGCATTTCTCTTCCCGCCGGAAACGCAATCCAGATCCAGCATATGCTCGACCATGTCTCCGGCCTCCCCGGCGACGCGCCCACGTTCCCTGAAGGCGGTCTATGGACCGCTTATCCGCCGGGACAGCACTGGCATTATTCGAACACCGCGTACGAGATTCTCGGCAAGCTTGCGGAGCACCTCGGCGGCAAGCCTCTCGCCCAGCTCCTCCGCGAACGGATCTTCGTACCGCTGGGAATGAGGCGCTCGCGCGGCGCGATCGTCGGCACCGACCGCCTGCTTTACGCCCAGGGCTTTGAAGCGGCGGATCAGGTCGCGCCGTACGTGCGCGGAGTGCCGCTGCGCCCCGCGCCGTGGGTCGACGTGACCTTCGGAGCAGGCAGCGTCGGCTCTACCGCCGACGACATGCTGCCCTTCCTGCGCGCGCTTACGGATGCGGCGCAGGGTAAGAGCGCACTGGGCCTCAATTCCGAGCAGGCGCGAGCCTTCGCCGCACACGCGATCCCAAGCGAAACGCCGGCCATGAGCTACGGCAATGGTCTGATGCACGTCGGCAATGCTGGGCGCACCTATCTGCACCACACGGGCGGGATGCTTTCCTTCTCCTCGTCGTTCCACGTCGATATTACGAGCGGAGCAGGCGCTTTCGCCAGCTCTACTCTGAACGCGTTTGCCGAATATCGGCCGCGGCTGCTCACCCGTTTTGCTGTCGATGCCCTGACGAGCGCACTCGCAGGCCGGCATCTTCCCCCACCTCCACCGCTGGAAATCTCGCTTGGTAACGCAACGTCATACGTCGGCCGCTACTCTGGTCCGGCGGGAGCGTTCGAGGTGCGAGCCGGATCTCCGCTCACCATCTTCACCGCTGGTCAATCATCCGCACTGCAGCAGGTCGACGACGACCTGTTCCGCACCGCACACCCGCTGTTCCGCTCCTTCAGCCTGCTGTTCGAGCGCAAGGGTGGCACGGTTACCCTCGCGAGCTGGGGTCCGAACGGATACTTGCGTGAGGGCGCTGCGGGCGAGCTGCCGGCATCGAATGCGGCGCTCCGCAAACTCGCCGGTCGCTATATCGACGACAATCCCTGGTACGGCGCGGCCCCCGTCGTTGAGCGCGGTGGGAAGCTGTGGCTCGGAACGGAAACGCCGATGAACAAGATCGGCGACAACCTATGGCGGGTCGGCAAGGAAAGCTGGTCGCCCGAGCGGGCGTCCTTCGCGAATTTCATCGACGGACGCCCGCAGACTTTCATATTTTCAGGCGAGAAATTCCTTCGTCACGACGTCTGAGCGTTAGACGGTTTCGGTCTGCCTTTGCTTCGCGCTCTGCGCCATCCGCTCCTGGAACTGCTCGGGTGGGACATCCTCCACGTGAGTGGCGATGCTCCACTTGTGACCGAACGGATCGGTCAGCGTCCCCATGCGGTCGCCCCAGAACTGGTTTTCGACCGGCATCTTCTCGGTCCCGCCGGCGTCGATTGCCTTCCTAAACGCAGAATCCACGTCATCGGTGTAGATGACGAGACCGAACGTCGTCCCGCCGCGCGACTTCGGACTGAGATTGTCGAACTCCGGGAATTCGTCATTGAGCATGATCCGCGTGTCGCCAATCTGCAGCTCGGCGTGGCCGATCTTGTCGCCCATCGGCAATCGTGAAATCTCCGTCGCGCCGAAGGCTTGCTTGTAGAAATCGATGGCTCTCGCCGCATCGTCGACGGTCAGGATGACGTTCACACTTCGGTATCCCTCGGGAATTGGCCGCACCATTGCATGCACTCCTTGTTCGGAACTTCCCCGGCCCGCACCCAATACAGCCGTTGCCGGAGTCGCTCCAAGCGCGTTCGTCGAGCGCTAGCCGCGCTTCGCCGAGGCGGCTAAGGGGCCGCGCATGGAAGTCCTGGACACGCCCCGCATCACGCCTGAAATCGTCGCCGAGCATGGTCTCTCGACCGAGGAGTACGACCGAATCCTGAAAGCGCTCGGCCGCGAGCCGAACCTCGTCGAGCTCGGCATCTTCTCGGTGATGTGGTCGGAGCATTGCAGCTACAAGAGCTCGCGCGTCCACCTGAAGAAGCTGCCGACAGAGGCCCCTTGGGTGATCTGCGGCCCGGGCGAGAATGCCGGAGTGATCGACATCGGTGACGGCGACGCGGCGATCTTCAAGATGGAGAGCCACAATCACCCGTCCTACATTGAGCCATATCAGGGTGCGGCAACGGGCGTCGGCGGCATCCTGCGCGACGTCTTCACTATGGGTGCACGGCCCGTCGCCAACCTGAACGCGCTGCGCTTCGGCCGGCCAGACCACCCGAAGACGCGACACCTAGTTGCGGGCGTAGTCGCGGGTATCGGTGGCTACGGCAATTGCGTCGGAGTTCCGACCGTCGGCGGCGAAGTTAATTTCGACGCCGCTTACGACGGCAATATCCTCGTCAACGCGATGACGGTGGGCGTCGCGAAGACGGACAAGATCTTCTATTCGGCCGCAGCCGGCATCGGCAATTCGGTCGTCTATGTCGGCTCGAAAACCGGGCGCGACGGCATCCACGGCGCGACTATGGCCAGCGCCGACTTCTCCGAGGACAGCGAGGAGAAGCGCCCAACGGTGCAGGTCGGCGACCCGTTCACCGAGAAGCTCCTCATCGAAGCCTGCCTCGAGCTTATGGCGTCGGACGCGATCGTCGCGATCCAGGACATGGGCGCGGCGGGGCTTACGTCCTCGAGTGTTGAGATGGCGAGCAAGGGCCGCGTCGGGATTCGGCTCGACATGAATAAGGTGCCGTGCCGCGAAGAGGGCATGACGCCCTATGAGATGATGCTCTCGGAGAGCCAGGAGCGCATGCTGATGGTGCTGAAGCCCGGCCGGGAGGGTGAGGCCGAGGCCATCTTCCGCAAGTGGGAGCTGGACTTCGCGGTGATCGGCGAGGTCACCGACACCGGGCGCATGGAGCTGGTGTGGAATGGCGAAACCGTCGCCGACATTCCGCTCGACCCGCTGGCCGATGAGGCCCCGCTGTACGAGCGACCCTATGCGGTTCCAAGGGCGCCGGAGCCGCTGACCGATGTTCCCGAGAGCACGGACATCGCCGCGGACCTGCTCAAGCTGATGGCCTCGCCCAACTTCGCCAGCCGCAGATGGGTGTGGGAGCAATACGACCAGTCGGTGGGCGCCGACACAGTGCAGCGCCCGGGCGGCGACGCGGCGGTAGTGCGCGTCCACGGCTCGAAGAAGGCGCTCGCGATCACCACCGACTGCACACCACGCTATTGCTACGCCGACCCTTACGAAGGCGGGAAGCAGGCGGTCGCCGAGGCCTATCGCAACCTCTGCGCAGTGGGCGCTAAACCGCTGGCGATCACCAACTGTCTCAACTTTGGCAACCCGCAGCGGCCCGAGATCATGGGCCAGTTTGTCGGCTGCGTCGAAGGCATGGCCGAAGCCTGTCGTGTGCTGGATTTCCCGGTCGTGAGCGGCAATGTGAGCCTTTACAACGAGACGAAGAACGAAGACGGAAGCAGCCTTGCCATCCTCCCCACCCCGGCGATCGGCGGGGTCGGTTTGCTCGACTATTGGGAGAAGTCATCGACGATCGGGTTCAAGGCTGAGGGTGAAGCCGTTGTTCTCCTAGGCCAGAGCAACGACCATCTCGGCCAATCGATTTGGTTGCGCGAAATCCACGGTCGGCAAGACGGTTCGCCTCCGTCGGTGGACCTCAATGCCGAGCGAACCATTGGCCTGTTCGTCCGAGAACTCATTGCAGACGGAACGGCAACTGCGGTCCACGATGTATCCGATGGTGGTATTGCTGTTGCCCTCGCAGAGATGGCGCTTGTCGGCGAGATCGGTGTCCATTGGTATGAAGAACTGCATGGCGTGACCGCACGCATATTCGGTGAAGATCAGGGTCGCTATCTCGTTACCGTGAAAGATGGGTCAGCATTGCTCGAGCGTGCTAAGGCGGCTGGCATCGCCGCGGATTGGCTCGGGACGACCGGTGGTAATAGTTGGAGCTTCGGCAATTCAAATCGGCCACGCGACAGTTGGGAGGCGGACATTCCTCTCGCTGACCTGCGCGCCGCGCACGAGGGCTTCTTCCCCAAGCTAATGGGCAGCGAGCTCACGCCGGACATCTGATGACCGCCGGCTATTCCGGGACTCCGCTTGCGAGGAAGCTGTCGCTTAAGGATGGCATGCGGGTGTGGTGGGACGGGGTGCCGGTCAGCGTTCGCGAGGAGGTCGCGAGTGAGGGGCTGTGGCTTGAGCAACTCGACGCGGCCGAAGCGCTGATCGACGCCGCTCACATCTTCGTCTCTGAGCGCGCCGATCTCGAAGCGAAGCTCAGCCAGCTCCATCCGCTGCTCGCTTCTGCAGGCATGATCTGGGTCAGCTGGCCGAAGAAGGCATCCAAGGTCCCGACCGACCTCACCGAGGACGTAATCCGCGACGTCTGCCTGCCTATGGGCCTGGTCGACGTGAAGGTCTGCGCCGTCGACGACGTCTGGTCAGGCCTGAAGCTCGTCGTTCGGCGGCAAAATCGGAGCGTTCGCTGACAAAATGGTGGACCGAGCGGCCGTTCTCGCGGATCATTGCGGCCATGTATCGACCGATAGCACTCGCCACCGCCGTCGCCGGCACGCTCGACATTATCTTCGCGATGATCCTCACCGTCCTATTCGGACGGGAGATCGGCAACATGCTGCGGTTCGTGGCGTCGGGACCGTTTCCTGATGCCAAAGAATGGGGCAGCGCAGGGGCCGTCCTCGGCCTCGTCGTGCACTTCGCGCTGATGGCCGTCATGGCGACCATTTTCGTCCTTGCCGCACGCCGCTTCCCCGACCTGCTCCGCAGCCCGCTGAAATGGGGAGTGATCTACGGTCTCATAACCTATATCGCGATGAACTGGATCGTAGTCCCGCTGCGCTTCAATGCGCCGCTACCTCCAAAAGCGATGGCGATCGCAACGCAGTTGTTCGCCCACGTCGTCTTGGTCGGCATTCCCTTTGCGCTGATCACGGCCCGAACCTTGTCCGCCAAGTTCATGCAGTGCGCGCCGGCGTAGGGCGACACCGGCTGTTTCCGACTTTCGTTGCGCATGTGTTACATGCGCATATGACAGGTTCACCTTTGCGCGGCTGGACTCTCACCGGTCTGGCCACCGCTCTTTTCGGAATCCCGGTGATCGTCACAGGGCAGCGCCTCCTTTTGCCCGGTCCGATGGCGTCCGCAGTTGTGGTCGCTCGCGAGATTGCCATCCTTGCCCTAACGGCTTTCTTGCTCTGGATCGTGGCCAGTCGGGAGCGCCAGTCGCTTTCCTCGATCGGCTTTCGCGCCGATCGCATCGGCCGGTCGCTTGCATGGGGATTCGCCCTCGCAATCGTCTGTTTCGCGGCAGTTCTCGTCTGTCTCGCCATCTACTCTGCGTTCGGGGTGCACTATGGTGAAGACGCAGCCATCTCGCGTTCGCTGGCGGTCACGCTGCTGGCGCTCGTGCGCGCGGGACTCTCCGAAGAGGTCTTCTATCGCGGCTACGCAATCGAGCGGCTGCAGTCGCTCACCGGGAGCAAGTGGATAGCAGCTGCAATCTCCCTCGCGGCCTTCGCCGGCTTTCACTTCCGCCAAGGTCCCGCCGGAGTCGTGCTCGCGCTGGTGCTCGGCTCGATCATCACCGGCTACTACCTGTGGAAGCGGGACCTCCTCGCTGCGATGTTCGCGCACTTCCTGGTCGACTTCGTACCCAACGTGCTTCTGCCAGCGCTCGGTGGCGACAACTAGTACTTGCGAACGCTTCGCATTATCGATTATAACGATCTCCATGATCGTCTGCGTCTGCAATGCCATTACCGAAAAGGAAGTTCGCGACGCTGCACGTCAGGGCTGCCGCACGCCGGAAGCTGCCTACGCGACGCTCGATTGCGAGCCGCAATGCGGCTGCTGCCTCGACTATGCGCAGGAGATCATCGACGAAGAGCAGTGCGGTGCGCCACAGCTTCGCATCGTCGCCTGACTTGACCGCCGCTTCCTAGCAGCGCATCGGCCCTCCCGCGACGCGACGGGAGAAGAAGCCATGAAGGGCGACCCCAAGGTCATCGAGCTCTTGAACGAAGCGCTCAAGAACGAGCTGACCGCTATCAACCAATATTGGCTGCACTATCGGCTGCTCGACAATTGGGGCGTGAAGAAGCTTGCCAAGTTCGAGCGGACCGAATCGATCGACGAGATGAAGCATGCCGACCGGCTCGCCGATCGCATCCTCTTCCTCGACGGACTGCCCAATTTCCAGGCGCTCGGTCGCCTGCACATCGGCGAGAATGTCGAAGAGATCCTGAAGGCCGACCTTGAGTTGGAGATGGAAGCGCTCGGCCAGCTCAAGGGCGCGATCGCCCATTGCGAGAGCGTGCACGACTATGTCTCGCGCGACCTTTTCTCCGACATCCTCGAGAATGAAGAGAAACATGTCGATACGCTCGAAACGCAGTTCGAGATGATCCGGCGGATGGGGCTGCAGAATTACGTCCAGCTCCAGTCCGAGCCGGCGAAAGACTAGATCCGGCCGAAACCCTGATTGCTGACCTTGCGTCCGAAGCCGGTTGGCGCTGCGCGCTGCACGAGCGGGTTGGTGGCTTTTTCGAATTGCTCGACGGTCTTGTCGAACAACGTCCGCATCTCAACGACTTGGGGCACGAGCTCGTCCGGAAACCGGTGGGTCTCGATGCACAGCCGCGCGGTCGTCTCGATTAGTTCAGCGATCTTGGCCAGCGGCTCCGCGCCGAGCTGACGCGATTCGCCCTTTATGGTGTGCGCGGGAAGGACGAGCGCGGTCGTGTTCTGCTCGCGCATCGCCTGTTCGATCTGCGTAATCGACTTGACGCCATCTTCCTTGAAATAGCTCAAAATCCGAATGAAGCCGGGGCCCATTTCGGACCGGCACTTCTCGAAGTGCGCCCAATCGATGATGTCCCGAGCCTCGTCGGCCACACTCAACTCCTCATGCGCCGGACGCCTCCGGCTCTGCTCCACTGCAACCCGGATAGAACGAAAAGGGTAAAATTTGCCTTAGCGGCGGTTGCGATCGAACGGATTCGAGCGGCCGCGGAAGTCCAGCCGGACTGGCACCGGCCCCAGCTTCAAGTCGCGGCGCATGGCATTGAGCAGGTAGCGGCGGTAGCTTTCGGGCAGCTCATCGGTGCGGTTGCCGAACACCACGAAGGTTGGCGGGCGGCTCTTCACCTGCGTGATGTAGCGGAGCTTGATGCGCTGTCCTTTAGGTGCTGGCGGCGGGTTCGTTTCGACGGCGCTTTCGAACCACCGGTTGAGCTCCCCGGTAGACACGCGGCGTCCCCAGGATTCGCGCAGTTCGAAGGCGACCTTCAGGATCGTGTCGGTGCCCTTGCCCGTCTTCGCCGACACGGTGAGGAGAGGAACATCGCGCAGCTGCGCCAAACCCTCCCCAAGCGCTGCTTTGACGCCGTTGAACAATGAAGAGGCGTTCTCGGCAACGTCCCACTTGTTGAGCGCAATAACTAGCGCGCGCCCCTCTTCAATGACCTGCGCAGCGATTCTGAGGTCCTGCACTTCGAGGCCACGCGTGGCGTCGAGCAGGAGGACGACAACCTCGGCGTAATCGATCGCGCGGCGGGTGTCGGCTGCCGACAGACGTTCGAGTTTGTCCTCGACCTTGGCGCGTTTCCTCAAACCGGCGGTGTCTACCAGCCGAACCGGCCGGCCCTCCCACTCCCAGTCGAGGCTGATCGAATCGCGGGTGATCCCGGCTTCGGGACCGGTGATCATCCGCTCCTCGCCAACCATGCGGTTGACCAAGGTTGACTTGCCTGCGTTGGGCCGACCCACGATGGCGAGCTTGAGCGGGTGCTCGCTGTCGAGCAGATCGTCCTCCGCCTCGAAGTGCTCGTGCTCGACGTGCGGGCGGAGCGCCTCGAATAGATCGGCGACACCTTCTCCGTGTTCGGCGCTGAGGCCGATCGGCTCCCCAAGTCCGAGCCGATAGGCATCAAGAATCCCGGATTCTCCGGACCTGCCCTCAGCCTTGTTGGCGATGAGGATTACCGGCGTTGCCTCCGCGCGGAGCCAGCGGCCGATCTCCTCGTCGAGCGGGGTGACGCCTTCGCGAGCATCGATCATGAACAGGGCCGCGTCGGCCTCGCGTATCGCCGCTTCGGTCTGCGCCCGCATTCGGCCAGGCAGTGTCTGCGGATCTTCGTCCTCGAACCCAGCTGTGTCGATCACCCGGAACTCGAGGCCAATGAGCTGCGCGTCGCCGTCCCGGCGGTCGCGAGTCACGCCCGGGCGGTCGTCAACGAGCGCGAGGCGCTTGCCGACGAGCCGGTTGAACAGCGTAGATTTGCCGACGTTCGGGCGGCCGACAATGGCGACGGTGCAGAGAGGCATGCACGCCCTGTACCCCTGCGCAGGCAGGGGTCCAGTCCTAAAGGAAGAGTCTGGGCTTCTGACTTCGCAGGAGCACTACCGGAAAGCGTGCAACCGGCCGTTGTCGTCCAAGATAAACATCGTCGAGTTGGCAACGACGGGCGGAAGGCTGACGCCGGCGCGAACGCTGGTCTGGCCCTGAACCGCGCCCGTTGTGGGGTCGACGAAAACGACCGCGCCGTTGGTCCCGGTGACGATCAACCGCCCGCCGGCGAGCACCGGTCCCGAATAGTCGATCTCGCCCTTCTTCGACTTCGCCTTCAGGAACTGCGCAAGCTGGGTGATCCAGCGGATGTGACCATTCTGGCGATTGACACAGATGATCTTCGCCTGGTCTGTCACTACAAAGATCCAGTCGCCGGCGACCCATGGCGTGTCGATGCCAGCCAAGTTCAGCTCCCACTGGCGCTGGCCCGTCAGGATGTCGAGCGCAACCATGCGCCCGCCCTGGCCGACGGCGATCACCTGACCACTGTCGATGACCGGATCCGCGTCGATGTCGCTGAGAGAAGAGACGCTGGTGCGGATGCTGGTGCGCTGCAGCGCGTCCTGCCACACCATGCGGCCGTTTTCGTAACGATAGGCGTTCAGCTCGCCTGAAGAGAAGCCGGCAACGACGGTGCCCTGACCAACAGCCGGTGAAGCGGAACCGAACACGCCCGCGATCTCGAGGGTCGCTGCCTGACTCCAGTTAGTCGAGCCGTCGTTCTCTTTCAGCGAGAAGATCTGGTTGTCCTGGCTCATGACATAGACCGAGCCGTTGGCGACCGTCGGTGAGCCGCGCAGCGGTCCGCCCGGGCGGACCTTCCAGACGATGCCGCCGTTGCGCTCGTCCAACGCCGCGACATAGCCGATGCCGTTGGTGGCGAAGATGCGACTGCTGTCGTACGCAATTCCTCCACCGTAGAGCGACCGCTCGCCTCCCTTCTCGGTCGGAGTCTGGCTCGCCCACAGCAACGCCCCGTTGCGAGGGTCAAGCGCGCGGACGGTGCCGAGCGTATCGATGGTGAAAACCTTCCCGTTCGCGACGATCGGCGCAGCGGCGAGCCGCGCGGTCAGCGAGCTGCCGCGCCCGGCCTGCACCACGAACGCCTCGGCAGCATTGCCGAGCGCCAGCTGCCCCATCGACTTGGTCGGGTTACCGCCGGACTGGGTCCAGTCGGTGTTCGCCAGGGGCTGCGGCAGGTTCATTGGCAACGTGGCGGTCGCAGGATCGACAGCTACATCACCTTCACCGGTGAGAACTGCGATCCTCTGTCCGAGCACCGGCGTATTGGTGCGCTTGCCCTTCTTGAACACGCCGCAACCGCTCGCGGCGAGTGCCGCGGCAATCAGAATGCCAACGCGGAAATACTTCAATTTGGTCATTGTCGGTCCTACTGGGCCTGGGTCTGGAGAGCAGCGCTGACGTCGACGCCGAGCGAGCTCGCGAGTTGGGTGGCGCGGCCGCGGATCGTTTCCGGCACGCTCCGGTCCGTGGCGATTGCAGCAAACAATTGCCCCGCCTCTTGTTTGCGACCTTGCTTGATCATGGCCAGCGCAGTCATCTCGCCGGCACTGCCGAACCATGGCGCCCCCGGCTTGGCGAGCGGCTGGAGGCGGGCAATCGCCTCCCCGGGCTTGAGCTGGTCGAATTCGAGCGCAGTCTGGCGGATAAGCGCGGCGTCACGATACGGATCGGGCAAGCCGTCGTCGTTTGCGATCGTCTTATAGGTGCTTGTCGCAAGCTTCACGTCATTCTGCTGGAGCGCGAGCGCAGCCCGCGCGAATAATGCGGACGCGCGCACGGCCTTGCTGCCATTCTTGGAGATCTCGTCCAGCTGTTGCGGCGATTTGCTCGTATTGCCGCTGCCGATGTCCTTGTAAATCTGCGCAAGCTTCTCGACCTGCACTTGTGACTGCTGCACCTGATGCTGCTTCCACCAGATGAAGCCGCCGCTCGCTCCGAGAAAAAGCACGACTGCGACGATCAGCCAGCTGCCGTACGCCTTGAAGAAGTTCTGCATCTGATCGCGGCGGAGGTTCTCGTCGACCTCGCGAACGAATGTCTCGGTAATATCAGGGGGCTGCGCCAAAGACTGCCTCAATCAACCGGTCGGGGATCCACATGCCGAACGCTTCCCTTCCCCACCCTGAACGGAAACTGGCGGCGCATCGTCTAGCGGCTGCAGCGCCAAAGGCAAAGCCGGTTTAGCTCTTGGCGCGATATGTTTGGTCTGCGGTCGGGAAGCCGCGCGAACGCACTTCTTCCGCATAGGTGCGCGCCGCTTCGCCGATGCGGGCTGCAAGATCGTCATAGCGCTTCACGAAGCGCGGTGTCCGTTCGAACAGCCCCAGCATGTCTTCGGTGACCAGCACCTGGCCATCGCATTGAGCCGAGGCGCCGATGCCGACAATCGGCGCGGCGATGTCGCGCGCGACGTCATTTGCGATGTCTTCGAGCACGCCTTCTAGAACGATGCAGAAGGCCCCCGCATCCGAGACCGCCTTGGCGTCGTTGATAATCTTCTCTGCTTCATCCTGCGCGCGGCCACGCGCGCCATAGCCGCCGAGCACGTTCACCGCCTGCGGGGTCAGGCCGATGTGACCAATCACCGGAATCCCTCGATGAGCAAGGAATTTTATCGTCTGCGCCATGGCTTCGCCGCCTTCGAGTTTGACGGCCGCGCAGCCGGTTTGTTTCATGATCCTCGCTGCCGAAGCGAATGCCTGTTCGGGCGAAGCTTCGTAGCTGCCAAATGGCATATCCACCGCAACCAAGGCGTGCCAGCTGCCGCGCACCACCGCCGCGCCATGGGCGCACATCATTTCCATTGTGACGGGGATGGTCGAGGGCAGCCCGTAGATCACCTGACCCAGACTGTCGCCGACCAGGAGCACGTCGCAATGCGGATCGAGCAACTGCGCCATCCGCATCGTGTAAGCGGTCAGCATGACGATCGGCTGCTCTGTCTTGCCTTCCGCCTTCCGACCGCGGATCGCGGGCGCGGTGGTTCGCTTGCCCGGCACCGGCGTGGGGGTGGCACGGCTCGTCGAAGTATCGATAGTGAAGGTCGACATGGCGGCGGCTTCTAGCCGCAGGTCCTGCCCACAACCAGTCCCACCGTAGATGCGGCTCACCGACAATGCGGAACATTAACGTACGGATCCTCTTCAAAGCGTCACAATGATCGATCGCCGCCTTCTTCGCGACATTCCCTTTGCTGTATTAATCGCGCTTCCCGCAGCACCTTTCGTGCAGCCACCAATGGCAGCGGAAAAGCCCAGGGCGCATCAGCCGCGCGTCGAGCAGATAGCAATCCCGATTGGCGCTGCGCTCGATCGGCACGCCGGATTACCAGGCTAACAAAATGGCCGGTTTCCACCGGCGATCCTCTCTGCGCCACGACTCATCGCGAACTGCGCCAACAAATGGGCACCGTTCGGCGTCTGCGCACTTCTGCTTTCGGGCAATTCCCACAAGAAAGGACCTGCGAATGACTGTAAGGCTGATTCTAGCTGCCGCAGCGATGACGATTGGGGCCGGCGCCATCGCCGCTCAGCCGACCAATACGCCGGGCGGTGCAACTCCGGCTACTCCGGCAACCCCGGCCCAATCGGCGACTCCCGCCACCCCGGCGGATCCCTCGACCGGCGCGTCTGCTACTCCGGCGACACCTGCGACCGCCGCCGATCCGGCAACGCCCGCTGAGGGTGCGCAGAGTGCTACCGAGGCGACTGATAGTGCCGCGACCGCGCAGCCCAGCGAAAAGCCGAAGAAGCACAAGAAGAAATAGCGAGTCACTAGCGGGCGCGGCGTCGGTCGCGCCCGCGACTTCAGGCGTGAAGGGCAGAGATTTACTTGTCTCCGCCGATCCGCTCTTCCCAAGCCGCGCCCTGCGCAAGCGAAATGGAATCCAGCACGGCTGTACTCTGGTCGCGCAGGATGGCGAAGGCGCGACGGATGGCACAGGTTGCCTCGTCCTGACAGTCCCCGCAGGGCGCATAAAAATTAACGCTTGCGCAGGACACCAGCGCAATCGGTCCCTCCATCGAACGAACGACCTCACCAAAGGAAATCTGATCCGACGGGCGGGTGAGCTGGTATCCACCTTTTGGTCCCCGCGCGCTTTTTACCAATCCGGCCTTTTTGAGGTCGAGCATGATCAGCTCGAGATATTTCGGCGGCACGCGCTGCGTTTCCGCGATGCGGCTGAGCTGCACTGGCGCACCGCCCTGTTCCTCGGCGAGGAACAGGAGCGAGCGCAGCGCATAACGGGTCTTTTGAGCGATCATTTCTGTGCGATGCACTAGCGCGGCCTAACATTGGCGGAAACCCCACCGCCCGTGTGAATTAACGCCATTTAACCTCGCAGCCACGGGCGTGAGAAGTGACCCGCCCTATCTGGCGAGCGCCGACACATAGGTGCCGGCAATACGAGGAAGCTGTACGGCGCTGCATCGCCGACTCCCTGCGGCGCCGTACGGCCCTCTCTAGTAGCGGGGGATGTGAGGAATATGGGCCGCAAGATCCTTTTGGTCGAGGATGACCGCGAAACCGCAGCGTACCTCACGAAGGGACTCAATCAGGAGGGTCACAGCGTCGAACAGGCGAGCAACGGCCAGGATGGCCTGTTCCGTGCAACCGACGGCAGCTTCGACCTGATCGTTCTCGATCGGATGCTGCCCGTGCTCGATGGCCTGTCTGTGCTGAAGGCGCTCCGCGCGGCCCGCATCGATACGCCTGTGTTGATCCTCTCCGCCCTCGCCTCCGTCGGCGACCGCATCGAAGGGCTGGAGTGCGGATCGGACGACTATCTGGTGAAGCCTTTTTCTTTCGCAGAACTTCTTGCGCGCGTGAATGCGCTGCTCCGGCGCCGCGAAGCCCGCATGGACCCGGCCGAGCACAGGCTGACCGTCGGCGATCTCGAGATCGACCCGCTGTCACGCACCGTGAGGCGCGCGGGCAAGAAACTCGACCTCAAGCCCCGCGAATATCTGCTGCTCGAATATTTTGCGCGGAACGAAGGCCGAGTCGTGACCCGGACTATGCTGCTGGAGCAGGTGTGGGATTATCATTTCGATCCCGGCACCAACGTGATCGACGTCCATGTGAGCCGACTTCGCCGGAAGCTCGATGAGGGTTTCGAAAAGCCGTTGCTGCACACCGTCAGGGGTGCGGGCTACATGCTCGCCGCCTAGAGCGTCCAACGGTCCAATGCCCACGACGCTGAGGATTGCGTTGCTCGCGGGCCTGCTCGCGCTGCTTTCCAATCTCACGGTCATCGGCTTCATTTATTACCGGACTCACGACGAAGCCGTGGCAACCGTGCATCGGCAGGTGACCGAGCAGAGCAAGGTCCTCGCCGACGTCTATCGCTCCGGTGGGCAGCCGGCGCTGAAGGACGCTATCGAAGACACCGTTACCTACGCCGACCCGCAGAATGCGGTCGCGCTGCTACGGCCAGACGGTCACGAGATGATCGGCAATCTGGAACCGGTGCCGGTCGTGCCTCTACATGAAGGATATCGGAACGCGCTGATCCGCCTCACCGGTCAAACGACGCCGAGAGAAGCCGCACTGGTGATCCAGCGGCTCCCATCCGGGCAATGGCTTGTCAGCGGTCGCATCGCTGGGGAGGGTCTCGCCATTCGCGAAACGCTCGAGCGGTCGCTGCTCATCGGACTCATCGTCGCGGGATTGCTAGGTCTCCTCTGCGGCGTGGCCACGGCGCGTTATGTCGGCGGGCGGATCAACGATATTGCAGCTGTCGCCAACCGCATCAGCGCACGCGACCTATCCCAGCGCGTGCCCGTTTCCAGCGCGGGCGATGCATTCGACCGGTTGGGCGATCAGATCAATGCCATGCTCGACCGGATCAGCGCACTGATGGAAGAGCTTCGGCTGCTGACCGACAGCCTCGCGCACGACCTGCGCTCGCCCGTCAGCCGACTGCGCTCGGCTGCCTTCGCCGCCGCTGAAGCGACCGATCCGAAAGAGCAGGAGGAGCTGCTCGGCAGCGTGATCCGCCAGGCCGACGCTCTGATGCGGATTTTGACGGCGGTTTTGGAGATCAGCCGCTCCGAAGCGCTCACCGGACGCAAGCAGTTTCACTGGTTCGACGTCGGCGAGCTCGCAGCGGAGCTTGCTGAAATGTACGATCCGCTCGCGGACGAGCACGGCGCCAAGCTCGAATATGACAGGCCGGCGCGGCCTGTGCCGTTGCTCGGTCATCGCCAGCTGCTTGCGCAGGCGATCAGCAATCTCATCGAAAATGCACTGCGGTACGGATCGGCCGGCGGCGGGATCTACGTCCGGGTTCAACCGGGCGAACGCCAGATTCGCGTTGAGGTCGCCGACAGAGGGCCTGGAATTCCAGCCGAGCGACGGGATGAAGCGCGGCGTCGCTTTGGTCGCCTCGATTCCAGCAGGTCGGACGAAGGCGCCGGACTGGGTTTGGCGCTTGCCGAGGCGATCGCGCATCTCCACGACGGCAAGCTGGTGCTCGAGGACAATCGTCCCGGGCTGCTCACGATTCTCGAACTTCCGATTCACGCAGGCGCGCGCGACTTAGGGCGAGGCTAGGCTGCGACAAAGCCTGAACCCCACTCTACAATCACGCATCCTGAACCCTCCCTCATTCGTTTTAGGAGGCGGAGCATTCTGCTCGGCAGTTTCATGACGAGGGAGATATCCGCATGGCGCAGCACAGCTATCGTCGAGAATTCGATGAAGATTTGGACCGCGGCGAGGGCCGCAACCGCTGGCGCGGCGAGGATCGCGAGCGCGGCTTTATGCTCGGTGGCGATGATCGCTCCCTCGAGCAAGGTCGATTCGCGGAACCCTACCGTAGTGGTGACGACTGGGAACATGTGCCGCGCGACTTCAGCGGGCGCCAGGACGACTATTATCGGAGCTGGCGCAACAAGCAGATGGAGGCGCTGGATCGCGATTACGCTGAATATCGCCGCGAGAGAGAACGACAGTTTCACGAGGAGTTCGATGCGTGGCGGCGTAGTCGGCGCGGCAATCCGGAACCACTTCAGACCGGAATGACACAGACCGGGCTATCGAGCGATCCCTCGGGCGAACTCCAGCTGACGGCGGGTGAGGCAGTTGCACCCGCGAGCGGGCCCGATCCTATGGCAACAGCCACGCTTGGTACATCGAGCAGCCGCAGAAGGCGCTAAGCGACGCAGAAGAAGAAGGGCGGCCGAAACCGGCCGCCCTTCGCATTGTTCGGTGTTCCGCTGATTAGAAGTGCGTGCCGAGCGTCAGCGCGACCTGATGGCGCTCGAGGTCCGCCTCGTAGTTCGAGTAGCGGTATTCGGCACCGATGTAGGTCTTTTCGGAGATCAAATACTGACCGCCGAGGCCGAGACGGAAACCGTCTCCGTTGTCGGCGCAGCACTCCTCAATCTTGAGGCGAGCGTTGGTGTAGCCGCCCTTCACGTACAGGTTCGCGCGAGGCGACACGGCGAAGGTCACGCGTGCGCCGGCGTAAAGGTCGCGACCGGCACTCACGCCGTCCTTGTCCGCGGTCGAGTCCGACACTTCCGCGTCGACACCGAGCGAAATGCTGTTGCTCACTGCGAAATCGCAGCCGGCACCGACGCCGAACAGGATACCATTCATGTGGAACCCGTCGACGCCGCCATGGTCATAGCCGACGATTGCTTCGATGCGGAAACCGGCCGGCGCGGCTGGCGCCAAGTTGCCTTGGGCCATCGCGGGCGAAGCGAAAGCGAGCGCGGCCGCAGCCGCGGTGCAGTAGATCACGCGAATCATTGAGATTTTACCCTTGTTACAAATGCCGAGTGACGACTAGAGTTCCGGCATGGCGCGCCCGCTACTGGCCGCGTCTGCCGCTGTCCACAGCAGCATAAATTGGGTAATAGTTCGCTTTTGTTGCACTGCAGCAACAATGCTACGGAGGGAAGTTACCCTTCGATCACGACCTTGGTGCCGATCTTGGTCACGCCATAGAGCTTTTCGGCAAACTTCATCGGCAGGCGAATGCAGCCGTGGCTCGCCGGATAGCCGGGGTTCACGCCGCCATGGAACGCGATACCGTAGTCGTCGATACGTTGCATGAATGGCATCGGCGCGTTCTCGTACTTCTTGGACCGATAGAAAGGCCGCTTCTCGAGGATCGACCAGTAGCCGTAAGGCGTGATGTGCCCCGTCTTGGCGCTCGACATCGAAGATGCACCGAGCAGCTTGTCGCCGCGATAGACGTAGGTCATCTGGGTCAGCAGATCGACGATGATGCGCGTGTCGCCTTCCGCTGGAACGGCAGCCGACCAGACGTATTCGCCGGGCTTGAGGCCGACCCGCCTGAATTCGGCGACCAGATCCTTGTGTGCCTGAGGGGCGTTGCCGACGGTCCAGTGGTAGGGGATTTCATTCGAAGCCGTGGCGGGCGGCTTGCTTTGCGCAACCGTCGGCGCGGGCACGGTTTGGCATCCGGCAAGCGCTGCTGCTCCCAAGGCAATTACCCATTTCCCGATTGTCTTCATTGCCCGCTTCCGCCCTTCGTCCATCGTTGCTGCTGATCAGCAAGACGCATGCAAGAGTCAATCGGGCGTTTAACTGCAAGTTGTTGTTAACCGCATGAAGAGCCTCGGAAATTGCTATTGCATCGTGTGATAGCTGCGGAACGCCAGCAGGATCAACTGGCCGATGAACAGGATTGCCACGAATGCGTGGAACTCGAATTGCGTACCCGCCCAGTTCGCTCGGCAAGATTACCGCGCATATGAGAAGACGACCGCAAAGCTCAGGATGAAAACGTAAAGTTCGAACGTCCAGTGCTGTTTATGCGAGAGCTGGTACTCCCAACACCACAGGAACAGCGCGTTGAGAAACATCAACGCTACCACGAGCAGGTGCACTCAATAGAGCTTCCGCTGATCAATGCGCTGGATGAGGCGGGCCACACCTTTCAGCAAATGCGCGACGGCAAAGCCGGTAATCACCGACGCCAGGACCATTGCGCAATTGAAGAATTCCATTGAGCCCGCTCCCACCGAACCTCAGGCCAGCCCGGAATTACTCCCATTCAATGGTGCCGGGTGGTTTTGACGTATAATCGTACACGACGCGGTTGATGCCCTGCACCTCGTTCACAATCCGCGTGGCCACGCGGCTCAGGAACGCCGAGTCGAACGGGTAGATATCCGCGGTCATGCCATCGAGCGAGGTGACTGCGCGCAGACCGCAAACATAATCATAAGTCCGATAGTCGCCCATCACGCCGACGGTGCGCACTGGCAGCAACACCGCGAACGCTTGCCAGATGGCATCATATAAGCCGGCGTTGCGGATTTCTTCGAGGTACACGGCGTCCGCCTTACGAAGGATGTCGCACTTATCCTGCGTGACTTCGCCAGGGATGCGGATCGCGAGGCCGGGGCCCGGAAATGGATGGCGGCCGACGAACGCTTCGGGCAGCCCGAGCTCGCGGCCGAGCTCGCGCACCTCGTCCTTGAACAGTTCGCGCAAGGGCTCGACCAGCTTCATGTTCATCCGCTCGGGAAGGCCGCCGACATTGTGGTGGCTCTTGATCGTGACTGACGGCCCGCCGGTGAAGCTGACGCTCTCGATCACGTCCGGGTAGAGCGTGCCCTGGGCAAGGAAGTCGGCGCCACCGATCTTCTTCGCCTCGGCCTCGAATACGTTGATGAACTCGGAGCCGATGAATTTGCGCTTCGCTTCGGGGTCGGTGACTCCGGTCAGGCCGCCGAGAAAGTCGGCGCTTGCGTCGACGTGGACCAAGGGGATGTTGTAGCTGTTGCGGAACAGGGAAACGACCTGCTCCGCCTCGCCCATGCGCATTAGCCCGTGGTCGACAAATACGCAGGTCAGCTGCTCGCCGATCGCTTCGTGGATCAGCACCGCTGCCACCGCGCTGTCGACGCCGCCGGAGAGGCCGCAGATCACGCGGCCAGTCCCTACCTGCGCCCGAATCTCGGCGATCTTCGCATCGCGGAAGCTGGCCATCGTCCAGTCGCCCGCGCAGCCGCACACGTGCCGAACGAAATTGGCGAGCAATTTGCCGCCGTCGGGCGTGTGCACGACCTCGGGATGGAACATGAGGCTGTAGCGCTTGGCTTGCTCGTTTGTCGCGATCGCGAAGGGCGCGCCTTCCGAGCGCGCAACGACCTCGAAGCCCGGCGCCAGTGTCTCTACGCGGTCGCCGTGGCTCATCCACACCTGATGCTTTTCGCCAACGTCCCACAGCCCGTCGAACAGCGCCGACGACGCGACGATGTCGATGAATGCGCGCCCGAATTCGCGCTGATCCGAGCCGACGACCTTGCCGCCGAGCTGCTGGTGCAACGTCTGCTGACCATAGCAAATGCCGAGCAGCGGAATCCCACTGTCGAACAGTAGCTGCGGCGCGCGCGGGCTCTCGGCTTCCGTGACAGACGCGGGCCCACCCGAGAAAATGACGCCCTTCGGCTGAAGGCGATGGAATGCCTCTTCGGCGGCGTTGAAAGGAGCGATCTCTGAATAGACGCCGGCTTCGCGGATGCGCCGGGCGATGAGCTGAGTCACCTGGCTGCCGAAGTCGACGATGAGGATGGATTCAGTAGGCTGGACCGTCATGGCGGGCGGATAGGGACCGCGCGGCGAAGAGTAAAGTTAAGCAACGGGTTAAGCATCTTGACGGCCGCGCACCCGCTCGATACTTAAGCATATGCTTAACGATTCGCCGCAACTCGATCGCGCCTTCCAGGCGCTCTCGGATCCGGTCCGCCGCGGAATGCTCGCGCGCCTGTCGCGCGGGCCCGCGTCGGTATCGCAGCTGGCGGAGCCGTTCAGCATCAGCCTTCCCGCCGTGCTCCAGCACCTCAAGTCGCTGGAGGAGAGCGGGCTGGTTCGATCCGCGAAGAAGGGCCGCGTCCGCACCGTTGAGCTGCAGCCGAAGGCGCTTTCAGCCGCAGAAGGCTGGATCGCGGAGCGGCGCACCGAATGGGAAGCGCAGCTCGATCGCTTCGAGAACTATCTTCAATCCCTGACGAATGACGGAGGAAAATGATGGCTGAAGGAAATGACCTGGCGCTCGAACGCACGCTTGATGCGCCGATCGATCTGGTGTGGGAGGCTTACACCAATCCCGAGCACATGAAACGCTGGTTCGCGCCCAAGCCCTACGAGGTCACGGAGTTGGAGCTAGATCTCACACCCGGCGGCATCTTTCGCCTTCGGATGGTCGGCCCGGACGATTTCGACACCGGCCATGGCGTTCCGGGTTGCGTGCTCGAAGTGATCGACCAGCGGAAGCTCGTTTGGACCAACGCGCTCGGTCCCGGCTATCGGCCCAACGAAATGGGCGAGGGCTGCGAATCCTTCCCGTTCACGGCGGTCGTCACCTTTGCTGACGCTGGGAACGGCAGGACTGCCTACAAAGCCCTCGCGCTGCACAAGAACGCGGCGGACCGCGACACGCATGCGAACATGGGCTTCGAGCAAGGCTGGGGAACCGTCGCCGGCCAGCTCGAGGAGTTCGCCCGCAACCTAAAGGTCAACGCCTGACTCAAATGCGCCGGAGCTCATCCGAGCCCCGGCGCATCCATTTTCACCAGGTTAAATTGTTTAATAGCGGCGGTAGCCGTACTGCGAATAGTCGTAGCCGTTGTACGGCGTGTAATTGCCGTAGCCATAATTGCGCTGGACGCGGTCGATATCGATATCGGCGATGAAGCCGCGATAGTCGGTCTTGCACTTCCAAGTGAGATCGACCTGGCCCTGCCCGGCGTAACCGTAGCCGCCGTAACGGCCGCTGGTTGCAACACCGCGGACGGTGAGCCCGCCGTTGGAGCGCGGCTCGACCCGGCTGATGCCGAGCACCCGACCGCCACCGTAGCCGTACTGGCTGTAGCCATACCCGCCGTAGCCGCCACCGAGCCGCTGCTGCACGGCGGCCGCGCACTGGTTGACTGCGACCTGGCTGTTGGCCCCATAGCCGCCGTAACCGCCATAGCCGCCGCCGAGCACTTGGTTCAGCACCTGGCCGACGACGTTGCCGCCGTAGGGATTGCCGTAACCGTAACCATAACCCGGATAATATTGCGCTGCTGCCGGCGCTGCGCTGGCGAGTGCGGCGATTGCGACGCCCCCCGCCAGGAACTTGGTAATAGCCCTCATGGCCTGTCTCCCTGACTCTCGTTCCCGACTCGCCAGCACACATTACCAGCGATTAGCCGCATGGTTTATCGTTACGCTCTTGCACCATCGCTGAACCGGCCGTTTGCTGCGGTTCAGGTCGTCAGTCGGGCAGCGTCAGGTGGTCCCAATGCCTGAGCTTACGCTCGCGGTTCCACAGCTCCATCGGCCGGTCCTCGCGCCAGCTTTCGGCGACCGCGATAGCAGCCGCGTCATCCTCCGCTTCGAACTCACGGAAATGATCGATGTGGCCGCTGAAGCGGTCCATGAAATAAAGGCGATAATAGCGCATGCCCCACGCCCCCCGGCGTGGCAGGTGCGTTCTATCATTTATGCGAAGGCGCGACGAATCGCGACAGCGCTCAGGCGGCCTCGAACTGTTCCTCAGCCGCGACCGGACCGGAGTCCTGCCCCTTCGCCGCCGTGTCGCGGTCGACGAACTCGATAACCGCCATCGGCGCTGCATCCGATTGACGAATGCCGGCCTTGATTACACGGGTGTAGCCACCGTCGCGGTTCGCGTAGCGCTCGGCGAGCACGCCGAAGAGCTTTTCGAGCTGCGCTTCATCCATCAGCCGCGATTGCGCGAGGCGGCGATTGCTGAGCCCGCCGCGCTTCGCAAGGGTGACGAGCTTTTCGACGTACGGGCGAAGCTCCTTCGCCTTGGCCGTCGTGGTCATGATCTGCTCGTGCTTGATAAGCGCTGCAGCCATGTTGCGGAACAAAGCCGCACGGTGGCTCGAGGTGCGCTGAAGCTTACGGCCGCCAACACGATGGCGCATAGGTCATTCCTTTCGTTCGTCAGGAGCCCGTGTGAGGTAGCTCCGGCCAGGCAACGCTTCGGGTGGTTGCCCCACACCCAAACAACAACGGCGAGCCGATGAGCCCGCCGAGTGTCGATGCCTCAAGCGGATTTGGCTCCGTTAGTCAAGGTGCGCGCCGCCAGCCGCTTCACCAGCGGCGAAAGGCCGCGGTGTGTCGATTCATGATAGATGCTCGTTGCGTCGAGCTCGCGGCACAGGCGGCGGTGCGCCTCGCCGAGCGCATGGTAAGGCAGCCCCGGCAGCAGGTGGTGCAGAGCGTGATAGCGCAGGCCCACCGGCGCCCACAGCGCCGGCAAAGTCGCGGGAGGGGGGACGTTGACGCTGTCGAGAAACTGGGAGGTTACGCTCATCGGCTCGCCCCCATTCTCCCATAGATGCGCGACGAGGGTGCGGACCTGGTTGAGGAACATCACGCCGGAAGACACACCCAGGAAGATCAGGAAATCGCGGACCGGGATTACGCCGGTCGCAACCATCGTCAAAAGCGCGATCGCCCAGATGCTACACGCTGCCTCCTGCCGTGCCCAGTCGCGTGCGAATTCGCCGTCGGGCTTCGGGCGCACGAACTTAGGATTGATCTGCAAGCCCGAGTAACGGCCCACGACAACGCTACGCAGTTTTGGCGACAGCAGCGATATCGGCGCCAAGATGCCGAAGCGGATCAGCATGCCGACCGGCGCCAGCGCCGCCGCGATCAGGAACACGGGCAGAGTCCAGGGGTGCATAAGCGCGAGCGGCAGATATTCGGGATCTTCGACGGTCCCGTAATAGCGCTTGGCATGATGCTGGTTGTGCACGCCTTCGTACATGAAGCTCGGCACCAGCAGCGGCACGCCGACGATCAGGTTCCAGGTGAATCGGAAACCCTTCACCGCGCCCTTCTTGATGTGGGTCAGCTCATGGATGAACGAGCCGGTGCGGTAGAGCGCGAGTACAGCGATCAACCCCGAAGCGACCGCGATCCAGCTGGGCCGAAGGAACATGGCCCCAAACAAGGCGGCGTAGCCGAGGAGCGCCGATCCTAGCATGTCCGCCCAGTAGATTGCCGACTTCGGCACGTTGAGATCGCGCGTCAGATTGGCCGCGGCCTTGAGCATCGCCGCATCGTCCTTGGCGCGCGCGGAAGCCTGCTGCGCGGAGGCAGCATCGTTCGTGCGCTCGAGGGTCGCGGTGCTCGTCATGATCTGTTGCTTAGGTTGGCTCTGTTGCAGGACATAGTGGCGCGAATGGGGCGATTGTAGGGTTCACTGGCGTAACGTTCAGTGAACCGCTAGCCGTCGCCCATGAGCTCAGCGCCCGTCACGATCCGTCCCGTCGTCACCAAGAAGGACAAGAAGGCTTTCGTCGATCTCGCTTGGGAGGTTTACAAGGGCGACCCCGCCTGGGTGCCGCCGCTGAAGGACGAAGTCCACGGTCTGATCACGCCGGGCAAGAACCCCTGGTTCGAACATGCCAAGGCACAGCTCTGGCTTGCCGAGCGCGCGGGCAAGGTTGTTGGCCGCATCAGCGCCCAGGTCGACGAGCTTGTCCAGGTTCATATGGGCCAGGGCACCGGGCAGTGGGGCATGTTCGAAGTGCTGGACGGCGAGGCCGCGGCGGCGCTGATCGAGACGGCTGAGGACTGGCTGCGCGCTCAGTGCATGACACGCGCGCTGGGACCGATCAGCCTGTCGATCTGGGATGAGCCTGGCCTCGAGATCGAAGGCTTCGACGAACCGCCGACCGCAATGATGGGCCACCACCGTCCCGAGTACCAGGGCTGGGTCGAATCAGCCGGTTACGAAAAGGCCAAGGACCTCATCACTTACGAGCTCGACATTCGGCATTGGGATGACCCGATGATCGACCGTCTGATCACGATGGGCGAGCGCAACCCCCGCATCCGGATCCGCATGGTCGACAAGTCGAGGTTCAAGGAGGAAGCGCGGCTGATCCTCAACCTGTTGAACGATGCCTGGTCGAATAATTGGGGCTATGTTCCGCTGACCGAAGCCGAGATCAATTACGCCGGCAAGAAGCTAAAACCGATCATCTTCAACGAGCTGGTACGCATTGCCGAAGTCGATGGCGAGCCAGTCGCCTTCATGCTCACGATCCCGGACATCAACGAGCTGATCAAGGATCTCAACGGTGAGCTGTTCCCGTTCAACTGGATCAAGCTCCTATGGCGCCTGAGGAAGCCGCGAGCGCGGCGGCTGCGCGTGCCTCTGATGGGCGTCGCAAAGAAGCTCCACCACACGCGCCTTGCGACCCAGCTCGCCTTCATGATGATTGAATATACGCGACGCGATGGCACGACGAAATATGGCGCGACGCATGGCGAGTTCGGTTGGATCCTCGAGGATAATAAGGGAATGCTGTCGATGGCCCAGCTGCCGGGCGCCGAAGTGAACCACCGGTACAGGATTTACGAGAAAGCCCTTTAGATTAGCTCAATCCACGTCGGGGCGTGATCGCTCGCTTTCTCCTCACCCCTCGCCCATTTGTCGACGCCGGCGCCTTGCAGGCGATCGGCTGCCTCGGGTGAGCAGAGCAAGTGGTCGAGGCGGAAGCCGAGATCGCGCTGCCAGCAGCCGGCTGTATAGTCCCAGAAGGTGTAGAGCTTTTCCTCGTTCGGGTGCAGCGAGCGGAGCGCGTCGGTCCAACCCTGGTGTAGGATCCGGCGCCAAACCTGCCGCGCCTCGGGCTGCATCACTGCATCATGCTGTGTCGCGCGGACGGAGAAGACGTCGCGGTCCTCGGGCACTACATTCCAGTCACCGCAGAGCACGGCCGGGCGCTCGTCCTTCAGCAGCTCGGCCGAGTGCGCGCCCAGCCGCTCCATCCATTTGATCTTGTACTCGAACTTCTCGGTGCCGACGGGATTGCCGTTAGGCAGGTAGAGCGAGCCGACGACGATTCCCTTCGTCTCCGCCTCGATGTAGCGGCTGTGGCTGTCGTCGGGGTCACCGGGAAGGCCGACGCGGCGGAGCTCGGGCGTGTCGGCTTTCGCCAGCACTGCGACCCCGTTGAAGCCTTTCTGCCCGTGCCAGACGGCGCCATAGCCGGCGGCCTCGATGTCGGCGATCGGCAGCGACTCATCGGCGCATTTCAATTCCTGCAGGCAGACGACGTCGGGCTGTTCCCGCTCGAGCCATTCGAGGAGCCGCGGCAGCCGCGCGCGGATCCCGTTGAGGTTGTAGGTAGCAAGCTTCACCGCGTCCGCTTAGCGGCACGAACTCAAGCGGGGAAGCGAGCGTATCCCCGCTGGGTCACGCGATCGACGCAGGCGCTATATTCGTCGAAACATTCGTCGCCTTGCCGCACGAGGCCAACCACAGGCTGGCGTCCCGCCATCGGCGACAGCGCGATCGGGACCGCCGCCGGCGTCAGCTGCGCCCCCTCACCTGCCGCCAGGGTCAGCAGGATGCCGCTGAGGCCACTCGCCGACGGCCGGTTCAGAATCGCAACGCGATACTGTCCGTCACTGATGGTCACGAGATAGATCGCACCTGAGAGGACCGGGAAGGAGACGAATCCTTTCTGTTCATAATCGCTGTCGGTGCGCGCGGCCTCGCTGAAGGTCAGATGCGCCCGCGCGTCGTCCCAGGCGATCGATGTCAGATAGGCAAAAATCGCTCCCGTCTCGCTGAACGAGGGCCGGAGAGTCAGATAGGTACCTTCCAGCCATTGAACCGCTGGCCGCGCGTACGCCCCCATCGATTCGGGAGCGAATAATTTGGTGCCGGTCTCAACGCGCGCGGCGGGCCCTCTTAGGCTGGTGCCCAATGCTTCTTCGAGGCGGACGACCGTAGCCAGCGTGAAGGGCCTGCGGCCTGCGAGCGCTTTCTCAAGCGTCGACAGACTGACCTTCGCTTCGTCGGCGAGCCACTGCCGCGACAGCCGCCGCCGCGCGAGTTCCTCGCGCACCACCAGCGCTACCGATTCACTGCCTTCGACGCTTAGCTCACCATGCATGGACTCGCCCTGCCCGCACCGGACATCTCCGCACATTTCCGCACATTTCGTCAATGGATCGCCGCCGCTTTGCCACCAAAGACGAGCATTTCCTGGACTTTCCCGTGGCGGCGGAAACCGCTTCAGAACATACGCCGGCAATCGCTTCATCGCGAAAACAGGGGGAACGGGGCCGTGCTGAACAGTCGCGCAAGAACAGGATTCGGCGGGATGATCACCGTCGCGGCGGTGCTGCTCGCAGCCCAACTCATCACTGGCGTCCAGGCATTTCCCCTATGAGCCCGCTTTGGTCGGACATAGGGCTCGCACGCGCCGCCCGGGCGAAGGCCGAAGAGGACTCTTCGGTCGACAGGGGCAAGGCGAAACCGCTCCGGGCCGGCAGACCTGCCGCGGTTAGCCGCCCGGTGCGGCGCGTGCTTCATCCTCATCTGAGCAGCTTCGCGCTCTAACCGAAAGACCAGCAATGATTCCGAAGCTCACCAGCAGCGCGATGGCGCTTGCGTTTGCGCTTGCTCTTCCTGCCAAATCCGCTGACGCGCGGCCGGATCTGGCCGCAGTGCGCGCTGCAACCGCTCGCTTCCAGGACGTCCGCCAGGCGCTCGCCGAAGGCTATATGCGGGACCCGGGGAACATGTGCATCACATCAGGGATGATGGGCCAGTCAGCGAAATCGGGCGCGATGGGAATTCATTTTTTCCGGCCCGACCTGCTTGGAATCACCGCTCCGCCCAATCCCCGGGTCAATGGCGATGGCACGCACACCGATTTTCGGAAGCCCGCAATCCTGATTTACGAGCCGCAGGCGGACGGATCACTGCAACTCGTCGCTGTCGAAAATCTGGTGTTCCGGTGGGCGTGGGCTCAGGCCGGTCATTCCAAACCGCCGAGCTTCCACGGTGTCAGCTACGAGCTGATGGAAGACGATCCCCGGACAAAGGCCGACGAGGCCCACATGTTCGAGCCGCACTACGACCTTCACGTGTGGGTCTTCCGCGATAACCCGAACGGACAGTTTGCGCCGTTCAATCCGAACGTCAGCTGCGCGGCCGCGAACTCGTCAGTGGCCGGAGCGCCAGAGCACCGACACTCCGGTAGTCACTAGACGGAGAAGCTCGATCCACAGCCGCAGCCCGACTGCGCGTTAGGATTGGTGACGCGGAACGCCGCACCGCCGAGATCCTCGACGAAATCGACGGCCGAACCTTTGACCAGCTCGAGACTCGTGGGATCCACGACCAGCTTGACGCCGTCAGTCTCGGCGACCTCGTCCTCGCCCTCCGGCGCATTGGTCAGCTCGAACTTGTAAGTGAAGCCGGCGCAGCCGCCTCCGTCCACTGCCAGACGCAGGATCGCCGGCTTGTCCTGGCGCGCCGCGATCCAGGCGACGCGCTTGGCTGCGCTCTCGGTAAGGGTGATCTGTGGTTCGCTCACCAGAGCGAGATAGTGAGCGTCGAGGCGCTCTACAACTTTAGTGCTGGCCGCCGGTCGGTCCGCCGATTCCCACGGCATCCATCGACGCAGCGCCCGAGCGGCGCTGCATCGCGAGCACGTAATCGGCCGATTTCATGAACGGGATCGGGTTCACTGCGCGGCCGTCGATACGCACCTCATAGTGAAGGTGGTTGCCGGTCGAGCGGCCGGTAGAACCCATGCGGCCCACCTGCTGACCGCGAGTGACGTGCTGGCCAGGGCGGACGAGGATCGCCGACATATGGCCGTATCGCGTTGTGATTCCGCGGCCGTGGTCGACCTCGACCAGATTGCCGTAACCGCCGCTGTTCCACCCGGCGCGAAGCACGGTGCCGTCCGCTGTTGCGTAAATCGGGGTGCCGTAAGCGCCCGAAAGGTCGATCCCCGGGTGCATGGCCGCGTGGTGATTGAACGGGTCGGACCGATAGCCGAATGCGGACATCATGGTGACGCTCGCCTGGACCGGCTTGTCGGAAGGAATGGCGATCACGCCGTCCTGCAGCTGGTCGAGCTTTTTCCAGCTGTCGAACAGCGACTTGAAGGTCGAATTGCCGGCCGCCTCGAACGGACCACCGACCCCGCCGTTGCTGCCGACGCGCGCCGGAGTGATGCCGAGGCGCTTCAGCTCTTCGGCCGTAACCTGGTAGCGGGCGTCCAACGCCTTCGCGACCTGAAGGGCCTGCGCAAGTTGTTGTTGCTCGACGCGAGCCAGAGGTCCGTCGGCGGCGATGCGGCCCGTCGCAGCTGCTGCGGCGATCAGCTCAGGGTTGATCTTCTGGCCGGAGAGTGCGGCCTCGATCAGCGCCTGGCGCTGTTCGATCATGCGAGCGCGCGCTTCCGTCGCTGCCGGAAGGTTCATGTTTTGGACTGCGGTGTGAGGACGGGACAGGAGACGGGCGGTGGCATAGCTGGCCCACGCGACGAGGCCGAGCAGCACAACAAAAAACACCGCCTGAAGCGGTGCCGAAATACGGAAGCGACGAAGCTTGGAGCCGTCGTGGACGAACAAGTCGCGGTCGCGAAACAGGCCCGTCGTTGCGGCCAACACTTGCGTCATCTGATTCCGCTCCACAAGTCCACACGACAGACGCAGAGCGCCGCCGAAGTCTGGTTCCTAAAAGGAGCTCCCCAGCCCCTGCCGCATGCACGGATTGCCCCGCCGCGCTTTGGCGTGACGAACACTGCTTTCGGATGGTTAACAAATTCAACCTGCAAGTTCCCTCGTCGGGACGAGTCGTCCGCTCAGCACGGTGAACCGTGCAATTCACGCCCGAGGCAGCCGGATTCGAGCAAATTCAAGCTGTTGTGCAGCGCAGCAACGATTCGGGTGCGAATCTTTCGCGCCGCCTTGCGGTCGCCACATTCGGGCTTAGAAGCAGCCCCGGGCCACGCCGTCCCAACGCGGCGCGAGCTCTCTGTAAGGAGAGTTGAATTGAATGACCAAGCTGTTGCCGGCGCACCTGTGCGCACGGCGAAACCCACTACCCGTCCCGCCCGTCCCTACTTCTCGTCGGGACCTTGCGCGAAGCCGCCAGGCTGGTCAGCCGACAAGCTCGCCACTGAAGTGCTGGGCCGCTCGCACCGTTCGAAGCTAGGCAAGACGCGGCTGCAATATTGCGTCGATTTGATGCGCGAGTTGCTGCAGCTTCCCGACACACACCGCATCGGCATTGTGCCGGGCTCCGATACCGGCGCCTTCGAAATGGCGATGTGGACCATGCTCGGGGCGCTGCCAGTCACCACGCTCGCCTGGGAAAGCTTCGGCGAAGGCTGGGTGACCGACGCGGTCAAGCAGCTGAAGCTCGATCCGACCGTGGTCCGCGCCGATTACGGCAAGCTCCCGGACCTGGACCAGGTCGATTGGTCGAACGACGTCCTGTTCACCTGGAATGGCACGACTTCGGGCGTTCGCGTGCCGAACGGCGACTGGATCCCTGCCGGTCGCGACGGCCTGAGCTTCGCCGACGCGACCAGCGGCGTCTTCGCCTATGACATTCCTTGGGACAAGATCGATGTCGCGACCTTCTCCTGGCAGAAGGTGCTCGGCGGCGAAGGTGGACACGGTGTGCTGGTCCTCGGTCCGCGAGCGGTCGAGCGTCTTCAGACCTATACGCCGGCCTGGCCACTACCGAAGGTGTTCCGCCTCGTTTCCAAAGGCGCGCTCGCCGAAGGGATCTTCAAGGGCGAGACGATCAACACGCCTTCGATGCTTGCGGTTGAGGACGCGATCTTCGCGCTCGAATGGGCGAAGGGCCTTGGCGGACTCAAAGGCCTGATTGCGCGATCGGACGCCAATGCTGTGGCGCTCGATCGCATTGTCGCCGAGCGCGACTGGCTCGGCCATCTGGCCGAAGATTCGGCAACCCGGTCGAAGACCTCCGTGTGCCTGACCGTGAAGGGCGCCGACGCAGACTTCATCAAACGCTTCGCCAGCCTCCTCGAGAAAGAAGGCGCGGCTTACGACATCGCCGGCTATCGCGATGCACCTCCAGGACTTCGCGTCTGGTGCGGGGCGACGGTCGATACCGCCGACATTGAAGCGCTCGGACCTTGGCTCGACTGGGCATTCGAAGAGACTTTGCGCTCGTAACCGTCAGTCACTCGAAAGCGGGGGATCCCGCTTCTTATTCAAAATTGCAGTGCTCTCAAGGAAGCGGGACCCCCGCTTTGGCGGGGGTGACGAAAAGGAAACCAAAAGTGACCGACCAACCCAAAGTCCTCATCAGCGACAAGATGGACCCCAAAGCCGCGCAAATCTTCCGCGAGCGCGGTATTCATGTCGACGAAATCACCGGCAAGACGCCCGACGAGCTCAAAGTCATCATCGGCGACTATGACGGCCTCGCCATCCGCAGCTCGACCAAAGTCACCAAGGACATTCTCGAGCATGCCACGCGGCTGAAAGTCGTCGGCCGTGCTGGGATCGGCGTCGACAACGTCGACATCCCAGCCGCCTCAGCGAAAGGCGTGGTCGTGATGAACACGCCCTTCGGCAATTCGATCACCACCGCCGAACATGCGATTGCGCTGATGTTCGCGCTCGCGCGCCAGCTGCCCGAAGCTGACGTTTCCACCCAGGCCGGCAAGTGGGAGAAGAACCGGTTCATGGGCGTCGAGGTCACCGGCAAGACGCTGGGGCTGATCGGCTGCGGCAATATCGGTTCGATCGTCGCCAGCCGCGCGCTTGGCCTGAAGATGAAAGTCGTCGCCTTCGACCCCTTCCTTTCACCAGAACGCGCCGTCGAGCTGGGCGTCGAAAAGGTCGAGCTGGACGAGCTGCTCCGCCGAGCGGAGTTCATCACCCTGCACACGCCGCTGACCGACCAGACGCGCAACATCCTCAGCCGCGAGAACCTCGCCAAGACCAAAGAGGGCGTGCGCATCGTCAACTGCGCTCGCGGCGGACTGATCGACGAAGCCGCACTCAAGGATGGACTCGACAACGGCCACATTGCCGGTGCTGCACTTGACGTGTTTGAGACCGAGCCCGCGAAGGAGTCTCCGCTGTTCGGTACGCCGAACTTCATCTCGACGCCCCACCTCGGCGCGTCCACCAATGAAGCGCAGGTCAATGTCGCGATTCAAGTCGCTGAGCAGATGAGCGATTTCCTGCTGCTCGGCGGGATCACCAACGCCATCAACGTGCCGTCGCTGTCGGCCGAGGAAGCGCCGCGGCTCAAGCCCTACATGGCGCTCGCCGAGGAGCTGGGAGGCCTGGTCGGGCAGCTGGCGCACGGCAATATTGCCGGCCTGTCGATCGAGACTGAGGGCGCTGCGGCCGAGCTCAACATGAAGCCGATGGTGGGCGCTGTGCTCGCCGGCTTCATGCGGGTACATTCCGACACGGTGAACATGGTCAATGCGCCCTATCTCGCGAAGGAGCGTGGACTCGACGTTCGCGAGGTGCGGCACGATCGCGAGGGCGATTACCACACGCTCCTCAGGGTGACGGCCAAGACGAAGGCGGGCGACCGGACGGTTGCCGGCACCCTGTTCGGCAACAGCCAGCCGCGACTGGTTGAGCTGTTCGGGGTTAAGGTCGAGGCGGACCTTGCCGGCGACATGCTCTACGTCGTCAACGAGGACGCGCCCGGCTTCATCGGGCGGCTGGGCACCGTCCTTGGCGAAGCCGGGATCAACATCGGTACCTTCCACCTCGGCCGGGTCGAAGCCGGCGGCGAAGCGGTGTTGCTGCTGTCGGTCGACGAACCGGTTGGGCCCGAGGTAATCGCGAAAGTTGAGAAACTGCCGGGAGTGAAGCTGGTCCGGCCGCTGAAGTTCTGAACCATGTCCTCGCACCGCGAAGCGCTTCGAAGGACGTTCGCCGGGCCGTCGGTCCGCCGCTCGCTTACGGTGGCGGTGATGATCGGGACTGTGCTGAATCTCATCAACCAGGGGCCGGAGATCTTCTCCGGTCACTGGCCGATCTGGTGGAAGCTGATCCTGACCTACTTCGTGCCGTTCGCGGTGGCGAGCTACGGCAGCTACGCCGCGTTCCGGAGCTCTGGCAACGAGTGAAGGGCGCTCCGATGGGAGCGCCCTGGACCGAAATTACTGCTTGTTGGTCTCGGCGCTGTTCTTGATTGCCTCGGCCTTTTCCTTGCCTTCGTTCTTGATTGCGGACGCAGCATTTTCACCCGCTGCCTTGACCTCGGACGAGGCGTTCTCGGCATTGGATTCGATGGCCTCGGCCGCGTTCGCCGTCGTCGCCTCCAGATTCTCGGCGGCGTTAGCGTAGTTGGATTCGACGTTTTCGGCCGCCTGCTCCGTCGGGCTCTTGTTGCAGGCCGCGAGCGCTCCGATACCGAGCGCGATCGCGAGGATGGTGGTGGTCTTCATCAGCTTTCCCCTATGTTGTTCCTGTGCGCCCGCGGTTGACGCGGTGCGGCATCCGAATACGCGCGGGCAGCTTTTTCTGTTCCGCCGGGCCAACAATTCGCGCGGTCTGGACGCCCCGCGGCTCACCCCCTAGAGCCGCGCGGGCCGCACAGCAGGAAGCATCACAGTGGGAAACGTGACCGTCATCGGCGCCCAATGGGGCGACGAAGGCAAGGGAAAGATCGTCGATTGGCTGGCTAGCCGCGCCGACATGGTGGTGCGCTTCCAGGGCGGCCATAACGCTGGCCACACGCTCGTCGTCGGCGATCAGACCTACAAACTCTCGCTGCTGCCGAGCGGCATCGTGCGCGGCACGCCGTCGATGATCGGCAACGGCGTGGTGCTCGATCCATGGGCGCTGAAGGCCGAGGTCGAGCGGATCCGCGAGCAGGGGGTCGAGGTGACGCCCGAAGTGCTGCGTATCGCGGAGACCTGCCCGTTGATCCTGCCGATCCACCGCGATCTCGACAGCCTGCGCGAGGATGCGTCGGGGGCGGGCAAGATCGGTACGACCCGGCGCGGGATCGGCCCCGCTTACGAGGACAAGGTCGGGCGCCGCGCGATCCGAGTTTGCGACCTAGCCCATCTCGGCGAGCTCGGGCCGCAGCTGGACCGCCTTTGCGCGCATCACGATGCGCTGCGCGCCGGCTTCAACGAACCGCCCGTCGATCGCGAGCGCCTGCTTCGTGACCTGTCAGAGATCGCTGACTTCGTCCTGCCCTTCGCCAAGCCTGTGTGGCGCGACCTCGACGACGCGCGCGCACGGGGCCGCCGCATCTTGTTCGAAGGCGCACAGGGCGTACTGCTCGACGTCGACCACGGCACCTATCCGTTCGTCACCTCATCCAACACAGTCGCCGGAACCACCGGGTCCGGCAGCGGGATGGGCCCGGGAGCCGCGGGCTTCGTCCTCGGCATCACCAAAGCCTACACGACGCGCGTCGGTTCCGGTCCTTTTCCGACCGAGCAGGACAACGAGGTCGGCCAGAAGCTGGGCGAGCGCGGACATGAGTTCGGTACTGTAACCGGCCGGCGCCGCCGCTGCGGCTGGTTCGACGCGGTGCTGGTTCGCCAGGCTGTCGCGGTCAGCGGCGTCACCGGCGTCGCACTCACCAAGCTCGATGTGCTCGACGAGTTCGAGACGGTAAAGATCTGCACCGGCTATCGCATCGGCGGTCAGGAGTTCGACTATCTGCCGCCGCATGCCGCCGACCAGGCACGCGTCGAGCCCGTCTATGAGGAGATCGAAGGCTGGCCCGGCTCGACCCGAGGCGCGCGGAGCTGGGCCGACCTGCCGGCACGGGCGATCAAATATGTCCGCCGCATCGAGGAACTGATCCGCTGCCCGGTGGCGCTCGTTTCGACCTCACCGGAGCGCGACGACACGATTTTGGTGCGCGATCCCTTCGCGGGCTAGTGCCGCACCTCGAAACCGTCGAAACCCTCAGGGTCGGTGATCTCGACTTCAACGTCATGCACCAGGGCGCCCGGCGGGCCTTTGCGCATCAGGCTGATAAGCTCTTCGACGGCCTCGGCGTCACCTTCGGCATGTGCCTCAACTGAGCCGTCGCTGCAGTTCCGCACCCAACCGTTGACACCGATCGTCTCCGCCTCGTCGCAAGTCCAGGCACGGAAGAACACGCCCTGTACGCGGCCGGTGATGATGACGTGCCGGGCGACCTTCTGCATCACACCGTGGCAATATCCGGCGCGTCCTCGGCTTTCATGCCCACGACATTGTAGCCGGCGTCGACGTGGTGCACCTCGCCCGTAACGCCGCTGGCAAGATCGGAAAGCAGGTACAGCCCCGCGCCGCCGACATCCTCGATGGTGACGTTGCGCCGGAGCGGCGAATTATACTCGTTCCACTTCATGATGTAGCGGAAGTCGCCGATGCCGCTTGCAGCGAGAGTGCGGATTGGTCCCGCCGAGATTGCATTGACGCGAATGCCTTCGGGACCGAGATCCATCGCCAGATATTTGACGCTCGTTTCCAGGCCGGCCTTCGCGACGCCCATCACATTGTAGTGCGGGATGACCTTCTCGGCGCCGTAATAGGTGAGCGTCAGCATCGATCCGCCGCCGCTCATCAATCGCCGCGCACGCTGCGCTACGGCGACGAAGCTGTAGACCGAGATGTTCATGGTCATCAGGAAATTGTCCATCGACGTATCGACGAACTTTCCGCGCAGCTCATTCTTGTCCGAAAAGCCGATCGCGTGGACGACGAAGTCGAGCTTGCTCCACTGTTCCTTCAGCGCCTCGAAGGTCTTGTCGAGCGCTTTCATGTCGGAGACGTCGCAGTCGACCAGCAGTTCGGAGCCGAGCTCAGCCGCGAGCGGTCGGACCCGCTTCTCCAGGGATTCACCCTGATAAGAGAAAGCGAGCTCTGCGCCCTGCTCGTGAAGCGCCCGGGCAATGCCCCACGCCAGCGAACGGTCGTTGGCAAGGCCCATGATCAAGCCGCGCTTGCCCTGCATCAGTCCAGTCAAAGTTGCTGCCCCCTTGTTTGGAGTACCGGTTCGACGTCTTCGCCGGGCTGCGGTTCCTCGACTTCAAGCTCGTCGGTGTACGGCCCAGTATAGATCTCGCCCTTTAGCGCGCTGGCGCCGCTCTCGGCCAGTGCTGCATTGAGTTCGGCGCCGATCACCACACCGAGACCCACGACGAAGAAGAAAATGAGCGCGATCATGACGCCGGCAAGGCTGCCGTAAGTGCGGCCATAGCCACCGAAAAGGCTAAGCGCGTTGGGCAGGAGTTCGACCGTCACCAGCCACCATGCAGTGATGAACAAGGCACCAGGCCATTTCCTGCAGCCCTTGCGATAGCGGGAGGGCGTCAACGCGTAGAACAGGACATAGAAGGTGAAGAAGAGCGTGGCCGCAGGAACCAACCGGTACAGGCCGAGCGTCGTCGCGATACCCTGCGCAACTGGAAACCACTGGATCAGGAGGTGATGCGTGAACGTCAACGCCGCGCTAGCCGCGAAAGCGATCATCAGCAGCATCACCGCGCCCAGGATCACCAGCATGGATCCGAGCCGATATTCCCAAAAGGGCGCGCAGAACTTTACGCCATAGGCTCGTCGCAGGATGTCGCGGATCGTCTCGATGAAGCTGGTCGCGGTCCACAGACCGACGAGCGCTCCGAGCCAAAGCAGAGAGCCGGTCCGCACCGCCAGCACTTCCTGCACCGGTTCGCGCAAGGTGGCTGCGACGTCGGGTGGCAACCGCCGCAAGACGTTGCTGACGGTCAACATTGCATCCTGTCCTTGTCCCAGGAGGTGAGCGACTGCCGCAGCGACGATAAAGAATGGGAAGAGCGCGACAATCGAGAGGTAAGCAAGGTTGCCGGCGTGGATGAAGCCGTCGTTGTAAACGCCAATTGCAATGCGTTTGACGATCTCCCAAGGCGTTGGTCGAGGCTTGAGTTTCTCCTCGACCTCCGTTCCGAAGGCCGCGCGCATGCTCGCGAGGCGCTTGCGGCGGGCCTCCGGCGACTGGGGTGAAAGCTCTCTCATTCAGCGATAGCGGCTATACACCAAGGGCCGCGCGCGGATTGCCGCCACCGCTCCAGCTCTCGGCGAAGCGCTGCAGCTCTGCGTCATCCGGCGGAACGTCGACCTCGATCGCCACCAGCTGGTCGCCGCGCTTGCCGTCCCTCGCCACGAAACCGCGCCCCTTGAGCCGCAGCACTTTGCCCGAGGTCGTACCCTTCGGAATCGTCAGCATCACCGGTCCTTCTGGCGTCGGCACTTTCACCTTGGCGCCGAGCACCGCCTCCTTGAGGGTGACCGGCAGTTCGAGACGGATGTCGCTCCCATCGCGCATGTAGAAGCGGTGCGGGGCGATCTCGATCGTGACGATTGCATCGCCGCGACTGCCCGGTCCCTCGTGGCCCTTCCCGGCGAGGCGGATCTTCGTACCGTCCTCAAGACCTTGGGGCAGCTTCAAATCGATCGTCTTGCCATCCGCGAGCGTGATGCGCTGCGGCTTCAGCGCCACCGCATCCTCGAACGGAATCTTGAGCCGATACGCGACATCGGCACCCTTCTGTGCCGCCCGCGCACGCTGGCGGAAGCCGCTAAATGGTCCGCCGCTCGTCCGTCCTTCGGTTGCACCGCCGAACAGCCCTTCGAACAGGTCGCCCAAGTCCGCGCCATCCGCGCCACCGAAGTTGAAGCTCTCGAATCCTTGCGTGCCCGGCTGCGGCCCACCCGCACCGCCCGAATATCCCCCGAAGCCGGCGCCAAACGGCATCTTGGGATTGCCTTCCTCGTCAATCTCGCCGCGGTCGTAGCGCGCGCGCTTGTCCTTGTCTGACAGCATGTCATAGGCGTGAGTCACTTCGCCGAAGCGCTTGGCGGCGTTCGGATTATCCTTGTTCCGGTCGGGGTGAAGCTGCTTGGCGAGGCTGCGATAGGCCTTCTTGATCTCCGCCTCGCTCGCGCCCCGTTTCAGCCCCAAGCGCTGGTAGAGGTCGAGTGCCATTGTCCTCCCATGGCGTATCAGTTCCTGCCTGACCAGATGGGTTGCAGGGGCCGCGAGGCCAAGCCTAAGGCGGCTGGCGCATGGCGACCGATCCTTTCCAGCTATTCGACGAATGGTTTTCTGAGGCCCGCGCAAGCGAGCCGAACGAGCCCGAAGCCATGGCCGTAGCGACGACGGGCGAGGACCGGCGGCCTTCAGTGCGGATGGTGCTCCTCAAGGCCCACGGGCCCGAAGGCTTCACCTTCTACACCCACGAGCAGAGCGCCAAAGGCCAAGACCTGGCGGAAAACCCGCAAGCGGCGCTCCTCTTCCACTGGAAAACGCTCTGCCGCCAGATCCGGATCGAAGGTTCGGTCGAGCGAGTCTCCGCGGCTGAGGCCGATGCCTATTTCGCCAGCCGAGCGCGGGACTCGCAGCTCGGCGCGTGGGCTTCGGATCAGTCGCGTCCGCTCGACGGCCGGGAAACCTTCGAGCGCCGATTTGAAAAGGCGAAACAGAAGTTCGAAGGCCGAGAAGTGCCGCGCCCGGCGACTTGGGGCGGCTATCGGCTAATCCCCGAAAGGATCGAATTCTGGACCGCCCGCGAGCACCGGCTGCACGAGCGCCGGCTATTCATCCGGGACGGCGGCCAATGGAGCGAAGGGCTGCTCTACCCGTGACTAGCGCGAAGCTCGCCGCTGAGCATTCAATCCATTCGACCCGCGCGGCCCTTGCGAGCGTGGCGCTCGCGAGCGTCCTCCTCTTGGCGAAGGCCTGGGCTGCCTATCAGACCGGCTCGACCGCTATGCTCGGGTCGCTCGCCGACACGGCGCTCGATGTGATCGCCAGCCTGGCCACCCTCGTTGGCGTGCGCATTGCCGCAATGCCGGCCGATCACGACCACCGCTTCGGGCACGGCAAGGCCGAGGCGTTGGTCGCGATGGCGCAGGTCGTGCTGATCACAATTTCGGCAATCGGCATTGGCTGGCGGGCCATCGACCGCTTGATCAACGGCGCGCAAACCGAAGCGATGGGCGACGGAATCGCCGTTTCCCTCCTCGCGATCGTCTTCACCTTTGCTTTGCTCTGGTACCAGCGCCAGGTGATCGCGCGAACGGGTTCGGTCGCGATCAAGACCGACAATGTGCACTACAAGTCGGACCTGATGCTCAACGGCGCAGTGATCGTCGCATTGGTGCTCGAACAGGCGCTGCACATCGCCGGCGCCGACGCTCTGTTCGGAATCGCCATCGCTTTGTGGCTCGTGTGGGGGGCCTTCCGCGCGTCGAACGAGGCGATCAACCAGCTGATGGACCGCGAATGGCCTGCGGAGGAACGGCAGCAGTTCCTCGCCGCCGCCGCGACCTACCCGGAGCTTCAGGGCTTGCACGACCTGCGCACACGCAAGAGCGGAACCCTCCGCTTCGTCCAGTTCCACGTCTGGGTTCCCGCCGAGTGGACGGTGCAGGAAGCGCACGATCGGCTCGATGCAGTCGAGGAGGAGTTGCAGGGGCGCTTCCCTGGCACCGAGATCCTGATCCACGTCGATCCCGAAGGCCAAACCGACCGCGAGACTTTGCTGCCACAGGAGATTACGGAGCAGGCCTCATGACCAGCATCCCCTTCTTCCAGGTCGACGCCTTCGCCGAGCGCCCGCTGACCGGCAACCCAGCGGCGGTGATGCCGCTCGACAAGTGGCTCGACGATGCACTGATGCAAGCGACGGCGGCCGAGAATAATCTCAGCGAAACCGCCTTCACCGTGCCGACTGAGCGCGAGGATGCGGATTACGACCTGCGCTGGTTCACCCCGGCTGCGGAGGTTGAACTATGCGGCCACGCGACTCTCGCTGCGGGCCACGTGCTGATCCATTCCGACCCCGTCCGTTTCGCGACACTGTCGGGAGTTCTTACCGTCAGCCGGCGCGAGGATGTGCTCGAGCTCGACCTTCCGGCGGCCTCTTTGAACGAAGTGCGCGAGCCCGAGCTGTGCAAGGCCCTGAGGCTACCCGACACTGCCGTATGGCTCGCCAAAGGCTGCAATGACGCGGCGATCATCGAGCTTCCGGATGAGGCGGCGGTCCGCTCGGTCCAGCCGGATTTTGCTGCGCTGAAGCGCCTCCGCCGGATGGCGGTCATCACCGCTCGGGGAGAGCAGCACGACATCGCGAGCCGCGTCTTCGTGCCCTATGTCGGCATTGACGAGGACCCGGTGACGGGCTCGGCGCACGCGGCGCTGACGCCTTTTTGGGTGGAACGCCTTGGTCGCGCCCACTTCACGGCGCTGCAGGCGAGCGCCCGAACGGGCGTCCTCCACTGCCGGCTCGAGAGCGACCGCGTCGTGCTCGGCGGGCATTGCCAGACGGTGATCGTGGGGCAATTCCAGTTGTGAAGGTGTTGGCCCTCACGCTGCTGCTTTTCGCAACGGCGGCCGAAGCTAGCCCAAAATCAGATAGAGTGATGATCCTGCGTACCATCCATCGTATGGAGGCCGCGTGGAACCGCGGCGACTTTCGCGGCTACATGGCGGGCTTCAAGAACCCCGACGTGGTCTTCGTCTCGGGCGGCAAGTACCAGGACGGCTGGCAGGGCACGCTCGATCACTACATCCGCGACTATGGCGGCTCACCCGAACGTCGCGGCAAGCTCCAGTTTTACAATATGAAAGTCGACCTCCTCGCGTCCGACGCGGCGATGCTGATCGGACAGTACCGGCTCCAGCGCGGAAGCCGTATCACGGAGGGCGTGAACACCCGGCTCTTCCGTAAAGTGCATGGCCGTTGGCTGATCACCGTGAACCACGTTTCGGCATATGACTCGGCTCGGACCGCGCCAGCAGCGAAATGAGGTCAGCCTTCCAGAACTTCGCCCAAGTGTGCGTCCCGTGCCCGCGCGTGCCGAGCGTCTCCGGAACCAGCCGAAAGCGGGCGGTCGGCATCCGCTTCAGAGCCTCGTTCGGAAACGGGAAGTTGCGTGGATTGATGAAATCGTCCGCCGAGTTGATCCACGTCAGAGGAACCTTGATGCGTTCGAGCTTCGGCCAGGGATTGTAGTTCCGCGAGGAATCGAGCTGGTAGACGAGGTCGTTGGCGTCGAGCTCCTTGATGCCTGAGGCCACCCGCTCTTCAGCATAGGCGCTTGCCGATGCCCGCGTGGGATATTGTGCCTGATAATAGAGCGGCGCCGAGCCGGCGACGAAGAGCAAATTCTCTGCAGCCCGCAAGCCGGCGAGCGGTTGCGTTTTGTAATTGCCGCCCTGCCATGCCGGATCGGCCTCGATCCCGTTGATCGCAAGCTGGCGCCACATTCGGTTCAGCCCCGCGATTTCCACCGGCTCGCACGCAAGCGGCATCAGCGCGCTCGCGAAATCGGGCCATGTCTCGCCCCAAACGAAGGTGTGCATGCAGCCCATCGACGTGCCCATGATCAGCCGCACGTGTGTGAGCCCCAGACCCTCAGTCAGCATCCGGTGCTGTGCAGCGACCATGTCGTCATAGTCATACTTGGGGAAATTGGTCCGCATCCCGTCGGAAGGCTTCGACGAGCCGCCGTGCCCGATATTGTCGGGAAGGATGATCCAATATTTACGGATGTCGAGCGGCTGGCCGGGACCGTAGAGCTCGTCGGCAAATTGCGGCCGCAGGAACTGTTTTCCCGTTCCGCCGGTGCCATGGAGCACCATCACCGCATTATCGATCCGTCCCGCGGGGTTGCGATGCGGGTGCCCAAGCGTCGTCACATGCATGCGCAGCTCAGGCAGCGCCTCGCCGTCGCCGAAGCGGAAATCCTTCAGAACCACGTCCTGCTCCCGGGTCAGCCAATTCGTTTTGCCAGGCCGCTCGGACCCTCCGCCCCAGCCCGGCGGTACGGCGGCCTGTGCGGCAAGCGCGAGAAGCAATCCGAGCATGGCCTATCCTTCCAGCTTCGCTACCAGTGCGTCGATCAGCGGCAACTGGCTTGGAAGCATCAACTCGCGCGCTTGATCAAGCGGCATCCAGCGCGCCTCCGCAACCTCGGGAAAAGGTTCGCGCTTCCCACTGCGCGGCGGCCATTCCACTTCGAATTCGTTCGATTTCAATGAGGTGCAGTCGAAGTCGCCCTCGACTGCGAAGGCCTCGACGAGCTTGCCGCCCGCCTGCCGTACTTTGGCGAGTGGAAAAGGCACAGCGGTCAACGCCATGCCGGTCTCCTCCGCGAACTCGCGCAGCGCCGCTTCTGCTGGCGCCTCGCCCGGTTCGATCATGCCCTTCGGAATCATCCATGCGCCGACTTGTTTGTTGCGCCAAAAAGGTCCGCCAGGCTTGGTCAGCAACACTTCGGTCTCGCCGCCGCGCTGCCGGAAGAGGAGAATGCCCGCGCTACGCGGCGGCGGCATCCATGACCCTCTCGGCTGCCGCTCGAGTCTCGGCGATCCAGCCGCCACCGAGCAGCCGTGTGCCGTCGTACAGCACGGCAGCCTGGCCGGGAGCAACGCCATATTCGGCGTTGTCGAAGCGCACCCACTCGCCGTCGCAGACAGCGGGCGTTGCGGGCGCCAGCGAACGCACTTTAACGCTGACTTCGCGCTGCTCCTCGCCGAGCCAGTTCCATTCGGCGACGCGCATCGCCTCTACCGCGAGCGCGCGCCGTGGCCCCACGACGATCCGCGCCTGCTCCTGTTCGATGCGGATGACGTAGAGCGGCTCCTTCTGACCGCCGATCTCGATCCCGCGGCGTTGGCCGATGGTAAAATGAACGACGCCGCGATGGCGACCGAGCATCCGACCGTCGAGATCGACGATCTCGCCCGGCGCTTCGGTCTCCGGCCGGAGCCGCTTTACCAGCGCCGCATAATCGCCGTCAGGTACGAAACAGATATCCTGGCTGTCGGGCTTAGCAGCGACCTCCAGCCCCAGCTCGGCCGCGATGCGCCGCACTTCACCCTTGGGCAGGTCGCCAAGGGGAAAGCGCAGGAAGTCGAGCTGCTCGCGCGTGGTGCCGTAAAGGAAATAGCTCTGGTCGCGGCGCGGGTCGGTGCCCTTGTGCAGCTCGACGCGCCGATTGTCCTTGGCGTCGTTCACGACCCGCCGCACATAATGGCCAGTCGCGAGACAATCTGCGCCAAGCTCATGCGCGAACGCAACGAGATCGACGAACTTCACGCCCTGGTTGCAGCTCGCACACGGCACCGGCGTGCGCCCGCGCGCATATTCGTCCACGAAGCGGTCGATCACGCCGCCCCTGAAGCGGCTCTCGTAGTCGAGTACGTAGTGCGCGATGCCGAGCCGCTCTGCGACCCGGCTCGCGTCGTAAATATCCTGGCCGGCGCAGCAGGATCCGGACCGGCGCACCGCGTCGCCATGATCGTAAAGCTGCAGCGTGACGCCGATGACTTCGGCACCGGTCTGCGCGGCGAGCGCGGCAGTCACTGAGCTGTCGACGCCGCCGGACATGGCAACGACGATCCGGGCCTGCCGGGGCGGCCGATCAAGGTCAAAGCTGACGGACATTAAGGTCTCTTTACCCGAATTTCACTCATCACCGCTAGACCGTCATCCAAGAGAGGCAAGCAAGGGGGCAGTTTTGGCGCGTCACGAGAGCGACTTTGGCGCGAAGACGCAGGAGCCGCTCAGCCTCGACGAGTTGCTCACGCTTCTCGGCAATGCTGCCGAGAGCGAGGGCCGCTCGAGAGAGGATGCGATCGCCTGCTATCTGTCTGCCGGCGACGGCTGGCGGGAAGCGGTGAAGCTGCTCGGCGGCACGTTCGCCGAAGGAGCGACAGGGTTAAGGGAGCGTAAGGCGGACTGACCGGGGAATTAACCAGCGCGCTTCAGAATATTTTCAACGGCCACGGATTAAACACTGGCCAGTAGCAATGATTAAGCAGGTGTGACGGAAGTATGCTTGAGAACCAGAAGATTCGTCCGGCCCAGGTCATCGGCCCCCTCGGCGAGCCGCTGACGCTCGAGTCGTTGCCGGCTCCGAGCACCACCCGTTGGGTCGTGCGTCGCAAGGCCGAGGTTGTCGCCGCCGTTGCCGGTGGGCTGCTGACCGTCGACGAAGCCTGCAAGCGCTACACGCTCAGCCTCGAGGAATTCACCAGCTGGCAGCGAGCGGTCGACCGCAGCGGCATGCCTGGCCTGCGCGTCACGCGAATCAAGCAGTATCGCGACCAGTACGAGAAGCAGCAGCGCTACTGAGTCGCCGGAGGGCAACCGGGCTTCGGGCTCAAAAAGCGCCTCTATTAACCAAAATCTGGACGAATCCTTCCGTTTCCGGAACAAGCGGCGCGCATCGCGCGTCTGTGGTGCCTAACCGGTCGCTGCGTCGTTGATCAGCGAGCGGCAAACAGGAGGGAACGCACATGACAGGTATCATTATCTGGCTGATCGTTGGCGGCATTTGCGGTTGGCTTGCCAGTCTCATCATGCGGACCGACGCTCAACAGGGGATCATCCTGAACATCGTCGTCGGAATCGTCGGCGCAGCCATCGCAGGCCTGCTGCTCGGCAAGGGCAATATCAATCAGGGAGTCTCGATCGAGACCTTTCTGTGGTCGCTGATCGGAGCGATCATCCTTCTGGCGATCGTCAATCTGGTCCGCCGAGGTAGCGTCCGATAAACCGGACGAAAGTATCAAATTAGAGGGTCGCGCTGCTTGGGCTGCGCGACCCTTTTTCATTGGATCATTGCAATTCGAACGTCATCGCCAGATTGACCTGAAGCTTTTGCTCGCCAGGCTCGATCGACGTCTTCGCCTGCGCCATGTCGGCACGCGCATACATCGGCATGGGCGGCGGCACCGGATAGCTTCCGCCACTCTCATTGACCGACACCACGCGTACGACACGAAGCCCAAGCGACCGCGCGTAGAGCTCGGCCCGCGCCCGGCCGATGGCAATTGCCTTGTTTCGCGCTTCGTCGAGAGCACTCTCCGGCTTGTCCACGCTCAGCGTGGGCCCGTTGATCTGGTTGGAACCCTGGGCGACCAGCGCATCGAGGATCTTCCCGGAATTACGAACGTCGCGGAAGCGGACCGTGACTGTGTTCGATGCAGTGTAACCGACCAGCTGCGGGGGCTGGTTCTCGACATAGCGATATTCGGGATTGAGGCTGACATTGCTCGTCTGGATATCTCGGTCCTCGATGCCGGCTCGCTTTAGCGCCGCAAGTACCCGGCTCATGCGGTTCGCGGTGTCCTGCAGCGCGCCGGTGGCGGTCGTCGAGCGCGACACGACGCCCGCCGAGATGATCGCCACATCGGGGACGCGCGTCACTTCGCCGGTCGCGTTAACGTCCAGCCGCGTTCCAGCGATCGTCTGGTTGATCGTCGATTGTTGCGCCGCAGCGGGCGACGCAAGTGCGGCAGCGCTAAGCATTACCGCCGCCACAAGAGCATTTTTCATCCTTGTTCCCCTGGCAATCCGTTTCACCGGTGCAAGGGTTGCCCCGCAGCCATGGCTCCTTGCTGAACGACCGCTAGACGCGGCGGCGAGCCACCAAGCGGTAAATAGCAAGAATGACAAACGCGCCGATGACCGCGCCGACGAAGCTCGCGCCTTCGCCCGGCTCGTACCAATGGACAAGATGACCAAGCCATCCGGCGAGGACCGCGCCCGCGATTCCAAGAAGGACGGTGATCAGGCAGCCGCCCGGATCCTTTCCCGGCATCAGCAGCTTCGCAAGCCCGCCTGCGATCCCGCCGATGATGATCCACCAGATCCAGCCATGATTTGGATCAAGCAATGGCATCAACATGGCGCTTCCCTTTCTGTCCTGTGCCGTTCAAAAGGCCTTCACGTTAACAGCGCCAACGTCCGCTCGCGAAACAAGTGCCACCGTTGGTCGAAATGGGATGGCACCGGTTAACCGCAGCGGGTCTGTTGCGCCAGGTGAGTTATTAAGCTAATACAGCTCGGATACTGCTCACGAGATTCGAAAAATAGGCATGGACACCATGAACAGGGAAACTTCGATCCACTCCTCCGACACTTTGGTGGTCGTGGATCGCTCGCGCCGGCAGCGCAGGCTGGTGATCGCGGCCATTGCCGGCATCGCCGTGATCGCCCTCGTCCTGTTCTTTATGATGGGCCGCGGCTCTGACAAGCCAGCGCAATCCGCAGGTGCGGGTGCCGGGCAGGTTCCGACCGTAACGGTCGTCGTCCCTGGCCGCAGCCAGGTTGGCAGGATGATCACCGCGAGCGGCCCCCTGGCCGCCAGGCGCGACCAGCCAGTCGGAATCGCCGGCTCGGGCGGCCGCGTCGTTCGCGTACTCGTCGATGCCGGCACCTGGGTGCGCGGCGGACAAGTGCTCGCCGTGATCGACCGCGCGGTGCAGACGCAGCAGGCCTCCCAGCTCGCGGCTCAGGTGCAGGCAGCGAGGGCCAATGCGGCGCTTGCCCAGGCGAATTATGAGCGGGCGATCGCACTTCAGGGGCGCGGATTCGTCTCCAAGGCCGAGATCGATTCGAAAAAGGCGACTCGCGACGCGGCATACGCACAGGTGCGCGTCGCCCAGGCGCAGCTCGCCGGCGCGCGCGCCGAGCTCGGCCGCCTGAACGTCGTAGCGCCGACGTCCGGATTGGTCCTTGCGCGGAGCGTCGAGGTGGGCCAAATCGTCGGCCCCGGAACCGGCGCCCTGTTCCGCCTTGCCGACAAGGGCGAGATGGAAATGCGCGCACAGCTGTCGCAGCAGGACCTGTCCCTCATCCACGACGGCATGCCCGTGCAGGTAACTCCGGTCGGTTCGGATCGCAGCTACACCGGCCACGTCTGGCAGGTGGCGCCGGTCATCGATCCGCAGTCGCGCCTGGGCGATGTGCGCATCGCCGTCCCTTATGATGCCGCAATGCGTCCCGGTGGATTCGCCGAGGCAAAGATCACCGCCGGAACGACGACGGCGCCAATGCTGCCGCAGAGCGCGGTGCTGAGCGACCAGGACGGCAATTACGTCTATATCGTCAACGGCAAGAACGAGGTCGAGCGGCGGGCGATCAAGATCGGTGCGGTCAGCGATAGCGGCGTGACCATAGCCGAAGGGATCAGCGGCAATGAGGCGGTCGTGCTGTCGGCGGGCCCGTTCCTCAATCCCGGCCAGAAGGTGAAGCCCAACCGTCAGGCGGCGCGCTGAGCGCTTAGAAGAGTCACAGTTCGATGAACTTCCGCAACATCTCGTCCTGGTGCATCCGCAATCCGGTTCCGCCAATCGTCCTCTTCGTCGGATTGATGCTGGCCGGTCTCATCACCTTCGCCGGGATGCAGGTGAACAACAATCCCGACATCGACTTCCCGGCCGCCAACGTCACCGTAAGCCAACCTGGCGCCGCTCCGAACGAAATCGAGACACAGATCACGCAGCGCATCGAATCGGCTATTCGCGGAGTGAACGGCGTCGATGAGATCAACAGCTCCGTCGGCGAAGGCTACAGTTCGACCTTCGTCCAGTTCCAGATTGGAACGCCGACCGATCGCGGCGTCAACGACGTTCGCAATGCCATCGCCCAAGTCCGAGGAAGTCTGCCTGAAGGCATTCTGGAGCCCCAGGTGACGCGCATCGACATCTCGGGCGACCCAATCATGTACATCGGCGCCCAAACGACGGACATGAGCCTCGAGGAACTGAGCTGGTACATCGACAACACGATTGCCAAGCGCCTCCTTGGGGTCCCCGGCGTGGCCGCGGTCACCCGCACCGGCGGAGTCGATCGGACGATCCGCGTGATCCTCGATCCGGCTGCCCTCCAGGCACAGGGCATTACCGCCGCGCAGGTCAATCAGCAGCTGAGGCAAAGCAATCTCAACGCGGGCGGCGGACGCGCCGAAATTGCCGGGTCGGAGCAGTCCGTCCGAGTGCTCGGGAATGCTCGCAACGCTTATGATCTTAGTCAGACGCAAATCGGTCTTCCTGGCGGGCGCTTCGTGCGGCTCGCCGATCTCGGCCAGGTCAAGGACAGCTATTCCGAACAGCGCACGCTCGCCAAGCAAGACGGACGGCAGGTTGTCAGCTTCGAGGTGCAGCGCGCCAAGGGAGCGTCCGAAGTGACGACCTACGACAAAGCGTGGGAGGAACTGCGCAAGATTCAGCGGGAGAATCCGAAGGTCCAATATTCGGAGATCTTCAACCAGGTCGACTACACCAAGTCGCAGTACACATCAGCGATGGAGGGCCTCATCGAGGGCGCGATCCTCGCCGTCCTCGTCGTGCTCCTGTTCCTCCGCGACATCCGCGCGACTCTCATTTCCGCGCTCGCAATTCCGCTGTCGGCGATCCCGTCCTTCTTCTTCATGAACCTGATGGGGATCACGCTGAACGGGCTTTCGATGCTGGCGATGAGCCTGGTTGCCGGCGTTTTGGTCGATGACGCTATCGTCGAGATCGAGAACATCGTGCGCCATATGCGTATGGGTAAATCCGCCTATCAGGCAGCGATCGACGCGGCGGACGAGATCGGCCTCGCCGTGCTCGCGACGACAATGGCGATCGTCGCCGTCTTCCTTCCAGTCGCGCTGATGCCTGGAATCTCGGGGCAGTTCTTCAAGGCGTTCGGCTTCACTGTGGTGATCTCGGTGCTGATGAGCCTACTTGTCGCCCGAATGATCACGCCGCTTGTCGCGGCCTATTTCCTGCGTTCGCATGGCGTGCAGCCGCACGCCAACTACAAATGGATGGACCTCTATCTGAAGGTCCTCAACTGGAGCCTCAACACAGCGAAGGCGCACGCCTATCGCCTCAGGCATCCGGGCGTCTTCGGCTGGATGAAGTCCCTGTTCCGCGACCACCGCGTGTATATGGTCGGCGCGGGTTTCGGCGCGCTGCTGCTCAGTGGAGTCCTCTTCGCCACGCTGCCGATGACCTTCCAGCCACCACTCAACCTCGATTTCTCGCGCGTGAATGTGACACTCCCGCCTGGATCGACGCTCGAACAAACCGAAGCGATTCATCATCGCATTGCGGTGCTGCTGAAGCGAGATCCTGACGTCGAGCACGTCTTTGAGCGGATCAATGTTGCCAACGGCCATCTCAACGTCGTGCTGAAGAAGGACCGCAAGAAGACAAGCACCGAATTCGAGCGGTTGCACGCTCCGGAACTCTCGGCGATCCCTGACGCCCGCGTCAGCTTCCAAAGCCAGAATGGCGGCGGCCCCGGCGGTGATTCCCGGGACATCATGCTTTATCTCGGCGGCAGCGACCCAGTGCAGCTGAATGCCGTTGCCAACCAGATCGCCAAGGAAATGGCTACCATCCCCGAGCTGCGCGCTCCGCGCGTCGGCGGCGACCTCGCCCAGCCGGAAATCACGATCAAGCCGCATCTCGACCTGGCGGCCGATCTCGGAGTGACGACCGCGGCGCTGAGCCAGACGATCCGGATCGCCACGATCGGCGAGATCGAACAGAACGCCGCCAAATTCTCGCTATCAGATCGGCAGGTACCGATTACGGTTTCGCTGTCCGAAAATGCGCGGCGCGACATCAGCACACTCGAAAACCTGCCGGTCCCGACGACGAGCGGCGGCTCGGTTCCGCTAAAGGCCGTTGCGGAAATCAGCCTCGGCTCGGGGCCGACGACCATCCAGCGGACGAACCAGATCCGCCGCACGGCGGTCGGAGCCGACCTCGTCCAAGGGGCGGTCACCGGCGACGTCTGGCCGAAGATTAACGCGCTGCCGATGCTGCAACACCTCCCGCAGGGCGTTCAGAAGCTCAATCTCGGTGATCAGAAGTGGCAGGGCGAGCTCATGTATTATTTTGCGCTCGCGCTGATGGCCGGCGTGCTGCTGGTGTTTGCAGTCCTGGTCCTGCTCTACCGCCGCTTCCTCGCGCCGTTCGTTAACATGGGATCGCTGATCCTCGCGCCATTGGGCGCCGCGATAGCGCTGCACGTTGCCGGCCAGCCGGTTTCGCTGCCCGTCCTGATCGGCATTCTGATGCTCTTCGGCATCGTCGCCAAGAATTCGATTCTGCTCGTCGATTTCGCAGTCGAGATGATGAACCACGGCATGCCGAAGGATGAGGCGATTTGGGAGGCTGGACACAAGCGCGCCCAGCCGATCGTGATGACGACGGTTGCGATGGTCGCCGGCATGCTGCCGATCGCGCTTTCGCTCTCCGGCGATGCAAGCTGGCGAGCGCCGATGGGCGTGACGGTGATCGGCGGCCTAATCTTCTCGACCTTACTGACATTGCTCTTGGTGCCGGCCTATTTCTCGATCGCCATTTCGATCGAATCGCGGATCGGCCGCCTGTTCCATCGAGTCGTCGGCAGCGACGCCCACGCGGTCGGCCACGCCGTTCCGGCGGAGTGAAGCAACCTAAGTGAACTTGCGTCACGGCTCAGCTATTGAGCCGGCATGAATCGCGCCCCATCCACTCAGCCGGTACTCAGCCGGTTCAATCCGACGCAACCCGGCGCGCAGGGGATGAAGGTCGTCGCGACCGGCCTGCTGGTCGTGATGGCGGCGGTGTTCTTCGGGGCACGTTCGCTCGAACATCAATTCCCCGCCTTCGGCTACGTCAAGGCGTTCGCCGAGGCGGCGATGGTCGGCGGACTTGCCGACTGGTTTGCCGTCACTGCATTGTTCCGCCACCCACTCGGCCTGCCGATCCCGCACACAGCGATCATCCCACGCAATAAGGACCGCATCGGCGAAGCACTCGCGCGTTTCCTCCAGGAGAATTTTCTGATTCCCGCCGTGGTCGCCCGCCGAATGCAGCGCCTCGACGTCGCAGCCGCCGCGGGCCGTTTCCTCCAGACTCCCGCCGGCCAAGGCACGCGTATCCGCGCCGGCGCCTCACGCCTCATCGCGGACATCTTCGAAAGCCTCGACGACGAACGCCTCGGCGGGATCGTTAAGGGCGCCATCTCGACGCGGCTGCGTAACGCGGAAGTGTCGCCGCTGCTCGGCCATGCGCTCGCCTCGGCGATCAACGAGGACCGCCACGTGCCCATGCTTGAGGCGGCAATCCGCTGGACCGCGCGTGCGCTCGACGCCAACGAACAGCTGCTCCGGGAGATGGTGCACAAGAAGGCGAACTGGGTCTTGAAGCTCGCCGCGCTCGATACCAAGCTCGCGGACGCAATCATCGACGGGCTGCGCAAGCTGACGGTCGAAATGTCGACCGACCCGGCTCATCCGGTGCGAATCAAGGTCGAAGAGGCGCTCGCCCAGCTTGCCAACGATCTCCAAATGCGCCCGGAAACGCGTGAGCGCGTCGAAGCGATCAAGGAACAGCTGCTCGACAATCGCTCCGTCAGCCTGTGGCTCGACACGCTCTGGCAGAAGGGGCGCGAGGCGGTGATCCGCGCTGCGCGTAACCCCGACGCGGTGCTCGCCGGCAAGCTCGGCGAGGTCCTGCAGTCGATGGGCGCGACGCTGGAGAAGGACGCCCGCATCCGCGCCGCGATCAACCAGTTCGCGCGCCGCGCAGTCGTCGGCATGGCAGCAAGCTACGGCAGCCAGATCGTCAAGCTGGTATCAGAGACCGTTCGCGGCTGGGACGCGCAGACCGTCACCAATAGGCTCGAAGCCGCGGTCGGCCGTGACCTTCAATATATCCGCATCAACGGAACGCTCGTCGGCGGGCTGGTTGGCCTGATCCTCTATCTGGTCGACAAGCTGTGAGTGATCCGCGCCTCGACGAACTCGCCGAAAGCGCGCGGAACCGAGGGCTGAGGCTGGTCCGATCGCGCGTCCGGACACCGGGCAAGCGGCGCTTCGGCAAGGTCGGCCTGACCGATGCCTCTGGAAAAGCAGTGTTCGGCATGGACGAAAAAGGCCCGGCCGCGAAACCGGAGGAAGTCGAGTATTATCTGCGCAATCTCGGCGCGAAGGACTGGGGCGCATCGCTCGATGTCGCGGTGCTTCCACGTAAGCGCAAACCGAAGAAGCCTGCTCGCGAGGCGGCAAACGATCGCGAGCCTGAGCCGGAGCGAGCTTCTCCTCCGCGGCCGCCTGCGAAACCGAAGCCAAGGTCGAAGGTCCGCGACGCCAAACCGTCCGATGCGCCGCGGTTGGTCGAGCTGATCACCGAACTCGGCCACGAAATTTCCGAGAAGCAGGTTCGCAAGAACCTCACCGCGCTCAAGAAATCCGCCGAGACCCCCCTCGTCGCAACACTGGACAAGAGAGTGGTAGCCATGTGCGGCATAAGCCGCCGTGTGGTGATCCACCGCCCTGCACCGCTCGGCCGGATCACCGCGCTCATCGTATCGAAGGAAGCTCAGGGCGAAGGCATCGGCCGCATGCTCGTCGACGCCGCCGAGGAGTGGATGCGTAAGAAGGGCTGCCAGCTCGTCGAAATCACCAGCAACGACCGCCGCGCCGCAGCCCACGCCTTCTACCGCCACATGGGGTACGAGCGCAGCAGCATCCGCTTCTTCAAGAAGCTTTAGCCCCCGCTCCGCCGCTCGATGGTAGCGCCGACTGCGGAGAGCTTCTCCTCCAGCCGCTCGTAGCCGCGATCGAGGTGATAGACGCGGAGCACCTCGGTCTCGCCTTGAGCGGCGAGGCCGGCGAGGACCAAGCTCATCGAGGCGCGAAGGTCGGTGGCCATGACACTGGCGCCAGTCAGTTTCTCGACCCCGTGAACAATCGCCGAGCGGCCGTGGATGTCGACGTTCGCGCTCATGCGGCGAAGCTCGGGCACGTGCATGTAGCGGTTCTCGAAGATGGTCTCCTCGAGAAAGCTGTCGCCGCTGGCCAGCGCGAGCATGGCCATGAACTGAGCCTGCATATCGGTGGCGAAGCCCGGGAATGGCGCTGTCGAGAGCGCCAGCGGCTTCAAGCCACCATCGGCGCTGACTTTGATGCCGCGGTTGTGGAACTCGACCACTAGGCCCGCGTGGGCGAGCGCACTCAGCGTCGCCTGCATGTCGTCGGGGCGGGCGCCGATCAGATCGATCGAGCCCCCTGTGATCCCCGCCGCGCAGGCGTAGCTCCCCGCCTCGATGCGGTCGGGCATCACCTCATATTCGCAGCCGTGCAGCCCCTCGACGCCGTCGATGATCAAGTGCGACGAGCCGATGCCCTTGATCTTTGCGCCCATCGCGACAAGCAAGTTGCAGAGGTCGACAATCTCCGGCTCGCGCGCAGCGTTGAACAGCTGAGTTTTGCCTTTGGCGAGCACGGCCGCCATTACCGCATTCTCTGTCGCGCCCACCGACACGACCGGGAAGCTGAAGTCGCCGCCCGGCAGGCGTCCCTTGGGCGCGGTCGCCTTTACATAGCCGGCCGCGAGCTCAATCTCGGCCCCCATGCACTCGAGCGCCTTCAGGTGCAGGTCGATCGGCCGGTCGCCGATCGCGCAGCCGCCCGGCAGGGAGACCGTCGCTTCGCCCATTCGCGAAAGCATTGGACCAAGCACCAGCACCGAGGCGCGCATCTTCCGGACCATGTCGTAGGGCGCGACGGTCGAAACGACTTCATCGGCCTGAAGCGTCATACGGCGACCGTATTCACCCTTCTTCACGCCAGCGACGCTGGTCGAAACGCCGAGCATGTTAAGGAGGTGGCTGAACGTATCGACATCGGCGAGGCGCGGTAGGTTGGCCAGAGTCAGCTTCTCAGCCGTAAGAAGCGCACAGGGCATCAGCGTCAGCGCCGCATTTTTTGCGCCGCTGATGGGGATTTCGCCGTTCAAGCGGTTGCCGCCCTTGATCCAGATGCTGTCCACCGGCCGCGCTTTAGCGACTGAGGTCAGCGTGACAAGAAGGGCGCCTTAAGCCTTCTCCAGCGTGCACTGGAGCGGGTGCTGGTTCTCGCGGGCGAAATCGATAACCTGCGTGACCTTGGTCTCCGCCACTTCGTAAGTGAAGACGCCACACACGGCGACGCCCTGCTGGTGGACCTGAAGCATCACCCGCGTCGCATCCTCGATTCCCATCGAGAAGAAGCGCTGCAGCACCAGTACGACGAACTCCATCGGCGTGTAGTCGTCATTCAGCATCAGGACTTTGTAGTTGGACGGCTTCTTGGTCTTGGGCCGGGTACGCGTCGCGACGCCGGTCTCAATCTCGTCGAGACCGTCGTCATTGGGGCCAGCCGCCATCATGATAAAAGGCGAAATCATCAGACTCTAAAATATGGCAGTCCGCAGAAACGCGGCAAGGCTGCACATAGCAGCAAATCGGTAAAAAAATGGCGGCCACCCCATTACTGGAGCGGCCGCCAACAATCGTTGTCCTGACTTTAGGAGGGGAGAGGGTCAGGCAACGAGGGTATTGAAACGCTCGGCATTGGCCGATGCGCGATTCGAAATCGGTTGGAACGCCTCGCCGGCGAGCTTCACCAGCGACTCGGTCAGCTTCGAAGTTTCGGCAACCGCACGGTCGAACGAAGCCCGGGCGAAGTCGCCCTGCAGCTGCAGATATTCCGTCGGCGACTTGGCTTCGGCGAGCGAGCGGATCGCACCGGCGGCCTGCTCGACACCATCGCGGCTGGTCGCCACGACGTCCTGGCCGATCGCCTTGGCGCCCTCGGCGGCCACGCGGCTCGCCTCGACCACCGCCTCAACATTGGCGCGGGCGAGATCGGCGAGCTCCTCGGCAACCTTCTGGCTGCGCTTCACCAGGTCCTGGCTGCGCTCATTCGCTTCGGCGAAGATCGACTGGAACGGCGCAAAGGCCGGAACGGCGTCAAAGCCGTTGAAAACATTCTTGGTCACGGTCTCTTTCCTTTCCTTGGCCGCGGCGGGCTTCCGCGCGGCAGTACGTGTCTTGCGGGGCTTGCGGGTGACTCGACGGGTCGCAGCCTTGACTGTCTCGACGACGGCTTCGCGCTTCGCACGGCGAGCAGTCGCTACGCGGGCGCGTTTGGCGACCTTGGTGCTCTCCTTGGCGACCTTCTCGATCGTGTCCGCGACAGCTTCGGCGACCTTGGCCGGAGCTTCGGCGGCAGCTTCCGCTACGACCGGTGCTTCAACCTTGGTTTCGTCTGCCATCACTTCATTCCTCCGAATTTTGTTGCAGTGCACAATATGCATTGCGATGCAGCATTTCAAGAGCTTTTTTGTGCACTGCACCATTCCGTCGCTTGACGGGCACGGCTCGCCCGAAGCAAGAGCGGCCATGGACCCCAAAACCGACCAGCCGACCCGCCTAAGGCGCGGCCTCCTGATCGTACTCTCGTCCCCGTCAGGCGCCGGCAAATCCACTATCGCGCGGATGTTGCTGGACGCGGACAAGGAGGTGACGATGTCGATATCGGCAACGACCCGCCCGAAGCGCCCCGGTGAGGTCGACGACGTCGATTATCATTTCGTCGATGACGCGGGCTTCGACGCGATGATTTCGAAAAACGAGTTCGTCGAATGGGCGCCGGTGTTCGGCTATCGCTACGGCACGCCCAAAGCGCCAGTGAAGGACGCGCTCAGAAGAGGCCGCGATATCCTGTTCGACATCGATTGGCAGGGAACCCAGCAGCTCGAAGCGGCGATGGGCGAGGACCTCGTTTCCATCTTCATCCTGCCCCCGTCGATGGAGGAGCTCGAAAGGCGCCTCAAGAGCCGCGGCACCGACAGCGACGGAGTGATCGCCGACCGCATGTCACGCGCCGCGGCCGAGATCAGCCATTGGCCCGAATATGAGTATGTCCTCGTCAACCGCGATATGAATCAGTGTCTCGCGCAGGTGCAGGCGATCGTCGCTGCAGAGCGTGTGAAGCGCACTCGGCGGATCGGACTCGTCACCTTCGTTCGCGACCTGATCGGCCCGGCACACTAGTCGAGAAGATCGAGGAAGCGCGCCGCTGCCATGAAATCGCGGCGGCGGTTCTCGAGCGCCGCTTCAGCCTCGGCGTCCGCGCCCCATTGCTCGAGCTGCCAACGCTCGTCGACGCTGACCGCGTCCCACGCCCGCTCGGCGGAACGCGCCCTTTCCAGCACGGCCAAAGCGGCGATCAGCGATCCGCCGATCGTCACCAGTGGTGACAGGCCTGCAAGGTGGAACGGTCCGAGCGCTACGATCGCGTGGCTCAAGCGCTCGACTGTCGCAGCGGGCTGCACAACATGCGTCAGGCCCGACGTAGTCGCGAAGTCGACGTCGTAGCGCCGTCGCGCCCAGCCGAGCAGCTTGTTCCACTGTTTGACCTGCTGTTCGACGAGCCCGCGCGGCCCTTCCGCGCGATAGCAGGCGAGATCGGCCTCCGCGTAGCGCGCGAGCCCGTTGGCAAACGCCTGCCGGTCGGGCGCCACGCGGTCGATTGCGGCATTGGCGAGACCCGTTAGGGGAATCGCCCGAGGGTCGATTTCTGCATCGACGGAGCGCCATTCTTCGGCAATCATTTTCGCGAGCGTTACCGTTGGAACAATCAGCGCCGCGCGCGCCGGAGTCTTCACCGGTCGTTGATCAAGTTTGATCGTCCAGCCGGGGCTTGCCGGCTCGACACTGACGTCCTTCCAAAATTTTTTCACTGGTCGAGCCGGTCCTTCTCGTTCCAGGCTTTCTTGAGCAGCCGCGGCGCGAACAGCGCGTCGATGACGCCCATGATCGCCACAATGGCGCCAAGCTGCGGCGCGCCGCCGGACCGCACCAGATTCGTGTAGATGATCGCCAATCCGAGAAAGAAGATCACAAGCCCGCCGAACCGCACCAGCGAATAGATCAGCAGCCGCTTCCGCCACAGCGCTTCGTCTTCGTTCATCGCCGCTTTGCCTTCCCTGGGGACCCGCGAGCGCGCCGTTCGCCGCGACGCTCACGCCGCCGCTGCTTGGCCGCGGCTGCCACCTTCCGCTGCGGCGATGCCGTCGGCTTCGGCTGCTCGAGCGGAAGCTCGTCGCCCGCACTTATATCGAAGCCGAGCATTGCGAGACTCTCGGCAAAGTGCGGCGGCAGGTCGGCGATGACGTCGATCTTCCCACCTTCGGGCGCATCGATTTTAATGCGTCGCGCATGGAGATGCAGCTTGCGGCTGATCCCACCGGTGAGGAACGCCTCCGGCCCGCCATATTTGGCATCGCCGACGATCGGGTGGGTAATCGCAGCCATATGCGCGCGCAGTTGGTGCGTGCGCCCGGTCAACGGCTGCAGCTCGACCCAGGCGGCACGATTGCCGGCACGGTCGATCACCCGCCAGCGCGTCTTCGCCGGAAGCCCATGCTCTTCGCTGATGTGCATTTTCTCGCCGCCGGTCCCCGGCTGCTTCGCGAGCGGAGCGTCGATCACGCCTTCGTTCGCATCGGGAACGCCAACCACGATCGCCCAATAGACCTTGCGCGCGGTCCGACCTGAGAAGGCCTTAGCGAAATGCCCGGCAGAGCGCGCGCTCCGCGCCACCAGCAGCGCGCCCGACGTGTCCTTGTCCAGGCGATGTACCAGCTTCGGCCGCACGTCCTGTTCCGCCAATCCGTCGAGGAGGCGGTCGAGATGCTGGTGCGTCTTGGTCCCGCCCTGCGTCGCAAGGCCCGGCGGCTTATTGAGCACGAAGGCGTTCGGGTCCTGATAGATCACCATGTCGCGGACGAAATGCTCCTCGTCCTCGGTCAGCGGATTGCGCCTCAGCTGCGGCCGTGCCGTACGTGCCGGTCCGCTTTCGAGCGGCGGCACCCGAATCTCCTGCCCCGCTTCCACTCGATCACCCGGCACGGCACGCTTGCCCGCCACACGCAACTGCCCGGTCCGCGCCCAGCGCGAGACGATATTGAAGCTGACCTCCGGCATGTGCCGCTTGAACCAGCGGTCGAGCCGGATGCCGTCGTCGTCTTCGGTTACGGTAAAGGTGCGCACGTCAGTCACGCGGCGCGCTTAGCGAATGCTAGCCCTCGCGTCCTGCCCAATGTTCGAACGCCCGCCGCTGCAGCTTGCGGATCAGCTTCGCTGCCTTGGGGCCCTCCCACAGCCCGGTGTAGCAATGCCTCTTTGCCCCGCCGACCCACCAGCCCTGCCCTGGCAGCCCATCCGATTGGCGCACGACCAGCACTGCAAGTTCGGGCTCGCCGCCGGCCTCCGCCTCGTCGTCAACATAGGCGAGGACCTTGCACAACTGACGCATCTTGGGCCGCGTAAAATGATGCCCGAGCAATTCCAACACCTCGGAATAGCTGATCGCCTCGCCTGCTTTGGCCGCCGCGACGAGAATAGCTCGGACCTCCGACGGCTCCGCCAGCAGCCCCGCTTCGCTCATTGCGGCTGGAGGGTGAAATCGACCGGAGTGAGCTCGAACACATCGAGCTTGGACGTGCTTTGTGGCCATGGGATCACCAGCCGCCATTTGAACGGTCCGATCCGCTCCAGCACGCCGGCCATGTCGCGCTTGGGGTCGTCACCGTAGGCGAGCGGCTGGTCTTCGTTGCCGAGCGCCAGGCTGCCGAGGAAGATGAACCGGGTCGGTTCATCGTCGGGCCACAGCCGCCCCGCCGGCCGCTGACTGCCGGTCTGCTTGACGATCGTCAGCTGATCGCCTTCAACCTCGACGTAGCAGAAGAACGGCTTGAAGCTCTCGAACGCCTTGCTCTTGGCCGTTGCCTTGCCGAGCTTGATCAATCGGCAGTTGTAGCTCCCTGGCGTCGGGTCGGGCCGCGGCAGCGCAGAGCGCGGGAGCAGGAGCTTGCCCTCGTGGCGTACGTCGGCGGCGTTGGTCTTGGTCGCGTCCGCGAGCGCTTCCTGCCAAGCGAGGCCTAGTCGGGCTAGGCGGTCCTGATCAGCGGCTGTGGCAACGGCCTTCCAGACTTCCGACTTGGGCGTCGGGCCGACCTCGACGCTCGGCCGCACGCCCGGCGGCAGCTTCGGCTTATTGGCCGCGCAGCCGGAGAGGCCCGCGACCAGAGCGGTGCTCATCAGGATGAGAGTTGCAAGTCGCGTCACGGAAATTCCGGCCCTCCGCTGCAGCCGGTCCTTCTAACTGACAGTCGAGGGCGTCGGTTTCAACCAACGCATTGCTCACCATCATCTTTCATGCTCGCTTCACCGCCGCTAGGCGCACGGGCAATGAACGCTAACCGGACCACCGCCGAGCAGCATCCTCGCACCGGATTCATTCTAGGCCTGCTCGCTTATGCGCTTTGGGGCGTCCTTCCGATCTACTTCAAACTTCTCGCGGGCGTGAACCCGTTAGGGATCGTTGCTCACCGGATCCTTTGGTCGTTGCCCTTGCTCGGACTGCTGATCCTCCTGTCGCGCGGCTGGCCGAAGGTCCGGGCGGCGATCTATTCGCCGAAGACGCTCGGCGTACTGGCGGGCACTGCGCTACTCATCGGCGGCAACTGGTTGCTCTACGTCTATGCGGTGACCGGCGGCCATATCCTTGCTGCGAGCTTCGGTTATTACCTCAATCCACTCGCCAATGTTCTGCTCGGCCGTTTCGTGCTGCACGAGCGGCTCAGCCGTTTGCAGTGGATCGCAGTCGCGATTGCCGCGGCAGGCATTTCGGTTCTTGCTGCCGGAGCGCTCGGACAGCTGTGGATCAGCCTAACCCTGTGCGCCACCTTCGCGGTCTACGGCCTGCTTAAGAAGGTTGTTCCTGCGGACGCGGTCACGGGACTGGCAATCGAAACCACGCTCCTCTTGCCGCTGGCGCTCCTCTGGGTCGGCTGGCGCCATTCGATCGGCGAGCCGGTAATGGGCTCCACGGAAGCGCGGACGGGCTTGCTGCTCCTCGCTGGCGTTGTTTCGACCACTCCTCTCTTACTATTCACTGCAGCGGCTCGGCGCCTCCCCTACTCGACACTCGGTATGTTGCAGTTCATCGCGCCGACGCTGCAGTTCCTGATCGCGGTCGCCTACGGTGAGCCGCTCAGGCTGGCGCATGCCATCGCCTTTCCGGCAATCTGGATTGCGCTTGGCCTCTACGTTACGGCGCTGTTGCGCTCGCCGCGGCTGCCGCAGCCGCCGGAATGATGCTACGGTCGAAGCCATGTTCAATCTCGCTTCGCTGATCATCGGCTTCGTCGCGCTGATTTGCGCTCTGGTCGCCTTCCTGCCGCTCCTCGGCTGGCTGAACTGGCTGATCATCCCCCTTGCAATTGTCGGGGCTGCCGTTGGCGTCATCTCGCGAGGAACCGCTGGCCGCAATCTGAACCTGCTCGTCATCGTGATCGGCGTCGTCCGATTGATGCTTGGCGGAGGAATATTGTGAGCCGCGATCCGCGCATCGACGTATACATCGCCAAGGCGCAGCCCTTCGCCCGTCCGATCCTCGAGAAGGTCCGCGAACGCATCCGCTCCGTGCTCCCCGGTGCAGAAGAAGCGATCAAGTGGAGCATGCCCGCCTACACGGTGGACGGGAAGATAGTCGCGATCACCGCGGCGTTCAAAGCGCATGCCGCGATCAATTTCTGGCGCGGGCAGGAGCTCCGCGGAAGCGACGCGAACGCCGAGGCAATGGGCCAGTTCGGCAAGCTCAAGTCCGTCGAAGATCTTCCGAGCGACGCCGAGCTCGATCGGCTGATCCGCGAGGCAGCCGATCTGGCGAAGAGCGCGCCCGCGCCGCGCAAGACCAAGAACGAGCCGAAGCCCGCGCCGGCGATGCACCCCCAACTCGCGGCAGCGCTCGAGAGAGCGCCGAAAGCCAAAGCCGCTCTCAATGAATTTCCGCCAAGCGCCCAGCGCGATTACTTCGAATGGATCGCCGAAGCGAAGCAGGACGGAACGCGGCAGAAGCGTATCGCCACCACCATCGAATGGCTGAGCGAAGGCAAGCGGCGCCACTGGAAATATGAGAGCTGCTAACGGCTCATTCTGAGCGCTGGCCCAAAGCGCGTCTGCGTCTCCCCTTCGAGCGAAAAACCGCAACTCTCATAGAAGTCGCGGGCAGTTGGGTTGGCGATTACTGTCAACGCCAGGCCCTTACGCCTCGCCTGATGCGTCGCCGCATCGACCAGCGCCGCGCCTATCCCGCGCCGCCAAAGGTCGGGCTCGACGAAGAGGCCATCGAGCTTACCGCCGACCACCGCTGCAAAACCGGCCACACGGCCGTCCAGTTCGGCGACCAAAACCTGCCCATTCGCCACTTGCGCTGGCGGCAGATGGATCGCGTCAGGATGCGATAACAGCTGCTCGCGATAGTCCGGTAAGGCGAGTGACGCCCGCCGCTTCAGCTCTTCAAGCTCGTCGCGCTCATCCGGCTCAGCGAGGCGAAAGCTCAGCAATTCAACGGGCTTTGACATAGCTCCCCGGTGCGTCCTCGATGGCTTTCAGCTTGCCCTTGCCCGGGATTCGCGCACCTTCCGCCTTCACCGTCTCCGGATCCTGCGCTTTCAGCCACTCGAGCCAGTCCGGCCACCAGCTGCCCTTATGCTCCGTCGCGCCTTCGACGAACGAATTCAACGTGTCGCACGGATTGCCGTTGACCCAGTACTGATACTTCTGGGCAGCGGGCGGGTTCACGACACCCGCGATGTGCCCGGAGCCGGCCAGCACGAACCGCTTCGGTCCGACGAAATGCTGCATGATCTTCCACACGCTCTGCGGCGGAGAGATGTGATCCTCACGCCCCGCCTGGACGTAGGTGGGGGTCGTCACCGTATCGATGTCCACCGGGGTCCCGGCGACTGTGATACCGCCCTTCTCGGCTAGCTTGTTCCCCTTGTAGAAGCTCTCCAGATAATCGCGGTGCCACGGCGCCGGCAGGTTCGTGGTGTCGCTGTTCCAGTAGAGTAGGTCGAACGGCGGCGGCTCTTCGCCGAGCAGATAATTATTGACCACATAGTTCCAGATGAGGTCGCGGCCGCGCAGCAGGTTGAAGGTCGCAGCCATATAGCGGCCGTCGAGATACCCCTTCTCCTTGGTTAGCTGGTCGAGCAACGACATGGTCTCGTCGCCCGTGAACAGTTTGAGGTCCCCCGCCTCGGCGAAATCAACCTGCGCGGTCAGGAAGGTCGCCGACCTGACTTTGTCCTCCTGCTTCTTGGTGTGAAGGTAAGCGAGCGTCGCGGCGAGCGTCGTGCCCGCCACGCAATAGCCGATGGCGTGAACTCCTTCGACTTCGAGCAGGTCGCGGACGGTGTCGACGGCGTCGAGCTGGCCCTTGAGCACATAGTCGTCGAGCGTCGCATCGGCGATGCTTTCGTCCGCCGACTTCCAGCTGACCATGAACAGGCTGATGCCCTTGTCGACGCACCATCTGACGAAGCTTTTTTCTGGGCTGAGGTCGAGGATGTAGAAGCGGTTGATCCACGGCGGAAAGATGACGACAGGAGTTTTGAGCGTCTCGTCCGTTGTCGGCGTATACTGGATCAGCTGATAGAGCGGCGTCTGCTTGATCACGTTGCCGGGCGTGGTCGCAAGATTCTTGCCGACCTCAAACACGCCGGGCCTGGTCTGGGTCACCTGCCCCGCCGCAATGTCCTTGAGCATGTTGGCGAGGCCCTTGAGCAGGTTCTCGCCGCGCGTGTCGAGCGTGCGCTTAAGCACCTGCGGGTTGGTCAGCGCGAAGTTGGACGGGCTCATCGCATCGACGAAGCTGCGCGTCGCGAAACGCAGCCTCTCGCGCGCAGCCGGATCGAGCCCCTCGATCTCGTCGACCGTGCCGAGGAGTTGGTCAGAGACGCGCAGGTATGTCTGCCGGATCGTGTCGAAGATCGGATTTTCGCTCCATTCCGGCGCGGCAAATCGGCGGTCCTTGCGGTCCTTTTCCGCAAACGTCGGAACTGCAGCGACCCCACCGAGGAGTTTGCCCCAGGTTTCCAGCCCCTTCGCCCACGCCTGCGCTCCCGCACTCATCAGCGCCATTGGGTCAGTTGCCGGCTGTGGATCCCCGAAACCGAACGCACCGGGCGACCAGGCGGGGAACGGCTGATCCTTCTTCAGGCTCTCGGCCCAGAATTCCATCAGCATCTGCTGCGCGCGGCCCATCACCAGCGTCCAGTGCTGCCAATCCTCGAGCGTTGGAATCGCTGCACCGCCGACTGTCGAGTCTTCCGCCATGCCGCTACTGTACGTCGCATGTCCTCGGCGCCGCAAATCCCGACAGCGCTCGTGCTGCTCGATTACTTCGGAATCGGCGTGTTTGCGATTTCGGGGGCGCTGCTCGCCGCGGAGAAGCGCCAGACGCTCGTGACCTTCATTTTTTTCGCCGTCGTCACGGGCATCGGCGGCGGCACCGTTCGCGACCTGTTGATCGGCGCGTCTGTCTTCTGGGTGCACACCAATGCGACCCTGCTGATCTGCATTGCCGCTGCGGCCCTCGTCTGGCTGCTCAGCCGCCGCCGCTTCGCCGGGCAAGCGCTGCTATGGTTCGATGCCGCCGGCCTCGCCGCATATGCGAGCTACGGCGCGGCCAAGGCGCTCGGCTATGGCGTCGCGCCGGTGCCGGCGTTCGCGATGGGAGTCATGACCGCCTGCGCCGGCGGGATCATTCGGGACGTGCTCGCCGGTGAACCTTCCATCCTGATGCGCCCCGAGCTGTATGTGACCGCCGCCGCGCTCGCCTCGGGCCTGTTCGTCGGCTTGGTGCTGCTTGGCGTCACTGGCTGGCTCGCCGCGGTAGCCGCGTTCGCAGCCGGCTTCGCCCTTCGCGGAATGGCGATCACCCGCGGCTGGTCATTGCCGGCCTACCGCGATTAAGTTCGAGCTCATGCGGACCATAGTCCTCTCTGCGCTGTTGCTGCTCGTCGCCTGCGCGACGGTGCGGGCTCCAGCGCCGCCGGTGCATGTCGAAGTCGGCGTCGCCTTCGACCGCAACGCTGAGATCACCAGCTTCGCCGACGGCATCGCCGACCCCCGATCCGGCCGCCGGGTTACGATCGACGATCCCGTCCGCGTCGCTTCGATCAGCAAGATGGTAACCGCAATCGGCGTCATGAAGCTGGTCGATCAGGGCAAGCTCGACGTCAACAGCGACGTCTCGCGTTGGCTCGGCTGGACCTTGCGGAACCCGAGCTTCCCCGACCGGCCGATTACGCTGGCGATGCTGCTGGCCCACACCAGCTCGATCCGCGAGCATGACGATGACTATGTGATCCCGCTCGGCGGATCGCTGCAGGAGGTGATGAAGGACCCGAAGAACTGGGACCCGCAGCACGGACCAGGCGACAACTACTTCGCCTACGTCAACCTCAACTATCCCGTCATCGGCTCGATTATCGAGAAAGTCACTGGCGAGCGATTCGACATATGGATGCGGCGGAAGGTGCTGGAGCCGATGAAGCTCGATGCCTGCTTCAACTGGCCGACCTGCAGCGACGCCGCGGCAGCTCGAGCTGTCGAGCTCGACGATCTTGGCGGTAAGCCGCTGAAGGACGACCTGCACGGCCAGCGCCCCGCCTGCCCGGTGTTCGTCAAGCAGGGCGAGCTGTGCGATCTCGGCCGCTGGAAGTTCGGCGAGAATGGCTCCCTCTTCGCACCGCAGGGCGGCCTCCGCATCTCGGCCAGCGGCCTTGTCAGCATCGGGCGGATGCTCCTGAACGGCGGCATGCTCGACGGGACCCGCATCCTCTCACCACAGGCCGTCGACACTCTCCTCACCCAGACCTGGCGCTTCGACGGCAGCAACGGCGCGACTGAAGGCGGCTTCTACTGCAGCGCCGGGAATGGCACCCACCAGATCCCCAACAAGATCACGGACTGCTCCGACGACATGGGCACTGACGGCGCAATCCTCGTCGGCCATGCCGGCGACGCCTACGGCCTGAAGAGCGGGCTGTGGATCGACCGACAGCGCGGCCGCGGCATCGCCTACTTCGTCACCGGAGTCGCCGACCCGGCACCCAAGGCGGGCGACAGCGCCTACAGCGCCGCGGAAGAACATGCCTTCCGCCGAACGTACGCGCAGTTGCCCCGCTAGCTCAGCAAGTCAGCACGTCCCCACTGTACCAGCGCCGCGCGCAATCCTGATTGCGGGTCATCCAGCGCGGGTAAGCGCGCTCGGGCCGGTCGTGCCACCAGTCGTTGTAGCTGTCCGGTTCCCAGCTGCGGTTGTTGTACAGCGCCCATTCGCCGCCATACCAGTCCATCACCACGTCAGTGCGGCATCCGCCGCGATGGTGGCGGCGGTCGCGGTGGCCCCGGAAATCGCCTCGGCAGAAATCGCCGGGAGACGGCGGCCTCGCGAACCGGCTGGTGAGCTCGGTCGAGCTGCCGGCGAATTGCTGCGCGGGCGCGGCGGAGGGCACAGCGGCGGCAATGAGGGCCGATAAGCCAAGCAACACACGGTGCATGTGGCTGCTCCTTTCAGATCCTTAGCGGACGAGACCCTATACGCTTGTCCGAGGCGCTTGTTGCGCCAGTAAGTTTACCCAGTGGCCAGCGTCGTTCATGCCGGGGACAGCACCGGTAGAAGAGATGCCCAGCCATGGCCGCTCTGCTCGCAGCGCTCTTCCTTCTCGCTCAGGCGGCGAGCGCGGCCCCGGCGGACTCCTCCCAGCCGGCCTACGGTCCAACGCCGCCCGCACCGAGCAAGTCGGCGACGACCCCGGTAAAGACCGCCGAGCAGCAGTGCGCGCAGCAGAAGGCCGACCCCAATTCGAAGGAGATCGTCGTCTGTGCGATCCGACCGCAGGGATACCGCATCGACCCAGACGTGCTCGCGGCCAAGCGGATGAAGAAAAAGGGTGACCCGGGACCGCCCAAGAATCCGCACGAAACTTACGTCGACCAAAGCTGCGCGAGCGTTGGCCCGATGGGCTGCCGCGGCGGGGCTGGTTTCAACGTCGTCGGCGCGGCGATGGCGGCGGCGGACATGATCGACAAAGCGGTCAAAGGCGAAAACGTCGGACAAACGCTGGTCACCGACCCGACGCAAAGCGAATACAAACTCTACCAGCAAGCCAAGCGCGAGCGCGAAGCCAAGGAAGCCGAGAAAGCCGCCAAGGCGATCGCCGACCAGGTGAAGGCGGAGAAAGCTGCCAAGGCCTCGCAAGCAGCACCCGCAGTGCCGGCTCAAACGCAGCCGCAGCCCTCAAACGCTGCTCCCCAGGAGTGACTTAACCTTCTTTCCAGTTGCGCAGGTGGCCCGAAACAGCACTTGCCTCCTGTAACCGGACCGTTAGCTTCCCGTTCACGAGGAAGAGGGGGGAATCATGCAAACACGTCCGCTTTCACTGACGATCATCGGTTGGCTGCTGATCGTGTTCAGCTTGTTCGGGCTCTTTGGGGTGGTCACCATGGGTTCGAACGCGGCGGCGATGAAGATGCTCGAGCAGATGCACACGTCGCTGCTGTTCCAGCAGGTCTGGGGAGTTCTAGGAGCGATCATCAACGTCGCGGTCGCCTATGGCATCTTCAAAGGTTTGCCCTGGTCGCGCGTACTTTACGTTGTGTGGGGAGTCGTCGGACTGGTCGTCGCCGCCTACACATCGCCAATCAAAGTTGCGGTCGTGGTCGGCCTGATCTTCCTGGTGGCGATCTCCGCCTTCCTGTTCACCAATTCCGCCAACGACTGGTTCTGCGCGCGCGGCATGATGCTGAAGCGCGAACGCAGTTGATGCGACGGACGATTAGCATCATCCTGTTCATCCTCGGCGGGTGGATTCTCGCCAGCGAAGCGATGATGGCATGGATCATTGTGGGCGGCGTAGAGCTGGAGCTGGCCGGCCGTTTGGGAATGATCGCGATCATGGCCGGTTTCGCCATGCCCTTCCTGCTGCTCGGCATGTGGGTGAGCCCGGGCAACCGCTTCGCCGACATCGGCATGACGATGATGATCGCCGTCGGGATCGGCGCGGCACTCGCGCTGATGATGCTCATGATCTGGAGCGATCCCGGGATGAAGCAGTTCATGCCGCCGGATAAGCCGATGCCGCAATTCGGGCTCTCGCCTGCCTTAGGAATCGCGAATCTGCTGGTGATCGGCGGTGGCGGATGGCTGCTGTGGCGGCTCGGCCGGCGCACCCGCCGCAACCCCAATGACGAGCTCGAGCGGGTGTTCGGCGACGGGTGAGCGCGGACAAGGCGCGAAAAGGGAGGCAATTCCCGGACCGGCCCCGGATAGCGATAAACCAGCCAGTAACGGAAGCGCGCTTATTGGTCCGTCCATGAGCAGCTCGATCATCGCCCGCTATGTGAACCCGTGGAAGTACAAGCGCGAGCAGGAGGAGACCGCGCGGGTGGCTACGCTGCGGCAGCGCGACGGAGACGCATGCCGGCGATGCCGGCGGCAGTTGCGCTTCGATTTGACACCCGGGCACGACCTCGGTCCCAAGGTCGAGGAGATTGCACCGACGCCCGACGGCGGGGCACCAGCGCTTGAAACCCTCTGCCTCACCCATCGCCGCTGCAATGCCGCCGGGGCAGACAATACCGCGGAAGTGGCCGAGCGCGCCCGGCGGAAGAACGAGGCGGAACTGTTCGCGAGGTCCCGCAAGCGGGCGTGAGCCGAGGCGGCTTCACCCGCGCTAAGAGCCCGCTAACCATGATCGCTAATAGGCAAGTGACCGCCGCACGGTAAACCTGCGGCATGAAGAGCCACCCGAACGCCCAGCCGCAAGCGCAACCTTATGCCCCGCCACGCAGGGCGCCCTGGCCCGAAGGTGCGACGGCGGGAATCCTGATAGTCGCCGCGGCGTGCATCGGGATCTCAATGACGCTTTACCACGTGGCTGGCCCTCGCAACGTGTTCGCGGCAGAGACGGCATCTAGATAGGCGGCGATAACCGAACGGTAACTCCGTCCGTTTAGGCTTCGCCTGTGAGCAAGTTGAAGCCTGGCAAGAAGAGGGTCGAGCTGAACCCCGAAGCGCGAGCGTCGCGCATCCGGCGCGATCCGGTGCGTGCGGAAAAGTCGCCGGGCCTGGCGAACAGCGCCTGGTGGGAATCGCGGGAGTGGGAGATCCGGCTCGCGGTCGTCGGCATCATCTTCTTCGCGCTCGCGATCAATGCGGTGGTGTTCGATCTCGGTGAGCTGTTGAGCCGCTAAGGCTCCCGTGAATGAACGATCAGAACCGTTTCTGGCAACCGATCGACCTGATCGTCGACCTGTTCACGAAGACGGCCTCCGAAATCTGCTCGGCATCTTCATCATATTCCTGGGCGGAGCAGCGATGATCATCACAGCGGCGTACATCGTCAACGAACGTGGACTGTTTTGATCGCATTTACGCCGTGACGTCTTCTCGAGTTTCAGGTGAAGACGAGAAAAGGAGGGCGGTTCCCGGCTCCGCGGCCGGGAAGCCGAGCTTCACTTCGCCGCTGCATGCGCAAAGCTCAGCACGCGCGACACGCGCCACTTGCCATCGGATCCAAGCACCCAGACCATCGCGAAGCTCGCTTTGCCGACGAGCTTCCACTCGCCCGCCGCGCCCTGGCGTTCGTAGAAGAGGTGATCGCCGATCTCCATTGCGCCCCAGCCGGGGATCGGATCGACATGAAGCGAGCTCGCCACCAACTCGCGGCGCTGGCGCCAGCTCGTCGGATCCGAAAGCTTCGCGCAGCGCTCCCGGAATTGCCCGACGAACTCCTCGGGATTGCGCACGTTGAAGCCGCCCTTGTCGTGGTAGAATTCGACGTCGTCGGTGATCATCGAGCGAAAACGCTGGACGTCGCACGGACCTTCGAAGAACAGCTGGAAAAGTTCGGAGTCGGCCTTCTCGATCTGGCGGGTCAGTTCGGGCCGCGCGGGGACGCTGACAGGGGCTGGAGCAGCTACCGCGACGGCGGCGGCAAGGAGCGGAAGTAGGAAGGGCATCGGGGCGTCTCCGTATTAGTGTATTACATCGATAATACTCTTTTACATCCGACTGCAATGCTCGCTTCCGCCGGAATGAGGGTAAATGGGCTTCATGGGCCACAGAATTTACAAGATAAGCTTCGCCAGCGTTTATCCGCACTATCTTGCCAAGGCGGAGAGGAAGGGGCGGACGAAGGCGGAAGTCGATCAGATCATCCGCTGGCTGACCGGATATTCGCAGCAACAGCTCGAAGCGCAGATGGGCAAGCAAACCGACTTCGAGACCTTCTTCGCCGAGGCTCCCGCGATGAACCCGTCACGAGCGCTGATCAAAGGCACGATCTGCGGCGTTCGGGTCGAGGAGGTGGAAGAGCCGTTGATGAGGGAGATCCGCTACCTCGACAAGCTCATCGACGAGCTGGCCAAGGGCAAGGCGATGGAGAAGATCCTGCGCTGAAGTGCCGTGCGCTGGCAGCGATTCCGACACCTCAGGAATTGAATCGGGGGGTTGTCGGATGTGTCGGATTCCTACCCGTCGGCGCAGATTTCGACAGCTGGGAACCACGGAAAGACATCCGAACCGAGAAAGAGCCGAATTCCGGCTAGAGCCAGAGTCGGGCCAGCTTCGCAATTGAATTCCAACATTGGAAGTGAATTTGACGGCGCCACCTTCACCATCGGCGAGGCCAGGATGTCGGCGAAGCGATGATGAGCGCCGCCGCCGCGCGCGAACTCGGGCGTCGGCCGAAGGCGGCGATGGTGAATGCGCCGTCACATGGCGCAGTGCGCGGCTTCCATGTAGCTCTTGTCCGGACACTTCACGAAGCCGTCGATGAACTTGAGACGCATCGAGCCGGGGCCGGACACGGCAGCGTAACGGCGCCGCGCATCGGCGAGCCAGGCCTCGTCATGCCGGAAGAAGGCAATGTGGGCCGCGACATAGGCACGCCATTCCTCGGGCGCGTCCTCTGCGTCAGCCGCGATGAACGAGCGCAAGGCGTCGGCGCGGCGATTTGCAAAGGCGTAAGTCTGGCCGATGTGAAACGCGCTTTCGCGCTTCTGTTCGACGGTCAACTTGCCAAGATGCGCCGATCTGTACGCGCGGAGCAGCGCAACCGCCGCGTCGGTGCAGCCGCGCGCGCTGAGATCGCGCCACCCGTAAGGCGCCGATGCCTCGTCGAACGCCTCGTAACCGAGAGCCAGCTGCCGCGTGCGCTCCGCGATGGGCATGTCGCACGATTGCGGTTCGAGGGCGGCGAGCAGGAGGGCGAGGAGCGTCAGCGGCATGCCGCGATCTTAACGGCGCGACGCCGCGCGTCACCTTTGTCCTCGACCAATGGGAGGTCCGGCTCGGCAACACGCCGTAGGCCCCGTAGGCTTTTAGGCCTCGCCGGGGCTGTAATTAGAGATGCGGCGCTCGACCGTGCCGAGTTTCCGGCGCAGGTCGGCCAGCGCGGCCGCGTCGGGGGTTTCGGCATGGGCGAGCAGACTGATCTGGATCGCGATGTGATCGCGTTCTTCGTTCAGCACGTCGAGCGCTGCGTCTGATCTGGCTAGCCGGCCCATTGGGTCTCCATGTTTGTCGTTCCCTGCATGTAATCATTTCGAGGGCGACTTACATCGGGCGGCTCGATCGGGAGCGCCTCCGCGGCCCGCCCGCGCCTACTTCGCGAGCAGCGGCTGGCAGAAGCTGTCGTCGGTTGCGAGATAGGCCGACGAGCTTGATCTTCGGAATCGCTCCGCTTCCACCCGGGGCCTGGTCCCAAAAACTCTGAGTGCTCCTCTTCGTTACGGCTGGACCGGATCCGCTCAGAGATCTCGCGCAGAGGCGCAGGAGCCCTAGCTTGGGCCGCGGCGGCACTCACTCCGCCGCAACCCCAGCAGCGCTGAACATGTCCGGATCGCCAGCGCCGTCCGCAGCCGCTCCATCATTCGCCGCCGCGTCGGCCTTCGCCTTCTGCCGCCGGTCGAACGCGTCCCACACGCTGTTCCAGTCGCCGCGCGTCGCCGCCTTCGAATATTCGGTCGCGCGGGTTTCGAAGAAGTTGGCGTGCTCGACTCCGTTGAGCAAAGGAGCGAGCCAGGGGAGCGGGTGCTCGTCGACCATGTAGATGGGCGCGAAGCCGAGCTGGCCCAGCCGCCAGTCGGCGAGGTAGCGGATGTACTTCTTGATCTCCTTGGGGCTCATGCCGTTGACCGGCCCCATTTCGAAAGCGAGGTCGATGAACGCATCCTCCAGCCGCACCGTTTTCTGGCAGGTGTCGATGATCGATTCCTTGACCGCGGGCGTCAGGCAGTTCCGTTCCTTCACGAAGGCGTGGAACAGCTTGATGATGCCTTCGCAGTGGAGGCTCTCGTCGCGGACCGACCAGCTGACGATCTGGCCCATGCCCTTCATCTTGTTGAAGCGCGGGAAGTTCATCAGCATGGCGAAGCTG